>Ga0315283_10003192_pt1 | contig 13946 bp, 11 predicted proteins | sample YL17G09_0_MG_FD_204541 | JGI IMG/M metagenome (GOLD analysis project Ga0315283, IMG submission 204541) | Sediment microbial communities from Yellowstone Lake, YNP, Wyoming, USA - YL17G09_0 | ecosystem: Environmental > Aquatic > Freshwater > Lake > Sediment | place: USA: Wyoming | collected... | reverse complement strand
CCGGGGGCGTATTTCGACGTGTAATCATAGAAGCTAAGTCCCTCGGCCGGGCGGATCTCGATCACGCCCAGCGCCCCCTCCCCCATGACGGCGCAAGTGAGTTCGCGGCCGGGGATATAGCGCTCCACCATGACCTCCTCGCCGAGCGTCCAATCGGCGGCATGGAGCTCTTGCGGGGGATGGCGCTGGTCCTCGCGCACGATGAAAACCCCGACGCTCGACCCTTCGGCGACCGGCTTGATCACGTAAGGCGGCTTCATGGCGTGCGCGCGCGCCGCCTCTTCCCGCGAGAGCACCAGGCTTTCAGCCACGGGCACGCCCGCTTCGCGCAAGGTCGCCTTGGCCCGTTCCTTATGCATGGCGAGCGCCGAAGCGAGCACGCCGGAATGGGTATAGGGAATGCCCAACGTCTCGAGCACACCTTGGATGCAGCCATCCTCGCCGAAGCGGCCATGCAGCGCGTTGAAGCAGATGTCGGGACGGAGCTCGGTGAGCTTGGTCGCCACGTCGCGGCCCACATCGAGGCGGGTGGCGCGATAGCCTTGGGACTCGAGCGCAGTGGCGCAGGCCTCGCCAGAGCGCAGCGACACTTCCCGTTCCGACGACCAGCCGCCCATTAGCACGGCGACATGGGTTGGTTTTTGATTCATGCGACGCCCCTTAAGTGGAAGGATTCAGGCCAAGCCATTGTCATCGCCGGGCTTGACCCGGCGATCCAGTCCTTATTGCAGTGGTTACTGGATTACCCGCTTTCGCGGGTAATGGACACTTCAGGAGGTAACCCGGTCCTATGTCATGCGGGGAACGCCGAGGCGCTTGATCTCCCATTCGAGCTCGACGCCGCTCGAAGCCTTCACCCGCGCGCGCACCGTCTCGCCAAGCTGTTCCAGATCGGCGGCGGTGGCCTTGCCCTCGTTGACTAGGAAATTGCAGTGCATCTCGGAGACTTGCGCGTCGCAGACGCTCAAGCCCCGGCAGCCCGCCGCGTCGATCAACTGCCAAGCCTTGTGCCCTTCCGGGTTCTTGAAGGTCGAGCCGCCGGTGCGGCTCTTGATCGGCTGGGCCTGCTCACGATAGGCGACGATGTCGTCCATCTCGGCCAGGATGCGTTCCGGCTCCCCGGGCTCGCCTTGAAACAAGGCCTCGGTAAAGATGAGGTCCTCGGGCACGCCGCAATGGCGATAAGCGTAGTGCAGCTCGGCCACGGGAAGCACATGCACGCGGCCTTGGCGGTCGACGGCGCGGACCTCGACCACGACCTCTTTGGTCTCGCGCCCATGGGCGCCGCCATTCATGCGGAGCGCGCCGCCAACGCAACCCGGTATGCCGCGATAGAAGGAAAGGCCGGCGATGCCCGCATCCGCCGCGGCGCGGGCGACCTTGACGTCCGGCACCGCGGCGCCGGCGCGGAGCCGCGATCCAGCTTCTATTCTGATGTCGCCGAAGCCCTTGCCCAAGCGGATCACCACCCCGCCAATGCCGCCGTCGCGCACGAGCAGATTGGAGCCGAGGCCGATGATGGTGACGGGGATCTCCGGAGCCGCATTCGCCATGAAATAAGCGAGATCCGCCTCATCCGCCGGGCTATAGAGCAACTCAGCAGGGCCGCCCACGCGGAACCAGGTCAAATCCGCGAGCACCACGCCGGCCTTCAGTTTCCCGCGCAACTCGGGCAGACGCGGGGCAAGCTCCCGCATGAACCCGCTTGCCTGCTCACTCCCGCCAGGCGAGCCGCTGACGACAGGAGCCTCGCTCATGAGCGGCCTCCGTGCTCGTTGAGCCGCTGCGGCAGCGCGTTGATCCAGTCGGTGATGGTGCCGGCGCCGAGGCCGACTACCAGGTCTCCTGGCTGGGCCAGCGCCGCCACGGTCTCGACCAGCCCCTCCTCGCCGTCGACGGTCAGCACTTTGGGGTGGCCATGACGGCGCAGGCCAGAGGCGAGTTCATCGCGATCGATGCCGGGGATCGGGACCTCTCCCGCCGAATAGACCGGCGTCACCAGCGCGATGTCGGCGTCGTCGAGGCAGGCCGAGAATTCGTTGAACAGACTTTGCAGCCGCGTGTAGCGGTGCGGCTGGATCACGGCGATGACGCGGCCCGTCCCGGCGACACGGGCGGCCCTGAGCACCGCGGCGATCTCGACCGGGTGGTGGGCGTAATCGTCGTAGATCCGCACGCCCTGCCAGTCGCCCACATAGGTGAAGCGCCGCTTCACCCCGGAGAAGTTGGCAAAGGCCTCCCGGATCAGCTCGTCGCTGACGCCAGCCTCCGCCGCCACGGCGAGAGCGGCCAGCGCATTCAGCGCATTGAAATGGCCAAGCACGGGCACAGTCAGGTCGAGCAGCTTGCGCGCGCCGCCGCCAACCGCAGGGCCGAGATCGGCGTCGAACACGATCCGGTCCCGCGCCGGGCGTAAGTTGACGAGCCGGATATCGGCGTCGCGCGCCACCCCATAGGTCAGCGTCCGGCGCCCATTGGCCGCGCCGCCGAGCTTGGCGAGAAGCTCGCGCACGACCGCGTGGTCGATGCAGGCGACGGCGAGCCCATAAAAGGGGATAGCCTCGATGAATTGCTGAAAAGCCAGATGCAGAGCGGGCAGCGTCTGCCAATAGTCCATATGCTCCGGATCGATATTGGTGACAACGCCGATCTTGGTGGGGAGCTTCAGGAAGGTGCCGTCGGATTCGTCCGCCTCGACCACCATCCAGTCGCCCTTGCCGATCCGTGCATTGGTGCCCCAGTCATTGATGATGCCGCCGGTGATCACCGTGGGGTCGAGGCCGCCGCCTTTCAGCAGATCGGCGATCAGCGAGGTGGTCGTGGTCTTGCCGTGGGTGCCGGTGATGGAGACGGTGGCGCAAGGGCGCATCAGCTCGGCCAGCATCTCGGCACGGCGGATGATGGGGATGCCGCGCTCCTTCGCCGCCTCGAACTCCGGGTTCCCGGCCTTCACCGCGCTTGAGATGACGAGATAGGCGGCGCCTTCGATGTTCGCCGGATCGTGGCCGATCAGGCAGCGAATCTCCTGGGCGCGCAGGCGCTCGAGATTGGCGCTGTCCTTGAGGTCGCTCCCCTGCACCGTGTAGCCGCGCGTATGCATGACCTCGGCGATGGCGCTCATGCCGATGCCGCCGATTCCCACGATGTGCACGAGGCCGGTCTTCTCCGGGGACGGCATCTGCATGACGCTAGCCTACTCCTTCGCGCGAGCGAGCTCGTCGACCAGATCGGCGAGCTTCGTCACGGCATCGACCGGGGCCATGGCTCGCGCCTTGCGCGCGGCGTCCGCCAAACGCTCAGGCGATGACAGCAGCCCTTCCAGCAGCTCCGCCAGGCTCGATTCCGTCAGCTCCGACTGGCGCACGCACCAGCCGCCGCCCGCCTGTTCAAGCCGTGTTGCATTTTCGAGCTGATCATTGTCAAGGGCGTGGGGCAGCGGCACGAGCAGACAAGGCCGGCCGATGGCCGTCAGCTCCGCGACCGTCGAAGCGCCGGCCCGCGCGATGACGAGCTGCGCCATGGCGATCCGCTCCGGCAGATCGCGGAAGAAGGGTGCCAGATGCGCGGCGATCCCCGCCTTGCAGTAATCCTCGCGCAAGCCCGCCAAATCCTCCTCGCGGGCCTGCTGCACCACGGTCAGGCGTGCGCGCATCGCCGCCGGCAGCCGCAGCAGCGCAGGCGGCAAACCCTCGGAGAAGAAGCGCGCGCCTTGGCTGCCGCCGAAGACGAGCAGCAGCAGGCGGGAGGTGGCGTCGGGCGCCGCATAGGGAACGTCGCGAAAGGCGAGCACCCCGTCGCGGACCGGCGTGCCGGTTAGCCTCGCTTTACTCTCGGCCTCGGGCTTGAGCAGCTTGGTCGGCATGAAGGAGAGCGCGACCTTGTCGACCAAGCCCGACAGGAGCCGGTTGGCGCGGCCCATCACGGCGTTCTGCTCGTGAATGGCGGTGGGGATGCGAAGCGTGCGCGCGGCGATCATGGGCGGCAGCGTGGGATAGCCGCCGAAGCCGATCACGGCGCGCGGGCGCACGCGCAGCAACAGGCGAAGCGCACCGGCGAAGCCAAGGCCAAGACGCGAAAACGTCGCGGCCACGGCGATGGGGGAGCGGCTCGTCAGCGTGGCCGAGGGGATGCGGTGAATGGTGCGCGCGGGAAAGTCGCCGCCATATTTCTCGGCGCGATGGTCCGTCGCCAACTCCACCACATAGCCGCGGCGCTGCAGCTCCTGGGCGAGAGCGGCCGCCGGGAAGAGATGACCGCCGGTGCCGCCGGCGGCGAGCAGGATGGGCCGCGCGCTCACGCTGTTTGCTCCGAGGCATTTGTGCCGGCACTCGCGCCAGCTTCGCTGATGTCGTTGGCCACACCGGCCTCGCCGGCCTGGCTCGTCCTGCTGCGTGGCAGGCGTCCCGTTTTCGGTCTTCGCCGCGTCAGCCCCAGCGCAAGCCCCATGGTCAGCGCCATGGCGAGCAGTGACGAGCCGCCATAGGAGATGAACGGCAGCGTCATGCCTTTGGCCGGAAGCAGCCCGACATTGACCGCCATATTGATCAAGGCCTGCAAGCCGAACAGCATGATGAGACCTGCAACCGCGTGGCGGATGAAGCCATCGGATTCCTGTGACGCCCTGGACAGCCCGCGCAGCACGATGAAGGCGAACAGAGCGAGCAAAATAAGGCAGGCAATTAGACCATATTCCTCCGCCGCCACGGCGAAGATGAAGTCGGTATGGGAATCGGGGAGCACGTCCTTGACGGTGCCCTCGCCCGGCCCCCGGCCGAACCAGCCGCCATGCAGGAAGGATTCAAAGGCGCGGTCGGCCTGATAGGTGTCGCCGGAGGCCGGATTGAGAAAACGGTCGATGCGCGAGGCCACGTGCGGCACGAGAAAATAGGCGGTCGCTATTCCCCCCAGGCCGGCGATGCCGAGCGCTCCGATCCACAGGAGATTGATCCCGGCCATGAAGAACAGCGCGACCCAAACGAGACTGACCAGCAGCGTCTGACCGAAATCGGGCTGGAGCACGAGCAGCAGCACGAAGACCCCGTACAGCACGATCGCGAGCTCGAGGCCGGGCACGTCGGAGCGCTTCTGGCTCTCGTTGAACAGCCAGGCGGTGAGCACGACGAAGGCAGGCTTGACGAATTCGGAGGGCTGAATGGAGACGAAGCCGAATTGCAGCCAGCGCTTGGCGCCCTTGATCTCCGGACCGACCAGCATGGTCGCGGCCATCAGCGCGATGCCGACCACGAAGATGATGAGGCAGGCGCGGCGGATCTGCTTCGGGCTCAGCGTCGATGCCGCAAACATGATGGCCACCGCAGGCACGAGCATCGCCGCCTGCCGGCGCACGAAATAGAACGGCTCGAGATTGAATTTGGCGGCGATGGGGGGGCTCGCGGCGAGCGACAGCACAAGGCCTGCGCCCATCAGCAAGAGCAGCCCGAAGAACATCAGGCGGTCGACGGTGAACCACCAGTCCGACAAAACGCTGCGGTCGGCGCGGGTAATCCTCATGCCGCCCTGCCCCCATCCGGCCGCGCCGGTTCGACCCCGTCAAGGCGCATGACGATGTCGCGGAAGCTTTGCCCACGCGCCTCGAAATTGGCGAACTGGTCGTAGGAGGCGCAAGCCGGCGACAGTAGCACCACCGGCTCCTTCGCGTCCGACCGGCCGGCGTCGGCGGTGGCTTGCTCAATCGCACGAGCAAGCGTCCCGCACCGCACATGATCGACCTCGGTCCCAAGCTGCGCGGCGAAGGCGTCCGCCGCCTCGCCGATCAGATAAGCGCGCGCGATCTTTGGGAAGAAGGGCTCGAGCCCGGCAAGACCGCCGGCCTTGGGTCTGCCGCCTGCGATCCAATAGATGTCGGCGAAGCTCGCCAGCGCCTTGGCGGCGGCGTCCGCATTGGTGGCCTTGGAGTCGTTGACGAACAGCACGGACCCGCGGCGCGCCACCTGCTCCATGCGATGGGCCAGACCGGCAAAGCTTGCGAGTCCCTTGGCGATGCTTGCGACGTCGAGCCCTTGCGAGCGGGCGAGCGCAAAAGCCGTCGCGGCGTTCTGCCAATTATGCGCGCCCCGGAGCGAGCCGATGCCGGCAAGGCTCACGCGCCCGCGCTCTATCCCCTTCTCGACCTCGATCAGAACCCCCTCCTCCGCCCAGACGCCAGTCTCGACCGGGTGCCCGACGGCGATGCGTTTGACGGCGAAGGGCCCGCTGAGCCCATCGGCGATGGCGCGGGAATAAGCGTCGTCCACCCCGATCACGGCGGTGCCGCTCGCGGGCAGGCCTTCGAACACGCGGCCCTTGATGGCGCCGTAGTGTTCCAGAGTGCCGTGGCGATCGAGATGATCGGGGGTGATGTTGAGCAGCGCCGCGGCGTCCGCGGCAAGGGACGGCGTGAGGTCGATCTGAAAGGACGACAGCTCGAGCACATAAATGAGATCATCGGACAGGGCCTCAAGATCGAGCACCGCCCTGCCGATATTACCGCCAAGCGCTATCGCCCGGCCAGCAGCCTCCATCAGATGGGCGGTCAAGGCCGTGGTCGTGGACTTGCCGTTGGTGCCGGTGATGACCACGACCTTGGCGCGCGAGCCTTGGCTGGCACGCTGGCGAAAGAAGAGCTCGGTGTCGCCAATTACCTCGACACGAGCTTGGCTAGCTTTGGCGACCGTCCAATGCGGCTGGGGGTGCGTCAGGGGCACGCCGGGAGCGAGCACGAGCGCCGCAATCTTCGTCCAATCGGCGGCGGTGAGATCGCGCAACGTCAGGCCTTCCGCCGCGGCGTTGTCCCGCGCCTTCACAGTATCGTCCCAGGCGAGCACCCGCGCCCCGCCCAGGCCGAGCGCGCGCGAAGCGGCGATGCCGCTCATGCCAAGACCGAAAACCGCGACGTCGCGGCCGGCGAAGATCGTGACGGGAATCATGCTTGGTCGAATCTAGCGCAATTTGAGCGTGGCGAGGCCTACAAGCGCGAGCACCACGGCGATGATCCAGAAGCGCACCACCACCGTGGATTCGGCCCATCCCTTTTGTTCATAATGGTGATGGAGCGGGGCCATGCGGAAGACGCGCTTGCCGGTGAGCCGGAAGGAGGCGACCTGCACGATCACCGACACCGCCTCCAGCACGAACAATCCGCCAACAATGGCGAGGACGAGTTCATGCTTGGCGGCCACGGCGATGGTGCCGAGCGCGCCGCCAAGGGCAAGCGATCCCGTATCGCCCATGAAGATCTGGGCCGGCGGCGCATTGAACCAGAGAAAGCCGAGCCCCGCGCCGACCAGAGCCCCGCACACCACGGCGAGCTCACCGGTCCCTTGCACGAAATGGATCTGGAGATATTCGGCGAACAGGGCGTTGCCGACGAAATAGGCGATGAAGCCGAAGGTGGATGCGGCGATCATCACCGGCACGATGGCAAGCCCGTCCAGCCCATCGGTGAGGTTCACGGCGTTGCCGGCGCCGACGATGATGAAGGTGCCAAAGGGCACGAACAGCCAACCGAGCTGGATCAGCACATTCTTGAAGAACGGGATGGCAACCGCGGTCGAGAGCGGCGCCTCGCCGACGGAAACGATGACCCAGGTCGCCACCAGCGCGACCGCGGCCTCGATAACGATCTTGATGCGCCCCCGGAATCCTGCTGCCGATTGCCGCGTCACCTTGAGGTAGTCGTCATAGAGGCCGACGGCGCCATAGACGAGCGTGACGAGCAGGACCACCCAGATATAGGGATTGCGCAGATTGCCCCAGAGCAGCGTGGCGACAGTGACGCCCGACAGGATCATCAGGCCGCCCATGGTCGGCGTGCCCTGCTTCTGGATGAGATGACGCTCGGGCCCATCGGTACGAATCGGCTGGCCCTTGCCCTGGCGGACGCGCAGCGACCTGATGATGCGTGGACCGAACAGGAACACGAACAGTAGCGCTGTGATCAGAGCGCCGCCGGTGCGGAAGGTGATGTAGCGAAAGATATTAAAGGCGCTGAGTTCGCCGGCGAGCTCGGTCAACCAGTAGAGCATGGTCTCCCCCCTTCCGGCTCGTTTAGGGCGAAAGCGCGCGCGTGGGAATCGCGATTTCGCTCCGAAGCCTTGTTTTGACGCAAGATTTTATCGGAGAAGCCTGCGAATCCTTAGGAATCATGCTTTAGGCGGGTGCCCCGGCCGTGTCGACATGGCTTTGCAGTGCCTCGACCAAGGGGGCCATGCGGCTGCCGAGCGACCCTTTGATCATCACCACGTCGCCGGCGCCGACCCCGCTTGTCAGCATGGGTGCCAACTGCTCGGCGGTCTTGGCATAGGCGCCGCGGCGCCCTGGCGGCAGGGCGTCATACAATCCCCGCATCATCTCGCCGCAGGCAAAGACAATATCCACGCCGGCCTTGTCTATGTCCTCGGCAAGCTCCTGGTGAAGCTTCGGACCGAGGCCGCCAAGCTCAAGCATGTCGCCCAACACGGCAACGCGGCGCTTGAATTCGGATCTCGGCGTCAGCCCCAAAGTGGCGAGCGCCGCGCGCATGGATGCCGGGTTGGCGTTATAGCTTTCATCTATGATGGCGATGCGGCCCTGCTTGCCGCCGATGACGATGCGGGCACCGCGCCCGGTTTGAGCGCGCCAGCCGGCGAGCGCACGGGCCGCAGCCTTGAGATCGGCGCCGGCGAGCTTGGCCGCCGCGAGCACGGCGAGCGAATTCTGCACGAGGTGAATGCCCGGCGCCCCGATATGATAGCTGACCGTCTCGCCCATGATGTCGGCCTTCACGTCGGAGCCGTCAGGACCAAGCTCGACGCTCAAGGCCCGCGCCTCGGCGCCTTGCGTCTCGCCAAACCCGATGATCCTCGCCCTGCGGTGCAGCGCGTGGCGGCGGAGCCGCTCGTAATAGGCGTTGTCGCGATTGAGGATGGCCGCGCCGCCCGGCACCAGCCCCTCTAAAATCTCGGCCTTGGCGTCGGCAATCGCCTCCACCGAGCGGAAGAAGCCGAGATGCACGGGCGCCACCGTGGTGATGATGGCGATATGCGGCCGGATGAGCGTCGTCAGGAGGCTGAGCTCGCCAGCATGGTTCATGCCGGCCTCGAACACGCCGAACCGCGTCGTCTCGCGCATATTGGCAAGCGACAGCGGTACGCCCCAATGATTGTTGTAGGATTTGGACGAGACGTGCACCGGGCCGGAGGGCGCGAGCGCAAGCTTCAGCGCCTCCTTGGAGCCGGTCTTACCGACGCTGCCGGTGACGGCGATCACCACCGCCTCCGTGGCCCGCGCCCTTGCCGCGGCGCCCAGATCGTTCAGCGCGGCGAGCGTATCGGCGACGCGCAGCAAGCGAACCTCGCCGCGCGGGCCCTGAAAACCGTGCTCGACGATGGCGCAGGCGGCGCCTTGGGCGAGCGCAGCCGCGACGAAGGCCTGTCCGTCGCGGTTGGCGCCGCGGAGCGCGAGGAAGGCCTCGTCCGGCGCCAAGCTTCGGCTGTCGATGGAGATGCCGCTGACAGGGGTGCTGGGCCGAGCCGCGCATTTGCCGCGCACGGCTTTCGCCATCTCACCTATGGTCCAGAGCGGTTTAGCCACGCTTCGCCTCGTCCTTCAGCGCGGCAGCAACCGCGTCATGATCGGAATAGGGGATGATCGTCCCTTTGACGATCTGTCCCGTCTCATGGCCTTTGCCCGCGATCAAGAGGACATCTCCCCCTCGAAGCCCGGCAATCGCCTCCGCCACCGCGATGGCGCGGTCGGCAATTTCGATCGTGCCGGGGGCCGCTGCCAAAATCGCGCGGCGGATGTCCGCTGGCTCTTCGCTCCGCGGATTATCGTCGGTGACGATGGCCAAATCTGCTTTGTCCGCCGCCACGGACCCCATCTCGGGCCGCTTGCCCTTGTCGCGGTCGCCGCCGCAGCCGAACACCACCGCCAGCCTGCCCCGCACATAAGGCCGCAAAGCGTCCAGCGCCTTGGCGAGCGCATCGGGCGTATGGGCGTAGTCGATGAAGATCGGAGCGCCGGAACTGGCGGCGCCGGCAAACTCGAGGCGCCCCCGCGCACCATGGAGGTTCGCAAGAAGCGGTAGCACCTCCGGAGCGCTCGCTCCGGTCGCCATGGCGAGGCCCGCCGCAACTAGCGCGTTGGAGGCCTGGAAGGCGCCGACCAGCGGCAGCCGGACGCTCTCTCTCCCGTCCGCATGCTCCACCACCAGGCGCTGGGCAAAGCCGTCCTGCAGGGCGGAGACGAGCCGCAAATCCTCTCCCCCCCTACCCACTGAGATCAGTCTAAGCCCTCGCGCATTGGCAGAAGCAGCCACACGCAGGCCAGCTTCGCTGTCGACATCGATCACGGCCGTGGCGCCAGGAGGCAGCAACTCGCCGAACAGGCGAAGCTTCTCGACGAAATAGGCCTCGAAACTCGGATGATAGTCGAGATGGTCGCGGGAGATATTGGTGAAGGCGCCGGCGGCAAACCGCACGCCGTCGATGCGGCGCTGCTCGAGGCCATGGCTCGAGGCTTCGAGCGCGAGATGGGTAACGCCTGATTTGGCGAGGGACGCGAGGATACGATGCAGCTCGATCGGGTCCGGCGTGGTGTGGGCCAGCGTCTCGGTGCCTGATGGTCCCACGACGCCGACGGTGCCGAGGCTAGCGGCAACGAGACCCTGCTGCTCCCAGAGCTGGCGCAGGAAGGAGGCGACCGACGTCTTGCCATTGGTGCCGGTGACGGCCACGGCAATATCTGGCTGGGTGCCGAAGAAGCGCGCCGCGATCAGGGCGAGCCGGCGGCGCGCATCGGCATCCTCGACGACGGGCGTGCCGTTGAAGGCGTGCGTGCCGCCTTGCGGCATCAGGATCGCCGCGGCCCCGCGGGCCAAGGCGTCGGCGATGAAGCGGGAGCCGTCGGTGCGCGATCCCGGCAGGGCCGCAAAGAGATAGCCGGGCTTGACCGCGCGGCTGTCGGCCGTAAGCCCCATGATCGGAACTTGCAGCCAAGGCGCGGGCAGCGGAGCTTCCGGCCCGATCAACTCACCAAGGGTCATGACTGAACATCCGCCACTCGAAGCCGGCGGGCCCTCCTAGAGTGCCCAAACTGGGCCGGCGGAGGGCCCCGGAACCGGCGTCTTTTAATAGGAGGCGAGCACGTTCTCGTCAAACTTGCGCTGATCGCCGTCAAGCTTCGGCGCCACGCCGAGAATGGGAGCGATGCGCTCGACGATCCTGCCGGTGGTGGGAGCGGCATTCACCCCCGCCGTCTGCTGATTATCAGTTTCGGGGACGCGCTTCGGCTCGTCGAGCATGACCAGCACGACATATTCCGGGGCGTCGGTTGGGAAAGCGGCAAGGAATGAGGTGAGGACCGAGGAGCCTTCGTAATGGCGTCCAACCACTTTATCGGCGGTCCCAGTCTTGCCGCCGACGCGGTAGCCTTCGGCGTCGGCGCGCTTGCCGGTGCCTTTCAGTACATTGAGGCGCATCAGCGAAAGCATCGCCTGACTGGTCGAAGATTTGAGCACGCTCGGGCTTTGGCGAAGGGCGTCGAGGCGAGGCCGCGGCAGGAAGGTCGGGGGCACCGCGAAGCCGCCATTGACGAGAGGGAGCGCGGCCGAAGCAAGCTGCAACGGCGTGACCGACAAGCCATGGCCAAAGGCGATGGTGATGGTGTTCAGCCGTTCCCAGGGCGTCGGCACGATGGGGGCGGCGCCCTCGCCAAGCTCCGTGGACAGGCGATTGAGCAAACCAAGCTTGCGCAGGAAGGCGCGGTGGCGGTTGATGCCGAGATCGAGCGCCATCTTGGCCGCACCGATATTGGAGGAATAGATGAAGATCTCCGGCACGGTCAGCCTGCGCTTCTTGCCGTGGAAATCCTCGATGGTGAAGGAGGCAACGTGGAGGGGCTGGCTCGCGTCATAGCTCGAGCGCAAGGTGGAGCTGCCGGCATCGAGCGCCGCGGCCGCCGTGAACACCTTGAACACTGACCCCATCTCATAGACGCCGGAGGTCATGCGGTTGAGCCGGTCCTTGTCGAGAGCCTGCTCCCGCTGATTCGGGTCGTAATCCGGCAACGAGACCAGCGCCATGACCTCGCCGCTCTGCGCGTCGATGACGACGCCGGCCGCGGCCTTGGCGTGATAGGAGGCCATGGCCTTAGCGAGCTCCTCGCGGACCACATGCTGCACGCCGAGATCGAGCGACAGGGTGACGGTCTCCCCGCCCACCGCGTTATCGGGGCTCGACATGGCAAGCTGGGGATTGTCGTCGATGAACTTCTCGATGCCGGCGAGGCCCTTATTGTCGACATTGACATGGCCGACCACGTGGCAGGCGGTGGCCCCTACAGGGTAGACGCGGCGATATTCCTCGATGAAGCCTAGGCCCGGCTGCCCGAGCTCGTGGATTTCGGCCTGCTGCTTCGGCGTGAGCTCACGCCGGATCGTCACGAATCTCCGCCCCTGCTTCAGCCTCTCGCGGAGATCAGCGGCGTTGATGTCAGGGAGCACGCTCAACACCTGCTCGATCAGTTCGTCCCGGTCGATGACGCGCGCGGGGTCGGCATAGAGGGTAGCGCCCTTAATGTCGGTGGCGAGCAGCCTGCCGTTGCGGTCGAGGATGTCGGGCCGGTGCACCGTCGTGGAGATGTCGTGGATGCCGCCCGGGCCCGGTTCTACGGTGGTGAAGCCGAGGCTCACGAGGCGAAGCGCAACGAGCAGGAAGCTCACCGCGAGAGCAAGGCAGGCGAGGCGATAGCGGCCACGGCTCCGGGCCAAATAAACGCGCTCGGCGCGAGAGGCTGCGGTGCTGGTCTGGGGATCGCGGGAAAAGAGTCTCAAAGCTTTACTCGCCGGGTGCCGAAACCGTCACGGGCGGAAGAGCCGTCGCCGGAACAGTGTTGGCTAAAACAGGCATGGCTGGAACAGCCTTGGCTGGAACAGCCTTGGTTGGGCCAGCCTCGGCCGGAACGGCGCTAACCGGGACGGCCTTGACCGAAACGGTCTTCACCGGGCCCGCCTTGACCGGGGCGGTCTTGACCGGAGCGGTCTTGACCGGAGCCGCTTCAGCGAGAGCTGCCGCCGCGGGAGCCGTCTCGGCCGGAACAGTCTCTGCAGAGGCCGCCTTGGCTGGAACAGTCTCGGCCGCAGCGGCAAACGCCACCGTTTGATCCGCCGCCTTCACCCGGGCCCGCGTGAAGTCGCTTTCCGACACCGTGTCGAGGGTGACGAGCTGGCTCGCTCGCGCCGGCGCGAGCTTGAGATATTTCTGTGCCAGGCGCTCGATACGCTCGGGCCGGTTGAGCAGGCTCCATTCGGCGCGAAGCACCGCGACGCCGTCCCGCTCAGTCTCGATGTCCTTGCTGAGCCCGGCGATCTCCTCGTCGAGGGAGCGGGCTTCGTATTTCACCTCGTAGATGACATAGGCGAGGGCCACGAGGCCAAGGACGAGGCAGATATTGACGAAACGCAACATACTCAAAACCCGTAACTAAGCCCTGTCCGCTAAACAGAGAGAGCGATGCGAGGCACCCCCAAACCGGTGAGGTCGAGAACATGGGGCGGGGCCTCCGTACGTTCGCCGGCTCTGAGGCGCGCCGAGCGGGAACGGGGGTTCAGCCTGATCTCTTCCTTCGATGGTGATACCGGACGCCGGTTAAGAAGGTGGAAGCTTGGCGCGAAATGTGTCGGCCCCTGTAGCGGCAAATGGCGCGATCCGCGCGGGGCCGGTGTGCTTCTCGCCGCGAAAAAGCGTTTGGCGATGCGGTCCTCCAGCGAATGAAAGGTGACGGCGACGAGACGGCCTTTGGGCCGGAGCAAGTGCTCGGCCGCAGTCAAGCCCCGCGCGAGTTCTTGAAGCTCGTCATTGAGATAGAGGCGGAGCGCCTGGAAAGTCCGGGTTGCCGGGTGCTTGGTGTCATCGTGCCGGCGGCCAAGCACTCTGGCGACGATTTCCGCAAGTTCCCCCGTCCTTGAG
>Ga0315283_10003189_pt1 | contig 13949 bp, 12 predicted proteins | sample YL17G09_0_MG_FD_204541 | JGI IMG/M metagenome (GOLD analysis project Ga0315283, IMG submission 204541) | Sediment microbial communities from Yellowstone Lake, YNP, Wyoming, USA - YL17G09_0 | ecosystem: Environmental > Aquatic > Freshwater > Lake > Sediment | place: USA: Wyoming | collected... | reverse complement strand
CGCGCGCGTGCCGCTGCGCAAGGTCGCCGACCGGCTGCTCGAGCTGCAGCGGCGCGAGGCGGTGGACCCGGAGGGCATGCGCTTCGAGCTGACCGAGGGCGCGGCGCTGCTGCTGGCGCACAAGAGTGAGGGCTCGCTGCGCGACGCGGTGAGCGCGCTCGACCAGGTGGTCTCGGCGGGCGAGGCGCAGGTGAACGACGAGCTGGTGCGGCGGGTACTGGGCATCGCCGACCGCGAGGCGTTCTTCACCATCGCGGGCGCGGTGCTCGAGCGCGACCCGAAGGCGGCGCTGCGGGCGCTGCACCAGGCGTTCGAGAAGGGCCTGGACGCGCGCGACCTGGCCGAGGGGCTGAGCGAACACATCCGCCACATCCTGGTGCTCAAGGTGGATCCGGAGGCGGGCGATCTGGTGGCGCTGGCGCGCGAGGACCTCGAGCGGCTGAAGCAGCAGGGCGCCTCGTGGAGCGAGAACGACCTGCTGCGGCTGCTCAAGCTCGCGTCGGAAGCGCCCTGGCCGATGCGCGACAGCCCGCAGCCGCTCATCCACCTCGAGGCGGCGCTGCTGCAGATGGCCACACTCGAGCCGGGCGAGACGCTGGCCGAGATCCTGGTGAAGCTGGAGGCGCTCGAGCAGCGGCTCGGTGGCGCGCCGGCTCCGGCGGCGGGCTCCGGCGGCCGGCCGGCCGCCGCTGCGCGGTCCGCGGCGCCGATGCCGGGCGATGGAGCGCAGCGCTCGAGCGTGGGTGCGGCGCCGCCGCGCAGCGCGCCACCTGCAACTGCTCCGCCCTGGATGCCTCCGCAGGCCTCCGCGCCCGCGCCCACCTCCGCGCCCGCCGCCGCGCCGCCCTGGACACCGCCGCAGGCCTTCGCGCGCACGTCCGCGCCGCCCGTGGCCGTGGCTCCCGCCGCGCCCAAGCCCGCCGTGCCGCTCTGGCCGAGCGTGACGGTCGCCGTGGACGCCCCGGTCGCGGTCCTCGACGCCGAAGTCGAGTGCGACGAGGCGGCCGAGCGCTGCTGGCGCGAAACGCTCGCCGGCCTGAATGTGCGCAAGCGCATGCTCGGGGCATTCCTCGAAGAGAGCCACTTCGTGGGGCTCGTCGGCGACACGCTGGTGGTGGCGATGGACCACGTTCACTGCATGGTCGTGAAGGAGAAGGAGAATCTCGCGCTGGTCACGGAAGCGGCGCAGCGCGCCTTCGGGCGTGCGCTCGAGTTGCGCTGTGTCCCGCTGGACGCCACGCAGCAGCGGCGCCGGCCGGCGCTCGAGGACCTCGCGCCCATGGTCGAGCGGGCGATCGAGTTCTTCCAGGGCGAAGTGATCGAGCCGCCGAAGAGCCGCCGCAGCGAAAGGACGGAGGAATGAAGAGTTTCGGTGACATGGTGAAGCAGGCCCAGAAGCTCCAGAAGCAGATGGCCGAGGCCCAGGAACAGCTGGCGGAGATGCGCTTCGAGGCGAGCGCGGGCGGCGGCATGGTCAAGGCCGTGGTGGATGGCAAGCAGATGCTCAAGCAGCTCTCGATCGGCCCCGAGGCGCTGAAGGAAGGTGACCTCACGCTGCTCGAGGACCTGATCCTGACGGCGGTGGGAGAAGCCCAGCGCGCTTCCGAAGCGCAGATGCAGGAGACCATGGGCAAGCTCACCGGCGGCCTCGGGTTGCCCTTCTAACCCTCTACCCCCCGGCCCCCGACATGTACTCCTCCAGGTTTCTTGAATTGCTCATCGAGGAGCTGGTCCGGCTCCCGAGCGTGGGCCAGAAGAGCGCCCAGCGGCTGGCGCTGCACCTGATGCGCGTGCCGCAGGAAGAAGCCCTGCGTCTGGCCGATGCCATCCGCGCGGCGCGCGAGAAGGTGGGCTACTGCAGCGTGTGCGGGCTGTTCAGCGAAGAAGACCCCTGCCTGATCGACCGCGATCCGCAGCGCGACCCGCAGCTGGTGTGCGTGGTCGAGCAGCCGGCCGACGTGCTGGCCTTCGAGCGCACCGGCTCGTTTCGCGGCCGCTACCACGTGCTGGGCGGGGCGCACTCGCCGCTCGCCGGGATCCAGCCCGAGGACCTGCGCATCCGCGAGTTGATCGAGCGTATGCGCACCGAGCCGATCCAGGAGATCATCCTGGCCACCAATCCCAACGTGGCCGGCGAGGCGACGGCGCTCTACCTGTCCCGCCTGCTCGCGCCGCTCGGCGTGAAAGTCACACGCATCGCGCGCGGCGTGCCGATGGGCTCCGACCTCGAGTACTCCGACCAGGTCACGCTGGCCCGGGCGCTCGAGGGCCGGCGCGAGTTCGAATAGGTTCCCGTACGCGGCCCGCCCGGCGCTCCCGGCCATGAACCTCTACCTGCGTGACGCGCTCTTCCTGGTCAGCGTTCTCGTGCTGATCGCGCTCAACGCCTTCTTCGTGGCGGCCGAGTTCGCGCTGGTCACGGTGCGCTGGACGCGGGTCGAAGAGATGGTCGAGCGCGGCCGGTTCGGCGCGAAGGCGGTGGCGAAGGCGCTCGAGAACCTGGACGACGCCATCGCCGCCACCCAGGTCGGGATCACCTTCGCGAGCTTGGCGCTGGGCTGGGTGGGCGAGCCCGCGCTGGCGCACCTGCTCGAGCCGCTGTTCCGCGGTCTGCCGGGCGCCCTGGGCTTTGTGACCACCCACGCCGTGGCGGTCACGCTCGCCTACGTGCTGCTCACCTATCTGCACGTGGTGCTGGGCGAGCAGGTGCCCAAGATGCACGCGATCGATCGGGCCGAAGACGTGGCCCTGATCGTGGCCGGGCCGCTGCTCGCCTTCTCGCGCATCTTCCGACCCTTCATCCGGGCGGTTGGCTGGGGCAGCGACCTGGTCGTCCGCCTGCTGCGGCTGCCGCCGCCGAACGCCGAGCAGGAGATCCACTCGGTCAAGGAGTTGGGCATGCTGGTCGAAGAGACCGCCGAGGCCGGCATGATGGCGACCGACCAGGCTGAGTACGTGCGCAACGTCTTCCGCCTGAGCGGCAAGCGGGTGCGCGAGGTGATGGTGCCGCGCGAGAAGGTGGTCACGCTCTCGCTGCAGGCTTCGCCCGAGGAGGTCCTGGCGACCTGCCGCGAGTCGGCTCACACGCGCATGCCGGTGTGGGAGGGAGACCCCGACCGCATTGTGGGCTTCGTCAACAGCAAGAACCTCTTCCACCTGTTCAGCCAGTACAAGCTGGTGCTCCTGGAAGACGCCATGTACCCGCCCATCTTCGTCGACCCGGAGCAGTCGGTGGGCCGGCTGCTCAGCATCTTCCGTCACGAGCGGCGTCCGATGGCGGTGGTGCGCGACGTCGAGGGCAGATTCCTCGGCATCGTCACACTGGAGGACATCCTCGAGGAGATCGTGGGCGAGATCGAGGACGAGCACGACGCGCCGCCAGCGCCTGCAAGGCCTGGCCCGGCCGCTCCGGCCGCGCCCTCGCGTCCGGGCTCGGCACTCGCCACCGGCCCGCTGCCAGCACCCGGCCGGACCGCGCCTGCTCCCGGCGCCGCCCCGCCTGCTCCCGGCGCCGCCCCGCCGCCCGAAGGGGCCACCAGGGGCTGACCCTGGTCCGCGTCGCCGGGGCCGGACCGCCACGGTCGGGCACCCGGCCGCTGCTCCGCCAACCGCAGACTCCGCGCAAGTTTGTCTTGTTTCGGCGGCCCGGGCGTGGTACCTCTACTCGCGGTTCACACGGACGTGCCAGGAGTCTGAACCGGCCAAACTCAATTTGGCGGGGGAAGCCATGCCTCAGTGGACTCTTTTTGAAAATGATTTTCGCTCCATCGATGGTGTCCTGAACGGGTTGCTCGAGCGGACCAACGCGCTTTCAGTGCACCTCGTGGATCGCTCCGGCCAGCTCATCACCTCGGCCGGACGAACCGGTGACTTCGATGCCACCGCCTTCGCCAGCCTCGTGGCCGCGGACTTCACGGCCAACGCCGAACTTTCCCAGTTGCTGGGGGAAGAGGGCCTTGCGGCCGTGGTGAGCGAGGGGCGCGAGCGCTCGGTCCACTCGTGCCTGCTGGCCGGACGGGTCATCATGTGCACCGTCTACGACCGACGCAGTACGCTGGGGTTGGTGCGGTTCCGGGCGAACCGGTCGGCGCAGGAGTTGAGCGGCATCTTCGAGGGCCTGTTCGAGAAGGTGGGGCTGTTCGAGCCCGACCTGCAGCCCGGGCTTCAGATGGAGCCGACGAGCCCCGAATTCGCGCTGGCTGCAAGCCAGGAAGTCGACGCGCTCTTCGGTGACTAGCCGGGACTAGCCGCACTTCGCAGCGTCACGGGTCAACACGGAGAGCCTCATGGCGCTCATCAATCACCGGGCGCGCGAGATCCATTTCAAGGTCGTCTATTTCGGGCCGGGGTTGGGTGGCAAGACCACCAACCTGCGGTTCCTGCATGACCGCCTGCCTGCGGAGCGGCGCGGGCGACTCCTCTCGATCGCGACCGATCACGAGCGCACGCTGTTCTTCGACTTCCTGCCGGTGGACCTGGGGCAGGTGAACGGCTTCCTGACGCGCTTCCACCTCTACACGGTGCCCGGGCAGGTTTACTACCGGCTCTCGCGCCGTGCCGTGCTGCAGGGGGCCGATGGACTGGTCTTCGTGGCCGATTCGCACCCGGCACGCGAGCAGGCGAACATCGATTCGCTCGACGATCTGGCGACGCACATGCGCTCGATGGCCCTGACGCCGGTGCAACTCGAACGCATCCCGCGGGTCTTCCAGTGGAACAAGCGTGACCTGCCCGCGGCACTGCCGGTCGAGCGGTTGCGCGCAGCGCTGAATCCGCACGCTGCGCCCGAGTTCGAGGCGGTGGCTTGCGAAGGTCGCGGCGTCAGCGAGACGCTGCGGACGATCTGCAAGGCCGTACTCGCCCGGTTGGTGACGGGGGAGCGGGAGCGGGTGCCAGCGCTTCAGCCTGCGATGGCCGCGTCAGAACCCCAGCCTGGTGTCGCCGTCCCGGTGCCGCTGACATCCGCTTGAGAGTCCTGGCCCGCTTCATCGCCACGCTGGGCCCGGTGGGTTCAACTCCGATCGCCCCGGCGACCGCCGGCAGCGCGGTGGTGGTGCTGGCGGGCTACTTCATCCCGGTTCCGGCACTCTGGGTGGCGCTGCTGCTCATCCTGGCTTGTACCGCACTGGCGGTATGGAGCGCTGGCGTGGCCGAGGCGACGCTGGGCCACGACGCCAAGCCGATCGTCATCGACGAGGTCGTCGGCCAGAGCCTGGCGCTGCTCTTCGTGCCGCACAGCCCGCTGGCCTTCTTCGCCGCTTTCGTCCTGTTCCGGGGCTTCGATGTCTGGAAGCCGCTCGGTGCGCGCGAGATCCAGTGGCTCCCGGGTGGCTGGGGCGTGGTCGCCGACGACGTGATCGCCGGGCTCACGGCCTGCGGGGCGTTCCACCTCGGGTCCTGGGCTCTGCAGCGCTTCGGGGTGTTGGCGGGCTGAGCCAGGCCTGCTGCCCGGCAGAGTGAGGTCGGGATCCGGCCTTCGGGAATCCCCTCAAGTCCCCGGGATCTCCGGCCGATACTCCCTCTGTCTTCGGTTGGCTCTGGATGTGCAGCAGACGTTCGATTCCGCCAGGGACACCTGGCGGTTTTTCGTTTGAAGGCGCGTCGGCCGGGCGAAGTGCGGTCATGGTGGCCGGACGTTGCCGCCGCGTGATGAGGCGGCAGAACAAGGGGTCTCCGGATCCCGGCATCAAGGAGTCTCAAGTGGCTCGTGGCACGGTGAAGTGGTTCAACGAGGCGAAGGGTTTCGGTTTCATCACTCAGGAAGGTGGCGAGGACGTGTTCGTGCACTTCTCGGCCATCGCCGGCGACGGCTTCAAGACACTCGCCGAGGGTGAGGCGCTCGAGTTCGACGTCACGCGGGGTCCGAAGGGCCTGCAGGCGGCGAACGTCCGCAAGGTGTAGCCCGAAGAACCACCTCACGCCGCGGGCGGCATCCGCAAGGGTGCCGCCCAAAGCGTTGCTGGGCCCGGCATGGGCCCCGGATTCAGGCGGCGGGTCTCGAGGTGAGGTCTTTCGCCCAGTTGCGCGCCGCCCCGGCGTTGCGTCACATTCCGCCTGCCCCGCAACGTCGCGCCTCCGTCCAGGTGGGTCGCCATGCAGATCGAGATCGTCACCATCGGCAACGAAGTGCTCTCGGGCCGCACCGTGGACACGAACTTCGCCTGGCTCGCGCGCGCGCTCGAGCGGGCCAGCGTCCAGGTGACCTGGCACACCACGGTGGGCGACACGCCCGAGAAGATCGGTGAGGCGCTCAAGCGCGCCCTCGAGCGCGCCGACGGCGTGGTGATGACCGGCGGGCTGGGGCCGACCCCCGACGACATCACCCGCAGGGCCATCGCCACGGTGCTCGCCCGTCCGCTCCAGCTCAACGAAGCCGTGCTCGAGCACGTCCGCGAGCGGGCGAAGCGCTCCGGGCGACGGCTGCCGGCCTCGATCGAGAGCATGGCGCTCCTGCCGCGCGGGGCCGAGGCGTGGCTCAACCCGGTGGGGTCCGCGCCGGGGATCCTGCTCCTGCAGGGCGACAAGCCCGTGATCCTGCTGCCCGGGGTGCCCCACGAGATGGAAGCGCTCGCGACCGAGCGCGTCGTTCCCTACCTGCGCGAGCGCACCGGCCGCACGATCGAGACCTTCACGCTGCGCACCTTCGGCGCCTTCGAGAGCCAGTTGCACGAGCTGATCGGGGCGCGGCCACAACGCTGGAGCGGTGCCTCGCTGGCGTACCTGCCGAGCTACTTCGGCGTGGACCTGCGCGTGACCGTGGCGGGTGCGAACGAGACCCAGGCGAAGGAGACGGCCGGGCAGGCCTACGCCGAGCTCAATGAGTTGGTGGGTGGACTGATCTATGCCGAGGGCGAGCGCGCCATGGAGGACGTGGTGGGCGAGGTGCTGGTGGCGCGCGGCTGGCGCATCGCCACGGCCGAGTCGTGCACCGCGGGGCTGCTCTCCAAGCGGCTCACCGACGTGCCGGGTTCCTCGCGCTACTTCGACCGCGGCTTCGTGGCCTACACCAACGAGGCCAAGGCCGAGCTGCTGGGTGTGAGCGAGGCCGACCTCGCCGCGCACGGCGCGGTGAGCGCCGCGGTGGCCGGGCAGATGGCGCACGGTGCGCGACACCGGGCGGGCGTGGACCTGGGCGTGGCGATCACCGGCGTGGCGGGGCCCGAGGGCGGCAGCGCCGAGAAGCCCGTGGGCACGGTGTTCGTCGCGCTCTCCTCGAGTGAGGGCGAGACCGTGCGCCGTTTCCAGTTCGCGGGTACGCGCGCCACGATCCGCGAGCGCACGGTCCAGGTCGCGCTCGACCTGATGCGCCGGACACTGCTCGGATTGACGTTGGATCCGAGGATCGAGGAGGAGCCGGGCAAGTCGAGCCGGCCGACGCCGCGCGGAGCTGCCCGGGCCGTGGCAAAGTCCGCGGTGCTGTCCGCCCCCGTGGACACCTCTGCTTCCGCACCCCGTGCTGCGGGGCCTCCGGCCCCCGCTGATGCTGCTGCTCCCGCGCCCGGCGCGCCAGGGCGTCCCGCACTCGTGGACGCTGTTGCCCCCGCGCCCCGCGCTACGGGGCGTTCTGTTCCCGGAGCGGCCGGAGCTCCGCCGCCGCGCCCGACGCTGCGTCGTCGGGCGCAGACTCCGGCGACCGGCGAGGAGAAGCCGGGCGGCTGATGCGTCTCTTCCTCGCGGTCTTTCCGCCCGCCGAGGTCCAGCGCGCGGCCTTTGGCGTCATCGAGGCGCTGCGCCGTCCCGGTGACGGTGTGTCGTGGGTGAAGCCCGAGAACCTGCACTACACGCTGCGCTTCCTCGGTGAGCTGGGGGAGGACGGCGCGCGCCGCGCCGCCGAGTCCGCGACCGAGGCGGCGGCGAAGTCGCGCGAGTTTGCCGCCGCCCTGGGCGGACTCGGAGCATTCCCCAACCCGCGGCGCGCGCGCGTCATCTGGATCGGGATGAGCGAGGGCGGCGAGGCGCTCGTGGCGCTGGCGCACGCGCTCGACCGCGCGTTGGTGAAGCGCGGATTCGGTGCACCCGACAAGCCGTTCTCCGCGCACCTCACGCTGGGCCGCGTGCGCGAACCACACCGCGACTGGACTGCGGCGCTCGCCGAGCCGGTTCCGGCCGATCCGCCCGCCAGCTTCACCGTGGACCGGATCTGCGTGGTCGAGAGCCAGTTGAGCCCGCGCGGGTCCATCTACACGGTGCGCGCCGGGGCCTCGCTGACCGCGGCATGGCCGCCAACTGCCACCCCAGATCGTTAGACGCATTGCAGTTAGGGCTGTCTACCGGACTGCCGAACAATCCCCTTCCTATCTACTGCCCAAATGTGTAGTATACGCCCGCAGCCAGACCCGTGACCCCGGGGAGCGGGTCGCCTATCTTGTGCGGGACGTCCCCGCACCGCCCCTGCGAGAGTGAAGCCCCTGCGAAGGAGACGCTGGACCATGATCACGCCGTCGTCGGCCAAGGAGAAGAACAAGGCGCTCGACCTCGCTCTGCAACAGATCGAGAAGCAGTTCGGCAAGGGCGCCATCATGAAGCTGGGCGAGGACAGCACGCAGCCGGTGGACGTCATCTCCACCGGCTCGATCGGGCTGGACCTGGCGCTGGGTGTGGGCGGGGTGCCGCGCGGGCGCGTCATCGAGATCTACGGACCGGAGTCGTCGGGCAAGACCACGCTCGCGCTCACCATCATCGCCAACGCACAGCGCGGGGGCGGGAACGCGGTCATGATCGACGCCGAGCACGCGCTCGACGCCTCCTATGCGCAGAAGCTGGGCGTGGACATCGCCAACCTGCACGTCGCGCAGCCCGACACCGGCGAGGAGGCGCTCGAGATCTGCGACCACCTGGTGCGCTCCGGCGCGGTGGACGTGGTGGTGGTGGACTCGGTCGCGGCGCTGGTGCCGCGTGCCGAGATCGAGGGCGAGATGGGCGACTCGCACGTCGGCCTGCAGGCGCGGCTCATGTCGCAGGCCCTGCGCAAGCTCACCGGCTCGATCTCCAAGAGCCGGACCACGGTCATCTTCATCAACCAGATCCGCATGATGATCGGGGTGATGTTTGGTTGCTTCCACTACAACACGCGCGTGGTGCTGGCCGACGGCACCACGGAGAAGATCGGCAAGATCGTCAACCAGAAGATGGCGGTCGAGGTCCTGTCGTACGACCCCGAGACCGGCCGGATCCAGCCACGCAAGATCGTGAACTGGTTCGACAACGGCCCGACGGAGGAGTTTATCCAGTTCGAGGTCGAGGGGGGAGCGTCAGGCCGGCGGCGCTTTGCGGTCACTGAGAATCACGTGATCCTCACTCCCGATGGCGAGGTTCATGCCGGTGAGCTCGAGGTCGGGGACGAGGTGCTGGTTGGTGTGGAGGAGCAGGGTCCGGAGGCCACTCAGGGCAATCAGTCCGCACAGGAGTTCCGCTCGGATTGCGCGGGTGGATCGGCCGGGGTTGTCGTGTTGCATCAAGCCGGACTACGGGTCGCCTGCGCCAAGGTGCTCCATAAGTCGGCCCTGCCGCTGGCAGAACCGTCTCATCGCTTCGACCTCGAGGTCGAGGGCAATCACACGTATCTGGTGGACGGGGTCATCGTGCACAACTCGCCCGAAACCACCGCCGGCGGTCGCGCGCTCAAGTTCTACGCTTCGGTGCGTCTCGACATCCGGCGCATCGCCACGCTCAAGGATGGCGACAACGCCGTCGGGAACCGCACGCGCGTCAAGGTCGTGAAGAACAAGGTCGCAGCGCCATTCCGCGAAGCCGAGTTCGACATCCTTTACAACGAGGGCATCTCGCGCGAGGGCGAACTGCTCGACTTCGCCGTCGAGAAGAACATCGTGCAGAAGGCCGGCACCTGGATGTCCTTCGACGAGGATCGTCTGGGGCAGGGCCGCGAGAACGCGCGGATGTTCCTGAAGGAGCACCCCGACGTGCGCGCCAGGCTCGAGGCGAAACTGCGTCCGTCGCTCGGGCTCCGGCCGGCTGCGCTGGAGGCCGCTGCCCCGGCCGCGGCCGAAGCGGTCGCCGAGAAGCCTGCCTCACCGCCCTCCGCGGCTCCGGTCGCGCGGCCGGGCACGTCTTCGCGCTCGCAGTCCGCGGGGCCGGGACGCGAAGGCCGGAACTAACCCGGGCATGTCCATCACTGGCGGTGAGCGGGTCCGCTGCCTGCTCACCGCCGCAGAGTCCCTGCCATGAGTACCACCCGACTGCCTCCCTGGCGTCAACTCGTTGGCATCCCGCTCAACGTGCTGTGCTTCCTGCTCCTCATGGTGCTGGCCTGGGGGAGCTGGTCGGGCTTCGTCGCCAGCCCGGTGCGGGTCGGCGTCATCGTGCTCCACCTGCTCATGATCCCGGTCATGACCCTGAGCACCTCGGGCCGCAGCAAGGGGCTCGATCACGCGCCCGATTGGAAACCGTTCTTCCCCCTGCTGGTCTTCCACTCGCTCTTCACCGCCTACTTGATGCCCTACATGGATGCTCGCGACCTCTGGGTGTTGCCAGGCGGAGACCTCACGCGCTGGGCCGGACTGGTGCTGTTGACGGCGGGTGTGGCACTGCGGCTCGGTCCCATGCTCGCTCTCGGCCGGCGCTTCGCGTCGGTGGTCGCGCTGCAGCCCGACCACACGCTCGCCACCACCGGGTTCTATGCGCGCGTGCGGCACCCCTCGTACCTGGGGATCCTGCTGATGGATGTGGGGTTCGCCGGGGTGTTCCGCAGCGTGCCCGCGGTGGCGCTGCTGCCGCTCGTCTTCTGGATGTTCAAGCGCCGGATGGACGTCGAGGAGGCGTTCATGACCCAGCGCTTCGGCGATGAGTACCGCGACTACTCGGCGCACACGGCCCGTCTCCTGCCCGGGGTCTACTGAGCATGCGCGGACGCCCGCCCGCGCGGCTCGCCGAGGCCGATCGCTCGACCGACCTCGGGGCCTGCCGCGAGGCGGCGCTGCGGTTGCTCGAGCGCCAGCGACGCACGCGCGCGGACCTCGAACGGCGTCTGAGTGACAAAGGCTACGCCCTGGCGACGGCCGGCGAGGTGCTCGACCGTCTCGCCAGCGTGGGGCTGGTGGACGACCTCGAGTACGCCCGGGCTTTCATGGCCGGACGCCGGGCGCGCCGCGCGGCGGGTGCGCGCCGCATCGAGCAGGAGTTGCGCGCGCGGGGCGTGAGCGCCGAGGACATCAAGGCGGCGTCTGCCCGGCTTGACGCGGAGCAGGGCGGGATGGACGAGCTGGCGGCTGCGTGCAAGGTGGTCGCGCAGGCCGAGCGACGCAGCCGCGGGATCGAGCCGCGCCTGCGCCGCCAGCGGCTCTACGCTCTGCTCGCCCGGCGCGGGTTCGACGGCGACGTCATCCGCCGCGCGCTGGACCTGCCGCAGGAGGCGGGAGCGGAGGAGTAGCCGGGCTGCCTCGGTGGTCCGCCCCGGGCGGTCCAGGAGTTTGCGCGGGAGAGCCGGAATCCGTCCGTCCGGGCCGGTTCAGAGACCGGGCGGCCTTCCTGTATAGTCCCGCGCATCGACGCCCGAAGCCTGCGGCCTGGTGATTCCGTCGCCGTGGCCATGGCTTTCGGGCCCGTTCGTGCCACCGACTTCGGAGAACGGATGACCCCGCCGCCGAACCCTGCCACGCCTTCGAGCACCGCCGCCGAGTTGCGTCGCGCGTTCCTGCGCTTCTTCGAGGAGCGTGGGCACACGGTGGTGCCCTCTTCGCCGCTGGCGCCGATGGGTGACCCGACGCTGCTCTTCACCACCGCCGGCATGGTGCAGTTCAAGCCCTACTACTCGGCCGCGGGCGACGTGCCCTACACGCGCGCCACCTCGGTGCAGAAGTGCCTGCGCCTGACCGACCTCGAGAACGTCGGGTACACGCCGCGGCACGACACCTTCTTCGAGATGCTGGGCAACTTCTCCTTCGGTCCGCGCGAACGGGGCGCCTACTTCAAGGAGGAGGCGATCGCCTTCGCCTGGGAGTTCGTGACGAAGGTGCTCGGCCTGCCGCAGGCCCGCATCCACGCCTCGGTCTTCGCCGGCGAGGGCAATTTGCCGCGCGACGACGAGGCGATCGCGCTGTGGAAGAAGGTCGGGCTGCCCGGGAGCCGCATCGTCGCGCTCGGGCGCAAGGACAACTTCTGGGGCCCGGCAGGCGGCCGCGGCGCGTGCGGCCCGAGCAGCGAGCTGTACTTCGACCTCGGCGCGGAACGGCCCGATTCCCTCGCGGCGGACGCGTTCTGGGGCGCGGCGCCGGGCGACGAGGGCGACCGCTTCATGGAGTTCTGGAACCTGGTCTTCCCGCAGTTCGACGCGCAGGCGGACGGGTCGCTCCAGCCGTTGCCGCGTCCGGGCATCGACACCGGCATGGGGCTCGAGCGCCTGTCGCTCATCCTGCAGGGCAAGAACTCCATCTTCGAGACCGACGTCTTCGCGCCGCTGGTGGACGAGGTGCTGGGCCAGTCGGAGCGCCGCGCCGCCGGCGTGGGCGCGGTGCGCGACGCCCGCATCATCGCGGACCACGTGCGTGCGCTCACCTTCGCCGTGGCCGAGGGGGCGCTGCCTGGCAACGAGGGCGCGGGCTACGTGCTGCGACGCCTGCTGCGCCGGGCGGTGACGCGCGGGCGTTCGAGGCAGGGGCTCGACCTCCACCACGCGTTCCTGGCGCCGGTGGCCGAGCGCGCCATCGCCATCTTCGGTGGCCACTATCGCGAACTGATCGAGCACCGCGAGCGCGTGCTGCACGTGCTGGAGCAGGAGGAGAGCGGATTCGTCCGGACCTTCGAGGCCGGGCTCACGCGACTCGAGACGCTGCTCGAGGGCGGGGCGAAAACGCTGTCCGGCGAGGACGCCTTCGCGCTGCACGACACCTACGGCTTCCCGGTCGAGCTGACCGAGGAGATCGCGGCCGGGCGCGGGGTCGCGGTGGACCGCGAGGGTTTCGAACGCGCGATGAAGGAACAGCGCGTGCGGGCCCACCAGGGGAGCAAGTTCGTGAAGACGGGCGGAACCGAGGTCGCGCCCTGGACCGGGGTGACGGTGGGTCCCGACTCGGAGTTCCTCGGCTACGCGATGCTGGACTATCACGGCGCCACGCTGCGCCGCTGGCGTCCGCGCGGCGACGACCTGGAGCTGGTGCTGGACCGCACGCCGGCCTACCCCGAGGGCGGCGGTCAGGTCGCCGACCAGGGTGTGATCGAGGCATCGGGCGTGCGCGCCGCGCTGGTCCACGTCTATCGGGACGGCGAGGCGACCGTGCACCGCGTGCAGCTCGTGGAGGGCACGCGCGAGGCGCTGCTCGCGGCGGGTGCGGCCGGCGAGCTGCGTGTGGAGGTCGCGCCGGAGCAGCGGCTGCCCACCAATCGTCACCACACCGCCACGCACCTGCTGCACGCGGCGCTGCGCGCGGTGCTGGGCGAGCACGTGCGGCAGGCGGGTTCGCTGGTGGCGCCCGACCGGTTGCGCTTCGACTACCAGCACTTCGAAGGGCCATCCGCCGGACAGCTCGCGCGCATCGAGGAACGCGTCAACGAGTGGGTGCTGGCCGACCGCGAGGTCCGCTGGGAGGTCATGACGATCGCGCAGGCGAAGACGCTCGGGGCGATGATGCTGTTCGGCGAGAAGTACGGCGCCGAGGTGCGGCTCGTCACCACTGCTGGCGTGCCTGAGCAGGGCCTTGAGCCGAGCCGCGAGCTGTGCGGTGGAACGCACGTCTCGCGCACCGGCGAGATCGGCGCGTTCTGGCTGGTCTCGGACTCGGCCATCGCCAGCGGCGTGCGCCGGATCGAAGCGCTGTGCGGGCACGAGGCGCTGCGCTACGCGCGCGAGCAGGCCGGGACATTGCAGCGTCTGGCGGACCTGCTTCAGACCAGCCCTGCGAGCCTGGCCGAGCAGGTCGAGAAGCTCAAGGGCGAGCTGGAGAAGCTCCGCAAGGCCCAGGCCGAGGCGCAGAAGGGCGGGCTCGAAGCCGAGATGG
>Ga0315283_10003184_pt1 | contig 13959 bp, 14 predicted proteins | sample YL17G09_0_MG_FD_204541 | JGI IMG/M metagenome (GOLD analysis project Ga0315283, IMG submission 204541) | Sediment microbial communities from Yellowstone Lake, YNP, Wyoming, USA - YL17G09_0 | ecosystem: Environmental > Aquatic > Freshwater > Lake > Sediment | place: USA: Wyoming | collected... | reverse complement strand
GCTCACCTTCTGCGTGATCTCCTTGAGTACTTCGTTCCCGGCCATGGGCATCATCGCCGCCATATTGGCGGGGGCGACCTTCGCCTTCCTGCGCTTCAACTTCTATCCGGCGAGCATCTTCATGGGCGACGCCGGTTCCATGCTCCTCGGCTTCGTGCTCGCCTGCCTCAGCGTGCAGAGTGTGATGAAGGGGACCGCCGCCGTGGCCCTGGTGCTGCCTCTGCTCGTGCTCGGCGTCCCGTTCATCGACCTGTCGCTCATCGTCTGGCGGCGCTGGCGCCGCGGCGTGCCCTTCTACTCGCCCGGCCAGGACCACGTGCACCACGACCTCGTGCTGGTGCACGGCTTCTCGCAGCGCAAGAGCGTGCTGCTCCTGTACTCGTGGTGCATCCTGCTGAGCGGCCTGGCCATCGCCATGCAGCGCAACAATGTCTGGGCTATGATCATCCTCGGTGTCGCCGCGACCGTGGCGACCGTGTACATGGCCCAGCTGCTCAGCCGCTATCGCTCGCGTCGCCGGGGTCTGCCCGATCCGCTGGCGGCCGGCGCGGGCACGGATCCCGATGACGAAGTCTAGCCGGTGCACAGTGCGGGCGGCGCGTTGCAGGCCCCGGAAACGGCAGGTATAGTGTGACCTCACGAACGCCAGACGACGGGCGGGACGACGACAAGAAGGGCTCGTCCGCGTCGGCTGAATCGGTCGCTTTCCTGCTCCTTGGAGGCGTGGCCGTCGGTCTCGGCGTGGGGGCGGGCATCGATTGGCTTGTCGGACCAAGGCCCCTGTGGACGGTGGTCGGCGTCTTCGCCGGGTTCGGCTTGGCGTTGTACGCTATCTATCTGGAAACGAAGTGACGGTCCGGGAGGACGACGCACATCATTCGCAAGCAGGCAGTCGCACCAGCTCTCCTCAGCGCGATCGTCATAGCCAGTGTCGCTGTGGCCGCAGTCACCGGCCGGCCCGTCTGGGCTGCCGCCCTGGGGTCCGGCCTCGCACTGCTCTACTGGGCCATGGAGGCATTCACCTGGCGCCGCGCCCGTGATCGCCACGACCTGGCCCTCGGCCTCGCCGTCGGCGGCATGGCCCTGCGTCTTGCCGTCGTGATGGCCGTCCTGGTGCTCGTGGGTGTGCTGGCGCGTCCGGCGTTCGCCACCGTCGCCATCTCGTTCCTCGCCGGCTTCACCGCGTATCTCGTGGTGCGCCCGTTCCTGTTCACGCCGGCACAGGCGCCGGCCGGCCACGCGGGGGCGCGCGGATGAAGGGCAAGCGTCTTCTGTGGCTGCTAGTCGGCCTCGGCGCCGTTGCGGCGCTCGCCTTCCTCCCGGGCGGCGCCAAGGAGGAGTTCGCCGTCGCCGGCGAGTTCAACCTGGAGCCGGTCGTCACGCTGCCCAAGATCGGCCCCTTCGATCTCTCCGTCAACAAAGCCGTCATCTACCTGTGGCTGGCCACCGCCATCATCGTCGTGGTCGCCATCGTGGTCTCGCGCAGCCTCAAGGTGAAGCCGGGCCGCTTCCAGTACGCCGTCGAGGCGCTGTACGAACTCGCCCGCGACGGCATCGTGGGTTCGGTCATGAAGAGCGGCAAGGCGACATGGTTCCCCTACGTCGGCGCGGTCTTCTTCTTCGTGCTGGTCAACAACCTCATCGGGTTGCTTCCGCTGCCCTTCGGCGAGAACCATCAGCCTTCGTTCTATGCGGCCACGGCGAACCTGTTCGTCACGGCGACGCTGGCCCTCTTCACGTTCGTGTTCACGCACTACGCGGGCATCAAGAAGAACGGCGCTTTGCGCTACTTCAAGAACTGGGCTCCTCCGAGCGCGCCGCCGGTACTCAAGCAGATCATCTTCGTCATCCACGCCGTCAGCGAGGTCTTCCGGCTCATCTCCCTCTCCGTGCGTCTCTTCGCCAACATGCTGGCCGGGCACGCCATCCTCGGCGTCTTCTTCGCCATGGCGCTCATCTTCCAGAGCTACCTCGCCGCGGTCCTCTTGCAGGGCGGGTCGGTGCTCATCTACCTGTTCGAGATCTTCGTGGCCGTCATCCAGGCCTTCATCTTCGCTATTCTCTCCGCCGTGTACATCGGCGGTGCACTCGACCAGGATCATTGACCGTCGGATCGCGGCGGTCCATTCACTTTCAGGAGGTCAACGTATGAATCCAGAAGCTGCCAAACTCCTCGGCGCCGGCCTGGCCATGGGTCTCGGCGCCGTCGGACCGGGCGTGGGGCTCGGCATCATGATCGGCAAGGCTCTCGAGGCCATCGCCCGCCAGCCCGAAGTCTCCGGCGACGTGCGCACCAACATGTTCATCGGCATCGGCGTGACCGAGGCGGTAGCGCTCTACGCTTTCGTCGTCGCCCTGATCCTCATCTTCGTCGCGTGACGGACGAGTTCCGCCCGCGAGAACGGAGGACGCCGTGCTGAACACCGAGTGGGGCCTGATGGTCTGGACCCTGATCACCTTCGGCATCGCCGTGGCCATCCTGTGGAAGTACGCCTTCGGTCCGCTCCAGAAGATCATCGACGAGCGTCGTGACGGTATCCAGGAGAGCATGGACGTGGCCGAGCAGACGCGTGCCGAGGCGCTGCGCTTGCTCGACGAGTACAAGGCGACGCTGGCCAAGGTCCGCGCCGACGCCGAGGAGATCCTCGAGCGCTCGCGCACGACGGGCGAGCATACGAAGGCCGAGATCATGGCCGAGGCGCGCGCGCAGTCCGAGCGCGTGCTCGAGAAGGCGCACGAGCAGATAGAGCGCGATACGCGCACCGCACTGCGTGAGCTCAAAGGGCAGATCGCCGAGCTCACGGCGCTGGCCACCGAGAAGGTGACCGCCCGCAGCCTGACCGACGCCGACCGAACGCGATTCATCGACGACGCGCTGGCGGAACTGAAAGTGGACGAGCTGGGCATGGAGACCAAGCGTTGAGCGACGAGCAAGTCGCACTTGTGTACGCGAGGGCCCTCTTCGACGCCGCGCACGACGCCGGCGCCGTCGATCAAGTGCGCCGCGAGTTGGGCGACTTCGTCGCCGGCCTCGCGGCGTCCGCCTCGCTGCGCGATGTCCTCGCCGATCCACAGGTCGACACGGCCGCAAAGCAGCGCGTCCTTGCCGAACTCACGCGCGAGGACCAGCCGCTGGTGGCCAACACGCTGCAGCTCTTGCTGCAGCGTGGCCGGTTCTCCATCCTGGAGGACCTCAGCGTCGCCTTCAACGCCCTGGCCGCCGCCGAAGCGGACCTGGTCAACGTGGAGGTCACCTCCGCCACGGAGCTCACCTCCGAAGCTCACGACAAGATCGCCGCGCGGGTCGGGGAGGTCACCGGTCGCCGGGTGGAACTCGCCCAGCGGATCGACCCCGACATCATCGGTGGACTCGTGCTGCGGATCGGCGATGTCATCGTCGACGGCAGCGTTCAAGCGCGCATCCGCCAGCTTCGCCGCAAGCTGGCTACGGCAGAATTGAGAGGTGACGTAGAGTGAAGCTACGCCCAGAAGAGATCGCCTCGGTCCTCAAGGCACAGATCGAGAACTATCAGGTCGAGGTCGAGGTCGAGGAAGTCGGGACCGTCCTCGAGGTCGGCGACGGCATCGCCCGCATCTACGGCTTGCGCAACTGCATGGCCATGGAGATGCTCGAGCTTCCCCACGACGTCATCGGGCTCGCTCTCAACCTCGAGGAAGAAAACGTCGGCGCCGTGCTGCTCGGAGAGGACACGCTCATCAAGGAGGGCGACCTCGTCAAGCGCACCGGCCGGGTCTTGCAGGTGCCCGTCGGCGAGGCCATGGTCGGCCGCGTCGTCGACCCTCTCGGCCGGCCGCTCGACGACAAGGGCCCTATCGACACCAGCGAGTATCGCCCGGTCGAGTTCAAGGCCCCGGGTGTGGTCGAGAGGCAGCCCGTCAAGGAGCCGCTGCAGACCGGCATCAAGGCCATCGACTCCATGATCCCCATCGGTCGCGGCCAGCGCGAGCTCATCATCGGCGACCGTCAGACCGGTAAGACCTCGCTGATCGTCGACACGATCATCAACCAGAAGGGTCAGGACGAGATCTGCATCTACGTGGCCATCGGCCAGAAGGCCTCCACGGTGATGCAGGTGGTGCAGAAGCTCGAGGAATACGGCGCTATGGAGTATACGATCGTCGTGGCGGCCTCCGCCTCGGCCTCGGCGCCGCTCAAGTTCCTGGCGCCGTACGCCGGCGCCGCCATGGGCGAGTTCTTCCTCTACGGCGGCCACCACGCGGTGTGCTTCTACGACGACCTCAGCAAGCAGGCCGACGCCTATCGCCAGATGTCGCTTCTGCTGCGCCGGCCGCCGGGCCGCGAAGCTTTTCCCGGCGACGTCTTCTACCTGCACTCGCGGTTGCTCGAGCGCGCCGTGAAGCTTAACGACGAGCTCGGCGGCGGCTCGCTCACGGCGATCCCCGTCATCGAGACGCAGGCCGGCGACGTGTCGGCGTACATCCCCACCAACGTGATCTCCATCACCGACGGCCAGATCTTCCTGCAGAGCGACCTGTTCTACAGCGGAGTGCGCCCGGCGGTGAACATCGGTATCTCCGTGAGCCGCGTGGGCGGCAACGCCCAGATCAAGGCGATGAAACAGGTCGCCGGCCGTCTGCGCATCGACCTCGCCCAGTTCCGCGAGCTGCAGGCTTTCGCCTCGTTCGGCTCCGACCTCGATGAGTCCACGCGGAAGTCGCTGGCCCGAGGTCTGCGCATGATCGAGATCCTCAACCAGGGCCGTTTCGACCCCATGCCCGTGGAGGAGCAGGTCGCCGTCATCTTCGCCGGCAACCAGGGCTTCCTCGACGACATCGACGTCGAGCGCGTGGCCGCCTTCCGCGAGGGTCTGCGGGAGTACATGCGCAGCGAGAACGCGGAGTTGCTCACGACCATCGCCACCGAAAAGCAGCTCACTCCCGAGAGCGAGGCGCAGCTGCGCGACGCCATCGGCGCCTACCACACCACCTTTGCGCCAGAGTCGGCCGCCGCCGATCTCGTGCTCGAGGAGGCCGGAGCCTGACGTGGCGACCCTGCGGGACATCCGCCGGCGCATCGCGTCGGTCCAGAACACGCGCAAGATCACCAAGGCTATGGAAATGGTCGCCGCCGCCAAGCTGCGACGTAACCAGCAACGCATCGAGTCGTTGCGCCCCTACGCCGGCGACATGATCCAGATGATGATCGATCTTGCCACGTACTCCGAGGAAACACGCCAGTTCGCGCTGCTCCAGGAGCGAGACAAGGTGAGCACGATCGCCGTCGTCGCCATGACCGGCGACCGCGGCCTGGCCGGGGCTTTCAACGCCAATGTGGTACGCAAGGCCATGGAGATCGAGCGTGAGGTCAGCGCTTCGGGCGTCGAGACTCGTCTCATCGCCGTCGGCCGCAAGGGCATCGGCACGTTGGCCTTCCGCGGCTGTCGGCTGGAGCGCAGCTGGCAAGGTCTGAGCGACCGTCCGGAGTACACCGACGCCAAGGAGATCGCCGCCGAGCTCATCGAGCTGTACGTGACTGGGGCGGTCGACCGCGTGCGTCTCGTCTACAACCATTTCACTTCGCCCATCGAGCAGACGCTCATGGACGACGTGATCCTTCCGGTGCCGCGCGAGGCGGTCACGGCAGAGGACGGCACGGCCGATCCGGTGACCTACATCTACGAGCCGGACCCCCTCGCGATCCTCGAGGGGCTGCTGCCGGCCTACGTGGAGATCGCCGTCTACCGCGCCCTTCTGGAGTCGAGCGCCAGCGAGCAGGGCGCGCGCATGACCGCCATGCGCAACGCCAGCGACAGCGCCGAAGAGATGCTCGAGTCACTCACGCTGGCGCTCAACCGCGCCCGTCAGGCGGCCATCACGCAGGAGATCCTCGAGGTCGTGGGTGGCGCAGAGGCACTAGGGTGACCGGTGCCGGCGCCCCCACGCACCAGACACGAGAGAGCGGAGTTGAGGCTATGAACACAGGTACAGTGGTCCAGGTCATCGGGCCGGTCATCGACGTCCGCTTCCCGGACGAGATCCCGGCCATCTACAACGCCATCACGGTCACGATCGACAATGGCGATGGTCAGGCGCGGGAAGTGGTCTGCGAGGTGCAGCAGCACCTCGGCGACGACAAGGTCAGGGCCGTGGCGATGGATTCCACCGACGGTCTGGCGCGTGGCGTAGAAGTCATCGACACCGGCGTAGCCATGACCGTCCCGGTCGGCGAGCAGACCCTCGGCCGTCTCATCAACGTCACCGGCGATACCATCGACCATGGCGAGCCCCTCGTCGATGTCGAGCGCTGGCCGATCCACCGCCCGGCCCCCGACTTCGAGTCGCTCGACCCTACCGACGAGATCTTCGAGACCGGCATCAAGGTGGTCGACCTCATCGCCCCCTACGTAAAGGGCGGCAAGATCGGGCTCTTCGGCGGCGCCGGGGTGGGCAAGACGGTCATCGTGCAGGAGCTCATCCGCAACATCGCCGCCGAGCACGGCGGCCTGTCGGTGTTCTGCGGCGTGGGCGAGCGCACCCGTGAGGGCAATGACTTGTGGCTCGAGATGAAGGAGTCGGGGGTCATCGACAAGACCGCCCTCATTTTCGGGCAGATGAACGAGCCGCCCGGGGCGCGTCTGCGCGTGGGCCTCGCCGGCCTCACGGTCGCCGAGTATTTCCGCGAGATGGGCGGCCAGGACGTACTGTTGTTCATCGACAACATCTTCCGCTTCGTGCAGGCGGGCTCCGAGGTCTCGGCTCTCCTCGGCCGCATGCCGAGCGCCGTGGGCTACCAGCCCACGCTGGCCAACGAGATGGGCGAGCTGCAGGAGCGCATCACCTCCACCAAGCGCGGCTCGGTGACCTCCGTCCAGGCCATCTACGTCCCGGCCGACGACCTCACCGACCCGGCGCCGGCGGCGACCTTCGCCCATCTGGACGCGACGACGGTACTGTCGCGCGCCATCGTGGAGAAGGGGATCTACCCGGCCGTCGACCCGCTGGACTCCAACTCGCGGATCCTCACCCGCGACGCCGTGGGCAACGAGCACTACGACGTCGCGACGCGCGTTCAGGAGACCCTCCAGCGTTACCGCGAGTTGCAGGACATCATCGCCATCCTGGGCATGGACGAGCTTTCCGACGAGGACAAGGTCGTGGTGCAGAGGGCGCGCAAGATCGAGCGCTTCCTTTCGCAGCCGTTCCATGTGGCCGAGCAGTTCACCGGTATCCCGGGCAAGTACGTGCCTCTGGCCGACACGGTGCGCGGCTTCAAGGACATCGTGGACGGGAAGTGCGACGAGCTCCCGGAGCAGGCCTTCTTCATGGTGGGTGGCATCGAGGAAGTCGCCGAACAGGCCCGGCAGATGGCCGGCCGCGACGCGGCCGGCTGAGAGGCGGATCGTGGCCGACGAACGCTCGCTGAAGCTTGAGATCGTCACTCCCGATGGCGAGGTATTCCACGACGACGTCGCCATGGTCATCCTTTGCGGGGTGGAGGGCGAGCTCGGGGTCATGCCGCGCCATCAGCCGCTCGTGACACTGCTCGCCATCGGCGAGACGCGCGTGCGGCGGCTCGACGGCACCTGGGAGTACATCGCCTCCGGTATCGGCTACGGGCAGGTCCTCTTCGACCGGGTCCTCGTGGTCGTCGACCACGGCGAGCTCGCCGGAGCGATCGACGTTGCGCGCGCCGAGGAGTCGCAGCTGCGGGCTCGCGAGCGCTTGCAGATGCGCTCCGACCCGGCCGCACAGGCGGAGGTCGACTACTTCCGCGCCGATCTGGCGCTCAAGCGCTCCGAGAACCGCCTGCGCGTCGCCGGGCGCTCGCGCTGAGCCCGGCCGGGCCGCGCCGGCACGCGCTATACTTGTGAGCGACTGATGGACGGGTCGATCGACAACGACGCGCGCCTGCTGGTGCGCGGCGGCTGCAGGCTGGAGGGCGACGTCGTCCTCGCGGGCGCCAAGAACTCGGCGCTCAAACTGCTTGCCGCCAGCCTTCTTACCGACGAGCCCAGCGTCATCCATCGCGTACCTCTGATCACCGACGTCGCCACCATGGTCGCCATGCTGCGTGCCCTCGGCGCGGACGTCACCGGGTCCGGCGACGAGCTTCGCGTGCATGCGGGCGCTGCGCTCAACGGCTGCGCCCCATACGAGCTCGTGCGCACCATGCGCGCCAGCATCATCGTCATGGGTCCGCTGGTGGCGCGCCTCGGCGAAGCGACCATAGCAATGCCCGGTGGCTGCAACATCGGCCCGCGGCGCATCGACTTTCACATTCGCGGCCTCGAGAAGCTCGGCGCGACGATCGAGATCGAGCACGGCTTCATCAAGGTGCACAGCCGGCAGCTCAGAGGCGCCGTGGTCCCCCTGGACTACCCGAGCGTCGGCGCGACCGAGAACCTCCTCATGGCGGCCACCGCCGCCGACGGCGAGACCGTCATCGAGAATGCCGCCCGCGAACCAGAGATCGGCGACCTGTGCGCCTTTCTCTGCGGCATGGGTGCGGTGATCGAGGGGGCAGGGACGAGCACGATCAGAGTCGAGGGCGGTCATGCTCTCCATGGCGCGGACCACGAGGTGATCGCCGACCGCATCGAGGCCGGCACGTACCTGATCATGGGTGCCGCTACCGGTGGCGAGGTGACCACGCACGGCCTCGAGCCACTGCACCTCGAGCTGTTTCTGAACAAGTTGCGCGCCATGGGGGTGGAGGTGGAGGAGGGCGAACGCCGCATCACGGTGCGCCGTGACCGGCCCCTTCTGCCCATCGACATCTCCACTCTCCCGCACCCCGGGTTCGCCACCGATCTGCAGGCGCAGACCATGGTGCTGCTGTCGCTCGCCGAGGGGACGTCCATCGTCACCGAGAACGTCTTCGAGAACCGCTTCGTCGTGGTCGATGAGCTCAACCGGCTTGGTGCCGGCATCAGCACCAGTGGGCATCACGCCGTCGTCGCCGGCCCGCGTGCTCTGAGTGGGACGGTCGTTGAAGCTCCCGATCTGCGCGGCGGCGCGGCTCTCGTCACTGCCGGCCTTGTGGCCGACGGCGTCACGGAGGTGCGCGCGGTGCACCACGTGGAGCGCGGCTATGAAGACCTGGCCGGCAAGCTGAGCCGGCTGGGCGCGAGCGTCACGGCTGTGGGGGAGGCTGAGCGAACCGGCGACGGGGTGCGGGCGTCTCTCGACACGTGGGATGATGGAACGATGCGAAGAGCCTGGACCGGCGTCCGCGACGGAGACGAGTGAGCGAGTACAAGGTCTACAAGGTCGGAGAGCCCGATGCGGTTCGGGTCGGAACGACCGTTCGCGCCGACGTGCAGTCGCCGGAGCGCGCGGAGCGCCGCCGCAGCGCGCGCTCGCGCAGCGGCTTGCGCTTCTGGCTGCTGCGTGCCGGCGTGGCCGCGGCGGTCATCGCGGCGCTCGTCGTCATCTGGCTCTACGGCCGCGACATGTTCGGCAACGCCCTGGCAGCGCTCGATCTGGCCAAGGGCTCCGGCAAGGTGCCGTCGTGGGCACTGGTGGCCGCTCCGGTCCTGGCCGTCCTGGTGGTGGCGCTGGTGTCCGTGTACCTCGCCTTCGGCCGGCTCGTGGTGGTCAAGTCCATCCTCCTGGCCATCCTGGTGGTCGCTCTGGCGGCGCCGGGTCTGGCCTTGGGCTGGGCGAACGGCACGGTCGGCACGGTCGGGCAGGCGACCCCCGAGAAGATCGCCGTGGTCACGAAGGCGAAAAAGGAGCTCCGCCCGGAGCTGCCAGGCAAGCCCGTGAACATCCTGCTCATGGGCTCGGATCACGCCGGGCCCGGCGACCCCGGGCGCTCGGACTCTCAGATCCTCGTGCGCCTCGATCCGCAGACGAAGAGCATCTCGATGCTCTCCATGCCGCGTGACCTGCGCGTCGACATCGAGGGCGTCGGCCTCAGCAAGATGAACGCGGCGTTCACCTACGGCGGTCCGGCCCTCGCCGTCAAGACGTTCAGCTGGGTCACTGGTCTGCCCATCCAGCACTTCGTCCAGGTCGACTTCGACGGCTTCTGGCACGTGGTGAAGACCTTGGGTGGCATCTACGTCCCCGTCGATCACCAGTATTACTTCGAGGACAACGGCATCAACAGGATCAGCCTCGAGCCCGGCTACCAGCTCCTCGACGGCGATCAGGCGCTCAAGTTCGTCCGCTTCCGGCACGACGGGATGGGCGATTTCGGGCGCATGCAGCGTCAGCAGCTCTTTCTCAAGGAGATGCAGCGCCAGTCGGGCCGCTGGAGCAAAGACTGGAGGAAGGTCCTGGCTCTCATCAAGGCCATCACCAAGCAGACGACCTCAGACATCGACTCGCTGAAGCGTTTGCAGCCGCTCGTGGAGCTCGTGTTCCGGGTGAACACGTCGAAGGTCCACACGGTGCACGTCGAGGGTTCCACGCCGATGATCGACGGGGTCTCGTACGTGGAGGCCTCCGAGGCCGAGATAGCCGACGCCGTGGACAAGTTCACGCACCCCACGCAGGCCCCGTTGCGGGCCGAGGGGATGAAGCTCACACAGAAGATGTACCCGGTCGACGTGTACAACGCCAGCGGCATCGCCGGCATGTCCAGGAAGGCCGCCGACCAGCTCACTGCTTTGGGCTACCGGACCAGGATCGGCGCCGACGCACCCGAGTTCCCCGGCACGGTGAGCGTGATCTACGCGCCCAAGAGCCTCGCCGTCCCGGCACGGCTGATCGGCGAGCTGTTCTGGCCCTCGGACGTGCGTCTCGTCGATCGAGCACCGGGCGTGGACGATGGCATCAGCGTCTTCGTCACCTCGTCGTTCGATGGCACTGTCGAGGTACCCCAGGAGCAGCAGGAGCCGCAGCAGACGCTGCAGAAGGACCAGAGCTACGACGCAGCGGCATGGCAGGCGTTCGACAAGACCACGCCGCTTCATCTCGAGATGCCCACGGCGTGGTCGCCGGGCTTCACCTACGATCAGTTCCGTTCCTATCGCATAGAGACCATTCGCGGGCGGCGCTCCCCCGCGGCCGTCGCTGTGGTGAGCACCCCGTCCGGCGGTTACTGGAGCATCCAGGCGCTTCGTTGGCTGGACCCGCCGGCGATCGCGGACCCCAACTCCACTCAGACCCTGGGTGGTACCAAGTACATGCTCTTCTACCAGGCCGACCATCTGCACATGGTGGCCTGGAGGCGCCACGGCACGCTGTACTGGATCATCAACTCGCTGGACAACGAGCTGTCCAACGACCTCATGATGGGCCTCGCGACCTCGTTCGAACCCGTGAAGTGAGGTTTCTGCGCGCAGTGGCGCAGCGGCTCGACCCTTGGGCTGCCCTTCTGCTCGGCGTCCTTCTCGCTCTCGGCGTCGTCATCCTCCTGGCCACGCCCGGCCCCTGGCATCGGGTCGTGGGCCCGCCGGCGGCGGGGAGGCTCGAACCGTCCCCACCCGGGGATGTAGCTGTGTTCGTGCTCGGTGAGAGAGAGGCCGGCTGCTCGGGCGTCGTTTGGGTTCATGTCGATCATGCCGAGCCGTCGCTGACCGCTGCGGTCGTGGCCCCAGACACCCAGGTGTTTCTTCCGGGGGGCGGCTTCACGCCGATCCGCCACGTCGTTCGCGACGTTGGGCCGCGAGCCGCCGCGGACGCGCTCGGCGCGGCCCTCGGCGTGACCTTCGATGCGTGGGTGACGGTCGATCGGCCGGCGCTGCGCCTGGCTCTCGAGTCCCTGTCGTCCGCGAGCGGGGGACATGCGCGCGTTCGCGAGTACAGGCGTGCGACGGCGGCTTGGGAGGGGCGCGGCCGCCCCGGTGCCAGCTTGCCGGACCAGTACCACGCGCTCGCCGTGGCCCTTCCCGATGCATCCTACGGAGCGATGAACGTCGTCGCCTTCGCCAACTACATCCTTGGCTTCGGGTACGTGCACAGCGATCTGGATCTGCAAGGAGTCACGTCGCTGGCGGCGACGCTCAAGGCGCTGGTGCCCGCAAGGGTGCAGGTGCAGGCAGTAGCGGCCATCGTGGAGACATCTCGCGGCGCGCAAGTCTGGCGCGTGGACCGGGTGGCGCTGGGGCGGCTGCGCCGGGCCCTCGCTGCCGGAGACGTGCCACCGCCGGGCGCACCCCGCCTGACGTACGTGGCGCGCCCCGCGCGCGTACTGGTGGTCCTGCCGGGCGCCGCGGGCGCCGATACCTACGGGGAAGAGGTGCGTCGCCGTCTGCGGCGATCGGCGGGAGCGCCGATCGCGGTGCGGTCGATCGTCGCGGCTGGGCCCGGCGACCCGGCCAAGCGCGTCGCGGCGCTGGTCCGGCACTGGCGGCCGCTTGCGGTCCTCGTGGCGCCGCTACTTGGGGCTCCCTCACCGGCGGTCATAGAGCGGACGGCTGCGACGTTGCGCTCGGTCGGCGAGTACTTGCGCCAAAGTGGCCGGCCCGCGGTGATGAGCGGCCCTCTGCCGGTCCAGACCGTGACCGGCTACTCCGCCGAGCCCGGCGCCTTGGCCGTCGCGGCGGAGGCCGGCGGTCTTCCCGTATCCGATCTCGCCGTGCTCCAGAGGTCGTCGTCGAGGCCGTCGCCCAGTGTGGCTTCAAGCGCCCGGGCTGCCGCCCGTGCCAACGTGCAGACGCTGGTGCGGGCCTGCTGGCCCGGAGCCTTGTCTCCGAAGCTCGCTTCCACGAGGCTCGCCTTTGGGTTCGCGGCGAGCCGCCGGATTGAGGTCGCGGTGTTCGCGTCCAGCGACGCTGCGGCGGCGCGTGTGGCGGCGGCGCTGCGTGTGTGGGGCTACCAGGCGCACCCCGCGGACGGGACCGGCTGGTCTTCGGGCCAGGCTGTCACGGCGGTCTCGTATCGCGAGGGGATGCGCCGCGCGGCGCTGGCCCTCGCCGGTGATCTGGGGCTCCGGCGTACGGCCGTCGTCGCCGACGACGGCGCGCCGGCTGATCTGACGCTCGAAGTCCGGAAATGAACAAGGCGCCTCCCCGCGAGGGGAGGCGCCTTGTAGGCGAAACGTGATGCCGTGGAGCGGTTAGGACTGGCGACGACGCAGCAGTGCGCCGCTGCCGATGAGGCCAGCGCCGGCGCCGAGGATGAGAAGCACCTCGCTGCCGGTGAAGGCGAGCTGACCGCCCTGCTCCCCAGGAGCAGCCAAACTAGCCAGGTACTCTTCGAGCACGCCTTCGAGATCACTGTACTGCTGGTAGATCGGATTGTTCTGGATGTACGCCAGCGCTGCATTGATCTCGGCTTCCGTCCACGTGCCGTCGATCGTGCCGTCCTGCGCATCTTTGATGATCGCGTCGATGGTCGACTGCGGGACAGCAGCCTGAGCGACCACTGCGAACACAAGGATGATCAGGAGGGCGACTGTCATGGCGCCCAAGAACTTTGCCTTCATGTATTCACCCCCCCTCGAAAACCTTCCGACTTCTGTGTGCCGGACTGTGACCTCACTATATACCACCGGCGTGCCGCAAATGCCACAGCAAACGGTGTTTCGGCGCCGAGCGCTCCGTTTCGTAGCGGACGCGAGGCGACGTGATGTAAGTATAATCCCGTCGATGGTCGCTAGTGCAAACACGGAGGAGGGCGCGCCTCGCCGCTTGGGCAGGGTGCTGGACCTGCTGCCCTTCGCGGTCACGGTCGCCGCTGCGGCCGTCTTCTCATTTCTTTCCGGTGGATACATCCTGGGGCGTAGTTCCCCGGTGGCGATCGTGTACCTGCTTCTCGCTGCCGTGTGGGTGTGGTTCCTTCGACGCCGCTCGCGTCCGCCGCCGATCATCCTCGCCGGTCTGGCCGTGTTCGGCCTTTTTGTCGTCTGGTCTGGGCTCTCGGTCCTGTGGTCGTTCGGGCCTGACCTCAGCTGGGTCTCCTTCAATCTCGCGGCGTTCTATCTCGTCGTGGCCGCGGTGCTCGGCCTGACCCCCGCCGACGGCTTGCAGCTGCGCGTGGCCGGCTACGGCTACCTCGCGGTCGCCGTTGCCGTGGGTGTATACG
>Ga0315283_10003182_pt1 | contig 13965 bp, 8 predicted proteins | sample YL17G09_0_MG_FD_204541 | JGI IMG/M metagenome (GOLD analysis project Ga0315283, IMG submission 204541) | Sediment microbial communities from Yellowstone Lake, YNP, Wyoming, USA - YL17G09_0 | ecosystem: Environmental > Aquatic > Freshwater > Lake > Sediment | place: USA: Wyoming | collected... | reverse complement strand
GGAGGAGGCCCTGTACTCGGCGGCGGCGGCCGGGCGGGTGAGCGGCCTGGTGCCGCGCGCGGGGAGCGTCGCGCTGCGGCTGGCCAACAACGTCGCGGGCGCGCGGGGCTGGATGGCCACCGCCCGCGCGCTGCGGCTGGAGCAGCCCCGGCCCAGCCGGGCGGAGCGGGCGGCGGCAGAGCGGAGGATGGGTGGGGGGAAGGGTGGGGCGGCAGTGACGGCGGGGTGGGGGTGGCGGCGGAGAGGGGGCGGCGCGGTGGCCGCCTAGGGCGGGGCGGCAATGACGGCGGAGTGGGGGGTGGCGGCGGAGAGGGGGGCGGCGCAGTTGCCTTTTTGTCACTGTTGTCTCACTCCATCCCCAAACCATGACGAACGAGCCCGCCTCCACCACGGCTGCCGCTCCCGCCGCCGACCCCGCCTCCGATGTAGCTCCCAGCACTCCCACCAAGAAGCCCTACACGCTGGCCGACCTCAAGGCCCACGTCAGCGAGGCGTCGTGCTGGGTGCTCATCCACGGCAAGGTGTACGATGTGACGCCCTTCCTGGACGAACACCCGGGCGGCTTCGACATCATCCTGTCCAGCACGGGTAAGGGCAGAGGAGTGAAGGGTCCTGGCCCATGGCCGGCGTGGTCTTGGAGAGCGCGCACCGCGGAGGACGAGCGGCGTTTGGAAAGCCCGGGAGCGCCATTTTGTTTTGTCGTTGCGCTTTTCTGCTTGTGTGCCCCCTGCGCGCCACGCCCCGGTGCGCCTCCACACCCCGCCGACCCTCCCGGTGGAGAAAACAGGCTATTTCAGACCTATCTGGGTGGTGGCTGGGGTGTGCCAGGGCCGCTCGGATGCGGCTCTGAAGAAGAGGCGCCCCTCCTTTTGCTGCGACGGCGCGCGACCGGCGCCGCGTGTTGGCTTGCACGTCTCCGCCCCGCCTTGTTCTCGGCGAGTTTCTCACCTGTCGAACCCCAGGCCGACGCTGCGTGCGAGATGAGGTGCCCCCTGTGAGGCGCCTCAGATCCCATGCGCTTGGGCGACCTCCCCCCGGAGAAAAAAACAAACGCTCATGGGCGACGGCGCAACCCCCGTGCGTTCACCCCCTCAACCCCTCTCACTCTCCTCTCCTCTCCGTCATCTCTTACCCCTCTCCGCACACGCACGTAGGCAAGGACGCGTCCGAGGATTTCGACGAGATCGGCCACTCCAACGCGGCCAAGGAACAGCTGGCCCAATACTACCTAGGCGATTTCGAGGGCGGCGGCCTGGGCGGGCCCGCCCGCATCGACAAAGCGGCTGGCGCTGTCAAGGCGGGCCTCCCCGCAGGCCCCGTCTCCCCGCTCGTGCGCGCGCTCCAGTTCCTCCTGCCCCTCCTGGCCGTCCTGGCGGCCGTGCTGCTGCCCAAGGTCCTGAGCTGAGAGTGTGCGTGGGGAGAGGTCGAGGGCGAGGGGTGACGGGGAGAGCGATGGTGAGGTTGAGAAAACACGCGAGAGCGCGTGTTTGTTTTTATGTGCAAGACTGAATGATTTGTGATGTGACTGCGCGTTTCCCCAGGTGGCGCCCCCGCCCCGCCCACCGCCCACCGAAAAAATGCGCCCGCTCTCGGACCGTTACACACCCAGGAGAAGAGGAGAGGAGAAGAGGAGCTCGCGCTGCCGCCGGCCCCTCCCTCTCTCCCTTCAACCACCCCACCCCATCCATCTTTCCGTTCTTCTTTCAACTCTGTGTCAGCACTCCCTTGCTCGACGCCACCCGCCCCCCACGCCGGGGGTCCGCCTCCGTCGCCGCGCGCAATGCCCGGGCAAAAGCCTTGAAGGTGGCCTCCACGATGTGGTGGGAGTTGGTCCCCGCCAGCTGGCGGATGTGGAGGGTGAGGCCGCTCGTGTTCACCAGGGACTGGAAAAAGTGTTCGACGAGCTGCGTCTCGTAGGTGCCGATGCGCTCCGTGGGCAAGGCCAGGTTGCAGGAGAGGTGGGGCCGGCCGGAGAGGTCGAGGACGACGTGGACGAGCGCCTCGTCGAGCGGGGCCGCGCAGTCGCCAAAGCGAGCGATCCCGCGCCGGTCACCCAGGGCCTGGGCCAGGGCGGTCCCGAGCGCCAGGCCCACGTCCTCATTGGTGTGGTGGTCGTCAATCCAGGTGTCGCCCGCGGCCTGGATGGTCAGGTCGAAGAGGCCGTGGGAGGCGAGTTGCTGTGGTGGGGGATGAGTGATTGGTGGGTGGGTGGGTGGAGAGCAATGTTGAGTGGTGAGGTTGGGAGGAGCGAGCGAGCGAAAAAACGAGCAGGGCGGGTGGTGGTGGGCCTTCCTACTCTCCCTCTCCACCCAACGCACGTCCATCATGTGGTCCAGGAACGGGATGCTCGTCCGGGAGGAGCACTGCCCGCTCCCGTCGATGCAGATGCGGACGTCGACCGCGGTCTCCTTGGTCTTGCGCGTCACCGCCGCCGACCTGGCGCCGACGGTCGCGGACGCGGCGGCGGCGGCGGCAGAGGATGAGGAGGACCGGCCGCGGTCACCCCGGTCGCCGTCGCCGCCGCCTCGGTCGCCACTGGACCGGCGGCGGGTGGAGGGCTTGCGGCGGGACGAGCCTGTGGATTCAGAAGGGAGAGCAATTGAGTGGGGCCGGCGCTTCCTGGCCACGAGCGGCGGCGTCAGCGGGGGCTGTTTTTCGCCTCTCCCCACCCTCTCACTCACCATTCGTCCCGCCCGCCACGCCCGCGGCGGCCAGGGCTGCCACAGCCGCCGCCGGCATGGCGGCCGCGGTCAGGGAGGAGGTCGGGTCGACGGAGGAGAGGGAGGCGCGGGAGGTGTAAGAGGAGGCAGCGTTGCCGTCGAGCGGCGTCGCGGCGACGGGGGCGACGAGGGCGCGGGGGCGGGCCGGGGTGCCGGTCGAGGGCAGAGAGGACAGAGTGTCTCGCCCTGCCCTGGGGAGGGACAGGCGGGAGTGCATGGCGGCGCGGTGAGCGTGGACAAGAAAAAGAACAAGTGCACGAGAGGCGAGGGCAAAACCACAAGCCTCCTTCATTTTTCTTTCGCGACCGAGCGAGCGAGAGCGGCGCGCTTCCTTCAGCGCGCGCTTCCTCGGCACCCTCGACAGCACCCACGCCCACACACACCTTCCACCCCACCACCTGCGCGCACCCTCCTACCCGCGACCATGTACATCAAACAGGTCCGCACAGGCCCGCGACAGTAGAAGGCGCAAAGCACCGGCACACGCATCATTTTTTCCCCCGCGCGCTCTCCTCTCTTACCTCTCTCACGCCCTCCTCTCTCTACCATTCATTCCAGGTCATCATCGATGGCTTCAAGTCGTACAAGGACCAGACCGTGTCCGAGGTCTTCTCTCCCGGGGTGAATGTGGTCGGTGAGTCTGTGGAAGGAGGGAGCGAAGAGAGAAGAGGGGATGCCCCGCGAACCGACGCGCGCCGGGGCCGCTCTCTCCCTCGCCCTTTCGCACGCCTGTCCAATATCCCTTGCCCCTTTCTTCCCAGTCGGCGCCAACGGGTCCGGCAAGTCCAACTTCTTCCATGGTGAGTGTGGTGGAGGGGAGCGAGGCGCGGGCGTGTGCGTGCCGCTTCCATCACCTCCCCCACGCCATCGCTTTTCCTTTTTCGATTGTTTGGCGCCGGTTTGCCTCCTTTTGCGGCCTCATCCCCGCCCTCGGACGCCGCTCCGGGACCCCAAACATCGCCACCTGTTTGCAGACAGATCATTTGCGCTCATCGGGCCCGGCCCGAGGGTGGGAGGCACGGTGAGTGGGTGTGGCGGGACGAAAGAGGCGTGCACACACCCCTACTTAAACGTCGCTCCTCTCCTCCTCTCTCCTCTCTCCAGCCATCCGGTTCGTCCTGGCGGACGTTTTCACCACCCTGCGCGCGGAGGACCGCCAGCGCCTGCTGCACGTGCGTTTGGTGTAACTGCGTGTGAGAGAATAGAGAGCTGTTCCGCCGTCTCTCTCTTTTCCAGAAATCGACCCTTTTTTCATCCATCCATCCCCACTCTCTCTCTCTCTCTGCGCACAGGAGGGCGCCGGCCACGCCGTCACCTCCGCCTACGTGGAGGTCGTCTTCGACAACGCGGACGGCCGTTTTCCCGTCGACCGGGCGGAGGTGCGCCTGCGCCGGACGATCGGGCTGAAAAAAGATGAGTACTCACTGGACCGCAAGCACGTGACCAAGACCGAGGTCATGAACCTGCTGGAGAGCGCAGGCTTCTCCCGGGCCAACCCGTACTACGTCATCCAGCAGGGCAAGGTGAGAGAGGAGAAGGGTGGAGGGAGAGAGGTGGTGGCGCGGGAAGAGAGAGAGAGAGAGAGGGCCCCTCTCTCTCTCTCCACCAGGCTCGGCCACCAGCACGCGCGCGAGTGTGCGCGTGTGCGCACGCTTTTTCCAACCACCTCGCCTCACTCTTTTCACTCTCCCTCTCTCCGCCCTCTCCTCTCTCAATCTGTAATCAGATCATGGCGATGTCCACCATGAAGGACGGCGAACGCCTGGAGCTGCTAAAGGAGATCGGCGGGACCAAAGTGTACGAGGAGCGCCGGCGGGAGAGTGTGCGCATTCTGGACGAGACCGAAGCCCGCCGGGACCGGGTGGCGGAGGTCGTCTCCCAGCTGGACGCCCGCCTGGCCGAGCTGGACTCGGAGCGGGCGGAGCTGGCCAAGTACCAGGTCGCGGACAGCGCGCGCCGGTGCCTGGAGTACACGATCTACGATGCTGACCTGGCGGCCGCGCGCAAGAAGCTGGCGGGCATCGACTCCCGCCGCGCCGCGGACGGCGCGTCCGTGGGCGTCGCCCACCAGGAGCTGCGGGAGGCGCACGCGGCGGCTAAACGCCTGGAGAAGCAGGCCCGGGCCTTGGAGGCGGAGGCGGCGGGGCACGGGCGGGCGCGTGAGGCGGCGGCCGCCGCGCGCGCGGCCGCCCTGGAGAAGGTGACGGCCGCCGACTGCGACGTGGCCGACCTGGAGGCCCGCTGGATGAGCGCGTCCCGGGCGGAGGGCGGGGCGCGCAAGGCCCTGGCCGACCTGGAGGGCGAGGTGAAAGCCGCCAAGGCGGAGCTGGCGGCCGCACGCGCGACGGCCGCGGCGGCCGCGAGCGTGGAAGCCGACGCGGTCACCGCCGCATCCACCTCCCGCCGCCGCCTGCAGGCCCTGTACGCGAAGCGGGGGCGGGCAACCCAGTTCACATCCGCTGCCGAACGGGATGAGTGGGCCCGCGGCGAGATCGGGCGCCTGGAGGCGGCCGCCCAGACGCAGGCCCGGGCGGCTGCCGACCTGGCGGCCGCAGCGGCGGCTGCCGACGCAGAGGCCGAGGCGGCCGCGGCCGACGCGGCCGCCAAGGAGGCCGAGTCCACGGCCGCCGTCGCCTCCCTGGAGGACGCGTCCGCCCGGGAGGCCCAGCACCGGGGCGACGAGCGCCGCCTGGTGGGCGAGCGCAAGGAGGTGTGGCGGGGGCAGGAGGCCGCAGACGGTGCGGCGGCGGCCGCGCGCGCCGAGGTCGACCGCCGCGAGAAAGCCGTCGAAGCCTCCGCCTCCCGCGACGTCCACCGGGGCTTGGCGGCCGTCAAGCGCATCGCCCGGGAGCACAACATCGCCGGCGTGCACGGCGTCCTCATCGAGCTCGTGGACGCGATGCCCCAGCTGCACACCGCGATCGACGTGGCCGCGGGTGGGGCGCTCTTCCACGTCGTCGTGGCGGACGACGAGGTCGCTTCCACCTGCGTCAAGCACCTGGCGGCCGAGAAGGCGGGCCGCGTCACCTTCATTCCCCTGAACCGGGTCACTCCGCGCCCGCCCGCCAACCCGCCCGCCTCGTACGGCGCGGACGCGGTGCCCCTGGTGAAGTACCTGTCCTACGACGCGCGCTTTGCGCCCGCCGTCAACCACGTGTTCGGGCGGACGGTCGTCTGCAAGAACCTGGATATCGCGGCGGCGGTAGGCCGGGAGACGGGCCTGCAGTGCGTGACCGTGGACGGCGACCAGGTCGGGCGCAAGGGCACGCTTACGGGCGGTTTTGTGGACGCCGCGCGCAGCCGCCTGGGCGCGATGGCCGCGCTCAAGGAAGCGCGCGAGGCGGCCGAGGCGGCGTCGGGGGCGGCGGCCGCCCTGGCGGCCGACGGCGCGGCCGCCGACCAGGCGGTCGCGGCCGCGACGGGCGAGGCCCAGAAGGCGGCGGCCGACCGGTCCTTCGCCCGGGGCGCCCTGGCGGCCGCCCGGGCGGAGGCCGCGGCCGCCGCGGCCCGGGCGGAGGAGGCTGGGCGGCGGGCGGGCCCCCTCCGCGCGGACGCGGCGGCCGCCGCGCGCGGCGCGCACGACCTCAACGCCCAGCGCGACGCCTTGCGGGGCGAGCTGGGCGCCGACCTGGCCGCCCGCCTGACTGCGGCGGAGGCCCGGGAGCTGGAGCGCCTGGCGCCCGAGGTCGCCCGCCTGGAGGGCGGCGCGGAGGCGGCCTCCCTGGCGGCCGCGCGCGCGGGCGCGGCCGCGGCCGCCCTGGCGGACGCCCTGGAGTCGGACCTCCTGCGCCGGAAGGCCGACCTGGAGGCCCGCCTAGCCTCCGAGGGCCTCCCCCCCTCCACGGGCGGCGGTGGCGGCGGCGGCGGCGGCGGCCGGGGCGGCACCGGCGAGGCCGGCCCAGGCGACGCGGCCGCCCTGGCGGCCGCCCTGGCGGCCAAACGGGCCGACGCGGCGGCCGCGGCCGACGCGCTGGCCGACGCGGAGGGGGCTGAGAAAGCGGCGTCGGAGGCCGCCAAAGCCGCCGCCGCGGGCGCCGCCAAGGCCTCCACCGAACTGGACCGCCTGCGCGAGGCCGAGGAACGCGGCGCGGCGGCCGCGGCGGACGGGAACCGGGCGCTGGACGCCCTGCAGGCCAAGCGGGGCGCCCTCCTCGCGCGCGCGGCCGACCTGGAGCGCAAGATCCGGGAGGTCGGCTCCCTGCCGGCCGACGCCTTCGACAAGTACCGGGGCCGGCCCGCCCCCGAACTGCACGCCCTGCTCCACGGCGCCCAAGCCGCGCTCAAGGCGTTCGGCCACGTCAACCAGAAGGCGCTGGACCAGTACGTCGCGTTCACGGACCAGCGGGCCGAGCTGACGCGCCGGGCAGAGGAGAACGGGCGGGCTGAGGCCAAGATCCGCCAGCTCATCGCCACGCTGGACCTGCGCAAGGATGAGGCGGTGGAGCGCACGTTCAAGCAGGTCGCCCGCAACTTCCGGGAGGTCTTCGCCGAGCTGGCGCCGGGCGGGCGCGGGGAGCTGGTGATGCAGCGCACGCCCGCGGGCGGGGCCGGGGGTGGGCGCGGCGGCGGCGGTGGTGGCGGGGAGGAGGCCGCCGCCGCCGCGGGCGACGACCCGGACGCCCCGCCCCCGCCGCCCACCGCTGGCGCCGCCATGGAGAAGTACTGCGGGGTGCGGGTCAAGGTCGCCTTCCCGGGCGCGGGCGAGGCGTCGGCGCTGCAAGCCCTCTCTGGCGGCCAGAAAACGCTCGTCGCGCTGGCCCTCATTTTTGCCATCCAGCGCTGCGACCCGGCGCCCTTCTACCTGTGCGACGAGATCGATGCCGCCCTGGACCCCCAGTACCGCACCGCCGTCGCGGCCCTGGTCGCCCGGACGTCCGCCTCCCCGCCCTCCAAGGCCCAATTCATTCTGACCACCTTCCACCCTCAGCTGATCGCGGCGGCTGACCGCGTCTTTGGCGTCTCCCACGCGGCCCGCGTGTCCCGGCTGGCCGTGGTCGGGCGGGAGGACGCGCTCCTGTTTGTCCAGTCCGAGGAGGAGCGGGCCCGGGCGGTGGCGGAGGCGGCGGCTGGGGGTGGTGGGGAGGATGGTGGCGGGGCGGCCGCGGTCAAGCGGCCGCGGGAGAGCGTGGGGGTGTGATGAGAGAAGAACCAAACAACGTGGCGGGGGGGGGGGGGGGGGGCGGGGGGCGGGGGTGGGGGGGTTGTTGGTGGGGGGGGGCCGGCGGTCACGCGGCCGGGGTTGAGCTTGGGGGTGTTTTTTTTCAAGAACCAAACAACGACCCCCCCCCCCCCCTGTCCCCCTTTTTTACCTTGCCTCCCCCCCCCCTGTATATCCTCCTCCCCCCCTGCATTTGTAAAATGGAACGAGCGTGTGTGCGGGTGCGGATGCGTGTGCGGCGCGCGGCGCGTGCGCCCGCCCCCCCCTCACCCCCCCCCTCATCACTCCCTCGTTAAAAAAAAAACTCATATTTTGTTTTACACGCAAATATCACTCGACCATCGGCGCCCGGCCGCCCGCCCCGCCCGTCCTGACCCGCCCGCCCACGGCCTCCGCCGGTAACCGGGCCACCACCTTCTCGCCCACCACCTTGGCCGCCCGCGCCCGGGCGGCCACGTCGGCGGGCGCGACCGTCGCCAGCCCGCCCGGCGCTTTCACGAGGTGCGCCTCGTTCTCCAGCTGGGCCCGGGCCGCCGCCCGCGACTCCGCCCGGCTCTGGCGCATGCGGCGCTCGTAGAACCGGTCCTGGCGGGCGACGCGGACCTCGTCCACACGCTGCATGGCCGCGACGGACCGGGAGACCAGGCCCCGGTCGTACCTGACGGGCACGTTGCGCCGGCGCTCCATGTCAAAGACCGCGTCGTCCGTCAGGTCCTTCCCCGCCAGGGCGCGGTAGGCCTTGGTCCACCGCACCTTGCGCGGGTTGCGCTTCATCTTGAAGTTCTTGTGGCATTTGGACCGGCAGAATCGGAAGACCTTTGAAAAAAAAAAAGGGAAAAAAAGGAGGGGTCAGCGGGGGTGCAGGACGGGGAGAGAGAGCGAGCCGCCGCCGGCTCCCGTGGCTTTGCGCTCCCTCTCGCTTTGTGTCCCGCCGCCTCAAGCGCTCTCTCTCTTTTACTCCCTGCACACCAGCTCTCCCATCTCTCATCCGGTCTCTTTGTCTCTCTCTTTCTCTCACCGTGCTGTCATTGCGCACGAACTGGATGCCGTGGCCCGGGTAGACAGTGGAGGAACAGAACCAGCACTTTTCTAGACGCATGGCGGCGGCGGGCGCTCTCTGTGCGTTAGGCTGGCTCTCTGGGGGCGACGCGGGCGGAGGTGCGCGGGTCGGGGGCGAGGGTGTGACCTAGGTTCGGCTGCTCAGGCCTGGTGTGTTTGGGCGAGAGTCGGGCGCGGTCAGAAAGAGGGAGGAGCAAAAACACGAAGAGTGTGAGCAGTCGGCCCTGCGCTTTCCTTCTTCGCTCACTTTTCACTTTTCCCTCACTCCTCATATAGCTGTGAGACTTGCCGGAGAGCGCGTGCCGATCACACACCCGCTCGCGCAGACAGCACCGCGCTTCACAGCTGGTGCAGCGCGGCCAAAGCACGGGCACACCTCCACGCCTGAAGAGAAAAAGACAAAGAACTCTCTCTCTTCCATCGGCCGTCGCGCTCAGTTCGCGCCGTCTCTATCAACCTAGCCATTCCCATGGGCCGCCCCACTAAGACCCGTGCGCCCCCCGCCCCCTCCCTGGAAGCCCTCCTCCCCGCCTCCGCCGACGCCGAAGTCGACTTTGGCTCTCCCGCCTTCTGGGACGCCTTCTTCGAGGCGCGCGGGGCGGACAACGCGTTCGAATGGTATGGCGACTGGAGGCAGCTGGCCCCCCTGGTGCGGCCCTTTTTCCGGCCGCGGGCGCCACCCCCTGGCTCCGCCGCCGCCCCCACCCCTCCTCGGGCCCTGGTCCTGGGGTGCGGCAATTCTGCCCTGTCCGCCCAGGTTCATGACGACCCGCTGGCCACCAGGGACGTGGTCAGCATCGACACGTGCGCCCGGGCGATCAAAGGCCAGCTCGGGCTGCACGCGCGTGCGCGGCCGGCCTGCAAGTGGCGGGTCGCCGACATGACCGCCACCCCGTTCCCGCCGGCCTCCTTTGACGTCCTGCTAGACAAGGGCGGCCTGGACGCCCTGCACGCGGAGGACAGCGCGTCCGCGGGCGCGGCCGCGGCCGCGGCGGTGGCGGAGGCGGTGCGGCTGACCGCGCCGGGCGGGGCGTACGTCGTTGTCTCGCTGTGCGAGCCCCACGTCCTCGCGTCCCTGCTGTCGGGCCTGCGGTGCCCGGCCTGGTCCGTGCACGTGGCGGCCCCGCCGCCCCCACCAGACATGGCGGGCGCGGCGCTGCAGCCCCTGGTCGTCCTGGCGAGCCGGGGCGGCGGGGAAGGCGGCTCGCCAGCCACCACCGCCCCTCCAGTCGCGTGCGGCCTGCTACCCCTCCCGCCCCCGCCCGGCCCGCCCAACGCGGCCCAGCTGGCGGGCGTGGCCTCCGTCGTGGCGGCCGAGAATGCGGCCCGGGCGCGTGGGGAGCGGGCCGGCGAGGCGGGAGGCGGCGCAGGGGGCGGCGGCGGCGCCGACCCGTGGGCGGCCCTCTCCCCGGGCCGGGTCGCGCCCGCGCTGCTGCTCGGCCCGCGCCCGTCCGCCTTCACGCCCCCTCGCTTCAGCGCGACCGTCGTCGACGCGCCCCCGGCCCCGCCCTCCAAGGCCTCCCCCCCGCCCCCTACCGCCGCTGTCTTCCTCGTCCCCCAGGGCCGGGAGCATGAGTGGCTGTTCTCGGACGGCGGCGGCCTCCAGGCGCTGCGGGCCCAGGTCGGCACAGACAGGCTGGTCGCCGTGCGCCTGGGCCGCGGCCACGCCTTCCCGGGCGGCCTGCCGGCCATCCAGGCGGAGCTGGGCCCGGTGGTCGCCCACCTGGCCCCGGCCGCCCTGCGGGGCGTGGCCCGGGCCGTCCCCATCCTGACCCTGGGCGGGGAGGCGGGGCTCGGGTGGCGCGCGCGCGTCGCGGCCCTGCCGTCCCCGGTCTCGGGCGACATCCTCGTCGAGGACGTGGCGCCCCCGGACGCGGCCGCCGCTGCGGCCGCCGGCATTGTGGGGTTCCGCACCCTGGTCTTTGGCGGGGCGGCGGGGCTGGTGCAGTCGGAGGCGGCGCTGGTGGCCGCGGCCGGCGCCGCCAAAAAAAAGGGCGGCGGCGGGGGCGGGGGTGGCGGCGGCGGCCCACAACATCATGGGGGCACCCCCCTCGCGGGGACGCACCTGCCGGCGGCGTACCACACCGCCATCCTGGCCGGCGTGGCCCTGGCCATGCCTGCCATTGTGGAAGGCGCAGCGTGCAGTGGCGCCGCCCCCGCCGCGCTGGTCGTGGGCGTGGGCGGGGGCGGCCTGGGCGCCCACCTGGCGGGCGCGCTGCGGTTTGCGGTGGCCACCGTCGACCTCGACCCGGCCGTCCTGGCCGCCGCCCGCGCCCACTTTGGCCTGCAAGCCGCGGAGGACCGCCTGGGGCCCGCCCTGCTTGCCGTCAGCGTGGGCGACGGCGTGGACGCCGTCGCCGCCGCGGCGCGGGGCAGCCTGGCGCTGTGCGTGGTGGACGCGGGTGGGGGGGGCGGGGCGGGCCACGCCATGAGCTGCCCGCCCCCGCCCTTCACGGCGGACGCTTTCATCGCCTCCGCCGCTGCCGCCCTGCACCCAGCCTGTGGGCTGCTGGCGGTGAATTGTGTGTGCCGGGCGGGCGGCCCCGTGGAAGCTCTGGTCGAGAAGCTCAAGGTAGGAGTCGGAGGGAGACACGGGGGAGAAGAGAGAGGCGGGGTCTGTGGAGGGGGTGAGAAGAGGGTGAGAAGAGGGTGTGAGCGCGCGCCTGGAGAGAGCGGCGCGCGAGATAAAGAGGAGAGCCCCCCCCCCCCGTCTCCTCACCACACCCACCCTCACTCCCTCTCAGGCTCACTTCCCCACCGTCCTCGAGGTCGACGTCCCCGACGACGTCAACCGGGTCCTGCTGGCATACACGAGCGCGGGCGCGGCCGCGCTGCTGCCCAAGGGCGACGCCGCCGCCGCGCGGGCCCTGGTGGCCGGGCTGGGGGGGGTGGGCGGGGGGGCGGCGGCGTCCGTGGATCCGGGCGCGTGCGTCGATGGGCCGACCTTGGTGGACCTGGCCCTAGAGATGAGGGAGAGGTAGAGAGAGGGGTGGGGGCGCGAATTAGAGAGGGGGCGCTGAAGGTTTTGTGGGTTGAGAGACCAATTTCATCAGACAACTCAACCTGGGAAGGCGCCCGCGCGCCCCACGTTTGCGCATCGTCCCGGCTCTCCGTCTCTTGCTGCAGAGGGGAGCATCACGCCCCCAGCTCACACGCCATGTCCGCTTCCAACGGCGCCCCCCCTCCCCCGCCGTCCTTCCCCCTCGTCGATGCATTCTTTGCGGACTGCGGGTCGCCCGGCGCGTCTGAGACGGAGGCCGCAGTGAAAGCCTTTGTCGCCCGCCACTCGGACGCAAATGGTGGGAGCACGATGGGCAAGTCGGGCGCTTGGAAACTCGTGGGGGTTGAGGGAGCGGGCGGCTGAAAATTGGTCTACCTTTTCACACACACACACAAAAAAACCTCGCCCCCACCCCTCTACCTTTTCTTTTCCCTCTCTTTCTTCCGCAGGCCGCCTCACCCGCCCGCTCGTCTGCGTGACCTCCGGCGGCACGACCGTCCCCCTGGAGCGCCACTGCGTGCGCTTTATCGACAACTTCTCCGGCGGCACCCGGGGCGCCCTGAGCGTGGAGGCCTACCTGGAGGCCGGGTATGGAGTCATCTTCCTCACCCGCAAGCACTCCATCCAGCCCTTCACGAAGGGGCTGCCGTCCGGGGACATCGTCGACTGCCTGACGCAGGCCCTGGACAGCGCGGCGGGCGGGGGCGGGCTGGGCGAGGGCGCGGCCTTCCCGGGCTTCCCCGGCTCGCCCCGGTCGCCGCCACAGGCAGGGCGGCCGCCGCCTGCCCTGGCACCCGCCCCACCCCCGCCGCACACCCCGCGCACGGGGGCCGCGACCGCCGCGTCCGACCTCATCTCCCGGGCGGTCGCGTCCGCGCGGGCGTGCGGGGAGGCGGGCACCCTGCTGCGGATCCGGTTCGAGAGCCTGGCAGAATACCTGACGGCGCTGCGGGCGACCGCGGCGGCGCTCGCGCCCTGCGGCCCGGCCGCCTCCTTCTACCTCGCCGCCGCTGTCTCCGATTTTTACCTGCCGGCCGCGTCCATGGCGGAGCACAAGATCCAGAGCGCGGACGTGGGCGGCGAGGGGCTGGTGCTCACCCTGGCCCGCACGCCCAAGGCGCTGGGGGCGTTGAGGCATGCCTGGGCGCCCGCCGCGTTTGTGGTGGGGTTCAAGCTGGAGACGGACGCATCCATCCTGCTCTCCAAGGCGGCCAAGTCCATCGCCGCGTACGGCCTGCACTGCGTGGTCGCCAACATGCTGGAGACGCGGAAGGAGCAGGTGCTGCTGGTCACGCCCCGCGGGCGCGGCGGCGGCGGCGGTGGCGGCGGGGGTGGCGGTGGCGGTGATGTTGATGTTGATGGGGGGCTGGTAGACGTCGAAACCATCGACCGCCCGCCCGGGGAGCCCTTCATTGAGCGGGCCCTGGTGGCCCGGTTGGTCGCCCTGCACCGGGCGTACATGGAGCGGGAGGCAGCAGCAGCAGCAGCAGCAGCAGCAGCAGCAGCAGCAGCAGCAGCAGCAGCAGCAGCAGCAGCAGTAGCAGCAGCAGCAGCAGCAGCAGCAGCAGGCGGGGCGTGATGAAAAAAAACAGGCGAAGAAAAACAAAACTTTTCCATTCCATTTTCCACGAACCCGCTCTCTCTCGATCACACATTTTTTTCCCCCGTTTTTGTTTGTTTTCATTCAAATCTCGACCGTCGCGTCCTCCTCCGAGCTTGGGTCCATCTTGGGTGGCCGCACCACAAAGATGACCGTGCCCACAACCTTCCTGTCCCCCGCCTCGGCCGCGGCGATGAGGGCAAGGGGCCCGCCGGGCGTGCTTTCCACGAGCACGCCCGCCGAATCGGTTTTGGGGGCGGGCGGCCCCGACCCGGGCAGGCCCCGGTCCACCACCAGCAGGCCGGGCCCCGCCAGCTTGGCGATGTCCGCCGGCGCGCGCGCGTTGGCCGCCGCGCACAGGGCGGGCACGACCGAACAGTCCGGGATGGGGATGGCGACCGGGCGCCCCGCCACGGCCAGGGCCTGC
>Ga0315283_10003177_pt1 | contig 13979 bp, 24 predicted proteins | sample YL17G09_0_MG_FD_204541 | JGI IMG/M metagenome (GOLD analysis project Ga0315283, IMG submission 204541) | Sediment microbial communities from Yellowstone Lake, YNP, Wyoming, USA - YL17G09_0 | ecosystem: Environmental > Aquatic > Freshwater > Lake > Sediment | place: USA: Wyoming | collected... | reverse complement strand
TTGCCGTGCCGGTCGGAGCCGAGTTCGTGACACAGGAGCGCCGCACGGTGCCCACGCACCCGATGAAGGACGTCTTCGCGGACCTCGCGAAGCAGGATCGTGAGTTCTTCGAGCGCAAGCTCGGAACGGGCAAGAAGAAGTAGTAGAGTGGCGGAAACCGCCACACGGAGGTCAACCATGACGCGCTGGTACACGGAGCACTACTGGCTGGTCCGCCGGCTCCGCGCCAACACTGAGACATTCATGCAGCGCCACCGGGTCGAGTTCGGGCCGCCGCTGTCGGAGCTCGAGAAGCGGTATCTCTGGGGTGACCGATGAGTAACGCCCCGGCCAAGCCTCTGGGTATCGGACCCCTGAATGTCACCGAGGCATCCATTCACCTCGGTGTCCACAACAACACCGTGAAGCGCATCCCAGCCAACGAGTTGCCCTATTTCAGAGTCGGTAGCAGGGGCGACCGTCGCTACCTCTTCGAGGATGTCTTGACCTACATCAGAAGTCGAATGGAGGGACGATGAACCGCGACGAGATCAACGAGCTCATCATCGGAGAGATGGGCCTCGAGGACGAGGGCATCGTCCTGTTCGATGGTATGGACGAAGCGTTCATGGGCATCGCGGAGCGTTTCGAGCCCATGACGGTTCGTACTGTTCCAGACAGAGGGGATGTCACCGAAGTAGAGGCGGGCGGTACGCACCGCTACTTCGCCGTGTACAGCTACACCAAGATGGTCAATGCCCTGATGGCCGACGGCGAGCTTGGCGACGAGGAAGCCCAGGAGTACCTGGAGTTCAACACCGTGGGCCTGTATGCGGGCCCGAACACCCCCGCGATCATGCGGGACTGGTAGGAGGTCACCATGGGATTGTTCGACAAGCAGACCAGGGAGCTCGATACGGCGGTTCTCGCCCTGAAGGCCGAGATCGAGGAGCTCCGCATCGAGCGCAATGCCCAGATGAAGCAGCTCGACGCGGCGAAGTCCGTGATCGACCTGAAGCGCCAGATCACCGACCTCGAGATCGCCAAGGCCAAGATCGTCGAGGACAACGCCCGCGAGAAGCGCGAAGTCACCCACATGGTCGGCCTCGAGCGGAAGCGCCAGGAGTTCGAGGCAGAGCAGGCCCTCAAGGGCATCGAAACCGCTCGCGAGGAGGCCATCCTCGAGGTCCGCGAGGAGAACCTCAAGGCCGAGCGCGTCGCGTTCGAGAAGAGCATGGACTTCCAGCAGAAGCGGTTCGAGAAGGAGGTCGGCTACCTCAAGGACCTCATGGGCCAGATCCTCGAGCGCCTGCCGACCGTCAACGTGGACCGGACTATCAAGGGCTGATCATGGGCCTGCGCGAGGACATCCTTTCCGGGAAGGACTCGTTGCCGAGGTCCCACAATGATCTTCGTCGGATCTTCGGCCTCCCGGTCTACACCTCGAAGTGGTTGCCCGACACGATGATCGTGATGGGTAACCGGGGCGGGAAGACCTTGGCCCAGGAGGGCTGGGAGTACGCTCAGAAGCTGGCCGACAGGCAGAAGCGAAAGGATCCAGAAGTGCCCACGACGGACAACTGGTGGCAGACCTACACCGTCAGCAACAGCAGCTCGGTGAGCAACAACTACCTCTACAACCAGGGCTGGAACAACGGCACCATCTACGTTGACAACTCGGTCTTCGGGGACCCCCAGAAAACCTACATCGTTCGCGGTGACCCCCTTCTTCAGGAAGCTGCCGCGAAGGAAGAGACCCCCGAGGCGTGGCTCCGGCGCCGCGTCGAGGAGATCTGCTGGAGGCCAGCATGACCGGCGAAAACCCCATCTCCCCGCTGCGGGCCGAAGCCTTCGTGAAGGCGCCTCTCCCGCACCATCCTGACCAGATGGTCATGTTCCCCAGCCCGGTGGACACCACCTTCTCGGTGACACCCGGGAAGGGATCCGAGATCTCCATCACGATCCGCTTCCACCGCACCGAGCGCCAGAAATGCACAGCCTGCGGTCACCGCAGGATCTGCTTCTACATCGGCCTCGGGAACGTGATCGCCTCGCCGGCCATGTGCGCCAGTTGCTTTGGTGTCCGCTGATGGGCCTCTCCCTCTTCCCGGCAGGCGAGCCCCTCCGCATCTCGATCTCGGCTGGCTGGTGCTCGTCGCGGAACGGAGCTCTCATAGGCTTCGGTCTTCGCGAGGGCGGGTCGGTGTTCGGGATCGCCGTTCTCGAGGACGGTCAGGTGCAGTCCCTGGCCCTCGACGAGTTCAAGGTGGACTGGCAGTACGACACTGAGACTGACCAGTGGGTGGATGTGAACGCCCGCCGGGCAGCGGAAGCTGACCAGGAGATCTAGCGGAAGGGGTAGCGAAGGCTGTAGGCTTCGTGGTACAACTGCACAGGGTCTTTTGGTCGCAGCTCCGCGCCTCTCCTGGTTGACCTCCGGGCAGCGTAGAGAAGCAATCAGCCCCGAATGGACGGGTCGCCCCTCTTGGGCGGCCCGTCTTCTTTTTCAGGAGGGCTCCATGGCTCGCGTCACCTGGGTCAAGATCGCGTCCTGGCATGTTCTGAAGTTCGATGACCCGGCCTCGACCGCCTGCGGGCTCGAGGTGGCCGAGGACGATGAGCTCTTTGAGGGCCTTCCCTCGGACTGGTTCGAGAGCAAATCCTGCGAGACGTGCCTCCGCATCAAGGAGGCCAAGGCCGAGCAGGAGCTCTCCCTGATCCCATGAGCCGCTACATCATCGCCAGGTTCAGCTTCGACGCGACCCACAACGACCTCCTCGAGACCCCTCACCTCCACGGCCATCACTTTGTCGTCGAGGTTACCGAGCAGACCGAGGTGACCACCCAGATCGTCAGGAACCTCCAGGCGATCTGTTCCGAGCTCCATCTCCACCAGCTCAGTGACATGCTCGTGGGCGGGTCCCAGACGGGCCAGGGGATCGCCTCCTGGATCCTGGAGAGGCTCCTCATCAACCATCCCAAGATCACCCGTCTCGAGCTCTGGTGGGATCCAGACCTCCGGTACGGGATCACGAGGGACATCCGGTGAGCAACAAGAAGTTCGACTGGACTGCCATCGAGAACCAGTACATCACCGGGGAGATGAGCCTGCGCGAGCTGGCCCGCATGAACGGCATCGCCAACCACTCCCTGGTCATGGGCCAGTCCACCCGTCACGATTGGGGCCAGAAGCGTCTCGATTTCCGCTCCCAGCGGAACGAGAAGGCCATTACCTACCTGGCCGACGATGAGGCCAAGCGGATCGCCCGCGAGGTCAAGGTGCGCGACAACGCCATCGACCTCATCGACGAGGCGATCACGATGATGCGGACCCAGCTCCACGAGACACGCGACGTCTTCCGCCACGACGAGTGGATCACCGAGCCGCTCATCGTGGTCAAGCCGGCCGACGTGGCGCTCCTGATCGACCGCCTGAATGTCCTCTTTGGGCGGCCGTCCAGCATCACGGAGGAGCGAAGCCTTGGTATCAGCCTTTCCGCCGGAGGAACCCTCGGACCAGACATCCTTAGAACCATTGTCGAGGCAACTCGGGGCATCGCTGACTCCGACGGAGCTGCACGATCTCCGATCCCACGCCTTAGTCGAACTGGCTCGAACTGACGGACCGGAGGCGGTTTTCGCCTACGGCGAGTACGTCTTCGGGTATGTCCCGGCCATCCATCATCGAGAGATGGTGACCGAGACCCTGGATGCCATCCTGCACCGCGAGAACGAGGTTTACCTCCTTCCTCGGGGCGGGGCGAAGACGACCTGGGACAACACGATCCTGTGCGCCTGGATGACGGGGAAGTTTCCCGACATCCGCATCGGGATGGTCAGCAACACGGACACCCAGGCCAAGGACTTTTCCAGAGCGATCAAGTACACCGTCGAGCAGAACGCCGCGCACCGACTGGTCTTCCCCGAGAGCAAGCCCAGCTCCGCGAAGTGGACCGACAAGGAATGGCTGGTGGCCGGCAGCCGCTGGCTGGGAAGCAAGGACGTCACCCTCTTCGCCGTAGGCGTTGGCGGGGCGATCATTTCCAAGCGTTTCGACCTGATCCTGATGGACGACATCCTCGACGAGGAGAACACGCAGTCGGTCGATCAGCGTGAGGCGGTCGAGGTCTGGTTCAAGAAAACTCTCAAACCCTGTCTGGCACCGGACGGTGTTGTTGTCGTCATCGGGACCCGCTGGGGCGAGGAGGACCTCTACGAGCAGTTCATGAAGCCGACCTACGACGGTGGCTTCGGCTGGAAGAGCCATGTTGTTTCGAGCCTGACCGAGGACGACCGTGGTCGGCTCATCTCGTACTGGCCCGAGTATTGGTCCGTGGACCGGCTCCTGAAAGAGAAGGAGGAGATGGGTTCGGCCCTCTTCGCCTGCTCCTACCAGAACGACATCTCAGGGTTGCTCGAGGGCAACATCTTCCACGGACCGTTCACTCACTTCGATGTCCTTCCAGCGGGAAAGTTCACCCTCCGTATGGGTGTGGACCTCGCATCGTCGATCAAGGAGCGGGCCGACTACACCGCTCGCTGCACCACGGCCGAGAACCTCGAGACGGGCGACTTCTACGTCCTCTCGGCCTACCGCGACAAGCGCGAGAGCCACCACGCGGACTTCGTCTACGACGGATGGATGGCCTACCCGAACATCGGACTGGTCATCGTCGAGAGCCAGCAGTTCCAGTCCACCCTGATCCAGGAGGTCATGGCGACCTATCCCAGGATCCCCATCGAGGGCAAGAAGGCGGACGTGGACAAGGTCACCCGGGCCCGGGCCGTCGCCGCGAAGTACGAGGCCCACAAGGTCTACCACCACACGTCCCTGCGCGGGACGGCCTTCGAGGTAGAGCTCCTGTCCTTCCCCAAGGGCCACGACGACTTCGTTGATGCCCTGGGGTACTCGATGGACATGGGCGGAGACACGTTCTTCTTCGGGTCATTGAAGAGGTGATGATGAGCGAGCAGACGCCCCAGCGGGAGTGGATCGAATACGAGTTCCGAGACGGGAAGCGGCTCGTCCCCGATTACATCGGGGTCCTCCTCACGGGCATCGAGACGCACCGTCTCACCTACGAAGAGGCCATCACGGCTGCCAACCAGAAGGTCGAGTCCGACTTTCTCAACGCCCAGCAAGATCGGATCCTTGCGGCGCACTTCAAGGAGCTGCGCTGATGGGCGTCATCTCGGACATGCTCACCCGGTCCTACCGGACCAGCCCCAAGAACCTCCCCCCGGGAAGCGCCAACCTGATCTTCCAGGAGCGCGGGAAGGTCGGGAAGTCGAGCTCGAGCCTGTTCAGGAACTGGGCCGAGCATTCGGAGTGGATCCGCGCCGCGATCAATGTCCGCAAGGCCCAGGTCTCCTCGGCCGAGTGGGACATCGTGGCCTTCGACCAGACGAAGCCCATCAAGGAGAGCCTTCAGGGCGAGCTGCGCGACCTGTTTACCAGGCCGAACCTGGCCGTGGAGTCCTTCCGTTCCTGGGTTGAGCCGATCATCGAGGACATCCTGGTCCTCGATGCCGGGTCCATCGAGAAGGAGCGCACTCTCGGTGGAGGGGTGGCCTTCCTCCACGCCGTGGACGGGGCCAAGGTCAAGGTCAATGCCCTGTGGGACGGAGATCCCGACGAGACCCGCTACTGGTGGGTGCCGGCGCCGACCTACGAGGTGCCGTTCCGTAACCAGGACCTCGTCTACATCATGGCGAACCCACGGACCTACTCGGTCGTCGGGCTTTCGCCGCTCGAGACCCTGAAGATGACCGTGGACGCCGAGCTCTCGGGGTCCATGTACAACACTCGCCAGGTCACCAACGCCGCACCGGACGGCATGCTGGACCTCGGTGAGGGAGCCCGGCCGGAACAGGTCGAGGGCTTCAAGAGCTACTGGCAGTACGAGGTGGCCGGCAGGGGCGCGATGGCGTTCCTCGGTGGCACCAAGGGCGCGAAGTTCATCCCGTTCCGTGGATCGAACCGGGAGATGCAGTACCGCGAGTGGCTCGACTACCTCGTGCGGAAGATCTGCGCCGTCTACCTGATCTCGCCGCAGGACATCGGCCTCTCGTTCAACATCAACCGCTCCGAAGGAGAGATCCAGCAGGAGCTGACCCAGGATCAGGGGCTGCGACCGTTGCTCGCCCTCGTCCAGGACTACTTCACTCGGGAGATCGTCTGGGATGACTCGTATGGAGGCACCGCGAACAACCTCGCCTTCCGCTTCACCCGTCTGAATATCAAGGAGTCCATGTCAAAGGCCAACATCAACAAGTTGGCGCTCGCAGGCATGCCTTACAAGACGGTGAACGAGGCGCGGCAGGACGAAGGTCGCCCTCCTCTCGGGGACATCAACGACGAGAGCAACCCGAACAACAAGCTCATGGCGAACACGCCCCTTGGCGTCGTCACGGTCGACGAGGTCCTGACGGCCAAGGAAGTCGCCACGCCGCCGCCGGCAACGTCGCCGGCAGCGGGTCCGCCGAAAGGCTGACGGCGCAACCCCAATCCCATGGGGTCATCTCAAGGCCAATCCCATGGTCGAGAAACCAGATGAGGTATATCGCCCATGGCTGCAACTCTCGTCCTCTCGGTCTCGACCTCGAGCGGGCCGACCGTCACCGACGCGGTGACCGGCATCGATCTCGAGTCGGCCGACAACGCCACCAACACCCTGGCGAACCGCCAGGCCAACCCGATCACGGTCGGAACCAACTCCTACGAGAAGTGGATCCGTCTCAAGATCACCGCGACGCCCAGTAGCTACGTCCAGAGCTTCAAGGTGTGGTTCAACAGCACCGTGGACACGACCACGACGCTGTACTTCACCGGGGCCTTCGTGGCGTACCAGCAGGGCACCACGGCCGCCAGCACCGTCGCCAACGCGAACGCCACCACCTACACCGCCGGCAACAAGGCGACCTGGGATGCGGCGCAGTACACGGTTGGTCAGCTCAACGCCTGGACCAAGTACCTCGTGATGCAGCTCGCGGTCGGCGCGACTGCCGGTCCGGGCAACTGGACGCAGCAGACCGTGAACTACAGCTATGACGAGGCGTGATGCCACCACGGTGACATCATAGTTGACGAGAGTCAACTTCTGAGGTAGGCTGCGTGCATGGACAACGTGCGCGTGGCCTACCTCGCAGGCTTCTTCGATGGCGAGGGATCCATCTCGATCAACGTCAACCGCAAGTTGGTGCGATGGTCGTTGCGGATGACGTGCCACCAGGTAAACCCAGCCCCTCTGCGTCTACTTGCAGATGCGTTCGGTGGGTCGATCCATCTGACGCCCAGGATCGGTAATCAGCGCCCCATCTACGAATGGGTCGCTGGCGGCAAGATGGCGGCAGCAGCGATCCGCGTGCTGCGGCCCTACCTCACAGTCAAGGCGGACGAGGCGGACGTGGCGCTCGAGTTCCACGCCCTGATGAAGGCAGACCGCTCCAAGCTCACCTCCGGCGAGGAGGAACAGCGCGAGGCCCTCTACCAGCGTCTCCGCGACCTCAAGCACCTCGACTACTCGGACCAGACGGAGGCCGTGCTGACGCCCCGACGGCCCCCGGCCAAGCCCAAGCCCGCACCCAAGGTGCGCCACAAGGTCGCGACCCCTGTTACCTCGGCCCAGGGCAGGCCGGGACGCCCCGCCAGGGGTCAGTCGCGCAAGCCCGTGGACGATGCCGACATCGGGATCCTCGCGGCGGTCTACAACGACCATGGTCTCGCGGCAGCAGCCCTGGAGTACGGAGTCAGCCGGCAGACCATCCTCAACTGGCTCGACCGCTACGAGATCCCCCGCCAGGGCCGGACCCCCGCGTCGGAGGCTCGTCGTAAGGCTGCCGTCGCGGCATCATGGAAGTCCTCATCTTCGGAGGGACAATGAGCCTGCTCGTCCTGTGCCCGAGCAAGAACAGACCAGCCGCAGCCTTCGAGACCTGGCAGACCTTCGTCGCGACGAAGCGCCTTTCTGACACCCAGCTCGTTTTCATCCTCAATGACGACGAGGATGTCAGCGAATACCACGTTCCCTACGTCACGGTCCCTCGCAGGGAGTGGATGAATGAAGTCCTGCAATCGGCTGTTGATCGGCTCCTGGCGGAAGAAGCCCCATCCATCCTGGGCTTCATCGGGGACGACAACCGCTTCCGAACCGATGGCTGGGACCAGCGAGTCACCGAAGTCCTCGCGGGCGGAGGTTACGCCTACGCCTGGGACACCCTCCGAAACGACATCCCCACCCATGTCTTCGTGACCACGCCCATCGTCCGGGCCCTCGGCTACTTCGGCCTGAAGGCGGCCCGCCACCTGTACATCGACAACGCCTGGAAGGTCCTTGGCGAAGGCGCCGGCTGTCTCCACTACATGCCGGACGTCGTCATCGAGCATCTCCACCCGTTCTTCGGGAAGGGGACAATGGATGACAGCTACCGGATCTCCAACTCCGACGAGATGTACGTCCACGACCGGACGGTCTTCTCGACCTGGCTCGAGTTCTACGCCGCAGGCGATATCGAGAAGGTGAGGGGATCGCTTGCCTGACATCATCGGCCTCATGCCCATGGGCGGCAACGGGACCAGGCTGGGGATGCCGTTCCCGAAACCGCTGTCTCCGACCATTACGGAGTCCGGCATCGTGCCGCTCTACCACCACACCCTGGCCGAGCTCCGCAAGGTAACGGAACGGATCTTCGCCATCGTCAACTCGACGACCGACGGATGCCTTCTGCGGGCCCTCGACGAGGATTTCGTGGAGACGCTCTGGATCGAGGCCCCGGCCCTGCCCGGAGCTCTCGGTCGAGCGGGCGAGATGCTCGCGGCGGAGTTCGGCAAGGACACCCTCATCGCCACGATCCTGCCGGACGCGATCTGGCGCTGCAACCGCGACCGGGGCCTGGCCGATGTGGTCGCGGCTGTGAAGGAGGACGGGGCCCTGGCCCTGTTCATGGCCGGCTCGGACCAGCTCGACAATGTCATCCTGGATGGGGACCGGGTCCTGCGGGTCGATACAAAGCGCCCCAACGGGGGCATGGGCATGGTCAAGGGCTGGGGGGCATTCGTGGTGCGGGCCGGAGCCCTGGCGACATTCACCGATGCGGAGAAGGACGGGCCCCAGCTCGGGAAGCTGAAGATGGGCTGGGCCTTCCTCGGCAGCTATGTCGATCTCGGGACGCCCGAGCGATACATCAGGTGGCACGACACGAGGTTGATGGAACATGCCTGAGAGGGATGAGTACAGGCCGGGTATGGACCTGAAGGCTTACGCGCAGGCGTGGGTCGACATGGAACCCCACCTGGGACACCTGATGGAGTTCGCCTCGCGGGCCAGGGTCGTCGTCGAGTTCGGCATCCGGGGAGCGGTTTCCTCGTGGGCGATCCTCGACGGGATGGCTCCCGACGGCGTCCTCATCGGAGTGGACACCAACCCCGAATGTCCGATCCCCGAGCGCGTCAGCATGGATCCGCGCTGGACCTTCGTGGTGGGCGACTCGGTCAAAGTCGATCTTCCTCGCCAGGCAGACTGGGTGATGATTGACAGCAGCCACGAGTACGCCCAGACCATCCTCGAGCTCTACCGGGCCGCGACACTTCGCCCTGAGTACATCACCTTGCACGACTATCTCCATCTCTCCTCGCCAGAGGTCAGGCCGGCCGTGGATGACTGGCTGAAGAAGAACCCCGAGTACCTCCTCGAGACCGTTTACCCCAGTGAGTGGGGCCTGGCGGTCCTGCGGAGGACTTGATGCAGCGGATGAAGGAACGCTCCGACGAGGAGCAGCTCGTGATCCACGAGCAGAACAACCTGGCTCCGGTATGGGACGACTCGGCTCACTCGTATCGCATCCTCCTCGCTCGGCGCTACATCGAGAAGGCCATTGCCGGCCTTGGACGGAGGGTCACGATCATTGATCTCGGGGTCGGGTCGGGAGACATCAGCGGGCCGTTTTCCTACGACCACCGGGTCATCGGCATCGACCTGACCGAAGACAGTGTTGAGGTCTGCGCCAGGCGCTACCCGAAGCTCGAGCATGTCCTGTCGCGGATAGAGGATGCACCAGCCATCGAGTGCGACATTCTCGTAGCCTGCGAGGTCCTCGAGCATCTTCCGAGGCCACTTGAGACGTACCGGAGGTTCGCGTTGCATGCCGGATCGGTGGTGATCGGCCACCCACTCAACGAGCCGGATCCGTCAACCGAGTACTTCCATCTCTGGCGCTACGACGAACAGGACTTCGCCAACTGGTTCACGACCAGCGGGCATTACCTGGTGGAGCAGGAGACATTCTCCATGGGTGGGTTCCCCTCGATGATCCTCGGCTGGGGGTCGCGATGATCTCGGTCATCATCCCGACCTACAACCGCACGAAGCTCCTGATGACGAGGGCGATCCCGTCGATCCTTGCCCAGACCAACCGCGACTGGGAGTGCCTGGTCGTCGGGGACGGCACGGAGGAGCAGACGGTAATCGAGATGGAGTCCCTGATCTCGATGGATCGTCGCTTCCGGTTCTGGAACCTGGCCCACGATGTCTATCCGGCCGAGCATGAGAAGGCGTGGGGACTCCAGGGGCTGACGGCCCTCAACTTCGGACTCGATTGGGCCCGTGGCGACTGGATCAGCGTTCTCAACGACGACGACGAATACACCCCCGACAACTTCGAGGTGCTGCTTGCGGAGTCGGAGCTCACGGACGCCAAGTTCATCTACGGCCAGAGCGACACCTGGAAGAATGGTCAGCGCACCGCCCAGGTCTACGGCTCCTACCCGCCGGGCGACGGGAGCATCACCCAGGGCTCGTACATCTACCGGCGCAGCCTGGAGTACCGCTACCGGCATGACTGTTATGACCGGGAACGCAATGGTGATGCCGACATGTGGTTGCGGATGTGGGATGACGGGGTGAGGTTCGCCTTCGTCAAGACCGTCGTTCACCACTACTACAGGAACTACCCGTGATCCCCGTCTTCGTCGTCCCGGTCCTGGATCGCTACGACCTTCTCGTGGGGATGGAGAACAGCGTGGACGAGGAGGTCAGGCGCTACTACGTTGTCGACAACGGGGGGCGCTACGAGATCGAGAACAAGCCCTTCTGGGAGGACCGTCACATCTGTCGGCCCGGGGCGAACCTCGGCTTCTCGGCTTCGATCAACCTCGCCATCAAGGCCAACCTCCGGGCGCCATGGTGGTTCTTCTCGAATGACGACATGGTTTACGCCCCTGGCGACCTGGCCGAGATGGCCCGCCTCATGTGGGCTGCTGAAGGTCCCCTGGCGGTCTTCCTGGAGAATTGCGGGTACGCGGCATTCGCGATTAACGACCAGGCCATCGAGGCGGCCGGCTGGTTCGATGAGAACTACCATCCGGCCTATTGCGAGGACTGCGACTGGGATTGGCGAGCTCGATTGGCTGGCGTCTGGCGGACCGATATGCCGTCTTCTTCGCGGCACCTTGCGAGCAAGACGATCCTGGGTGACATCAACCGCCGCAAGTCGAACGACCGGACATTCCCCAAGAACAAGAAGTACCACCTCTCGAAGTGGGGCGGCGAGGAGCCCCGGGAGGAGATCTACGCCACGCCGTTCGATGCGGGAGGAGACCCGTTTGCGACAGTGGCGCCGAAGTTGAGCCGGCTCAGGGAATTGGCTTGGTAGCCTCGTCCCGGCCAGTTACTCTACGAGCAGCCAGCTCGTCCATGTAGTCCAGGAGGACCTCTAATGGCAGTCACGATCACCCCGACTCCCGCGTCGGGAGCCATCACCGCGAAGAAGGACGTCGTCAAGTTCGCGATCAGCGGTGCCGATCCGAACGACGAGGGCCACTTCAGCTCCTCGATCTACCCGACCAGCCCCGAGTTCCGCTACGTCATGACCATGGTGGTCGGCGCAGTCGAGGTCGGTCGGACCCAGGTCTTCGGCGTGACCCCGGATGGTGCGTTCCAGTTCAACGGGTACATCTTCCCGTCGGCCGGGACGTACACCGTCCAGCTCTACGACGTCACCGATCCCACGAGCCCTGTTGCCAAGACTACCGCTGCCGAAGTCGTCGTCGCCTGACGATGGCCGAGGCCAAGCCTAAAGCCCGCCGCGAACGGCGGGCTGGGATTGTCGACGGGACCGAGATGACGGTCCTGGAGATCAACGAGAACCCGGCCATCTCCCAGGTGTGCGTCGGAACCGTCGCCATGATCACCCGCGACCATGTTGCGGCCCAGACGGCTATCTCGTTGCTGATGACGGATTACTCGTTCCTGAAGCAGGGCGAGTTCGTCAAGAAGTACATCATCCAGGGCAATGTGCTGGTCTTCCAGCGCAACGAGACCATCGGCCGGATGCAGGGCGACTGGGTCCTCCTGATCGACTCGGACATGACTTGGCAGCCGTCCGACATCAAGACTCTGGTCGAGACCCGTGAGAAGTTCGATCTCGACATCGTGTCGGGGCTGTGCTTCCAGCGCGGTGATCCCTACCAGCCAACGATGTACATTTCGGCCGAGCGGGCCCCGTTGGTGGAGGGTCGGACCTGGAGCGGGTACACCTTCCTCGAGCAGTGGGAGGAGGACTCGGCCGTCGAGGTCGACGCCACGGGCATGGCCTTCTGCCTCATCCACAAGCGGGTCTTTGATCGCATCCTCATGCAGAAGACCGGAGAGGGCTTCCCGGAGTGGGAAGAGCGCGAACGCATGATCCCGCCGCCGTTCTTCCGTTGGGATGGCGAGAAGGGCGAGGACTTCCGCTTCTGCGAGGAGGCCAAGGCGTCCGGTAGCCGGATCTTCGTGGACACCTCCGTGAAGGTCGGCCACATCGGCCAGCAGATCATCACCGAGGAGACGTTCCTGCGGGAGATCGCCTTCCGCAAGGACTACGAGCAGTCATTCCGTGAGCAGCAGCTCGAGGGCGTCGGCTACAAGGCCCTCACCCGCGAAGAGGCTCGCCAGAAGCTGGGGATGGAAGGATGACGATGGAGGTCATCGAGGGGACGGCCGTCGAGGTCGAGCCGACCGGAAACGGAGACTGGCAGGGCGACTTCCCGTTCTTCCTCGTCATCGAACCCGAGGACCGGTCGGCCGGGAACATCGGCATCGACCTCGACCAACCTGGATGGGTCGACGCGAACCGGGACCTCATGCGGGCCCCTGGAACATGGTTGCTGTATCTCAAGGAGAGCCAGCGACCCCTCTTCTGCATCATCGTGGAGCCGGGCGACCAGCCCTATTTCACGAGACACCATGTCGGGAACCTGATGGCTGGATCCAACATCATGGCCGTCGGGATCGGCAAGAAATCGCACAACGGCGAGATGACTCGCCTGTGGTTGCTGCCAAATGGCATGGTCTGCGGTGGCGACGACGTGGATATCATTGCCTCCAGGATGCTCAGGTAGCCCTGATGCCGTCGAAGCAGGGGTTCTGGATGTTCGGCCAGTAGGCCGACTAGGAGGACGGATCAGTGGCAATCGGCACGGATTTTGCGATCAGCGGGGCGGGAGCGATCACCCACGTCGCAAACACGACCAACTACACGGTGCTCCAGTTGCACCGCTGGCTTCAGGACCTGGCGGACGATGCCCAGGCGGCGGTCGGTGATCTGATCGACATCACGACCACCACGCCGTCCGAGCGTTCGACCGACAACATCGTCACGCTCAACGCTCCGTTCTTCATCGACGACACGGCGGCCCAGTTCCTGTACGACGGCTCGATCACCCAGCTCGGCGGTGACGAGATCTACGCCGGCCTGGTCGTCGTGGGCGCGGTCGAGACAGGCACCGAGCTCCAGATCTGGCAGGACGAGGGCATCGTCACCAGCCACTGGACCACCGGCAAGAACGCCGAACCGACGGCCTCGATCCTGAACCGCGTCCTGGTCAAGGTCCGCAAGGCCGGGGCTGACATCGACGGTCGCAAGATCATCGTCTGGGCCCGCGAGCTCGGTGACACCTACGCCGAGTTCTCGGTCACGATGGGCTTGGGCAACAACGTCGCGGCCATCTTCACCTCCCTCGA
>Ga0315283_10003176_pt1 | contig 13980 bp, 15 predicted proteins | sample YL17G09_0_MG_FD_204541 | JGI IMG/M metagenome (GOLD analysis project Ga0315283, IMG submission 204541) | Sediment microbial communities from Yellowstone Lake, YNP, Wyoming, USA - YL17G09_0 | ecosystem: Environmental > Aquatic > Freshwater > Lake > Sediment | place: USA: Wyoming | collected... | reverse complement strand
GTCCGCTTCGGCGATCGCGACGTCGAGCAGGGCCTTCGCGTAGCGGGCAGCGCTGGTTCGTTGCGTCATGAGCGCCTACTTCCCCACCTGGGCGACGTAGCGATCGACCAGGCGGAGCTGGTCGGCGGCTGTGATGGTAGCCCTCACCCGCTTCGTGGCGAGATCCACCGCCAGCCCGCCGACGTGCTTCTGCAGGTCGCGCTCCGCGATCTTGAGCTGCCAGTCGATGTCGCGCGTTGCGTGCTCCATGAGGCGCGCGCGCTCGGCTTCGGCGGCCTGGCGGATGCGCGCTTCCTCGGCGGCCACTTCCTGGGCGCCGGTCTTGCGGAGCACGTCGAGTTCTCCGGGCAGCGCGGCCATCTTCGCGTCGATCTGGGCCAGTTGCGCTGAGGCCGACTGCTTCATGTCGGCGGCCTTCACGAGGTCGCTGCGAATCTGCGTGCCGCGGTCGCTCAGGTAGGTGGCCAGCGGCGACCGCAGGAAGTAGACGAGCGTCCCGGCGAGCAGGGCGAAGTTGACCAGCTTGGCGGACATCTGGAGCCACGGGTTGCCGCGCTCCGCCTCGGGCGCGTGCCCGGCAGCCGGGGCCGCGACTCCATGCTCCGGCTGGGCGGATAGCGCGACGGGCCCGGCGACCGCCAGGCATGCGAAGAGCAGGATAAAAGCGACGTGTCGGTTCCGCATCCGCTAGCCCCTGCCCAGCACTTTCGCCGCGATCTGCTGGCCAAGCGCCTCGGCGTCCTTGTCGAGCGTGGCGCGGGCCTGATCGGCATCCGCCCGCAGCGCCGCGCGTGCGTCGGCGAGCTGCGCGTCCACCTCGGTCTTCGTCTTCGCCATCAACTCCGAGCGGTAGCCTTCCGCGATCTTCCGGCGCTCGTCCATTTGCTTGTAGAGGTCCGTGCGCGCGGCCGTGACCTTCGCGTCGAACTCGGACGCGGCGGCCGCGGCCTTGGCCGTGGCGCGTTCGGCCAGGGAAATGGCGGAGCTCACGGCCTCGGCGCGCTCGCGCATGACGCGCAGGAGCGGGGTGAACAGCACACGGTCCAGCACGACCGCGAGCAGGATCACTGCCGCAAGGACGAAAATGACAGAGAGATCGGGAAGCACGCTGACGCCTCCACGCACGGCCCGGTTTCGTACGCCAAAACGTAGATTCTACTCGGGATCTGGGGCGGGGATCCAGCGCCGGATGCCTCTGGGGGCCATTGCTGGTTTCCCGCCAGGTCCTTCAGGCTGGTCTCGCCCTCCCGGGAGGGTTCCTGGTGTGCTTCGCGCGCCCGACACTGGTTGACTTCAGCTCCACGACGATGGCATCGTCGTCGTCCGCGGGCGCCCCGGCCGCGGGGCCCTGGCTCTCGCTGCAGAAAATGCCATCTCCGGGTGGTTCGTGTGTGGCAGATTCTGCGCCGTTCGTGGCGTGGGCGTGAGATTTCAGCCTGGTGGCGGGGAGTTTGGCCCTCAGGCCCTGGTGGCATCGCAATGGCAGACGTCGGGATCATGGACATGCCACAGCCGACCGAGATTCTTGCTCTGCTCACGCGTATCGACGGCAAGCTTGGGGACGGGCCCGCGCAGTTCCAGCGCGACGTCGCCGCCCAGTTTGACGTCATCGCCCAGCACTTCGACGTCATCGCCCAGCACTTCGACGTCATCGCCCGGCGCTTCGACGTCATCGCCCGGCGCTTCGACGCCGTCGACGGCCGCTTCGACGCCGTCGACGGGCGCTTCGACGCCGTCGACAGGCGCTTTGATGCGATGGACGTTCACTTCGATCGACTCGAACGGCGGGTTGACGGGCTGGATCGGCGCCTCACCCGGAAGATCGATGGGCTCCGCGTAGAGCTCGTCGATCACATGGAGCGCCTCCACCTGGAACTCGTGCTGCGCGTGGAGGATCTCGAGGGGCGGCCTCCGCACGGAACCGGTGGCGGTCAGGCGCTGGCCGGCTAGCGGATTCGAATGTTGAGGCTGTCGTGGCGGGCGCCGGCTTCCCCGATTCGGACGGCGGCGACGCCCGCGCGGGCGAGCGCGCGGGCGACCTCCTCGGCGTGATCGGCGGCGGCAAAGACGAGCAGGCCGCCGGAGGTCTGCGGGTCGTACAGCAGCCAGAGCAGGTCAGGGTCGACGCCGGCGGCCGCCTCGACGCCCTGTTCGAAGTGCTCCAGGTTGCTTGCGAGCCCTCCAGGGCGGTTGCCCTGCGTGAGCGCCCGCGCGCCATTGATGAGCGGCACGGCACCCGCGTCGATCTGCAGCGTGACGTGGCTGGCCGCGGCCACTTCGCTTGCATGGCCGATGAGGCCGAAGCCGGTAACGTCGGTGCACGCATTGACGCAGCCGGCCGGCAGCGCGCGCAGCGCCTCCGCCGCGCCGCGATTGAGCTGCACCATCGACCGCACCGCGGCGCTCACGACGGCCTCTGGTGCGCGCCCGGCCTTGATCGCGGTGCCGATGATGCCGGTGCCGATCGCCTTGGTCAGGAAGATGCCGTCGCCAGGTTTCGCGCCGGCGTTGGTCCACACCCGCGCGGGATCGATTTCGCCGGTGATCGCGTAGCCGAACTTGATCTCGTTGTCGCGCACGGTGTGCCCGCCGAGCAGGGCCACGCCGGCCTCGCGCAACTTGCAGAAGCCGCCTTCGAAGACGGCGGTGATGATCGCGGGGTCGAAGTCCTTCTGTGGGAACCCCGCGATCGCGAGCGCCGTGAGCGGCCGACCGCCCATCGCGTAGATGTCGCTGAGGGCGTTAGCCGCGGCGATCTGGCCGTACGTGTGCGGGTCGTCGACAATCGGGGTAAAGAAGTCCACCGTCTGCACCAGCGCGGGCCCGCCCGCCCACTCGTACACCCCCGCATCGTCCGACGTGCGGTAATCAACCAGGATGCGCGGATCCTGTTGAACCGGAATGCCGCTCAGGACCTGAGCGAGCTCGCCCGCGGCGAGTTTGCTCGCTCAACCCGAGCAGGAGACCATTTCGGTCAGGCGCTTCTGCAACAGTGTCTCCTCCGGCGCCGGCTGAAGCCGGCACCCACGACGGTCAGGACGCCGTCTGCACGCCCCACGGCTCACGAACGTGCGATCCGGTTTCAGCCGGATCCTGCGGCTCACTCCGACAGTATCTCGTAGACCCGAATCAGCTCTTCTTCGTTCTTGAAGCCGATACGGATTTCGCCACCCTTGCCGCGGCGGACGATGTCGACCTTCGTGCCGAGCTTGAGGCGCAGCTTGTCCTGCGCATCGCGCGTGTGCACGTCGAGTCTTGGCACCTCGCCTTTCCCGCCGCCGCCCGCGACGCCGCCTGCGCCCTTCTCCTTCTTCGCCAGTGCGTGCGTGACCAGTTGCTCGGTCTCGCGCACCGACAGGCCGCGTGCGATGACGTCGCGCGCGAGATTGCGCTGGTCCTGCGCCTGCTCAAGCGCCAGCAACGCGCGCGCGTGGCCCATGGCGAGCCGCCCGGCGGACACCTCGTCCTTGACCTCCTGCGGTAGCCGGAGCAGCCGGAGCAGGTTCGCGACGGTCGACCGGTCCTTGCCGACCGCTGTCGCGATTTCGTCCTGCGTGAGGTCGAACTCGTCCGAGAGTTGCTTGAACGCGGTGGCCTCTTCGATCGGGTTCAGGTCTTCGCGCTGCAGATTCTCGACGAGCGCCCAGACGAGCAGTTTCTGGTGCTGCCCTTCCGGCACGTCGCGCAGGGTGATGGGCACCTTCAGCAGCCCGGCCCGCTGCGCCGCGCGCCACCGGCGTTCGCCGGCGATGATCTGATACGTGTCCTTGTCGCGGCGCACGACAATGGGCTGAATGATGCCGTTCGCCGTGATGGAGCGGGCCAGTTCCTCGATGCGCGCCTCGTCGGCGTGCGCGCGTGGTTGGTAGCGGTTGGGCGAGAGCTGGTCGATATCGATCTCGTGGGGCGCGTCGGCCAGGCGCGGTGCGCCGGTTCCGAGCACATCTCCGATGAGGGCGTCGAGGCCTCTGCCAAGGGCTGGGCGTTTGTCGGCCATGGTGATCTCAGTGCCTGGCGGACGAGGTTTGCGGCGTGGGGTGGTTGCGGGCGAGCATTTCGCGGGCGAGGGAGAGGTAGGCCTCGGCGCCGCGCGATTTCACGTCGTAGAGAATCACCGGCATCCCGTGGCTGGGCGCCTCGCCCAGGCGCACATTGCGCGGGATGACGGTGTGGAAGACCTTTTCCTTGAAGAACTCGCGGACGTCGCGCGACACCTGCTGGCCCAGGTTGGTCCGCTCGTCGTACATCGTGAGCACGACGCCGTCGATGTCCAGCGTGGGATTGAGAACGGTGCGCACGCGCTTGAGTGTGCCCACCAGGTCCGCGAGCCCTTCGAGCGCGAAGTACTCGCAGTGCAGTGGAATGAGCACGGCGTCGCACGCGACGAGCGCGTTGAGCGTGAGCAGGCCGAGTGACGGCGGGCAATCGATGAAGATGTAGTCGAATTGATCGCGCAGCGGCGCGATGACGCGTTTGAGGCGTGTTTCGCGGGCGAGCATCGGGACCAGTTCGACTTCCGCGCCGGCGAGATTGCGATCGGAGGGAATCGCGAAGAGGCCCGCCACGTTGGTGGGCATTACATAGATGGACGGGTCGCTGGCGTCCTCGGCCATGAGCGCGTCGTAGACGTTGCCGGCCGGCGCGTGCTGTCCCTTGAGGCCGATGCCGCTGGTGAGATTGCACTGCGGGTCGGCATCGACGAGGAGGACGCGCTGGTCCGCGAGGGCGAGCGAGGCGCCGAGGTTGATGGCGGTGGTGGTCTTGCCGACGCCGCCTTTTTGATTTGTGACCGCGAGGATCTTGCCCATTGTTGTGTCGTTTAACAGAAACGCATGGACGCACCACCGTTGCGTCCGCGAACCAAGAGGATAGCACGGTGTCGGCGGGTGAAGGAACTGAACTTCTTGCGTCGTTGCATCTGTGTTCCACGTGGAACATCTGGCGCGAAGGCTCCCAGGCGCAGGCCGTTCCACGTGGAACGATCTGGTCGAGCTAGAGCATCTTGCGGAGCACGACAAGGCGGCTTCTCAGAGATTCGACGAGCGTCCATGTGGCCTCGTAGACCAGCGGCGGGGTGACAAGCGGCGGCACTTCGGTCCCGGCGGTGCTGCGAAACAGCAGGATGCGCCCGCCAAGCCGCAGGAACGCCTGGATCTTGGTGAGGAGCTTCTGTTCGATGCGGACGGCCCGGATCGTCACGAGGTCCTGGGTCTCAACCAGTTCGGGCCGGGTCAGGAGGTCCTCGGCGCGAGCGGTCTCGACGGACGCCTCCGAGAGATTCAACTGCCGCACGACGTCCCGCAGGAATGCCGACTTGCGCGTCTTCGATTCCACCATCGTCAAATGGAGCGCCGGCATGGCGAGCTTGAGCGGAATCGCCGGCGAACCGCCGCCCGAGCCGATGTCGAGGGCGCGCGGGTGTGGACCAAGTTGCGGGCCATGAAGCCCGCCATGGCCGTGAGCGCTATGCGTGCCGTGGAGATGCTTGGCGACGACCAACGGTTCAATCAGGAGGCGATCGATGGCCTCGTCTGGGGCCGTCTCGAGGGAAAACGCGGTGAGGTTGACCTTCTGGTTCCAGAACCGCAGCAGCTGAAAATAGGCGTAGAGCGCGTCAACAAGGGGTTGGTCCGGCGCGACACCAGCCCTACGTGCCCGCTTCCCCAGCCGTTCGTTGAACTCGCGTGGCGTCATCACTCCACCGATCGAGGCAGACGCCCAGCAGCGCTACCGCCGCTGGCGTCACCCCTGGAATGCGCCCCGCCTGGCCAAGCGTCTGGGGCTCGACCTCACGGAATCGCTGGACCATCTCGCACGACAACCCCGGGATTCTCTCATACGGGAAGCCCCGCGGGACGGCACACCCTTCCCGCTGTCGAGTCTTTTCGACCAGAGCCAGTTCCCGCTTTAGGTACCCGTCGTACTTAATGCCCGTTTCGACGGTCGGGAAGTCGTAAATGGCCGGATCATCACCCGCGAGCACCTGGCCCGACGCGTCGCCGTGATTCTCAAGGGTGACCTCCCCCGCCAAAACCATGTCCTTGAGGTGCACGCCTGGCTGGCGAAGGCGCTGGATGGCAGGAATCCTGGCCGCTGGATCGCCCACCTGAACCGAGGACTGCGCCAGCGCCTGCTCGAATCGCCCCAGCCTGAACCGTCGCGCCTCGAAGTGTTCCCACCTGTCGTCCTGAACCAGACCGACCTCGCGTCCCCTGGGAGTGAGCCGCACGTCCGCATTGTCGATCCGCAGCAGGAGCCGGTGCTCCGCGCGGGACGTGAACATCCGGTACGGCTCTAGACAGCCTCTCGTGATGAGGTCGTCGACCAGTACCCCGACGTACGCCTCGTCCCGGCCAAGCGTGAACGCCGGCCTGCCCCGGACCGCCAGTACGGCATTCACCCCGGCCACCAACCCCTGCGCGGCCGCCTCCTCGTAGCCGGAGGTGCCATTGATCTGCCCGGCCAGGAAGAGACCGGGCACACGCTTTGTCTCCAGCGTGGGGCGCAATTCCGTGGGCTGGACGAAGTCGTACTCGACCGCGTAACCGGGCCGGAGCAACTCGGCGGACTCGAGCCCCGGCATCGCGCGCACAATCGCCTGCTGGACCTCGCGCGGAAGACTCATAGAGAAGCCGTTCACGTAGATCGAGTTCGAATCGACGCCTTCCGGCTCAAGGAAAACCTGGTGCCGCTCGCGCGCGGGAAATTTCATCACCTTGTCTTCAAGCGACGGGCAGTAGCGCGGCCCGACCCCCTGAATCCGCCCGTTGTAGAGAGGAGACCGATCGATGTTTGCCCGGACCAGATCGTGGACTTCGTCACTGGTGTGGACGAGCCAGCAGTCGATCTGGTCCCGAATAATCCGCCCCGAAAGGAAAGAAAACGGTACGACGTCGCGATCGCCAGGATCGAGTTGGAAAGCCCCACGCGACAACCCCGCGTCGAAATCGATGGTCCGGCGGTCGAGCCGAGGGGGGGTCCCGGTCTTGAGCCGACCCATTCGGAACCCCACTTCACGAAGCGACTCCGACAGGCGGTAAGAGCCCTCCTCGCCAACACGCCCCGCCATCCACTGCTCGGCGCCGACGTGGATGAGTCCACCCAGGAACGTACCGGTTGTGACAATCACCGCTCTAGCAAGGAGCTGTCGGCCATCTTCTAGGTTACACGACAGAATATCGCTGCGCGGACACAGCGCGCCCACCCGCCCAATCACCCATGAAATGTTCGGGTGCGCCTCAAGCGCACGACGCACCCACGCGCCATACCGCGCCTTGTCCGCCTGCGCACGCGGCGACCACACCGCCGGGCCCCGGCTCCTGTTGAGCAGCTTGAACTGGATGCCCGTCGCGTCAATCGCGAGACCCATCAGCCCGCCCAGCGCATCGATCTCCCGCACGAGGTGGCCCTTGGCCGTTCCCCCGATCGCCGGGTTGCATGGCATGTGCGCCACGCTCTCCTTCGACAGCGTGCAGATGCCCACGCGGCCGCCCATCTGCGCCGCCGCCCACGCCGCTTCTGCGCCGGCGTGTCCCGCGCCGATCACGAGGACATCGTAGGTGTCACCCACGCCCTGATTGTACTGGAGACAGAAAACGTGCGGCTGCGTCCCGAGAAAGGACCTATTCGAAAAGCGACGCTTGCGAGAACGCCACGCCCGCCGCATCCCTGGCGGACACGACCGGCTGCTGTCCGGTCTCGACGGGCCAGGCGATCTGGAGATCGCCGTCGTTCCAGATCATCGTCCGCTCGTGCAACGGCGCGTAGAAATCCGTGGTCTTGTAGAGCACGTCGGCCGACGCCGACAGCACCAGATAGCCGTGCGCCAACCCCGCCGGTATCCACAGCTGCCGGCGGTTCTCTTCGGACAGCTCGAAACCCTCCCACTGGCCGAACGTCGGCGACGAGCGCCGCAAATCGACACACACGTCGAACACGCGGCCCCGCGCCACGCGCACCAGCTTCCCCTGCGGCTGCTCGAGCTGGTAGTGAAGGCCGCGCAGCACACCCCGCGGCGATCGGGACTCGTTGTCCTGAACGAACGCGACGTCCAGGCCCGTCGCCTCGCGAAACGCGCGCGCGTTCCAGCTCTCGAAGAAATAGCCGCGCGCGTCGCTGAACACGCGCGGCTCGAGCACGAGCACGCCTTCCAGCTTCGTGGCCGTCGTGACCATCGCGTTCACTCGTCACCCTTCCTGCAGGATTTCGAGCAGGTACCGCCCGTACTCGTTCTTGCGCATCGGCTCGGCAAGGCACGCCAGCTGCACCGCATCGATGAAGCCCTTGCGGAACGCGATCTCCTCCGGGCAGGCAATCTTCAGGCCCTGACGCTTCTCGACGGTCTCGATGAACTGGCTCGCCTCGAGCATCGACGCGTGGGTCCCGGTGTCGAGCCACGCAATCCCCCGCCCCATCACCTCGACGTCGAGCTGGCCGCGTTCCATGTACGCCCGATTGACGTCCGTGATCTCGAGTTCCCCGCGCGGAGACGGCTTCAGGCCTTCCACGATCCCCAACACCTGCGCATCGTAGAAGTAAATCCCGGTCACGGCATAGTTCGACTTCGGAGACGACGGCTTCTCTTCAATCGACTTCGCGCGGCCGTGCGCGTCGAACTCGACGACGCCGTAACGCTCCGGGTCGCGGACGTGGTAGGCGTAGACGGTCGCGCCCGCGTCCTGCGCCGCCGACCGCTGCAGCTGCTGCAGCAGATCGTTGCCGTAGAAAATGTTGTCGCCCAGCACGAGGGTGCTGTGCCGGCCGGCCACGAACTCGCGGCCAATCAGGAACGCCTGCGCGAGGCCGCCCGGCGTCGGTTGGACCGCGTACTGGAACTCGAGGCCCCACTGCCGGCCGTCGCCCAGCAACTCCCGGAAGCGCGGCGTGTCGCTCGGGGTCGAAATGATCAGAATCTCGCGGATGCCCGCCAGCATCAGCGCGCTGAGCGGGTAGTAGACCATCGGCTTGTCGTAGATCGGCAGGAGCTGCTTCGACACCACGCGCGTCACCGGGTAGAGCCGCGTCCCACTGCCGCCCGCCAGCACGATTCCTCGTCTTGGAAGCACGACGTCCCTCCTGCGCGATCGTCGGATGACGCGCGAGGCCCCGCGAACCCGAGGCTGTTGCCCAATATACCGCGCGGCGCGGCTCAACGCGCCACGGGATTGCCCGACACCCTGCCGGGACCGCCTACTTGCCGATACAGAAGTTCGCGAAGATGTGCCGCAGCACGTCGTCGCTGGTGCGCCGGCCGGTGACGGCCTCGAATGCGCCCCGGGCGCCCGCGAGGTCCGCGATCACCAGTTCCTCGCTCGTCTGCTCCCCCGCCGCGCGCAGGTTCGCAATGGCGCGATCGATCGACGCGCGCGCCTCGGCGAGCAGCGCGGCGTGGCGCAGGTTCGAGACGATCGGCGCGTCGCGCTCGATGGCGGCCTGCAGCCCGAGCGCCTCGCGCAGCGCGAGACGCAGGCCGTCCATGCCGGCGCCTGTCTTCAGCGACACCAGGACCGCGCCCGGTCCGCCAGGCAGGTCCCCGACATCCCAGGCCGGCGCCAGATCGCTCTTGTTGACAATCGCGATCCGCGGCGCGCCGGCCGTGTCGCGCAGCAGCGCCAGGTCCTCGTCGGCGAGCGCCCGTGACCGGTCCAGCACCAGCAGCACGACGTCCGCCACGCCCCCGGCTCCCCGCGCCCGAGCCACGCCCTCACGCTCCACCTCGTCCTCTGTCTGCCGGATGCCGGCGGTATCGACCACGCCGAGCCGCACGCCTTCGAAATCGATCGTCTCGCGCAGCAGGTCGCGCGTGGTGCCGGGAATTGCCGTCACGATCGCGCGATCCGCGCCCACCAGCGCGTTGAAGAGGGAGGACTTCCCCACGTTTGGCTTGCCCAGAATCGCGATGTGCCGGCCCTCGCGAATCAGACGGCCGCGCGCGGACGTGGTCAGCAACCGCACGATGCCGTCCCTGACGCCCACCAGCGCGGCCTCGACCTCTTCAGCGGCGATGAAGTGATACCCCTCGTCCGGGAAATCCACCGACGCCTCGAGTTTCGCCGCCAGGTCGAACAACTGCGCGTCAAGGGCGCCGATCGCGCGCGTGAGCGTGCCGTCGAGTTGATCGAACGCCACCCGCGCCTGGAGCGGCGTCACCGCGTTCACGAGATCGCCGACGGCCTCCGCCTGCACCAGGTCGAGACGCCCGTTCAGGAACGCGCGCAGCGTGAACTCCCCCGGCTCGGCCAGGCGCGCGCCCTCGGCCATCGCGGCGGCCACGATCTCCCGCAGCAAGGCCACGCTGCCGTGGGCGCTGATCTCGACGACGTCCTCGGCGGTATAGGAATGCGGCCCCGGAAAGAACGTGACCACGACCTCGTCGATGGGCCTGGCCCCCGCGAAACCTCCCCGTGGGCGGTCTTCGGACAGGCCGAGTGTGTCGGTTGGGGTCCTCATCGACTCTGGCGCGACGACGCGCGTGTGCGTGGCCCGACGCGGTTCGAGGTCGTGGCCCAGCGTGAGCATCGCGCGGGCAATCGCCGCCGCCTGCGGCCCACTGAGTCGCACCACGCCGATGCCCGCCGGCGCGGGCGCCGTGGCCAGGGCAACAATGGTGTCGGTGGGAGAGAACATGGCGTCAGCCGCCATCCTACACCGGCTGTGCGCCCCTACTTCCTCGCCGCGATAATCACCGTCTTCATGAACGCGTCGCCGATGCTCTCCGACGTGACGTCGGCCCGCTCGGTCACGGCCATGTGCACGATGCGCCGCTCGTAGGGGTTCAGCGGCCCGACTTCCTGCGGCGTGCCCGACGACACGGCCTTGTCGGCAAGGAACTGCGCCATCGTGCGCAGTTCGGCGTCTTTGCCCTGCCGGAACCCAAGGCAGTCCACCGCGAGGCGCTGGCCCTCGGGCAGTTCGTCGCGGAAGACGGACGCCACGATCTGCTGCAACGCGTTGAGCGCCTCGCCGCGGCGCCGCACCAGCACGTCGCCGCCCTCGCCGTCCAGGTCTACGCGCAGACCGTCCGGCGACTCGACAATGGTCGCGGTCAGCGACAGGCCCATGGCCGTGGTCACGGCTGTGACGAAGTTGGTGATGTGCTCATGCTGGGTCATGACGGCTGTCCCTCTGTGAAGCCGGCTGAAGCCGGCTTCCACGACTGTCACATTGCCACAGGTTCGGGGCGCGGCGCTACGACGTCGCGTCCGCCTTCTTGCTGTTCAGGCGCCGATCCGCGGGCGAGCGGGGAATGCGCGGAGCCCCGATGATCCGGTTCGTGAAGTACTGCTGCCCGATAGCCAGCAGGTTGTTCACGAGCCAGTAGATGTTCAGGCCGCTCGGCGCCCAGAGAAACATGACGGTGAAAATCACCGGCATGAACATGAACATCTTCTGCTGCACCGGATCGGTCGCCGTCTGCGGCGTCATTCGCTGCTGCACGAGCATCGTGATGCCGGTCAGGATCGGCGTCACGAACCACGGGTCGAAAACCGACAGGTCCGTGATCCACAGCCCGAACGGCGCGCCGCGCAGCTCGATCGAGTACGCGAGCATCGAGTAGAACGCAAACAGGATCGGCATCGTCAGGAGCATGGGCACGCAGCCGCCCGCGGGGTTCACCCCGCGCTGCTTGTACAGATCCATGAGCTCCTGGTTCATCTTCTGGCGCCCGGGGTCGGTCGTCTTCATCTTGCCGTAGCGGTCCTGGATGGCCTTGATCTCAGGCTGCAACTGCTGCATCTTGCGCATCGACACCACGCTCTTGTGGCGCAGCGGGAAGATGGCGAGATTGATGAGGAACGTGAGCGCGATGATCGACCAGCCGTAGTTGCCGATGTAGCCATTGATCCACACCAGCGCGCGCAGCAGCGGGACCACGATGGCGGCAAACATGCCGTAGTCGATGGCGCGGACGAGCTCGCTGTCGATGCCCTTGAGCACGTCGAACACCTTCGGCCCCAGGAAGAACGTGGTGTTCACGCTCTGACCCTGGGGGTTCACGTCGTACGAAATGAAGGTGTGCAGCGGCTTGCCGTCGGGGCCGAGCACGACCCTGGGCTGGTACGCCACCCGGGCGGGCGTGGTGCCAAGCAGCGCGGCCGACATGAAGTAGTGATCGTCGACGCCGGCGTACCGCATCGCGCCTTCGAACACCGGGGTCGTGACCAGCGCGCTGGCGTCGTGCCGCTGGACCTTGCCGTCGCGATGCAGAATCGCGCGAGCGCCCATCACGTATCGGCTGACTTCCTCGGTCTCGGCGGAGCCAGGGCTCGGGCCCATGAGGATCGAGACGTTGACCGGGGTGCCGCCCACGCTGGCATCGACGGTCACGTTAATCGTGTAATTGGCCGGGTCAATCGCGAACGTCTTGCGGACGGCGAGGCCGCCGTTCTCGCGGTACTCGAACGCCAGGACATACACGTGCGTTTTGGGGTCCTGTGTGGCGCCCGATCCGTCGACCCGGAACAGGGCGCTGTTGGCGCGGGCGTCTACGGCGTCGTCGCCGGTCGCCAGCGAGAAGGGCTTGACCGCGCCGGCCAGGGCCTGTGGGACGAGATCGATGGGCTGGCCACTCCTGCCCTTGAAGGTCCGGAGGCGCCAGCTTTTGAGCGTGGCGCCGCGGTTCGTGAAGACCCCGCGCAGCGTGTCGGTCTCGATGACCAGGTCGCGCTCGTCGGTGTCCGACACGACCGCGACGACGGGCTGGGACGGGCCGGGCCCGGTCACCTGGGCTGAGCCCGGACCGCCGGCTGAGCCCGCCGCGCCTGGGCCGGCCTGACCCGACTGCGTCGACCGGGCCGGGCCCGATGCAGCCGATGACGACTGGCCCGCGCCCGGGGCGGAGGAGCCTGTTGCCTGTTCCGTCTGCGCGGCCCTGGGCCTGGGCACCTGCTTCGGGACGAACATCGCCTGGTAGGCGTAGAGCACCAGGAATGACAGCACCACCGCGATCAGAACGCGCTTTTCCATAAAGATCGATCAGGTCCGGAAGCCCGCTCGGGCCGGGCTGGACGGGACGCCGCCGCCCCTCTTCCTGCTTACGAACAGTGCGCGCCATGGGTTGCTCTGGGGCACCGGGTCGTGCCCGCTGCCACCAAACGGATGACAGCGGCAGAGCCGGTGCGTGCAAAGCCCCAGGCCCGCCGCCACGCCGTGACGTTCGATGGCTTCGGCCGCGTAGTCCGAGCAGGACGGCAGATACCGGCACGAGCCCGCGAACAGCGGCGACATGATCAGCTTGTAGCCCCTCAGCGCGCGCAGCGCGAGCCTTGCGACCAGGCCGCGCTGGGCCTGTCCCGGACTGGGCTGAGCCCGATCCGCACGATGGGCCGTGACGTCACTCATGACGCGGTTGGCCGCGACGGCTCGCGGCGCGCGGGTTTCGGCCCACGGCGGGTGAGGATCGAAAGGAATTCAGCCTCGACATGGGCGTAGTCGGCCTCGATCATTTCACGCCGGGGGATAACGACGATGTCGAGCCCGCCCGGGGGTTTGTTGCGGCGAAACACTTCGCGCACGAGGCGCTTGGCCCGGTTGCGGATCACGGCCGAACCGAGTTTCCTCGTGGCGGCGATGCCGAGCCGGGCTCGGCCCAGGCTGTTGGCCTGCACGAACACGGTCATGAGCCGACCCGACAGGCGCCGACCCTGTTCGTAGATCGCTTCGTACTCGGGCCTGCGACGGACCCGCTCCACCCGCCGGAGGCGGGCGTCCTGGGCGTTCCCGGGCTCGTGCAACGAACAGCCTGCTGGCTACTCGTCGGAAACGGTCAGGCGTTTTCGGCCCTTGGCCCGGCGACGCGCCAGCACCTGCTGACCGTCCTGGGTCTTCATCCGCTTCCGGAAACCATGCGTCTTTTTGCGACGGCGAACGTTCGGCTGGAATGTGCGTTTCATTCAGGCACCCAAATCGACGAGAGACAGAACTAACAATCCTACTGGGCATTGGTCGACCCGTCAACTTTTCGTGGGAAACCGCTCCCTC
>Ga0315283_10003175_pt1 | contig 13981 bp, 7 predicted proteins | sample YL17G09_0_MG_FD_204541 | JGI IMG/M metagenome (GOLD analysis project Ga0315283, IMG submission 204541) | Sediment microbial communities from Yellowstone Lake, YNP, Wyoming, USA - YL17G09_0 | ecosystem: Environmental > Aquatic > Freshwater > Lake > Sediment | place: USA: Wyoming | collected... | reverse complement strand
TGGGGGACACGGACGGCTGCTGGCAGCGCCCCGGGCGTACTCACGCCCCGCGCGGGCTGTGTGTGTGTGTGTGTGTGTACCGTAGAGGCGTGGCTTTGGGGATCAAAAGCAAACCCAATTTTCTCTTTTCACTCGTCCTCGCTCTCCCCCGCCTCGCTCTCCCTCTCGCTCTCCCTCTCGCTCTCGCTCTCACTCTCGCTCTCCTCCTCCTCCTCCTCGGAAGAGGAGGCGGCGGCCGCGGCCTTCTTGAGGACCTTGCCCGCCGCCGCCGCGGCCGCCCGGCGCGGCGGAGGGCGGGTGGCAGCAGGCGGCCGAGGCTCCTCCTCGCCCTCCCCGCCCTCTCCGCCCTCGCCCTCGCCCGCCCCGCCGGCCGACCCCGACCCCTTGTGGAAGGGCGACTCCCGCAGGCGCCGCACCTTGGCCGCCTCCTCCGCACCCTCCTCGCCGCCACCAGACGACGAGGGAGAGCGGGGGCGGGCCTTGGAGGTCGGCGGAGCAGCGGCGGCGGCGGCGGGGGCGGCGTCGTCGTCGCTCGAAAGGGCGGCTGTCGTCTTGGGCGCGGCCGCTTTCTTCTTCTGTGGCGGTGCGGCCGCCCTTGGCGCGGCCGGCTTGCGCGGGGCGGGCGCTTTCTTTGCGGCCACCGCCGGCGGGGCGCCCGCCGGCACCGCAGCGACGGCAGGCATGGGCACGCCCGGCAGGCCCACGCCCAGGCGGTCCACGTTGAGCGAGCCCAGGCGGCCGGCCAGGCGGTCCATGAGGGAGAGGCCCTCGCCCGCGCCAGCTGGCGCGGGTGGGGCGGGCGGGGGCAGGGGCACGGGCGCGGGCACAGTGGAGGACGGGCCGGCGGCCGGCGCGGGAGCGGCGGGCGCCGCCGCCGCCGTCGCCCCAGCCCCGCGCTTGCCGGGCGCGCGCGGGCGCGGGGCCGGGATGGACGGCGCGGGCGAGGCGCCGCCGTCGCCGTCGCTGTCGGAGGAGGAGGAGCAGCCGCCATCCTCCTCCTCGGTCTCGCTCGCGTCGTCCCCTGAATCCCAGCCCCCCTTTTTCTTCTTCTTGCCGCCTCCCTTGGCCGCCCTGGCCTTCACCGCCTTGGCCGCCGCCTTGCCCGCCTTGGCCCGCTGGGACGCCAGCTTGGCCACATCCGCCGCGAAGGCCGCGTCCCGGGACGCCATGGCAGCGTCCAGGGCGTCCAGGTCGGCCCGGTACATTTCCTCGGGCCCCGTCGCGCGCAGCGCGTCGACGGCCGCGGCCGCGGCGTCGGCCGCGGCCTGCAGCTCCCGCACCTTCTCCAGGGTCAGCGAGTAGATGGGCATGGTGAGCAGGTAGTCGTACGTGGCGGCGGCCCCGTTGATGGCGGAGGCGGCCGCGGCCAGGGGGGCGGCGTCGTCCGCCGTGAGGTCGCCCGCCCCGCCCGGCCCGTCCTCCCCTCCGCCCCCGCCCCCGCCGCCGCCGCCGCCGCTCTGCTTGCCGCCGTTGCGCACCGGCGCGATGCGGTCAAAGCCGTCCGCGTCCAGCTGGGCCTCCACCGCGCTCCGGGACCGGCCCGACACGGCCAGGTCGCCTGCGACGACGGCCAGGATGAAGCGGGCCCGGTTGGACAGGCGGGCCTGGTCGGCCTCGGCCGCCCGGATGAGGCATTCCCGGCGGCGGGTGTAGAACCGCAGGCGCAGCGTGAAAAAGTCGCGCAGGATGGCGTCCGCGGACTCGTACCGCCGGATGCGGCCGTCCGCGTCAAAGAGGACCATGTTGCCGACCGACAGCTTGGTCGTCAGCTTGAGGGCGGCCTCGGGCCCCGGCGAGGCGAGCAGGGGCCGCATCCGCCCGGGCGCGAGCGCCAGGGAAAAATGGACGGACGCGTCGGTGTGGTGCTCCCGGTAGTCGACCAGGGTGGCCGGCTCCCCCCGCTCGCCCGGCTTGAGCAGGCCCTCCAACCATTCCTTGTAATCCTGGGTCCACCGCCGCACGGGCAGCTCCGTGATGTCCAGCGCGTCCGGCCCCGTCTGGGTGACCGTCCCCGTCAGCGCGTAGCTCAGGCCCGCGCTCTTGGAGGCCGCCACCTCCACCCGCCCCGTGAACCCCCGGTACCAGGGCACCAGGGCCGGCGGTTCCTCCCCGCCCAGCAACGCCCGCACGCCCGCCACCAGGTCGGCCGGGTTGTAGTTGGGCACGAACGTCGACCAGCCCGTCCCGATCCCCTCGGCCCCGTTGACCAGGACGGTCGGGATGAGGGGCACGTACCAGCGCGGCTCGATCGTCTGGCCCTCCTCCGCCAGGTAGTGCAGCAGGGCGTCATCCCGCTCGTCAAACAGCACGCGGGCCATGGGGTCCAAGCGCGTGTAGATGTACCGGGCGGACGCGGCGTCGCGCCCGCCCATGAGGCGGGTCCCGAACTGGCCCTGGGGGACGAGCAGGTTGATGTTGTTGGCGCCCACAAAGCCTTGGGCCAGGCCCACGATCGTGGCCTGCAGGGACGCCTCGCCGTGGTGGTAGGCGGAATGCTCGGACACGTACCCGGCCAGCTGGGCGACCTTGATGTCGGCCCGCAGGTTGCGCTTGAAGCAGCAGTAAAGGATCTTGCGCTGGCCCGGCTTCAGGCCGTCCACGACGGACGGGATGGACCGCTCCAGGTCGGCCCGGGAAAACAGGATGAGCTCCTTGTGCACGAAGTCCGAGTAGGAGATGTGGGAGGCGGTCTGGTCGAGGAAGACGCCGTCCTCGCACCCGCCCAGCCAGGCCTTGCGCTCCTCCACTTTTTTCTTGGAGAAGGCCAGCTCCAGCGCGCTCCCGTCGGCCGGGCCCTCCCACACAAAGTCCTTGCGGTGCGAGGCGATGGCGGAGAAGTAGGCTTTCGCCTCCTTCTCGGTCGACGTGCCCAGGCCTTTGTAGTACTTGACCCGCCACCCGGGCGCCCCCCCCTTCTCCGCCCGCCACGCCTCGTACTCGGGCAGCGTGTAGAACGAGACCTCCGCCTTGCCCTTCGTGCACTTCACGATGGGCGTGATGAACTCCTGCAGGAAGCCCGGCACGCGCAGCAGGGACGGGTAAAACGTGTGGAAAAAGTTCATGATCAGCCCTTTAATGTGCGACCCGTCGTGGTCCTGGTCCGTCATGATCATCAGGTGGCCGTACCGCAGGGACGCGGCGCTCTCGTACGCCTTGCCGTGCTGCAGGCCCAGGATCTGCTTGATGTTTTGGATCTCGGCGTTGGCCGCGACCTGGGAGGCCGAGGCCTCACGCACGTTGAGCAGTTTCCCGCGCAGGGGGAAGACACCAAACTTGTCGCGCCCGGACACGGACAGGCCGCCCACGACCAGCGACTTCGCGGAATCGCCCTCCGTCAGGATGAGCGTGCAGTCACCCGAGTGCTTGCCGCCCGCGTCGTTGGCGTCCATGAGCTTGGGCAGGCCCGTGATGCGGGCCCGCTTGGCGCCGTCCGTCTTTTTCAGCTGGCGGTCCTGTTTGAAGGACGCGAAGGAGAGCACCCGGTCCGCGACGCCCGCGTCGGAGACCGCCTTGAGGAACGACGCCGGCAGGTCGCACTTGGACCCGAATGACGAGGCGCGCAGGGTCAGGGTCTCCTTGGTCTGGGAGTCGAAGGCCGGGTTGACGATCTGGGCGTTGACAAAGACGGCCAAGTAATTTTTTACCATGAACGGTTTGACGCCGCAGCCCTTGTGTTTTTTGGCGAGCGCTTCCGACACGGCCTTGGCGATCTGGTCGACCACCGCGTTGACGTGCGTCCCGCCCTTGGTCGTGCAGATGGCGTTGACAAAGGAGACCTGGGTGAACTGGCCGTCGGAGGGGGCGACGACGACCTCCCACCGGGGGCCGACCTTGCAGTGGACGGTGGGCGGGAGGGCGGGCGTCACCCCGTCCTCGCCCACCAGGCCGCCGCCGTCCTCGCCCGCGATGGAGGGCAGGTACAGACCGACGTAATCTTTGAAGCCCTTGACGGGCAGGCGGGCCCCGTTGAAGAAGACTTTCACGCCGGCGCTCCCCAGCACGCCGGCCATGTCAAAGGTGCGCTTGCGCATGAGAGACACCGTGTCGGGTTCCAGGGCCGCCATCCCAAACTTGGCCAGGTCCGGCTTGAACGAGATGCGCGTCCACTCGTCTTTCGGGCCGCACGCGCCCAGGACGGGCGGGTCGATGACCGTCATGTTGGCGTGGAAGGACTGGACGGGGAAGAGAGAGAGAGGAAAAAGGAGTGAGAAAAGAAAAAGGCGGGGGTGGGGCCACCATCGCCCGCGTGCACGAGAGAAAGACCCATCCTCTCTCTCGCGCGCTTACCTGTTTGTACGACCGCCGCCGGCTGCCGTCGCACGTTTCCACCACAAATTCCGTCGAAAAAATGTTGGCCAGCTTGGCGCCGTACCCGTTGCGCCCGCCCGTCACCTTCTGCTCGGCGTCGTTGTAATTGGAGGACGTCAGCAGGTGGCCGAAAATGAGTTCGGGGACGTACACGCCCTCGCCCTTGTGCACCTCCACAGGTACGCCGGCCCCGTTGTTCCAGACGCGCACCCAGCCCGTGGTCGGCTCGACGTCCACGCGCAGGCAGTCCATGGCCCCGTCCCGGACCTTGTTGTCCGCCGCGTTGACCAGGATCTCATCGAAAATCTTGTACAGGCCGGGGACGTAGGACATGTCGCGGCACTGCATGCCCGCCGCCCCGCGCGCTGGCGTGGCACCCTCGGCGCCGCCCTCGCCGTCACCGCCGTCCCCGTCATGCACCCAGGCCCGGACGACCTGGCGCTCGGTGGAGCCGACGTACGTGTCCGGCCGCAGCAGGATGTGCTCCAACTGGGACTTCTTCTGGTAGACGTCCTCGACCGCGCGCGCCTGGGTGCCTCCCTGGGTGCCGCCTGCCGTTGCCTGGGTGGGGCGGGCGTCGTCCTCGCCATCCTCCTCGTCGATAGATGTGTTTACGGAGGACGGGCCAGCGGCGGGCGCGGTGGGTTTTTTGGGCGGGGCAGCCGCCTTTTTCTTGGCCGCGGCGGGCTTGGCTTTTGGGGGCGCCGCCGCGGCCGTGGGGGCCTTGCCTTTCTTGCTGCCGCCGCCGCCACCACCAAAGTCGTCAGACGCGTCGCTGTCGTCGCCGCTCCCGGAAAAGTCGGATCCACCGGACGCGTCGTCGCCGTCGGAGGGGTCGTCGTAGACGGGGCGGCGGGCGGCGGCGGCGCGGCGAGGGGCCTGGAAGGAGGAGAGGAGAGGAGAGGAGAGGAGAGGAGAGGAGAGGAGAGGAGAGAGGAGCGTTGTTGTGAGAGGAGAGAGGGTCTCGGGCGCGCTCGCCCGACAGCGACAGCGCGCGCCCTTTTCGGGTTGCTTATTCGCGCCATTCCCTCCCTCGTTCAGTGGCGCGACCAGCCAGAAAGCGCTTGGGAGCGTGGGCGGGGCGTGAAATGGAGCAGGCCGGGCCGCGGCGAGGCGGAGCGCCGGGCCGGCACGCATGCGGCGCCTCGACTCTCCCCCCTCTTCGCACCTTGGCGCCCCCGCCCCCGCTCCCGCCGTCCTCCAGGGAGAAGTCGGAGTCCGACATGCTGCGCACAGTCTCCCTCTCTCCGTGCGGTGCGCGTGTGGGGCACGGAGTTGTTGCGGTGCGCGGCTGTATTTTTTGTGTGCGTTTTTCTCTCGAGCAGGGAGTGGCAGCGGGCAGGCGTCTCTCATCAAAGCAAAGAGTGTGTGTGAGCGCGGGCAACGGCAGGCGTAGCAGAGAGTTCTGCCACCCTGCCCTCCCCCCAGGCGTGCACACAGCTCAGTCCTCCCCACTCACTCACGCACCGACCGCGGGGCTACAGGCGCGCGCGCGGCACACCCCTTCCGCATCTTTCTCTCGCTCCCAAACTTTTTAAGATGGGCATCCGCGGGCCCCGCATGGACTCCGACCTGGACGAGACCCCGCCCCAGGTCACAGGCGGGCGTGGAGGGTGAGTGGACGGATGTGCTGAGATGGAGAGGGGGTGCAATGCGTGAGGGGCATGGGCGTGCGGTGGGGCGCGCCCCCCCCTTTTGCCGGCGCCGGCACGTCACGAGCGCCGACGCGAAAAACGGCCGAGCAACGTCTCTCACGCTCCCCTCCTCCGCCCCACCCTTCCTCCAGCCCACCCCCACGCGCCGTCCCCTGCGCCCTGGCTGGGCCGGCCGTGGCCGCACCGACGGTGGTGGCAGACGCTCAGGCAGCCCGCGCCGGCGACGCAATGATGACCAATGCGGCCCTCCCACCTGCGGCTCTGCACCACCCGCCCTCCACCTCGGGTCCGAGTGGTGGAGGGGGAGAGGCGGGGCGGTCCGGCTCAGCAGGCACCAAATCCACCAGCCCGGGAGAGGTGGAGAACAAGGCGGAGGCGACGGCTGCTCCACCGCCTCCCAAAAACCCACCCCCCTCTGCCCGGGCCGCTTTTTTCATGACAGCCGCCCAGCGCCGGGACGCGGCCCGGGTGGCCGCGGCCGCGGCCGCCGCCGCCGCGGATGCGGCCGCCCGGGCCGAACTGGGCGCCGCCACCGCGGAGGCGTGGGCCCGGGAGCGGGCGGCGGGCGCGGGGCGGTCGGTCCACCCGGGCCTCCGCCGCCGGCCGGGCGCGTCGGCCGCCGCGGCTGCAGCCGTCCAGGACCCTGCTGCCTGCGCTGCCGTCGCCGCCGCGTCCGCCGCCTGTGGCCCAGTCCCGAACCTAGGCCCCTGCCTGCCACCCATTCACGTGGGCGCACCGTCGCGCGGCGGGGCGTGCGTCGGGGCGGCCGCGCCGGGCGGGGCGTGGGAGGAGCGGGCGCCGGCTGGAGACGTGTGGGCGGCCGCCTCTACCGCCGCCGCCGCCGCCACTTCCACGGCTGCCGCTGCTGCTGCCATGGAGGCCGAGCCCGGTCCGACCCTGGACCCGGCCTGGGCGTGCGTGTTTGTGCGGACGGGAGGCGGCGGCGAGGAGGACGGCGACGACGACAGCCCGGCCGGGTGTGTGGGCGCGCTCCCAGACGCGTGGCCGCCCGCCGCTGCTGCGCCTGCTGCGCCCTCCGCCCCGCCCTCCACCAGCCCCACCCCCGTCCACGACCGGGGCGACCCCTCCGCCCTGTGGTCCACCCGCTTCCGTCCGCGCACCGCGGCCGCCATCGCTGGCAACGAGGGCGCGGGCGCTGCTTTGGTGGCGTGGCTGCGCGCGTGGAGGCCGGCCGGGTCGGGCCCGACGCTGTCGCCCGCGACCCGCCGCCGGGCGGCCGCCGCCGCGGCTCACGCGACCCGTGGTGGTGGCGGGACTGGCACCTCCTCCGACGGTGAGTTTGAGCCGGATGAGGAAGAGGCAGGCACCGCCTGGGGCACCGGCCCAGCCGGCGCCGCCCGGTGGCCGCCGCCCCTCCCCACCGCCGCCGACGGCGCCGCGGCCGGCCCCGGCTGGGCCGACGGCACCGCCCTCTGGCTGCACGGCCCGCCTGGCGTTGGCAAGACGGCCGCCGTGGCAGCGGCTGCCGAGGAGCTGGGGCTGGAGGTGGTGGAAGTGAATGCAGCGTCCGGCAGCGGCGGCGGGGGGCCGGCGGCGGCCGCGTCTGTGGGCCTCGGCGGGGCGGCCCTGGCAAAACTGGTCGGCGAGGCCACCCAGTCCGCCCGCGTGGGCGCCGCCGACGCCTCCGGCTCCATCCTGGTATTCGAGGACGCGGACCTGTGCTGCGCCGAGGGCGGCGGCGGAGGCGGCGGCGGCGGCGGGGAGGCGGCGGGGCGGGGCAGCTTTGCGCCCGCGCTGGCGGCGCTCGCGCGCGCGACCAAGCGCCCCATCCTGTGCCTCGCCGCGGGGGCCGGCCCGCCGCCGCCCGCCCTGGCGTCCGCCCGCGTCGGGGGAGGGTACACGGACGACACACCCCTGCTGCGGCGCCTGGGCTTTGGCCGGCCGGACGCGGGAGCCATCTTAGGGGTCGTACGCGGCGCGGCAGCGGCGGCGGGGCGCTGCGACCCGGCCGCCGCGGCGCGCGCGGCCGCCCCCGCCGCCGCGGCTGGCGACGTCCGGGCCGCCCTCCTGGCCGGCCAGCTGTGGGGTGCGACGGGAGGGCGGGCTGTTGTGCATGCTGCGGAGGCGCCGCTGGCCGTCCCGGCCCGGCCTGTGTCACGCGGTGGGGCGCCGGACGCGGGCGCAGCGGCCGCCACGGCCGACCTGGCCTCGGCCGCCGCAGCCCTGCTCGGCCCGCCCCCGCGCTGGCTGGCCTGCCGGGGGTGGGGCGCCGTGGGGGGGGCGCCCCCCCCGCCCGCCGCCTCACCACCCCCTGCTGATGAGGCCTCTGCTGAAGCCTCCGCAGACGGCGGCGGCGGCGGTGGGTCGCCCCCCCCCTCCACCGCGGCCGGCCCCGAGGAGGAGGGGTGGTGGGCGTGGGGCGCGCTGCCCCCGCCAGCGGCGGGCGCGGCCCCGCCCTCCCACCTGGCCGGCGCCTTCCTGGCCCGGGCCGCGCTCGCGGCCGGCCCGCACCCGGCCCCGCTGGCGCCGCCCCAGGCGGACGCGCGGGTGGCGGCCCTGGCAGGCGCGGCGGCCGCCCTGGCGGCCGACGCCCGGGCGGGCGCGGAGCCGTGGGGCGAGGCCACGGTCACGCGCGCGGCCTGGGCGGCCAAGATCGCGGGCCTGGAAGCTGGCCGCCAGGCGGCCGCCGCCGCGGGGGGTGGGGGCCGGGGCGCCCGCCGGTTCAAGCATTACCTGGACGGGAGGGCGCCGCGCGGGGTGGTGGCGGCGCTGGCGGGGCTGGCGAGTGGGGGTGGGGTGGGGCGCGGTGTGAGCGACTGAATTTCTGTTTTTTGCATTTGCCGCCCCTCGCCCTCCCCCACACACACACCTCTGCTGCACACACCTCTGCTGTCTCTTGCTCACCCATCAAAAGGGCGCCGCCATGGCGTGGTCCCACGCGTCCGCGCCCCCGCCGCCGACGCCGATGCCGATGACGTCGGCCGGGCCACCACCCCCGCCGGGCGGGGTGCCGCCGCCGCCGTCCTCGTCGCCGCCCAGCCCCACCCCGCCACCACCCATCATCCCGCCACCAGGCCCGCCGTCGCCCTCCTCCTCCATCGCCAGGCGGACGTACTCCGCCCGGGCGAACCGGTCCCAGTCGCCCGCGCCGGCCGGGCCAACGTAACCCGGGCCGCCCGCGGACGCGACGGGCGAGGGTGAGGAGGGTGCGCCGGGCGGCGGGCCGCCGCCGGCGCACGCGCCACCCCCGCCGCCAGCTTCCTCGCGCTCGGCCCGGGCAAGGAACGGATCCCGCGTCTCGAACGCCACAAACTTGTTCAAGTTGAACAGGATGTTGAACAGCGTGCCCGCCAGCCCCCGGTGGCGGCGCAGGTCGCGCAGGGTGAAGGCGCCCTCGGCCGCGGGCGCCAGCATGTCGTGGAGCTGGCAGAGGACGTCGCCCCACCCGACCGGCTCGTGCGCGAGGCACTCCATGCGGTGCAGCTGTTCCTCGTAAAAGTGGAGCATGTCCTGCGGGGAGAGCGTGCCGTCGCCGTCCAGGTCCACGCACCGGAACCAGTAGCCCAGGGCGACGTCGGTCGCCTTGTCTTCCTCCGACAGGATAAACCAGACGAAGTCTTCGTACCCCATCTTACCCGGGACGCCGGACGCAAAGGGCCGCCCCGCCTGGGCAAAGACGCGGTCGACGATGCGGTACGTCAGGCAGTGGTTGCCGTACCGCAACAGGTCCTCTTTCGATAAGAGGAAGTCGTGGTCCGTGTCCAGCTCCCAGAACTTGCAGTAGATGACGTAGAAGTGTTCGTACGAGAAATATTGGAGCACCCGGTTCACGTCGTCCTCCGCGTCCAGGGCAGCCAGGGCGTCCAGCAGCCCGCCCCGGCGCAGGTCGGACAGGGTGAGGCGGCCCAGGCCAGACCGGTCCATGGCGTAAAAGATGCGGTAGATGACGGTCTCGGCGTATCTGGGTGAGAGAAAAAAAGAAATGATGAGAAGGTTGATGAGGTTGAAAAATGAGAGGAGCGCGCGCATGTTTTCTCTTCACATCAACTCACCGGTCCTGGAATTCGGGCGTCTCCTGCAAAAACTCCAGCCCCGGGTGGCTCAGCAGCACGCCCGCCATCATGGCTTTCAAGTCGTCCTGCGTCACCGCGGGCGCGCCGTCCCGGCGCAGGGCGTCAAAGAGGCGGGCCGCGGGCTCGGCCGCCGTCGCGACTGCCCGCCCGGCCACCCACGCCCGCACCGCGTCGCACGGCACGGCGGCCTCGCCCGCGGCGACGAGGCGGGCGAACAGGGGGTAAGCCAGAACGGACGGCAGCTCAAAGACGTCCCGGACCAGGCCTTTGAAGGCGGGCACGGTGAGGCCGCCCGGGTGGGAGGCGCACAGGGCATCCAGCGCGGCCGCGCGCGCGGCCAGCTCGGGCGGCGGCGCGGCCCGGGTGGCCGGCGCGTAAAAGGGCGGGATGGCCGTGGAGGCGGGCGGCGCGGGCGGGGGCGGGGCGGTTGCTGCCTGCTGCTGGCTCTCCATAGGCGTCGCCCCGAAGGACGGGGCGGCAGGCGCGGCGGCGGCGGCGGCGGCGGCGGCGGCTGCCCGGGCAGGGGAGGGCGGCGACCCGCGCGGCCCGAGCGCGCCGCCCCCTGCTTTCCGCGGCGACAGGGGCGGCTGCTGCTGATTCGCGCCTCCGGCACTAGCCTGGAACAGCATGGCGGACGCGGCGGCCGTCGCGACGGCGGCGGAAGGGGACAAGGGCGAGGAGGCGGCGCCGCCGACGGCGGCCAGCGGGCCGACCGCGGGCGGCGAGGCGGCCGCGGCCGCGTGCACGTTGCCGCCCGCGCCAGGCACCGTCAGCGCCCGCCCGGCTTTCGCGTCGTCCACCAGCCGCAACACCAGCTTCTGCGTGTCCGGCGCGGCCAGCCACTGCAAGAACAGGTTGTCCAGCTTCATCTTGGAGCAGGGGAAGCCGGCGGGATGGTGGGCGAGGGGCACGGCTGTGGATGGGAGAGAGAGATGATGAGGGGTGGGAAGGACGCGAGGGGAGAGCGAGAGAGGGCCCATTGCCGCTGCCCCCCAAAAATCCGGGCGTGCCGCACCCTTCCTGCTTTCTACCCGCCCAAACACCCGCGCCAGGGTCGGGCCCGGATCCAGGCCTTGGCTTGTGTGTGCGCGGGCGGGGTAGGCGGGCCGAGGTCCAGGCGGCGGGACCAGAGAGAAAATATATAGCATACGGGGCCCCCCGCCTCCTCGCTCCTGTCTCCTCCCTCCATCTCTCACCCGGCGCACCCGCCGTCCCGCCAATCCCGTCCACGGCAGGCCCGGCTCCGGGGCGGACGGACGTCTCCACGTGCAGGCGGCGCAGCTGGACGTCCTCCATTGGGGCTGTGTGGTTGAGAAGAACTCCTCCTTCAATCAGCGCCGCTGCGGCGCTAAGCCTTTGTGTGTGTGTCGGGCGCGCCAGGGAGAGCCCGTGCGTGCGTGAGTTGCGTGCGCAGGTGTGCGCTGCCCAGACCTGTCCAGCAGGGGAGGGCTGACGGGTGAGGTGGGCCCCCCACTCGACACAGAGGGCGGCGGCCGTGGGGGGGGGGGAGAGAACAGAGTGAAGCGGAGGCGAGACAGCGGGTGCACTCTCTTCCTCTTTTTTGTCCCATCAATCTTGCCCACAGGGCCCACGCACACCACACACACACGCACGGCGCCACCATGGACGCCCCGCCCACCCCATGCCCGACCACCCTCCGCATCCTCACCCTCAACTGCTGGGGCCTCCTGGGCGTCTCCAAGCACCGGGCGTCCCGGTTCGAGGCCATCGGCCGCGCGCTTGCGGGCGGAGGATGGGACGTCGTCTGCCTCCAGGAGGTCTGGGTGGCGGCCGACGCGGCCCGCCTGGGCGCTGTGGCGGCTGCAGGCGGGCGCTTGATACACGCCCACCACTTCCGGGCGGGCGCTTTCGGGGCGGGCCTGGTCACGCTGTCGGCGCACCCCGTCGTCTCTGCCCGCTTTTCTCGCTTCCCGGCCGCTGGCGACCCGCTGGCCTTGCACCAGGGCGACGCCGTCGCGGGGAAGGGCGTCGGCTGCGTGCGGGTGGCCCTGCCCTGTGGGTCCCTGGTCGACGTCTTCAACACCCACCTGTCGGCGGCCTACACGGACGCGCACGGCCGGCGCGCGGCGGCACGGCGGGGCGGCGGCGGCGGAGGCGCGGCCACCACCAGCGGGTGCGCTGGTGGTGGTGCTTCCGCCTCCGCGCCTCCACCGTGCATCCCGCCCCGCGACTTCAACGGCGGCATCCGCCTTTCCCAGGTGGTGCAGGTCGCCGACTTTGTGCGGGGATGCGTGCCGGTGAGTCCGGGTGTGTGTGTGTGTGTGGAAAGGCAAAAGGCGTGGCGTTTCCAAAACCCCTCTCCATTCCATCCTCCACCATTTTTTATCCTCCCACATCTCTCCAGGGCGCCGCCGCCGCCGTCCTGGCCGGCGACTTCAACGCCCCGCCCACCTCTCTGGAACTAGCGCTGCTTGCCTTTCTCCTGCCCGCCGGCTCCATGGACGCCTGGGCGGCGACGCGCGGGAACAAAGGAGACAATGGAGATGGAGAAATGATGGGGGGAGGAGGAGGTTTCACAGCCAACGTGCCGGGCGGCTCCTACACAACGGCCGGCGCGGGCAAGCGGGCGGCCCGCCTGGACTACCTGTGGGCCATTGGCGGGGCGACGCACCCGCTGTCCGCTAACGTGGCCATGCACCTAGATCCGGCCAGCGGGCGGTCCTTCTCGGACCACGCGGGCGTGGAGTGCGAGGTCGGGGTTGGGGGTGGTGGTGCGTGCACGCCTGGAGAGGCCACCGCCGCTATTCTTTCAGGGCCGTCGCAGGGCAGCCCTGGAGGGCCCGAAACGCCCGCCGCAGCGCTCTCGACCCCAGGTGCCTGCCGTGGGGGTGGCCTCTTTGGGAGCGGGCGGTCCGGGAGCGGCAGCCGGCGACGGGGGGGGACGCCGCCAGCACCGGCAGCCCCACCACCTGCCCTGCACGCCCCTCCTCCTCCTCCTCCTCCTCCTCCTTCCTCCGCCACCCCGCTCGCGGCCGCCATTCCCATCATCGAGGCGACGGCGGCCAAGATGCGCGTCGCAGCTGACGGGGCAGGCGCCGGCGCGGCGGTGGCGGCGGCGGTCGCCGCGGCGGCCCTCTCCATCCTCGTCAGCGCGGCGGCCGCGGGCTCTGCCGGCTCCCCGCTCCCGCTCGCCGCCGCCATCCCGCTGCTCGCCCTCCTCACCGCCGCTTCCTTGGCCACGCCCTGTCTCTTCATTGCGGGCTACGTGGAACGGCATGCCCAGGCCGCCGCCCTGGCGGCGGCGGCCGCGGAAGCGCGGCTGAGGCTGTGTGGTGGAAAGGTGGAAAAGAAGCAGCACCCAAAATCGGCGGCGCTGGCTGCACCGCTGCCGCCGCCAAGCGTGACCCAGGAGCAGGTGCAGCCCTTGCGCGTGCCGGCTCATAGCTACGCGTGAAAAAACAAGAATGATGTGATGTGCCTGTAAAAATACGTGCCCCTTTATTTTTATCATGATCATTCTCATTTCTCATTTCTCCTCTAAGCCCTCTATCTCCCGCATAAACGCCGCGTACGAATCCTCGCCGCCGCCGCCGCCGCCAGCAGCAGGTGCAGGAGGAGGTGCAGGTAGGGGTGCAGGAGGTTTGGGCCTGGCCACCGCGGGGGCCAGGCCAAAGCCGGCGTCCGCGCCGCCTCCAGACGGGCGGCGGGCGGCGGTCCCGGGCGCGGCCTCTCGCCGCACTCGCACCGACGCCGGTACAAAGGCGAAGACGCCTCCCGCCGCCGGGGCGGCGGCGGCGGTAGGCTGTGTGCTCACGGTCGCCGCCCCGGAGATGATGGGCGCGGTCGTGGCGGGCGCGATGGCGGACGGCGGCGGCGGGGGTGGGAGCTTGGGCAGGCGGGAAGGCGGGTGGTGGGGTGGTGGGGGGGGGGGCGGGGCCGGGGCGCCCCCCACCCCCCCCGGCGCCCCGCGCCCGACGAGCCCACCCGGGGTTCGACCCGGCTCGGCAAGGCGGGCGCCGGCAA
>Ga0315283_10003173_pt1 | contig 13987 bp, 14 predicted proteins | sample YL17G09_0_MG_FD_204541 | JGI IMG/M metagenome (GOLD analysis project Ga0315283, IMG submission 204541) | Sediment microbial communities from Yellowstone Lake, YNP, Wyoming, USA - YL17G09_0 | ecosystem: Environmental > Aquatic > Freshwater > Lake > Sediment | place: USA: Wyoming | collected... | reverse complement strand
CATTAACTACGCTGCGCGGCAGGCCATGCTGGTGGAAATGGTAGGTAAACCTGCCCTGCCCAACGCCATCGCTCTGCAGGCTACCATCTTCAATGCCGCGCGTGTGCTGGGGCCGCTGCTCTTCGCCCCGTTTCTAGTGGCCTTCCAGGGTGGTGGCGAAGGATGGGCCTTCTTTTTGAACGGACTGAGCTTTCTATTTGTGATCATCAGCCTGTTTTTCGTGAAAACCCCCTACAAGGTTGACCGGCCTGAAAATGCCGGTGAATCTCGCAACTTCTTGGGAGAGTTCAAAGAAGGGCAAAGATACATCCTGCAGAATTCCGTTTTGGCGTTGATCATCCTTTTGGCAGCGCTGCTGGGATTCTTCGGGTTTCCCTTCGGGCAGCAGATTCCAGCCTTCGCGCGGGATGTGCTTTTCGTGACCGGACAGACTGACACCGCTGTAGCAACACGGACCAGCGCCATGTACATGATGCAGGGCATCGGAGCACTCGCTGCTGCGTTCTTCCTGGCTACCTTCAGCGGGATCAAACGCCGCGGTTTGCTGATGACCATCGGTCAATTCGCATTCATTTTTGCTTTGATCGGGCTCTCCCAGGTCAACAATGTTCCTCCCGCGCTGTTCCTGATGCTGGTGCTCGGCTGGGGCATGGTGACCCAACTTAACCTGATGAACGTGCTCATCCAGGTCATGGTCCCCAACGAGTTGAGAGGACGGGTGTTCAGCTCCTACCTGTGGGCGCTGCAGGGCGTGGCACCCTTTGGCAGCCTGTTCATCGGTTGGATGGCGCTGCAATGGGGGATTTCGACCACAGCCCTGGTTTGCGGCCTGATCTGCCTGATTTCAGCCGGAGCCATCCACATTTCTAATCCCTCATTAAGGAAATTGACGGTATAGCGCAGGGCAGCGCGCTTGACGCCTGCCAAGAGCGCATGTTATGATAATTTTATTGTTTACCAATTACCATCCCATCGAAAACCCTGCAACCCGCAAAACGGGGCAAACTGGCGCGGCTGATCCCGCATTTTCAACTTTGAAATGGGAAAATTAAGAGAAGTACAGAGTATTAATGGATAACAGTTCTCCTGAAGATTTCAACCGGCCTGCCCAGGAAGAAGGGACTGAGCCGCCTCAAGCTCCCGAAACACGGACCAATTTCATCTCACACTGGGTCGAAACCCTCACCAACCTCGGTCTGGGAGAGACCCTCCTCCGCATCGGGACGACTACCACTTTCATTGTGCTGGTAATCGGCGTAGTGTGGCTCCTGCGCTCTTTCTACGCGGACACGCTGATGGTCAATGAGCCTGATTCCGTCCTTGCTGCTGAACCCACTCCCAACCCGGAGGTTTCCGTGGCCGACTTACCCCAGGCACCGCTCGATACTCTGGTGGGTATCCGTCGTGAAGCGAACATGCACACCATCATCCCCGACCGGCCGAGGCAGGAGATCATCGGATATGAAGTCCAGACCGGCGATACAGTGATCGGCATCGGCGAGAAATTCGGCCTCGATGCGACGACCATTTTGTGGGGGAACTATTACACACTGCGGGATGACCCGCACAACCTGCGACCGGGGCAGAAATTGAACATCCTGCCCATGGATGGGACCTACTACGAGTGGCAGCCCGGCGACGGGTTGAACGGTGTGGCCGAGTTCTTCGGGGTCAAACCTGAGGACATCATCGATTTCCCGGCCAACGACCTGACGCTCGAATCTGTAGGTGACTTCGCCAACCCCAACATCAAGGCAGGCACCTGGCTGATCGTCCCTGGTGGTGAACGCCAGTTCATCTCGTGGAGCGCGCCAATAGGTGTTACGCGCACCAATCCGGGCATCGCGCGTGTGCTTGGTGCAGGTGCCTGCGGAAAGATCACCGACGGCGCAGTAGGCTACGGTTCCTTTATCTGGCCCACTCCAAGCCATTACCTTTCTGGTTTCGATTACAGCCCCTCGGCCAACCATCGCGGCATCGATATCGCCGGGGATACCGGCGACCCAGTCTACGCCACCGATGCAGGCGTTATCGTCTACTCGGGATGGAATGATTACGGCTATGGATTCATGGCAATGGTCGATCACGGCAACGGCTGGCAGTCACTTTACGCCCACTTGAGCTCCATCGCGGTGGTCTGCGGAGAAAGCGTGGGGCAGGGCGCGGTGATCGGTTCGGTTGGCAACACGGGAAACTCCTCAGGCTCACATCTGCACTTCGAGCTTATGAACACCAGCGCCGGCAAGGTCAATCCATGGGATTTCCTCCCCCCGCCGTAAGCACCATCCGATCCATCAACAACACAAATCACATTTTGAGGCAGGCTGCATGGTCTGCCTTTTTCTTTCTGGGGCTTGCAGGGGACCTGCGATTCCGGTATTCTTGTTTTGTCGCCAACTCACTTGAATTCACAGAGGAAAAATGGATCGCCCTAGAGATATCAACATCGTGATTGGGATTGGGATCTTCGCCGTGGTCGCGTTCACTACCTACTGGCTGCTTTGGTTCGCAGTCCCGGGAGTGGTCCAGTCACGGATGCCCGGCGACCCGGGTTTCGCGATCTATGAAGGTTTCGAGCTGGCCTTCCTTCTGGCGGATGCATTTGTCGCGGTGTCAGCGCTGGTGGGTGTGATCGGCCTGTGGTCCATGAGAGATTGGGGATTCCTGTCGATGCTGCTGGCAGCGGGTGGAGCAATTTTCCTTGGGTTGGAAGATCTGCTCTTCGACCTTGAAAATCAAATGTTCGTGCCCTTCACCAGCGCTGCAATGGTCGAACTGGCCATCGTGCTGGTTCTGCTATCGCTGGGGTCCGTGATGACCGTACTTTTGTGGAGGCACCGGAAAGAACTGATCCGGTAATCTCCGGAAACGAGGTGATGGAGATGACACCCGATTTGTGGGCGCTTTACGAATTGATGTACAAAAGCCGTTCCTTCGAAGAAGCGGTGCAGCAGATTTGGATGGATGGAAAGATCTCAGGGGAGATGCACCTTGGGCTGGGCGAGGAAGCCATCATGGCAGGGATCGTCTCCCAACTGGTCGAGGGTGATGCCCTGGCTCTGGAGCACCGTGGCACGGCGCCTATGTTGATGCGCGGCGTGGATCCGACCATCCTGCTGCGGGAGTTCATGGGCGAGCCTGACGGACTTTGCGGCGGGATGGGCGGGCACATGCACCTTTTCTCACCGGAAAAGCTGATCGCCTCTTCCGGCATCGTGGGCGCGGCGGGACCGGCTGCAGCCGGTTTTGCACTGGCAGCCCAGGTGCTTCGCCCGGGCACGGTCGCCCTCGCCTTCTTTGGTGAAGGTGCCACCAGTGCAGGGATGCTCATGGAGGCGATGAACCTGGCCGTCGTTTGGAACTTACCGGTGGTGTTCATCTGCAAGGACAACCAATGGGCGATCACCACTCCTGCTGAAACGGCTGTCGGGGGGAACCTGCTAAAGCGAGCTGAGTCCTTCGGCATGCTTGCGATCGAGGTGGATGGGTTGGACGTGGTGGCAGTTTCCTCGGTAGCAAAAACCGCTCTTGATCACGCCCGTGCCGGCAAAGGTCCGGCATTTCTCTGGGCACACTGCGTCCACATGGAGGGGCATTTCCTCGGCGACGGCTTTCTAAATATGGTCCGCCGGCCATTCTATTCTTTCCGCAAGCGTACCTGGTCGATGGTCAAGGGATTCCTTCGCAGGGGCGGGGCACCCATGAGCGAAAGGCTCGCTGCCATGCGGCAGATCATGGGGCAGGTATTGGCGGCACAGGGCCAGGCCAATCAAAAGAATGATCCTCTGCTTCGGACGCGTCAGGTTCTGAAAGCGAAGGACGACGACCGTCTTTCAAGTTTGGAGGCAAACATCCGGAGCGAGATCCAGAATATCGTGGACCTCGCGCTGAAGCCCGAAGGGAGGTCGGCATGAGAAAAATGGGGTTTTCCGAAGCGATTGACGACGCGCTTGGTCAGGCGATGGTCAATGATCCGCGCATCCTGCTTCTAGGCGAGGATGTGCAGGGGTTGCACGGCAGCCTGTTCGTGCGATTTGGCCGCCAGCGGGTTCTTAACACGCCCATTAGCGAAGCAGCCTTCCTCGGCGCGGCAGTGACCGCCTCCATGGCAGGGCTGCGACCAGTAGCCGAGATCATGCTGGTGGATTTCATCGCAGTGGCGGTGGACGCACTGCTTAATCACGCCGCCAAGCTGGAGACCTTCTCAGGGGGTCGCTGGAGCGCGCCGCTGGTGGTGCGCACAACTTGCGGTGGCGGTTATGGGGACGGCGGCCAGCATGAGCAGAGCCTGTGGGGCTGGTTGGCACACATCCCCGGGCTGAGCGTGGTTGTCCCTTCGACCCCGGCGGACGCTGGTGGGCTGATGCTGGCCTGTCTCGAATGGGGCTCGCCAATTGTCTTCATGGAGCACAAGCTGATCTCCTCCACCTGGCTGGATTTTCTCGGCTACGGCGGGCGCAGCACAGTGACCTACGACATCCCCCGTGATGGGACCTACGGACCAGTTCCCAATTACTGGGAACCCCTCCCGATTGGAAAAGCAGCAATGAGGAAAAACGGATCAGACCTCACCATTGCGACATTGGGCGTGGGAGTCCATCGCGCACTGGAGGCTGCTGCCCAACTCGAGAGACAGGGCATCTCCGCCGGCGTGCTGGATCTGCGAACTGTATCACCGCTGGATAAGGAGACACTCCGCGAAGAGCTCCGCCGTACCGGACGATTAGTCGTCGTAGACGAGGATTATGAAGGCTTCGGCTTATCCGGAGAGCTGGCTGCAGCTGCGCTCGAGGCTGGTATCCGCTTCAAATTCGGACGCGTTTGCACACAGACCACCATTCCCTATGCCCGCGAGGTTGAAGACGAGATCCTGCCCAATGTAAGGCGCATCGTGGAGACATGCAGGAAGCTGGTTTAGGAAAATCTCAGAGTTCGAGGGGGGTAAGTTCCTGCTGTACGGTATACAGCCGCTTATACAATCCATTGCGCTGGATCAACTCGTTATGCGTACCCATTTCGAGGATGGACTTCTCGTCCAGCACCACGATCTTGTCGGCATTGCGCACAGTGGAGAGACGGTGCGCAATGACAATGGTCGTGCGCCCCTTCATCAGCCGTTCGATGGCCTGCTGGATGAGCATCTCCATCTCGGTGTCCACGGAGGAGGTGGCCTCATCGAGGATCAGGATGGGGGCGTCCTTCAGGATGGCGCGCGCAATGGACAGGCGCTGCTTCTGTCCACCGGAGAGCTTGACACCGCGCTCGCCGATCAGGGTGTCGTAACCATTCGGTAACTCGGATATGAAATCGTGTGCGTTGGCGGCCATCGCAGCGGCTTCGATTTCAGCCTCGCTGGCATCGGGGCGGCCAAATAACAGGTTCTCGCGTACCGTCCCATAGAACAGGAACACGTCCTGCAGGACGAGGCTGATCTGACCGCGCAGGCTGTCGAGGGTGTACTCCTGCAGGTCGCGACCGTCGAGGCGGATGTTGCCCGAGGTCACATCGTAGAAGCGTGGGATCAGGCTGACCAGCGTGGATTTGCCCACCCCGGTCGGGCCGACCAGCGCCAGCACCGATCGGGCGGGGATCTCCAGCGCGATGTCCTCCAGTATCGGCACGCCAGGGATGTATTCGAAGTTGACGTGGTCGAAGACGATGGTCCCCTCTGCCCTGCCCCTCACAGATTCCGCACCGCGCAGGTTCTGGGGCTCCTGCGGCTCAGCCAGCAAGCCCGAGAGCCGGTCCGCACCCGCCAGGGACGACTGAACAGCCTCCCACGCGCCGCTTAAATTGCGGACAGGGGCGTAGAAACTCTCAAGGTAAAGGAAAAACGCCACCAGGACCGAAACGGGCATCGTCCCCTGCAAAGCGAGCATCCCGCCGAAGAAGATGACGATCAACGTGCCCAGTGAGGACGTGAAATCCACGAAGGGTTGGAAGATGGCCATCAGGCGCAGCGCCTTGAGCAGGGATGTGCGATAGTTATCGATGCGATTGTAGACCCGCTGGGATTCGTCCTCTTCGCGGGTGAAGGATTTGATCTCGCGGATGCCGGCCAGGTTGTCGTTGAGCAGCGCGTTCAGGTCGCCGAGTTGCTGCTGCCGGTTGCGAAAGGCTGGGCGCACATATTTGGCATACACCCGCAGGGAAGCAATGACCAGCGGGATGGGGATCAGGCTGAGCAGCGCCAGCTGCCAGTTCAGGGTGAACAGGACAGCCGTCACCGCAATGAGCGTCACCGCGTTGACCACCACGTCCGGCAGGGCATGCGCGATGAATTGCTCGAACAGGTCGGTGTCGTTGACTACGTTGGACATCAACTGCCCCACCTGCTTGTCTTCGTAGAAGCGCAGGGACAACCGCTGCATGTGGTCATAGATGTACTTGCGGACATCCGCCACCACGCCCCAGCCGGCGACGTGCGCCTCGTAGGAACGGACAAATTGTAGCCCCGCTCGCGCGATAAACACCAAAAGCACGACCACAGTCAGGCGGGTCACGTAAGGCATATCCGCCATGGACGCATTCGGCGCGGTGATCGTATCCACCAGCAGCTTGACCGCCCAGGGGATCAGCAGCGAAAGACCGACCAGGCCCAGCATGCTGAGTGTGGTGACGATGAGAGCGAACTTATATCGTTTTGCGTAATTGAAGATCAGTTGAAAGGGTTTCACAGAGTCATTCTAATCCCATCCGGTCCGACTTCCCATTGGTCATTTGTCCTTATTCAGGAGGGCTAAACATCACCCCTTGCGACTTGAAAAAACCCCCCACCTGGACTATAATCCTGCCCGCGCGGGCGCGTAGCTCAGTTGGTTAGAGTGCTTGTATCACACACAAGAGGTCGGGGGTTCGAGTCCCTCCGCGCCCACCTTTATTGGTGAACCAGTCCTTACGCCGAGGACTGGTTATTTTTTAACGTCGAACAAAGTCCCCGGAACGAAGTGAACGGGGAGGTCGATGGATTTTTTAAGTCACACACTTGTCCCCATTGAGGAATTATCTATCCGGATTTCCAGTGAGTCTTTTATAAGAAGAGATATAAAAAAAATACCCCCCGCGGGGTATTGGTTAGCCTGGATTAGTTAAATCTTTTCGAGCAATTTCGTAAATTCTTCAGGAGAAATGGAAATTTCGCGCAGGATCTCGCGAACAAGAGGTCGGGCAAGGTCTCTCTTTCGGTGATCGGGAAGTGTCGTTGTTCTACCATCAGAATGGCGATAAAAAACATGGCTCCCTTTTTGACGCACGGCAGTAAATCCAAGGGAATGAAGCAATCTGTCCATTGTCTTGAATTTCACCACGGGCAGCTTGGTCATAGTACGATATCGACCTGCTGAGTACCGACAAAGTGAAGGGGTTCGTTGGCGATCTCAGGGTTTTCTTCAAGGCAAAGCTCCAACACTTCCTGTAGATTGCGCTGAAGTTCATCCAAAGTCTCGGCCTGGGTATGGGCACCAACCACGTTGGGAATAATACCCACATAAAGTTTGGTCTCGTCGTCATACTCAATAAACGCAGTAAATGTCTTTTTCATTCATTCTCCTTTACGGTAAAGCATTGACGGATAGAATTATAGCAAATAAATGACAATAATCCTTTGCCATATCTGCCATCCGGCGCTGTAATTGATGGTGTGAGAAGGTCGGGGGTTTCCCCTGTGGGGAACTTCGCGAGCTCCCCCTGCTTGCGCCTTGTGGGTCTGCGCCCACCAATATTGGTTACCCAATCTTACGATTCATCATTTTTTGCTATACTAATCTATGAGTATAAAGACAAGATTAAAATGGCTCACAGACGCATTCCCGAAGAACGTACCCGCAAGGAATTGATCGATCCCCAGCTTGAAAAAGCAGGCTGGTATTTACGCGACCATGCAAAGATGAAGATCGAAATTCCCGTCGACGGTTACGATGCTGAGCCGTGGAACGGGGTAACGGATTACTGCCTTTATCGCGGAAATGGAGAAGTGCTGGCAGTGGTGGAAGCCAAGAAAACCGTCGTAGACGTTCGTTTGGCAGAAGCACAACTCACCCATTACGTCACCGAAATCGAAAAACACCAATCATTCCGGCCGTTTGGCTTCCTGGCAAATGGCCTTGAAATCTACTTTGTGGATGTGGGTCTAGCCGCGAAGCGCGAAGCCTTCGGTTTCTTTACGCGCGATGATTTGGAGAATCTGCTTTACATCCACCAGAATGCAATTCCACTCATTTCCGTTGAAATCAGTATCACCATCGTTGACCGTTCCTACCAGCACGAAGCAATCCGTCGTGTGGGGGAAGCTTTTACCAACGGCAAGCGCAATGCCCTGATCGTCATGGCAACTGGAACAGGCAAGACGCGCACGGCGATGGGTCTAATTGACGTTTTTATGCGCTCCAACCAGGCGCGGCGCGTGTTGTTTGTGGCGGACCGCGATGCTTTTTCCTGAAAACCCTCGTCAAGGCTAGCGGGACAATCTTGCAAATCAAGACACGAGTCAGTCAAAGAAACCTTTAGGGTCTGTTAATTCAAAGGAAAATTTTATGTCACGAACTCCACACTCACGCGGAAATTGTCAATATTGTGGCGAGCAAACCACCAAAGGCGGCATGACACGTCACCTTGCAAAGTGTGAAGAGCGAGCAAAAGTCATTCAGTCCGCCAATGCTGGCAGGCAACCCGAAGAAACGCTATGGCATGTGCGTGTACAAGCAGCCCATGATAAAGACTTCTGGCTCGATCTTGAAATGCGCGGCTCGGCGACGCTCGAAAAGTTAGATTCGTATTTGCGTTATATCTGGCTGGATTGTTGCGGTCATTTGAGTCAATTCACCATTGGTGGATGGCAGGGGCTCGAGGTGGGCAAAGCCCGCAAAGCAGACGATGTGTTTACCAAAGAAACTGCTTTACTTCATCTCTATGACTTTGGAACAACATCCGAGACCGAGATTCACGTTGTTAGCTCACGCACGGGAAAAGCCATCACAAAACATCCCATCGCTTTAATGTCCCGCAACAATATGCCTGTGATGGAATGTAACGAGTGTGGCAAATCCGCAACACACCTTTGCATGGAATGTCTCATCGAAGCAAATGAAATTGGAACATGGTTTCTTTGCGGTGAACATGCCCAAACACACCCGCACATGGAATATGGCGAACCTGTGCCATTATTCAACTCACCGCGCATGGGGATGTGTGGATACGAAGGTCCCGCCAAACCACCGTATTGAGATGAAACTACTCACTACTCTCGAATATCTACTCTCTGTCATTGTGGCGCGGGTCGAGTCGCTGCGACCGAAGGAAGTCCCGCGATCTTAGCAGGGCGTGGGAGGATGTCCAAGACTGAGAGGCAAGTCGAGCATGGGTGTTAAAATATAAATGTTTGGAGGTTTCCGTTCCATGAAGACATTTCTCAAGTGGTTCCTTGGGATCATCCTGGGCATATTCGGTTTTGCGCTTCTCCTGCTGCTCACCGGCTGGATCATCTTCCGCATGTCGGATACAACCAACGGCCGCATCCTCAGCTCGGGGGAAGAGCGCCGCTATCTGCTTTACGTACCTGAGAGCTACGACCCGTCCACGCCGGTGCCGCTGGTCATCAGCCTGCATGGGTTCGCGCAGTGGCCGGCTCACCAGAGTCAACTCACCAGGTGGACGGAGCTGGCTGACCAATACGGATTTATCGTCGTTCACCCGGGCGGCATCGGCTTTCCCAAGCGCTGGCGGACAGAGCTTCAAGCAGACGGTAGCCCGTCACCCGACGTGACCTTCATCTCCGGCCTGATCGACCAACTGGAAGGTGACTATGCCATCGACCCGAGCCGCATCTACGTCAATGGGTTGTCGAACGGCGGAGGGATGTCCTCCCTGCTGGCATGCGAACTGTCCGACCGCATTGCCGCGATGGGGAGTGTGGCCGGGGCGTATTCTTTTTCATGGAAAGAGTGCCCGTCAGCGCGCCCGGTACCGGCAATAATTTTCCATGGCACAGCCGACCCGATCGTCCCCTACATGGGTGGTTTGACCGGTGATTCGCGTTTCAATCTTCCGCCCGTCCCCTCGTGGGTCGCAGATTTTGCCCGGCACAACGGTTGTGACAGTAAAGCGGTCGAAATTCCCGCCTCGGGGGAAGTCAGCGGTATCCGCCACGAAAATTGTTCGGAGGAGGCTGAAGTGATCTTCTACACCATCGACGGCGGTGGACATTCGTGGCCGGGCGGAGGTTATCTCCCGCAACGTCTCGTCGGCCACACGACGAAGGATATCGATGCGACGAAAGCCATGTGGGAATTCTTCCAGAAGCATCCACTGGCGGCGGTTTCAGACTGAAACAAGAAAGGAAAACAACATGAAAAACAAAAGAACGATCCTGATTACCCTGGCAGTCGTGTTTGCCATTGGCCTGCTTTCCGGATGTGCGTCCCAAAATCCTGTACTGACAGGCGCAGACCAGGAGGCGATCCTTGCCTTCAGCGAAGCGAAAACGGACAACCTGATGGCGGGGATGAATGCGAACGACTATGCGTTATTCTCGAAGGATTTCGATGAAGCGATGCTGACCGCCATGAGCAGTTCCAAGTACGACTCTTTTAAGATAGACAGGGATGCCAAATTCGGTCCCTATATTTCGCGAGAAGTAAACAGCGTGGTTCAGCAGGGTGATTTCTATTCGGTGATCTACAATGCCGCCTTCGAGAAAGATGACAATGTGACTATGCGCGTTGTGTTCCGCGCCTCCGAACCGCATCAAATCAGCGGGCTGTGGTTTAATAAGTAAATCATCTTTCACCCTCAATCCAAATTATAATCAAGCACAAATAACAAAATTCCCGAGGTCCTCATGAAGCTCTTTGTCCCCGGACGTATCTGCCTGCTCGGCGAACACTCCGACTGGGCAGGCGGTTACCGCCGCATCAACGCCGACATCGAAAAAGGTTACAGCCTGATTACCGGCACCGACCAGGGCATCCATGCCGAGGTCTCCGCGCATCCTACATCGCTGATCCTTACGTCAACCTCTCCCGATGGCCAGATTCAAGGACCGGTCGAGATCCCTATGGAGCCAAAGACGTTGATGGAGGAGGCACAGAAAGGCGGATACTGGAGCTACATCGCCGGCGTCGCCTACCAGGCACTGACCCATTACCACATCCGCGGGCTGGTGATCAATAACTACAGGACGGATCTACCCATCAAAAAAGGACTCTCCTCATCAGCTGCGATCTGTGTGCTGGCAGCCCGCGCCTTCAATCGCGTGTACGACCTCAAGCTGACCGTGCGCGGCGAGATGGAAATGGCCTATCAGGGCGAGATCACCACCCCCTCGCGCTGCGGGCGCCTCGACCAGGGATGTGCTTTCGGCAACCGGCCCGTGCTGATGACCTTCGACGGCGACCGTCTCGAAACCGAGGAATTGCACGTCAGCGAACCGTTATATTTCGTGCTGGTGGATCTTCAGGCAAAGAAGGACACGATGGAGATCCTGAACCGCCTGAACCGCTGCTACCCCTTCGCCAAGAATGATGTAGAGGGCGGCGTGCAGGAACTTCTCGGACCGATCAACAAGCGCATCGTCCACCAGGCCATGGAAGCGCTGCGGCAGGTTGATGCACAACGGCTCGGTGCGCTGATGACCGAGGCTCAATCCTTCTTCGACCGGTACGCCATGCCAGCCTGCCCGGAAGAGCTGACATCCCCCGTGCTGCATAAAATCCTCGATTACGAGCCTCTCAAACCGCATGTGTGGGGCGGAAAGGGCGTCGGGTCTCAGGGCGACGGCACCGCCCAGTTCATCTGCCGCTCCGAATCAGACCAGCAGGCGGTGATCGAGATCCTGCAGCGCGACCTGGGTATGCCTGGTTACAAGATGACCATCACGCCCCAGCAGAAAGTCCGCAAGGCTGTCATCCCGGCAGCCGGGTTTGGCACGCGGTTGTTCCCCGCCAGCAAAGCCACCAAGAAGGAGCTTTTCCCGATCGTCGACCGCGACGGAATCGCCAAGCCGGCCATCCTGCTGATCGTCGAGGAAGCCCTGGAAGCCGGCATAGAAGAAATCATCATCATCGTGCAGGAAGGGGACCTGGACGATTTCAACTCCTTCTTCAACGGGCAGATCACCATCGAAAATTACAACAAGCTGCCGCGCCAGTTCCAGGAGTATTCACGCCGCATTCTGGATATGGGCCGCAGGATCAAGTTCGTTGTCCAGACGACGCAGGAGGGATTCGGCCATGCGGTGTATTCGGCATCCGAAGCCGTCGGGAATGAACCATTTCTATTGATGCTCGGCGACCACATCTACCGTTCCACCGGCGAGAGTTCCTGCGCCCGCCAGTTGATGGATGCCTACCAGAATCACGGTACAAGCATCCTTGGCGTTCGGCTGACTCCCGAAGACCAGATCGGAAACTTCGGCACGGTTACGGGCGTGTGGGTTAAGGATGAATCCGTCCTCAATGTCACCGAGTTTGCTGAAAAGCCCAACCTCGATTACGCCCGCACCAATCTGCGCGTGCCCGGTCTGTCCACAAACGATTATCTGACCGTTTTCGGCCAGTACATCATCAAACCCCAGTTGTTCGATTTTCTTCGCGAACACATCGAAAATAACGTCCGCGAACGAGGCGAATTCCAACTCACATCTGCCCTTGACCGTCTTCGCCAGGAGGATGGTTTTCTCGGCCTGATGATCGAAGGAAAACGGTACGACATTGGCCTTCCTGATTATTACCTGGACACGCTGCAGACATTCAGGCAGCCGTAAATTCGCAGCCTCGAAATTACGAGGTATTTAATACTTTGGCTTGTTTTTTGTATCAATTTATGCTATTTTTAGCCTAAGATTTTACAACCTGGTCGTTTCCTAAGGAAAATAAAGAGTCACTAAAAAATATGCTGGCAACAAACAAAATCCAAATCCCAAGGCGGCAGGTGTCCTTCGCATGAAAATGCTGCGCGCCTTTATCGCCCTCGAACTCCCCGGCGGACTCCAAAAATCGATTTCCCTGGTTATCGAACGCCTGCAGGCAACGGCAGGCGAATCCGCCGTGCGCTGGGTCCCTGCAGCGAACATCCATCTCACCTTGAAATTTCTGGGGGAAGTCGCTCCATCCAACGTCGGTTTGATCGAGGAGGGACTCAAAGCCGAAGCGGGATTACATTGTGGGTTCAAGATTGAAGTTGGCGGCCTGGATGCTTTTCCCAACTCGAAACGCCCGCGTGTCGTCTGGCTGGGTGTGGATGCTCCACCGGATCTGGCATCACTTCAAAGAGCCATTGATTCTGCCACATCCAGGCTGGGTTATGACTCTGAAACGCGCCCTTTCTCCCCTCACTTAACGCTGGGGCGTGTGCGGGAAAGTGCATCATCTGCTCAGATTGCATCACTCACCGCTTCACTTAAGGAAGTAAAATTCAACTCTCCCGGCGAAGTCTTTGTGGATGCCGTCCATCTGTTCAAGAGCGACCTGCACCCCGGCGGATCTGTGTACACCCGGCTGTTTTCAGCACCCTTATCCAGTAATTAAAAAAAGGAATTAACTTGGAACCTCTCGAACTTGCTCATACCATCGTGGATGCCCTTGAAGAAAAGAAGGGCGAAAAGATCATCCTGCTTGACATCCAGAAGGTGGCTTCCTTCACGGATTACTTCGTCATTTGCACAGGCACCAGCGACCGCATGCTGGACGCCCTTGCGAGCGGCGTTATCGACAAGGTCCGCAAGGATCATCACAAGAAGGGACGAAAGGAGGGCGCTGGAGCCGCCGGCTGGGAGGTGATCGACTTCGGGTCGGTCATCGTCCATCTGTTCGCGCCGGAGCAGCGCAGCTTCTATAAATTGGAAGAATTATGGAACGAAGGGAAAGTGCTACTTAGGTTGCAATAACCATTAACTCTCCTTGCGACTACCGTATTGGAATGATAGTTCCTGGATAATACTCTAAAAAAATATCCCGCAGATTTCTCTGCGGGATGTCGGCTATCCTTCAAAAAC
>Ga0315283_10003172_pt1 | contig 13989 bp, 14 predicted proteins | sample YL17G09_0_MG_FD_204541 | JGI IMG/M metagenome (GOLD analysis project Ga0315283, IMG submission 204541) | Sediment microbial communities from Yellowstone Lake, YNP, Wyoming, USA - YL17G09_0 | ecosystem: Environmental > Aquatic > Freshwater > Lake > Sediment | place: USA: Wyoming | collected... | reverse complement strand
ATAAATTACTGGTTCAGGCTGATAATGTAGGCAATGACATCTGCAATTTGTTGTTGGGTAAGGACCTTTTGTGCACCCCAGGCAGGCATCATATCGACTGCGGATTCGCCTGGAGGAATAGAGCCATTTTGGAGGAAAAGGTCTAGGTTATATGCAAAAGTCTTATAATCTGGGCTTATCAGGGTCGAATCAATCGGGTTTAAGGCTGGTACAGTCCCATCATCACTGCCCGGGTTCAATACACCACCTTTTCCCTCGGCGCCATGACATTTCTGGCAATTATCAACAAATATCTGCTCACCAGGTTTAGGGTCACCGATCAGTTTGACAGCTTCGCCCGACCCTCCTGGGTTGCTTGGACGAGCAATTTCAATACCCGCGGGCACCTCGGTTGAGAAACTATTCACATTGGTGACTGGAAGCCCAGCTTGAATGGTCGGGCCATCTGGTGCAACCGCCCCAGGCGGACGACCGAAAGGCATCATTTGCTTAATGAATAACATATCATTAAGTTTGGATTGGTCCCATACACCCCCGCCAAGGATGTCTTCCCCTTTTACTTCCGGAGAACTACGCTTTCCACCTGCCAGGATACCTGCATAGCTGCTTAGATCCATATTTGCCGAAGCGGCGGCAATATCAGAGTTATGGCATGAGGTACAAGATAGCGCGCCTTTATACCAGAGATTGGCTTCGGTGAAGAGCGGTTTTACGTCAGAAAAGATTGCTTGGCAAGTGTTGCTGCTGGCATCCTGGAATTGAAAGGGATCTGTTTCAGGATAACCAGACGAGACCCAGGCAGATAGCAACGTACGTGCAGGCACTGTGCATTGTGACTGCGAGCCTTCGGCATTGCCCATTCCTACTGCAGGTAATGTTGCTGGGATCATAGTGGGGATTGGGGTGTGAATGATTTGTGGCAGGCTGGCTTGTGAGCAGTCAGTGCTGAAACCACAATTGCCAACATATAGCACAACAATGAAAAGTAATAGGAAAAATGGCAGACCGAAGATGAGATAAAGCATGATTGCTTTGAAGTCTCGTTTCATGACCACTTCTCCATTTCGGGCAGGAAGGCTGGAATCATTTTGCAAGTGTGCGAACGAAATTAACCAAATCCCAGCGTTCACGCACACTGAAATTCTCGTTCATTGGAGGCATGCGGCCCTCCACGCCATTAGAAATGACCAAGAAGATGGCGCCATCGCTAAGTGCCTGTACAGTCATGGATGTTAGATTGGCGGGTTTGTTGGTAAAGAACGTTCCTATGATGCCATCGCCCACACCTTTTTCACCATGACAGATGACACAATTTAGCTTGAAAAGCTCGGATCCACGTTGTACGGATACATCGTCCGCATCCACCGGGTTGACTGGGGAACCCATTCCAGGGATGTATGCTGCCCCTTCAATGGGAATCGAGTCGGCTGGGACGGGAAGCGGATTTTCCATTGGTTTATAGGAAGGCTGGATTTCCATGAAGGATATCCAATCCAGTTTGATCACATCGAAGGTGAATAACATCAATATACCACCGGCCACTGATACCACAAACAGCAGAAAAACGAGGCGTTTGATCACAGTTGCCGCCTTTCTGCAGGTGTAATGGACTGCGCTCCAATACCGTTCAGTACTGCAGTGATCACAGTTTCTTTTTCATCTGGGATACTGAACAGGATGGCGATCTTACCATCGCTAATCTCTTCAATGTATTCTTTTGGTCGGTAGGAGGGGAAGTGGCTATCCAGGAATACACCCAAAAAAGTGCTTACCAACATCCCCAGCATGGTCATCTCAAATAGCACCACCACTGTCGGTGCGCCGGCTATCAACGCTTGCCTGCCAACTTGTATCGGGTATAGGTTGGGAACTACGAATGCAAGGAAGATGCCAATCAGCATACCCGCGACTGCGCCTCCCAATGCTAGGCGAGGAACATTACTCCATACTCGTGGTCTGCCCAGCATGGCTTCAGTGACCGGGATTCCTGATATTACGGTCATCTGCTCATCGCTTACGCCTTGTTCACGCAATTGGTCTATGGCTAGAACAGCCGGATCGATATCGGTAAACAAAGCCAGAAGGGTTTTTATCTCGCTCATGCCAGGCTCCTTCCTACTCCAGGTCACTAACTGTCTTCACGACGGCTTTACCAACTTTGCGCAAACCATGTGACATCTGCCCCTCCTGAACTTCCCATACCGGCACGAGTGGGATCAGGCGTGAAGCGATCATATAGATAAGTATGAAGAACGATAATGTTCCAATACTCAACAATATCTCAATCCCTGGTTTGTATAATCTCCACGTGAAAGGCATACGGTTGATGGTCAGCGAGACCGGGATGATTATATAACGCTCGAACCACATGCCGATGTTGATGATCAACCCAATGGTGAATAGTAATCCAGGAGTACGGCGGATTTTCTTGTTCCACAGGGTCAGGAAGGGAACAGCCACATTGCAAATCAACATGGCAAACCACATCCAACCCATCGGACCTTTTTCGTGAAATTCAAGCAACATCTGGGTGAACTTGTCACCGCCATACCACTGTACCATGTAATCGTTGAAGAAGAAATAAGACCAGGTCATCGAAACGATCAGCATTAGCTTACCCATTGCATCAAAATGTTCAGGCCGGAGGAAATACTTCATGTTTTTCATCGTTGCCCGAATGACCACCAGCACCATCGCCACTGCAGCAATCCCTGATTGTAGCGCCCCAACCACAAAGTAGGGTCCAAAAATGGTTGAGGACCAGCCTGGGCGGGTTGCAGCGGCGAAGTCCCACGACACAATTGTATGAACCGAGAACATGACGGGGATGATAGCAAAGGCGAAGATGTTCATCGCTGTCCTTAAATGTGTCCACTCGCCTTCGGTGCCGCGGAACCCCAACGACAACAAGCGATAGAACACCTTTCGCCAGCCTTTCGATCGATCACGTGCCATGGCAAGATCGGGGATGAGTGGAAGAAACAGATACATCGTGCTAGCAAGCAGATAAGTGTTGATTGCCAGGAAATCCCATGAGAGCGGTGAGTGGAAGTTAGGCCAAAGTGTGCGCTCATTTGGGTATGGCATCAGCCAATAAGAAAGCCAAACCCGCCCCATGTGCATGAAAATGGAGAGCCCCGCTTGAATCAAACCGAATGTGGTCATCAACTCAGCGGCGCGAGTGAATGGACGGCGAAATTCAGCTTTAAACACCCTAAGCAAGGCTGAGACAAATGTCCCGGCATGGCTGATACCAATCCAGAAGACCGTATTGACAAGAAAAATACCCCAATAGGACGGCCGATTCACGCCAGCCACACCCAACCCCTCAGCGATCAGATAACCCCAGGCTCCAAACAAACACACCAAAACGACCAAACCCAATAGGATTGCTACCACCCAGAACTTCCACGAGGTGGTGTGCATTGAATCCATGACCATGGCGTTCATTTCACCACGCGGTTTCGGGTCGAGCATCAGGTGCTGGCGGGGATCTTCCTGTTCTTCTAGAAGCGTATGCTCGAGAGGTTTAGCCGTTGCGACCATATGATGAGCCTCCCTTCAGGTAGGTCACACTGGGTAGCGTGCCAAGTTCTTCTAAAAGCTGAACCGCACGCCCATCCCGTACCAGATGGCTGACCAGACTCTCTGGGTCATCAAGGCGCCCGAAAACGATTGCACCAGTCGGACAAACCTGAGAGCAGGCTGTAGCCAGTTCCCCATCGGTCAATTGGCGAGATTCCGCATTCGCTGCATCTTCCGCCTTCAAGATACGCTGTAAACAAAAGGTGCATTTTTCCATCACACCCCTGCGGCGTACTGTCACATCTGGGTGAAGTTGGTTGGAAAGCGGTTCGGGCCGCGGGAAATCCCGCCAATTGAACGCCCTCACCTGGTAGGGGCAGTTATTGGCACAATAACGTGTGCCAACGCAGCGGTTATACACCTGTAAATTAGTCTGCTCAGCCTGGCTGTGCACCGAGGCATATACCGGGCAAACAGGCTCGCAAGGGGCGTGTAAGCACTGTTGGCAAAGTACCGGTTGAAATGGGGTGGCTTTCACATCAGGGAACACCCCTTCCCAGAAACGCTCAATACGCATCCAATGCATGCTACGACCATAACCTGCGTCGACCTCCCCGACGAAAGAGATGTTGTTTTCCATGGCGCAAGCTGTTACACACGCCTGGCAGCCGGTGCACAGGTCCTGATCGATAACCATGCCCCACTTATGATTGGAAGTCTCGGCTAAGAGATTGCCCATGACCACTCTCCTTGGATACTCTCCTGAGCTCTCATTCTTTCACTCCTCGCCATAAACGCCCATACGGCTTTCCAGGCGGGTTAGAATCTGCTTTCGTCCAGTCTTCTCAAGGTGTACCTTGGTAGCACCGAAGGCTAGGTCGTCTGCCCCATTAAGTTTCAGGCTCAGTAATTGAGCGGGGTTGACTCCCCGTCCCATAGCATAACGGCCATAAGCGGTATGGCCTTGCCCGAAAGGAATCGCAATTGTGTCTGGTCGTAGGGCTGGATAGCGATAGATTGCAGCTTCAATCTCGCCGAATGGAGAGATGACTCTGACCAAGTCGTCATCCATCAAACCAAGTTCTTCTGCTTGTGCAGGGTTTATCTCTATCCACGTGTTCCACATGACCGTAGTTGTGGGATCGGGTGTCTCTTGAAGCCAGGGCTTGTTCGCTCCGCTACCATCCCCCAGGATGGGTGACATATAAGGAAACAAATAGAAATCACCGTCGCCAGCATATTCGGGTGAGGCGTCGCCAAGCAGCTGAGTTAATGCTTTGGAACCGTCGGGGGTTGAAAGGTCCGTTTGTGCACTCCACCAGCCACCATATTGTTGATACAATGCCATAAAGGTTTTAATATCCGGGGCATTGAAGCTACCATTCTGAGTGACCAGAGGTGTCAGGGATTGTTGTAAGTAATCGATCTCATCTTTATATGGAATAGCTGTAGCCAAGATTCCACCAATTGCTTGTACTGCTGCGAGGAGGACATCGGCTGTTGCACGTGTGTTGTAGAAGGGAACAACCACTGGCTGAGAGCCTGATACGGCTGCCCTATCAGAACCTGTAATCACCTTTTGATATCCCCACGATTCCAGCGAGGTATGGTCGGGGAAAATATAATCTGCCTGATGGCTGGTTTCATCGGGAAATGGGGCGAAGGAGATGACCAGTGGCACATTAGCCAGTGCAGCCGAAAAGCCCAGTGCTGCGGGTAATTCGAACAATGGATTGATGCCATGGATGAACAGTGCTTTCACCCTGCCATCCTTCATTCGGTTAATCAGGTCGTTCACCTCCAGCAGCGAATTAGGCATGCTGTTCATGTTCTTATGGACCGGTGGGGCAGGGCTTAGGAATAAACCTCCCTGCAAGCCTAAATTCCCAGCCAGAGCATTCAATGCAAGAATTGCCTGGGCGGTTTCCAATCCATTAGTCTGACCCAATGCTCCACCCCCAGGGATTGCCAACGGGTGTGCCGCCTGAGCAAATATGGATGCCAGCCGGCGCAGATCAGCTTCACTGATCCCGCTGGATGAAACCACACTTGGAATATCCACCCCCAGGAAGGCATTGGGAATAGTACCTCCAATTTCCTGCGCGACCAATTGACCGATTGCCAATGCCACTAGACCTTCACTACCTGAAACTATTGGTATCCATTCATCTGCCGTCGCGGCGGTTTGTGAGAGCCGAGGCTCGAATTGCACCAGATAACCCCGTTGACCTGTCTTTCCTTGCCTCATATGTGCAAACCCCCGGCTGTATGCCACTGGGGATAGGTAGGTTTCCAGGAAATTTGCCCCAAATGAAAATGTCACGTCCGCGTTTGCCAGGTCAAAATAAGGCAGTGCATTTTTTGAGAAAAGCTGCTGTGTGGCTTTGACCAGTGTGAGTCGCGCATCGAAAATCTCATGGGCTCCATAGCGGATGGCAGTGGGTGCACTGAGCGCCGTACACAATTCATTGACCAAGTCAGACAGGTGGTCAGGGACCATGCCCAACAGAAATGCCAGTTCTTCCGGTTTATTGGATGTTAGTGCATTTTGCACAACGATAACTGCTTCGTCCCAGTTTATGTCAGCGAAATTCTGGCTGCCACGCTCGGCCTGCTTCAGCGGATTGTGAATACGGTCAGGGTTGTAAAGTCCTTGCAAGGAAGCCTGTCCTCGTGCGCAAGTCTTTCCCAGGTTGACTGGATGATATGGATTCCCTTCCACCTTAAGTGCCCGACCTTGCTCCGTGCGCACGACGATCCCACAGCCAGCTGGGCATTCACGGCAGGTGCTGGCATAATAGGTGCTTTGACCATTGTAAGTATATTCAGGCATGCGCGTATACGGTTCGCGCACCACATAGCGGGACGCCGGTCCACAGCCGGTTAAAACGGCTGTGGCTGCTGCGGCAATACTGGCTGTTTTAATAAATTCGCGTCTGCTGATCTTTCGGGTCATACCATGCTCCATAAGCGAGTTTCTCGAGCGTCTATTCACATCCTAGCGGTGACAGGTACCACAATCGGTAAGCTTGGTCAGCAGCACTTCATCACCTGCTGCGCGGGTGCGGTGGCAATGCAGGCACCAGCCCATGTTCAGTCTTGGAAGGGGTTGTGCTACCGTTTCGCGACTTATTTCACCATGACAGGTCTCGCAATTTAGCCCAGCGGCAATATGCGGGCGGTGATTGAAGTAAACAAAATCGGGCATGATGAACACCGGCACCCATTGGATCGGTGTATTACTCGCCACTGCGTCTGCGAGCTTCTGCTGCTCCTCGTCTTTGATGGGGATCTGTTGGTGGCAGCCCCAGCATTTTGTTTGGGTAGGTAATCCTGCGGATTTCCCTTTCCATGCCCCTGGGTGACAATACAGGCACTGCACACCAAAACCCAAGTGCAGGCTGTGGTTGAACTGGATGGGCTGTTGTGGAGGCTGCTGCGTCAGCCAGATACCATAGCTGGCACTGCAGAGGAAGAGGACAATTAATAATCCCATCAGCAATAGGAAAATTGGCTTTTTTACCAACGCTTTCGTCTTTTCAATTAGATTGAGTGTCTTGATCTTATCAAGCATTGTTTCGCCTCACTACTTGCGATTACTACGTTCACTTCGTCCACGCAGGATGGTAACCACGATTACGCCCACAATGATGAAACCGCTAATAAATAATGCCGCATAAATTCCCATCACTAAGAACATCGTCAAACCGGTTAGGATGCCTTTCCAGATGCTGGTTGCTGGTCCCCCCATCAACGGAGCAGGAGTGCTCAGAGGGTTTTGGGTTGGTTCGCTGGTAAGCTCTCCTCCGGTGGGTAGAGTCTGGGAATAAGCCAGGATATCGCGACCATCCTCAGGTGTCCAACCCAGGGAAATTCCCACTGCCATATCAGTCCCAGCTGTACCAAAACGTGTGCGATGCAGGAAACGGTATGGATCACGGTTGGCAACACTACCCAGGAATTCGTTGATTCCTTCCGTGTGGAAGACGATCTTCTTTCCATCCACACCATGACATTCTGCACAAGTGGATTGGTAGAGGTCCTGCCCATGTTGTACGTCAGCATTGAGTGCCCGTAATGAGACCGGATTGATATATCGTGAGTCATCAATGGTACCGTACTTTAAGAACTGCGCTACTTGAGTCAGGTCAGTTTTATCCAGATAAGGTGAGAAATCATGGGCTGGATCCTTACTTCCTTGTAGGTGACTGATGATTTCGTCGATACTCAGACCTTGAGTCAATGTCATTATGTCTGGGAAACCTGTGAAGTGTGAGCCAGAACTATATTCACCCTGTGCACCGTGGTAATCCCAGCCGTGACATTCGCTGCAACGCCAGGTATCTTGTCCAGAACGAGTGTTGGTGGATTGACGGTTCCAGATGGGCATATTCCCAGTGGGTGGATCCATACCCAGAACGGCAAACCATTTATCGTATATCTGGGCTCCACGGACAATTTCCTGCTCAGGTGGATTTTCTCCCTGGGCCAACGTGCCCGATGTAATCAGTAGCGCTAATGCACCCATTAAAATAAAAAAGAGAAAGTGGGTGTGCTTAAATAATTTCATAAGTGCGCCTCTACTCCCTATATATACAAAATCCTGCGGAAGATCGAGCAGATGGAGAAATTATACATCAAGAGCAGGAAAATGAGAAAATTTCTGTTTTCTCCCATGATATACTTTAACTACTCTAATGTAAGGATTTAAAAGAATGGACTGCATTGTGCTTGCAATCCAAAAATCAAAATTTTGTATTCCTGAACACGCTTGTGATGAACTTTTCACCTTATCCAAAAGGAACAGCTCATGAAGCATGTTGTAATCATTACCATTTTGGTTATCGCCAGCACCCTCCTCATTCACACTGGATTGACCAACATCGATTTACTTCCAGCAGAAGCCAGCGCTCAATCTGTGGAAATCGACCAGCTCTTTGGCATGTATACCTGGATGATATCAGCCTTGTTTTCGTTAATTATGGTCGTCCTGGTGTATTGCTTGATCGTTTTTCGTCGCAGGAAGGGTGAGACAGGGGACGGGGCTTACATCACTGGCAACACCGCCCTTGAAATAGCCTGGACTGCCATCCCGCTTATCCTCGTTGTTATCCTGGCATATATCGGTGGCAAATCGCTGGGTGTAATCCGGCGTGTCGATCCTTCTGCAATGAAGGTTAAGGTGATCGCGGGGCAATGGTACTGGCAATACCAATACCCTGAGTATGGCGTTACTGCCACTGATCTCTACCTTCCAGTTGGTCACCAGATCGACCTCGTGATGTCTTCCAACGATGTCATCCATTCATTTTGGGTACCCGAATTTCGCGTTAAGCAGGACCTCGTCCCAGGCCGTACAACCGAGCTGCGCGTCACCCCCACGCTTATTGGTGAGTACAAGGTGCGCTGCGCTGAGCTGTGTGGAACCCGGCATGCTTATATGGAGGGTTTGGTAAATGTGGTATCTCAAGCGGATTTTGATAAGTGGATTTCTGAACAGCAGTCCGCTGCGCCTGCAGATCCCGCCCTTCGCGGACAGCAGCTTGCTCAGGATTATGGTTGCGCCAACTGCCATTCCACCGATGGTTCAGAAAAAACCGGTCCGACCTGGAAGAACCTATATCAATCAAATGTTGAATTATCCGATGGGACCAGTGTTATTGCCGATGATGATTATTTGAAAACTGCAATTGTTAATCCCAACCTTCAAATCGTGAAAGGTTTCCCGGCAAATGTGATGCCTGATTTTTCGACTACCTTGGATCAGACCATGGTTGAATCCCTGGTGGCGTATTTAAAGACATTGAAGTAGTGGAGGTGCTATGAGGAAATTCTTTTCCCTTGGACTGGTACGTGGCTTGATCTGGCAAATTTTGGGAACAGCCATCGGAATTGGCCTTCTCACCGCCATCCGACAGTTGCTTGGCTTAGCCGCCTGGAAGCCTGAACCTGCCATTGTTTTTGGAGCTCTATTGGGTGCCTTGTTCTTCCTCTATGGTGTGGGTGTTCTGAATAATTGGATCAGAGTTGCCGCTGGTGAAGAAATTCAAGAACACATCGATGAGTCCCGCCTGGGTTGGAGGCGTTACTTTGGTGCCTCGCTTGACCATAAAGTCATCGGTATCCAGTACCTGACATTATCCCTAATTTTGATGGTAGTGGGGGGCACATTTGCGTTGATCTTTCGCACTGAGCTGGCTAACACCGGAATGCAATTCCTTACGCTGATGGAATATAACACCCTGATGTCTTTGCATGGCATCGTAATGATCGTGGGTATCCTGATTGGTGTAGCAGCGTTTATGAACTACCTCGTCCCGATGCTGATTGGAGCACGAGATATGTCATTCCCGCGCCTGAATGCATTTGCTTTCTGGCTGGCGGTTCCTGCAGGTATTATCCTGCTCTCTAGCCTGATTCTGGGTGGTTTTGACACCGGTTGGACCGGCTATCCTCCACTCTCCGTACGTGCCCCCATTGGCATGCAGATGTTCTTCTTGGGAATTTCACTGGCAGGCTTCTCAACCATTCTCGGTTCATTAAATATAATCGTCACCATCATACGTCAGCGTGCCCCGGGTATGACCCCCTTCCGTATGCCTATCTTTGTCTGGGCTTCGATCGCTACCTCCATCATAAGTCTGACTGCTACCCAGTTGATTGGGCTATCATTCCAGATGGTTATGTTCCAGCGCTTGTTTGGGATGGGCTTTTTCGACCCTGGTAAGGGTGGTAATCCGATCCTCTTCCAGCATTTGTTCTGGTTTTATTCCCACCCTGCAGTATATGTCTTCGTCCTGCCAGGGTTGGGTCTGATCAGTGAAATGCTACCGGTCTTTGCCCGTAAACCTCTATTCGGTTACAAGTGGGTTGCCATCTCATCGATTGCCATTGCGCTCATCGGTTTCCTGGTATGGGGGCACCATATGTTCGCATCCGGCATGGCAGAATATCTGCGTGTGCCATTCATGTATAGCACCCTGCTTGTGGCTGTCCCAACCGGTGTGAAGTTCTTCTCTTGGTTGGGAACTCTCTGGCGTGGCAAGATTACCTATGAAACTCCAATGCTATTCTTACTGGCCGGTATCGTGGTTTTTTTGCTTGGAGGCCTAACTGGACCGCCCAATGCTACCATCTCAACCGACTTACATCTTACCGATACCTACTTTATTGTTGGTCACTTTCACGATACCATGTTCGGAGGGTATGTCTTCCCATTCTTTGCTGCTATTTATTATTGGTTCCCAAAAATGACTGGGCGAAGATTGAATGAGAAATTAGGCAAGCTCCATTTCTGGCTGATGGCACCCGCCTTTATCGTGCTCTCGTTGGTGATGATGCGCGTAGGAATGCTAGGTATGCGCCGACGAATAGCAGATTATGATCCTGCACTCAACTTTGTGATTGAGCATAAGATTATGACAGTGGCAGCATTCATAATTGCTTTGGGAGTTCTGGTATTCTTAATAAACGCCTTCTGGTGTATTCGAAAGGGAGAGGTGGCAACTGGTAACCTGTGGAACTCCCGCTCTCCAGAATGGCAGGTACCTTCGCCCATGCCCATTCATAACTATGAAACACCATTCGAAGTGGTAGGTGAACCCTACGACTATGGACTGCCAGGCTCAGTGTATGTGAAATTCAAGGAGAGTGAGTGACATGGAACAACAGCATAAATCCTCCGCTCTCCTGCTTGGGTTGCTTGTATTTGGCGCGTTGGCAATCTTAACTGCAGTTGAATTCGTCTTTGCCTTGACGATCAAGCTTTGGCAGTTCCTTGTACTTATTCCGCTTATCAAAGCCGGGCTTGTTCTGTACTACTACATGCATATCTCCCGCCTTTTTGAAACAGACCTTGATTCGGACCATGAATCATACGCTTACAAGCTGCTTACCAACCGCATAGGACTCTGGCTGTTTTTGCTCTCAGATGCATTTATCTTCGGTGGTTTATTACTTTCACGCATTAACTTGCTCGGGCTTACGCGTCCAGATCTCAATCAGGTGCTGGGTTTGGCGGTCACTTCTATACTGCTGATCTCTTCGTTTTTTGCCAACCGGGCTGAGATTTTGATGGAGTGTGGCGAGCGCAAGCAGTTCATCATGAATATCGCTGTTACCATCGGTCTAGGAATCCTGTTTCTGGTGGGGGTCGTAGGTGTGGAATGGCGTCTGGCACCTTTTGGTCCTGCTGACAGTATCCAAGGCGCCGTTTTTTATGTGATGACCGGTTTCCATGCCTTCCATGTCCTTACTGGTGTTATCTTCCTGGCAATAGTTTTGCGTAATGGATCGCGCGGTCTTTATTCTGCCGAAAAGCATTGGGCAGTCGAAGCTAGTGTGGTTTACTGGCATTTCGTGGATGTAGTTTGGTTCTTCTTCTACCCTGCGCTTTATTTGATTGGCACATTGGCGAAATAGTTACCTGGTAGTCCGCAATATTTTGCCGGAGGTGTTGATGAACAGGAAATATCTCGTCGTTGCCATGGCGCTTTTATTAGTGATAGTCATGGTTGCCTTGGTTTACGCTTATGTTACTTCCAACTCCAATACATTCCATGGATCGCTCATTTCCCCACCCAAACCTGCGGCCGACTTTGCTCTGACCAACCAAACCCGATCCACTGTGCACCTCTCAGATTTTCGCGGTAAATATGTCCTGTTATTCTTTGGTTTCACCAACTGCACAGAGGAATGCCCATTAACGATGGGATTCCTTAAGCAGATGCATGACCGACTGGGTAGCCAAGCGGATATGACTCAGGTCATGATGATCACCACGGATCCTACCAAGGATACCCCCCAGGTGTTAGGGTCTTTTCTGAGCCATTTCGATCCGTCTTTCATCGGCCTGACCTCATCCTTTAATGTCCTGCAAAATATCTGGGCGGAGTATGGCGTCACCGTGCTGGATAATGGTGAGACCCACACTTCTTATGTGTATCTGATCGACCCTCAGGGAAATCTCATCGCAACATATCCACTCCTAGAAAATGCTGATGGTATCACAGCTGACTTAAAATATCTGTTATCAGGGAAATAACCTTGCGAAAAGCAATCCTACTGCGAATGCTACTCTGCCTGGCGATAGGCATACTGCTTGCTGCTGGTGGAAGTGAGTTGGCTTTCCGGTTGCAGGGGAATACATCAAGTCGTGGTCCACAAACCATCGAGCTGGTTATACCAGCCGGCACTACCGTAATTGTGGCGCAAGGGGAAAGCGTTCTACCTGCAAGTCAGAATTTCGTTGTTGGTGACACGTTGCTTGTGCACAACCAGGATTCGGTCACCCACACCCTTGGTCCGCTGGTCATTCCATCTGGTTCGTCAGCAAGCATGAAATTCGACCAAGCTGGTAATCTGGACTACACTTGTTCCTTCCAACCCTCCCAGTACTACGGCATAGATATCCAACCAGCATTAAGTCTTGCCACACGCCTGGAAGCCTCTCTTGTTGCCGGTATACCTTTGGGTATTATGCTTGGTGTATATAGTCTGGTAGTTTTCCAATTAAATCCAAAGAGAAAACCAACCAACCCTGACTGAGCAGAATATATTATTGGTGAATAAATGTTGCGATTGATGTTCTCTCGTCGATGGTGGTGGACCACACTGATCGTGATTTTGGGGATTGGAGTGGCAATCCGGCTGGGCATATGGCAGCTTGACCGCAATACTGACCGCAGATCAAACGTCCGCCATATCCAGGCTTTGAAAAACCTGCCTTCTCTAAACCTGAACATTCTCCCCATCCCAGATGATTTTTCAGAAATGGAATATCGCCATGTGACTGTCTCTGGAACTTACGATTTTGAACACCAGGTAGCACTAAGGAACCAGGTATGGACTCAATCCTGGGGCGATGAATCTGGCTATGCATTATTGACTCCCCTCATTCTTTCTGATGGTCGAGCGGTGATGATAGAGCGTGGTTGGATCCCCAGCCATTATGATAGTCGCGCCACTTGGCAGCAGTTTAACGAACCCGGTCCGGTCACGATAGATGGTATTATCCGTCTGCCAATGAAAAAAGGCGAGATGGGCGGTGGCGTACCCGACCCGACCCTCGCACCGGGTGAGACCGGCTTGGATTTCTGGAATTTTGTTAACCTATCGCGCCTGCAACAGCAGATGCCCTACCCTCTCCTTGACGTTTACATCCAGGAGGCACCAAGTATCAACCCCGAAACTTTGCCATATCGTTGGTTATCTCAGCCTGACCTAAGTACAGGTGCACACATCGGTTTTGCGTTGATGTGGTTCTTTTATGCTGGTCTACTTTTATTTGGATACCCTCGATGGCTTAAGAAACAAAAATCAAATGCCCTTCAGGAAGATGGAGATGGTTAGGCTTGGTATTCCCAATTTCTCAATTGGAATGCCTAAAATATATTTGTGATTACTTTATTCTGAATAGGATATTCTTTTAAAAAATCAGTTCAGATTGAGATTGTATTTTATATA
>Ga0315283_10003171_pt1 | contig 13989 bp, 14 predicted proteins | sample YL17G09_0_MG_FD_204541 | JGI IMG/M metagenome (GOLD analysis project Ga0315283, IMG submission 204541) | Sediment microbial communities from Yellowstone Lake, YNP, Wyoming, USA - YL17G09_0 | ecosystem: Environmental > Aquatic > Freshwater > Lake > Sediment | place: USA: Wyoming | collected... | reverse complement strand
CCCCTCCGCCATATTGTCCAAAGGGGTCCCCATACTCATAGGCCCGGTCGCCACCGGGGTGGACGGTCCGATACTGGCGTCCGCCGCTGCTCCGTCCTCGGCCGGAAAAAATATTTTCAGCACCGCCGCCGCCGAATCCAAACTCCCTGAAGATATTATTAAAATCAAACCCGCGGAAGATGTCTTCCTGGCTGTAACGCTGCTGAAACCCGTCGGCCCCAAAGGTATCGTATTGTTTTCTCTTTTCCTTGTCGCTCAGGACCGCATAGGCCTCGCTGATTTCCTTAAATCTTTCCTCCGCTTTCTTGTCCCCTTTATTGCGGTCGGGATGATATTTCATGGCCAGCTTGCGATAGACCTTCTTGATCGCCTCCGCGGAGGCCTTTTTTTCCACCCCTAATACTTGGTAATAATCTTTTTCAGGCATAACCTTCCTTCGATCAAGTCCAGGCGCTCAATGTGTCTCTGTCCTATAAGTCCCGGATCGGAATTAATAAAATCGTTTCCATTTATTTCCTGATAATATAACCTGATCCCCAGGCTCTGTCAATGAGATTGAACAAACGGAAAACGGATTATTGGGGTTACGGAGTAATGGAGTAATGGGTGACAAACCAACAAGGAGGTTTTACCGCCTATGAAAAAATGGAAATGCACGGTCTGCGGTTATCTGGCGGAAGGAGACCAGCCTCCTAATCATTGCCCGGTCTGTGGGGCCCACCGGTATCAATTTATACTTTATGGCCCTCTACCCGAATCCCTGGAACGCCTGTTAAAAGACGCCTTCGCCGGAGAATCCAAGGCCCAGGTCCGCAACCAGGCCTTTGCCCAGAAAGCCACACAGGAAGGCTACCCCCAAATCGCCGACCTCTTTAAAGCGGTCGCCGAGGGTGAGCGAATTCATGCCGCGGAATACTTAAAATATTTAGAGGGGGTTATCGGAGAAACGGCGGATAATTTGAAAACCGCCTTTGAAAATGAGATCCGGGCCAAAGGGGAGATTTACCCTCCGCTGATCCGGGAGGCTCTGGCCCAAAAACGCGAAGATGTGGCCTGGAGTTTTATCCGCTCCCGGGATGTGGAAGACCGGCACGCCAAGCTGTACAAAGAGGCCCTGAGCGCCCTACTCACCGAGCGGGAGGTCGTTTATCATGTCTGTCAGGTCTGCGGTTATGTCTTCGACGACGAGCTCCCGGACGAATGCCCGGTCTGCCGAAGTACCCGGGAACAATTCAAGCGAGTGGATTAACTACCCGTATCAGATAGGCTCGACTTCAGGCTTAATCCCCATGCTCGGGGCGGGCACCCCGAAGCATGGGAATAAGGCCCTTCAAAAAAACGAATAATCAATAATCAATTGTCAATTAATAATTAAGAATTGATTATTGGCCTGGTTAAGGGATCAACCCGGCCACCACCAGGATGGTTAATTCTTCCGGACCGGTATTGATCAGTTCATGGTATTGACCGATAGGAATATGGATGGCATCACCGGCCTGGACTTCCTGCCGGTCCTCCCCCACCTGCATCCTTCCCCGGCCGCTTTGAATAATATAAATTTCTTCCATGGGGTCCCGGTGGCCGGACAATTTTTCTCCCGGGGGCACGGCGGCCTGGGCCAAAAACATCAGGGTCTGCAGGTGCCGGGTGTCCAGGACCATGTGGGCCACACCTCCATCGTGGGCCCGGTAGCGGGTGGCCTGGACTTCGGGATGCGCCAGATTCCTGATAATCATAAAAGATTCACTCTGCTGAAGAAATCTGGTCCGGTTATTCAAAAACCTGAAAAAATTTCTTAACCAAATACGGATCGAACTGAATCCCTGCGTATTTTTGAATCTCACCCAGCGCTTCACCATGGGACTTCCCTTTTCGGTAGGGACGATCGTTGGTGATGACATCATAGGAGTCCACGATGGCCAGGATACGGCACTCCAAGGGAATTTTTTCCCCTTTAAGCCCTCCGGGGTAACCCTGGCCGTTCCACCACTCGTGATGTTTCAGTATCCAGTCGGCAATGGGCACCAGGTCGGTCGCCGCCAAGGCGATTCGATAACCTACCTCGCAATGCCTTTGCATCTCAATGGCTTCTTCCGGTGACAAAGGGCCCGGTTTCATCAATATCCGGTCGGGGATCCCCACTTTGCCGATATCATGGAATTGGGCCAGGAGCCGCATATCGATGACGCTGCGCTCCGGCAGACCAATGGACCGAGCCAACTTTTCCGCAAATTCACGGATTCGCTGAGCGTGACCCCCGGTAATAAAATCCCGCATCTCCAGGGCCTTGTTTAAGGTCTGCACCACGGAACTATGGATACTTTTATTGCAAAGGAGCTTTTCCCGGGACAGGTTGTTGTCGGCCTGGGTGAAAATCTTGTGAACCTGAGAAGGCGCCTCATCGTTGAGGGCAAACCCGATGGATAAACTTAACTGGGCAGCCGGGTTTTCTCCGTTATAGCGGTCCACCGCCTCACGGATTTTTTGTCGGGCCTTCTCAAAGATAAGACGTTCTGTTTTTACGCCCATAACCCCAAATTCGTCCCCCCCTACCCGGGCCATCAGGAAGTCTTCCGAAAAGGCTTTCCGGATCGTTTGGGCGGCGGCCACCAGGAGCCGGTTGCCCGCCTCAGGCCCCAAAGTATCGTTGACAAATTTTAATCCATCCACATCACCGAGCATAATCCCCACCGGATCGCTTTGGCCGGTGTCAACCTTTTCCATCTCCCGCTCAAAAGCCCGGCGGTTCAATAATCCAGTCAGGGGATCGCGTTCCTTTAAATTTTTCAGCTCTTCCTCTAACGACCGGTTTCGGGTAATATCTTGCAGAAATCCCTGGACCTGAACCATCTCCCCCCGATCGTCCGTTATAGCCAGCAATTTTCCGGAGGCGATCAGGGTTTTCTGGTCCCGTCTTATCCACGGCTGCCCTTCAAATGCAAGCTTTTTCTTTTTTCCCAGTTCCTGACTCCACTGTACCCATTGGGTCGCCTCTTTCAGCAGAGATCTCAGGTTCACGCCGACCAGCGCCTTGACCGAATCAAATCCCAGGAGCTGGGCAAAAGCCGGGTTACAGCGCAGGATCTCCCCCTCCGGAGTGGACCAGTAATTTCCAGTATACCCCTGATTAAACAACCGCTGATAGTCTGCTTCTATTTCACCTTTTTTTTGCTGTGCAGCTTCCAGATTTTCTAACAATTGGTTGAAGGATTCGGCCATTTGGGTGACCTGATCCGCTTTAGCGGGAAGGGTAATCCGGCGCTTGGCCGAACCGGCCGGACCGATCCCCCTGATCTTTTGGGCCAGCAAATCTACCCGCTGCCAGGTCCGACGCTTGATCAGCCACCAGACCAGACTTCCCAGCATTCCGGAACCCAGAATCAAAATAACCCAAAAGGTGTTCATCGGCAGACCGATCCCAGCCGGCCGCCTTCCCCATGGAGGATAAGCGGCCGGATTTAGTTTTTTTCCCCAAAAAGGAGGTAATGACTCCCGAGATTGAAAACGCAACAATGGAAGAAGTGCTTCTCCGACATCCGATCAAGGAAATCAAGACTTGATTCCTGATAATTAACCAAACCGTGCGCGGCCCCCCTGAGCGGTGGTTTTAAAGGGATAAAGTCGGGAAATCCTAATTTCTTTAAATCCCCGGAAGCCATAAATTCTTTTATATTTTTACCTAAGGGCTTCTCTTCCAACCCGAATTCACGCAAAAAACCCTTATTACAGTCCAAAATGGTCTTTTCCTGATCCAGCACCAAGATAACGATTCGGCTGACCTGGTCTAAATAGTTTTGAAAAATCTCCGGAAATTCGGCGCACAGGCGGTTCGGATTACGATTGAGCATAGGTCCCCCAAAAAAATTTAAATATGCCTCTTCAATCGGTTATTTTGCTGGAAACCTTTAATGCAATTAAATCAGGTTGATATTTTAATAAGTCGCGTTAAGATTGCAGGAAAGGAGGAAAAGAAATGAATTTGAGCATCTTCGAAACCATGGAGGCGCCGCAATTGCGCCGCTATCTGGAATTTTTGCTTTGGCATTACCGGGTGGTGGATGCCTTCTGGTTCCTGTATGTAGCCGAGGCGTTTGACCAACCCACCGCCGAAGGTATTAATGAACGGGTCTGGTCCCGCGTCCCCCCCATGGCGGCGAAGGATTTGATCCGGCGTTTCCATATTGAAGAAAAGGGGTTAAAAGGTTTCGTCCAGGCCTTGCGATTCTTTCCCTGGACCCTCCTGGTAGGCTATCAAATTGAAGAAAAAGAAAACGAGGTATTCATAACGGTCCCCAACTGTCCTACCCAGGAAGCTCGCTTACGCCGGGGTCTCAACGAATTCGTCTGCAAGTTCATGCACCAGGGCGAGTTTCAGAGCTTTGCCGAGGCCGTCGACCCGGCCATCCGGGTGGAATGTCTCTTCGCCCCACCGGACCCCCATCCCGCAGACTGCTACTGCCGGTGGCGGTTTACCGTAGAGTGCGAGGATGGTAGCTCTTAGGAGGAGGGCAGATGACCGGGATCAGTTACGATCTCGGTCATCCGCCCGTTGGGGAGAGGAGGGAAAGCTATAAAGAATGGTCCATCGGAAGGGGCGTTCTCATTCTTCGCCGGTAAAAGCCTTTCTGTTCGGTTTTTTCCATCTTAGCCGGGTTCATTGAATTTCTATTCTCAGCGGCCGGCAATACGGCCTGGATTCCACCGGGCTGCTGCAATCCAAGGGGACACTGCAGTCCTATGGCCTTGATCATATTTAGAATATCCTGGTCTGATTCCAGGCCCGCGTTCACCACGCCCTTCTGGGGGCATTCCCGACAGGCTTCCAGCTCCAAATAAGTCAGGGCTTTTCTTTGCCTTTTTTGGCAGGCATTAACCGTCATGGTCGCCTGCAATCTCTTACAAAACATGACTATTTCCACCTCAAAGTTCTCTTCTAAATTTTAGTAAACTATAAATCCTATTTTCCAAAAAAAAATGGGGTGAATCCTGTATTTAATAAAAAACTTAGCAGTATTTATTAGGACTGCGCTTTGATCCCCTCTTCCCGCCCCCGCCATTTCAATTTACTTGATTCCGATGGCCCGAAATGCTAACCAACATCCCAAGATGAAAAACCGGCAGGAGCATCAGCGCTATAAGGATATCTTTCTATTTTGGTTACCCTTGGAAGTAACCTGGTTGATGATGGCCTTTGAAGGCTCCTTCTTAAGCGCCGTCATCGCCCGATTAGCCGAAGCTAAGTTCAATCTGGCTGCTTTCGGAGTCGCCTTTGCGATCACCCTGTTCATTGAGGCCCCGGTACTCATGCTGGTCAGCGCCTCCAACTCCCTGGTCCGGGATTGGCAGGCTTATATTAAAATGCGCCACTTTTCTCTAGGCCTGATCACCGTAGTGACTGTGGTTATGGGTCTGGGCCTTTGGCCGCCCCTTTTTTATTTCATCACCCGGGAACTTATGGGCCTCCCGGAGCGGGTCGCCGAATTGACCCACCAAGCCTCCCTTATTCTGATTGCCGTCCCCTGGGCCATCGGTTATCGCCGTTTTTACCACGGCATCCTGATCCAGCACGGCAGCACCTGGCTGGTAGCCGCCGGGACCGGGATCAGGCTGACCGCCATGGCTCTGACCGGGACCTGGCTATTCTTTTTCTCCCCCTGGCCGGGCGCCTGCGTGGGCGCCTGGGCCTTAACCACCGGGGTGGTGATTGAAGCCCTGGCCAGCCGTCTGATGGCCAAGAAAATCATCCGCATGCTGCGTTCAGGGAATAAAGCTTCCTTCTCTACCCCCCGAGTCTTGACCTACCGGGCCATCAGCGCCTTCTATTTCCCCTTGGCCTTGACCTCCATGCTGGCCCTGGGAATTAATCCGGTAATCTCCTATTTCCTGGCCCAGGGACGGATGGCTATCGAATCCTTAGCCGTCTGGCCGGTGCTTCAAGCCCTGCTGCTTATTTTCATGAGCTTCGGCTTGTCCTTCCAGGAAGTTACCATCGCTCTTCTGGGAGACCGCCTGGAGAATTACCAAAAACTGCGCCGGTTCGCCTTGGGCCTGCTGTTCCTCACGGTCAGCCTTTTTGTGCTTTTTGGTTTTTCCTCCCTTTCCCTGTTATGGTTTCAACAGGTATCCGGTTTAACTCCGGAAATGGCCGGTTTTGTTCAAAAACCCCTTCAAATTCTGGCTCCCCTGCCGGCCCTCTGGATGGCGCTGACCTTCCAACGATCGGTGCTGGTCAAGGCCCGCCGCACCGCAATCATTACCTGGGCCACCGGACTGGACATCCTGCTCATGGGCATCGTCCTGACCCTGGGCATCCATTACTGGACGATGATCGGTGTGGTGGCCGCCGCTTTAGCCTTGGTCGTGGGGCGATTGGGATCGATAGCTTTTTTAGCGCGCCCTTTTTCGAATACCATCCTTCAGACCCACCTTCCCTATAAAAGTTAAACCTTTCACCCCACCCTGAAATTTTTTTGTTGCCCCGCTACTACCTTGTAGTATATACTACGCTGTAGTACAGAGGGCAAGCATTTTTTTAAGCTTTGAAAGCAAAAATAACAAAAACCAGGGTTCAAGGGGTCGAGTGCAGGGGAGAGGACTTCGGCGAGCTCAGCCGAAGTCCCCTCCCCTACGAGACAACGAATAGATGCAATATTTTCACGCTTCGGGGTACCCGCCACCCGATTTCAGACTGATCTACCCTAATTCTGTAGCCACCCACCCAAAAGGGCGCTGAACCAATAATTATGACCTCCAGGGAATTCGCAGGTCTACGAAAAAAAATCGGGAAGTCGCAGAGGGATATGGCCCGACTGCTCGGTCTGTCCATCAAAGCCGTGCACAGCTACGAGCAGGGCTGGCGAAAAATACCGGGCAGTGTTGAACGGCAGGTTTTTTTTCTTTATTCCAGGCATCGAGATACCCACCGCCGGCCCATAGTATGCTGGTCGGTCAAGAATTGTCCAACGGATCAAAAACTTCACTGCCCCGCCTGGGAGTTTCGGTGCGGGCACCTTTGTTGGTTCATCAGCGGGACCTTCTGCCAGGGAGCAGCCCAAAAATGCTGGAATGATAAAATAAAGATTTGCCGGAAATGCGAGGTTTTTCAGCCTTTATTCGAGGGGGTCTTAGAGACGCCGGGGGATAAACTGCCCGACCCGCCGGAAAATATTCCCCTTATCCAGATCCACCCCCCGGGAGCGCTACGCCGGGAGGATAGCGGCTCCGGCTAACTTCCACTTTCCGGCTTAAACTCCTCCTCCCGATAAACTCCGATTCCCCCTTCGTAGATAAAGGCCCGGGTCCTTTGGGCAATGATTTCGGGATCGACCTCTATTCGGGCCACCTTGGTTTCCAAGGCGCTTCGGGCCACGGCGGCCGCCACGGCCGGCGGAACCCGAAAGTCCATGCCGTGGGGGACTACATAATCCAGCCTTAATTCTTTTTCTGAAATCATATTGGCAATGGCCCGGGCGGCGGCCACTTTCATGGGTTCATTGATGGCCCTGGCCCGGACATCCAGGGCCCCCCGGAATACACCCGGGAAGACCAGGGAATTATTCACCTGGTTGGGGAAATCCGATCGGCCGGTGGCCACGATCAAGGCCCCCGCCTCTCTGGCCTGATCGGGATGGATCTCCGGTGTGGGGTTGGCCAGGGCAAAGATAATGGGGTCCTTGGCCAGGGAGCGAACCATTTCCTGGGTTAAGGCCCCGGCAATGGAGAGACCAATGAACACCTCGGCCCCTCGAATAACCTGGGCCAGGTCTCCCTTCTTCTTCTCCCGATTGGTAATTTCGGCCATTTCCTTCTTGATCCAATTCATCCCCTCCGTCCGCTCCTGATAAATAGCTCCCCGGGTATCACAAAGGATAATTTGCCGGACACCCATTTCTATCAGAAGTTTACTGACGGCAATAGCCGCCGCACCGGCCCCATTGACCACCACCTGGATGTCTTCCAGGCGGCGGTCGGAAATTTTTAGAGCGTTGAGCAGGGCGGCGGCCACCACGATGGCCGTCCCATGCTGATCATCATGAAAAACAGGAATATTCATCTCTTCCTTCAGCCGCTTCTCGATATAGAAACAGCGCGGCGCGGAGATGTCTTCCAGGTTTATTCCCCCGAAGGTCGGCTCCATTCGCTTGACCATTTCCACGATCGCATCGGCCTCCTGGGTGGCCAGACAAATGGGAAAGGCCTCCACACCGGCAAAGGTTTGAAAGAGGATGGCCTTCCCCTCCATGACCGGCATGGCCGCTTGGGCCCCTATATTTCCCAGACCCAGGACTGCACTGCCGTCGGTAACGATGGCCACCAGATTCCCCTTACAAGTGAGATCATATATTAGTTCGGGGTGTTCCCGAATCAAGCGGGCCGGTTTTTCCGCCAGGGGGGCCAGGTAGAACTGACCTAAGATATAATTGTCTCGAATGGCAATTTTATTTTTGATCTGCAGGACCCCCCGGTAGCGCCGATGCAATTCCAGTGATTCTTCTTGGAGTGATTGAACCCGCCCCGACGGGACCGGGACGGGCCAACGGCCTTCATAGACGTAACGGCGAGTATTCTCGGCAATCTGGGCGGGGTAAATATCGCCTTTGGCCTCGCCGGTGTCGATGGCCGCCTGGGCCACAGCCTGGGCAATGCGCGGGGCCGTTCTAAAATCAAATATCTTGGGCATGACGTAATCCGGAGACAGCTCTTCGGGGCTAACACAGTCCGCCAAGGCCTGGGCGGCTGCTAAGGCCATGGGATCATTGATATTGCTGGCCCGACTGTCGAGGACCCCGCGGAAAAAACCGGGAAAAACCATGGCCACGTCGGACTGATTGGGGAAATCAGCCCGGTTAAAGACCATGACCCGGGCCCCACCCTGGCGGGCCTCTTCCGGCATGATTTCCGGGATGGGCGTAGCTAAGGCGAAAATCACCGGGTCCTGGGCCATGGACCGAACCATGTCCGCGTTTAAAACCTTGCCTGAAGAAAGGCCGATAAAGACATCGGCCCCCTTTAAGGCCTCCCCCAAAGTTCCTTTGAAGTTATCCGGGTTGGTCTTCTTGACCACTTCCCATTTCGACCAGTTCATTCCCCTGGGACGATATTTATAGAGCGCCCCGTCGCGGTCGCAGACGATAACCTGCCGGATGCCGGCCTTCACCAACAGGTCGGCGCTGGCCAGACCGGCCATCCCAGCCCCGTTGATCACCACTCGGGCTTCCGGCAAATCCTTCCCGACGAGCTTCATGGAATTGATTAAGGCCGAAAGGGTGGGAATAGCCACCCCCAATCCGTGGTTGTTAAAAACGGGAATATTCGCGCCTCTTTCCAGATGATCGGCAATGGTGAAAATCTGAGGGCTGGCGATATCTTCCAGGCAGAAGGCCCCAAACGTAGGGGTCAGATTTAAAGCCGTTTCAATGAATTCGTAGGGAGTTTCGGTTCGGAAACAAATAGGTATGGCATCCACCCCGGCGAAGGTCTTCAGGATGACGGCCTTTCCCTCCATGACCGGCAGGGCTGCCTCCGGACCGGCATGCCCCAAGCGGAAGAGCCCCGAACCGTCGGTCAGGATGCCGACCGTATTCCCGCGGCAGGAAAGGGAATAGGACTGAACCGGGTCCCGGGCGATCTCCAGGCAGGGCTCGGCTACCCCCGGGGTATACACCAGGCTCAAGATACTGGCGTCCTTAATGGGTATCTTGGAAGTGATTCCAATGACCCCCCGATACTTCTTGCGGTAGGCTAAAGCCTCTTCTCCCGCTCCATCGTCAAACAACATGGTCTACCTCCCTTACCTGCTAACTCGAATATCCTAAAATAAATCATTTTACCTTATTTTTCAGGAAAATGGTCCTATTATCTTGTTATCTCGTCCCCTGCCGGATACTGACCCCATGCCCGGGGGGCACCGCGAAGCATGAAAATATCTTTGGCCAAGAGCCGGTTATTTTGAGCCTTTTGTCAGATTGTCATCCTGAACGAAGTGAAGGATCTCGTCTTTCAGCTCAGGGCCTACCCGGGGGATTCTTCAGTCGCTTCGCTCTTTCAGTCGGAAAACTATTTTCATACTAAACCGTTACCCCTTACGGTATAATCGTTTGAACTTAATTTTGAAAGGAGTGTCTTCATGGCCGGACCTTTACTGGGATTAAAAATACTGGATTTCACCACCTTGCTGCCGGGCCCTTACGCCACGATGATGCTGGCCGATATGGGCGCCGAGGTGCTGCGGGTGGTTTCGGGAACGCGCCTCGACCTGACCACCCTGATGCCCCCCTTTATCGGCAAGGAGAACCTCTCGGCAGTCCTGGCCTGCCTGGGCCGGGGTAAAAAATCCATGACCCTGAACCTCAAGGATCCCCGGGCCGTCCAGGTCGTCCATCAGCTTCTGGACGAGTACGATGTGGTTATCGAGCAGTTTCGGCCCGGCGTTATGGCCAGGTTCGGTCTGGACTATCCGACCCTAAAAGAAGTCCATCCCTCCCTGATCTATTGCTCGCTCACCGGCTACGGCCAGACCGGGCCTCTGGCCGACCGGGCCGGCCACGACATCAACTACCTGGCCCGGTCCGGGCTGATGTCCTATTCCGGGAGGAAAGATAGCGGCCCGGTTCTGACCGGCATGCAGATCGCCGACGTGGCGGCCGGGTCCTATAACGCGATCATCGGCCTGTTAGCCGCGGTGGTCTACCGGCAGAACACGGGGGAAGGTCAATACCTGGATGTGGCCATGACCGACGGCGTGATGGCCTTTAACGCCATGGCCGGGGCTTCCTTCCTGGCCGACGGGCGGGAACCCGGGCGGGAAGGACATTTGTTGAACGGCGGATCTCTTTACGATTTCTACGAAACCAAGGACGACCGATATCTCAGTTTCGGCGGCCTGGAGCCCCAATTTTTTGCCGCCTTTTGCCGGGCCATCGACCGTCCGGACCTGATCCCCGGGCAGGTGATTACCACCGATCCCCCGAAAATAAAACAGGAGGTCCGGGAGATTATTCGCTCCAAGACCCGGGATCAATGGCTGGAGATTTTTGAAGGAACCGATGCCTGTTTGGAACCGGTCCTATCCCTGGCTGAAGCCCTCTCCGATCCCCAGGCCCGGGAACGGGGAATGGTGGTCGAGCTTCCGCTACCGGGAGGCGGTTCGGTCAAACAGTTGGCCCATCCCGTCAAATATTCGGAAACCGTCCCCGAATACCGACACATCGGGGTTTTGGCCGGGACCCATACCTTTGAGATTTTGAAAAAATTGGGATACACGGAAGAGGCCTTCAGGGAATTCGAAAAAACCGGATTGTTCCAATAAACCCGGTCCGAAATGAAAGGATGGGTGTAATTCAACGTGGGGGCGGCTAATCGGGATAGGTGCTTCAGGCTCAGTCTACTCCTACCTTCTTTTTTCCTCTTTTCCTTTTTCCTATCCCAAGAACTCCAGGCCCAGAATGACAGGCCCTATCTCCTCCCCCGGGTCCAGTTAGGGAAAGCCTCTTTCTACTGCCCTTCCCTTCATGGGAACCGCACCGCCTGTGGAACAGTCTATAATGAAAAAGAGCTGGTGGCCGCCCACCCCTACTATCCTTTCGGCACCGTCGTGCGGGTTACGAACCTGGCCAACAACAGGAATGTTGAGGTAATCATTAACGACCGGGGCCCCTCCAGAAAGCATCGAAAGCAGGGAGGAATCATAGATATCTCACGGGGCGCCGCCCGCGAACTGGGGATGCTCCGACGGGGAATCGCCCGTGTCCGGGTGGAAGTCCTGGAATGGGGCCCCCACAAAGCCAAATTTGACGGGCCGTAGGGTGAATTAAATAATCAGATATTTTCACATGATTTTCCACTTTTTTGGTTGCATTGAAAGTTATTTCGAAAAATCCGAATTTGGGTTTGCTCCCGATCATGGGAGGCCATGAACTTTTGGATTGATTATTCCTACCAGGAATTCTAGAATTAGAAAGGATCGAATTCTTCAGTTAAGAAATGACTTCCTATAGGAGGAAAATCATGTCCAGGGTTAGTCGTGTGAAAGATCTCTCCCTTTTCTTGATTTTGTCTATCACTATTTCGGCCTGGACAGGGTATTCGGAGGCGCAGGAAGTGGATTGCGCGATCATTGCCAAGATTGAAGGGAATCGAGTCACCTTAAATCCGGAGGGTGGGAAAAACACCGGCTTCGTCATCACATCCAAAGATAGCGCGGGTTTAAAAGTCGGGGATCGGGTTAAAGTCCAGGAAGGCCACATTGTCATCTGCGTCTTCCCGTTACCCATGCCTGACCCGGATAAAAAATCACCGACTGTTCCCGGGGCGAAACCTTATTAATCGCAACCAGAAATAGAAGTTGATTGGCCATTTCACTTTCCCTGTTCTACCAGGGTTCCGTTGATGAATTTATGAATAATGCTTGATAGATAAGTCTGATACGGTAAGCCTTCCTTGATAGCATTTCTTTGTAGTTCGAGGAGGTCTCTTTCAGAAATTCGAATATTCAATCTCCTGTCCTTTCTCAAAGTATTACGGGCGTACTGAACCAACTCTTTTTTTCTTTTTGAAAGGTCAGTGACTGGAACCCATTCGCCTTTCTCGAAGCTATCAAGTATTTCCTTCTCTTCTTTCGTGAGTTTAGTCTTCATGTTTGTCTCCAAAATATCGCTGCGTTGCCTTCCTGCTCGGGATAATCGTTTTCAGAAATAACTCTTCCTCATTCTCAGTATAGGGTACGAGATATGCGTAATTGGCAATGCTGATGACCATGATTCGCTGACCGGGGTAGGCCTGCTGGTTGGGATGCAGATAATCGTCTAATAGGTCACCTCTCTCAATATAGAAAACCACATCCTCGAAACAGATTCCCCTTGACCCTTTCAGCACCAGACTTTTTTCTGTGTTCCAGTTTATGCTTTTCATTGATAAATGTTATCACATTGTGTGCAGATTGGCAACATTGAAAATTCGCCCGGACTATGATATAATAACAATAAATTGAAAAGGTCCGAATAGGGAGGAGTTATGAAAATCAATTTAAATCTTTATGCCTCTCTGGCCGAGTACCTGCCCGATAGGACCCGAGGAAATCCCAATAGCATCGAACTCCCCCAGGGAACAACCATTAGGCAATTAATCGGACAACTCCACATTCCGCTCGACACCCCCCGGATCATCTTTTTAAACGGCGCGCACGCCCCTCTTGAGGCCCTACTGAATGAAGGGGACAGATTGGGGTTGTTCCCCCCTTTAGCCGGGGGGTAGGTATTATGTCAAAAAAGACATAACTGATTAATTTTACAGAATTTTATCTTGACATTCCAATCCAAAGAGCGAAAATAATTCGCAGCATTAATTTCTACTTACGGTTTTTTCTTAAAAACCATTACCCCTATCGAAAGGAGAATCCGATGGATAAAATTTTGCGGGTGAATATGGGGGCCGAGGGCGGCCCAACTTTTGAGGAAACCCCGGTGGGAGACTATGCCGGCCTGGGTGGCCGGGCGTTTACTTCAGCCGTGGTCGCCAAGGAGGTGCCGCCTCTATGTCATCCCCTGAGCGAGGACAACAAACTGGTGATTGCGCCGGGTCTATTGAGCGGGACCACCGCGGCCATGTCCGGCAGGATCTCGGTGGGCTGCAAAAGTCCCTTGACCGGCGGGATCAAGGAGGCCAATTCCGGGGGACAGGCTTCCCAGGTCCTGGCGCGCTTGGGGTACGCGGCCATCGTCCTGGAGGGGAAACCGAAGGACGACACCCTTTACCGGATTCTCATCAACAAGGACGGGGTGAAGATTTGGGCCGATAACAGCCTGAAGCTCCTCCCCAATTACGACCTGATTGACAAAATGAAACAGGAATACGGGGAAAAAGCCACCTTCATCTCCATCGGTCCGGCCGGGGAGATGAAGCTGTCGGCCGCCACCATTGCCTTCACCGACATGGAGCAGCGCCCCACCCGGCACGCCGGCCGCGGCGGCGTGGGCGCCGTCATGGGCTCCA
>Ga0315283_10003162_pt1 | contig 14010 bp, 14 predicted proteins | sample YL17G09_0_MG_FD_204541 | JGI IMG/M metagenome (GOLD analysis project Ga0315283, IMG submission 204541) | Sediment microbial communities from Yellowstone Lake, YNP, Wyoming, USA - YL17G09_0 | ecosystem: Environmental > Aquatic > Freshwater > Lake > Sediment | place: USA: Wyoming | collected... | reverse complement strand
TGCGACTGATGCTATGCTTCGCCAAACGCGCATGCCGGCATCGTCATCAGCGCGAACGGCTCGCGTATCAGGGTGAAATGATCGCATGCAATCGACCGTGCACCAAAGCGAAGAAGAATCCGGGCAGGTCGCCGACCCCAAGCCGATTCCGATGGCAGCCGGAACTGCCGACGCGGCTTCGAGCTGCGATGTTTTCGTGCTCGGCGGCGGGCCCGGGGGCTCGACCATCGCCGCGCTGCTGGCCGAGCGCGGCTGGAACGTGGTGATCGCGGAAAAAGATCGCCACCCGCGCTTTCACATCGGCGAATCCCTGCTGCCGCTGAACATGTTGCTGCTGCGGCAACTCGGGGTTTATGAGGAGGTCGCGCGCATCGGCATGCCGAAGTACGGCGCCGAGTTCAATTCCCCTGAGCACGGCCCGCCGGTCACCTTCGACTTCAGCCAATCCTGGGACGAGACCTACCCGTCCGCTTTCGAGGTCAGGCGCTCCGAGTTCGATCAAATACTGTTTCGCAACTGCGCGAACAAGGGCGCGTATGCGATCGAGGACTGCCGGATCACGAATGTCGCATTCCCCGCCGGCGAAGACGTTCGCATAGAAGCACGCCCGCACGATGGCGGCCAGCGCGCCTGGCGCGCCCGCTTCTTCGTCGATGCGTCGGGGCGCGACACCTTTCTAGCCAACCGCTTCGGCATCAAGCGCCGCAACCGCTTGCACAACAGCGCGGCGATGTACGGGCATTTCACCGGCGCGCAACGCCTGCCGGGCAAGGCAGCGGGCAACATCAGCATGTTCTGGTTCGATCACGGCTGGTTCTGGTTCATTCCGCTGCTCGACGGCACCACCAGCGTCGGCGCGGTGTGCTGGCCGTACTACATGAAATCCAGAAAAACCGACCCGACCACTTTCTTCCTCGACACCATCGCCCTGGCCCCTAAACTGGCGGAACGCCTGCGCGATGCCAAGCTCACCCATGGCGTTACCGCGACCGGCAACTTTTCGTACAATGCGGACCGGATGCACGGCGATCGCTACATCATGATCGGCGATGCGTTCGCCTTCATCGACCCGGTGTTCTCGTCGGGGGTCATGCTGGCCATGAACAGTGCATTCTTGGGTGCCGACGCGGTCGACGCCAGTCTGCGCGATCCGGTGCGGGCGCCGGCGCTTCTGCGCAAATTTAATCGCAGCGTGCGCTCGGGAGTCAGCAGCTTCTCGTGGTTCATCTACCGCATGACGCATCCCTCGATTCGCGACATGTTCATGTGCCCGAGCAACAGACTGCGCATGCAGGAAGCTGTGCTGTCGTTGCTGGCCGGCGACTTGTTCCGCGGCACGCCGATCCACTGGAGCCTGCGCGCGTTCAAGGGTGCCTACTACCTGGTAAACCTCGCGCATCCACGCCGCAGCTTCACCGCCTGGCGCCATCGCCGGCGGACATTGCAAGAGCGGTTGGCGCAAACGCCGGGGTCGTGATGCAGCAGATCGCCGCTTTGGCCAGTCTGCGTTACGCCAGCGCCGCAGCGCTAAACGCGCTGCTCGAAGAATGCCACGGTAGCGTGCTCGGCTTTGTCAGGTTCAGCAAGCCGTCGCGCGGCTGCAAGGACATGGCGTCGGCATTGCCGCGTCGTGGATTTTTTGGTGTTCGTCAAAACCGGTAGATGCCGATGAATAAACCAATCACGGCCCTGCCCGGCCTGCGCTACCTGGTGCTGATCCCCAGTTACAACGCCGGACGCAAGGCGCTGGAAACCGTCCGTGCGGCGCGCGAAACCGGTGAGCATGTCTGCGTGGTAGTAGACGGGAGCACCGATGGCACCCGTGAACAACTCATGCACATGGCGCATTCGGATCCGGCATTGACCGTGCTGGCCCTTGCACGCAACAGCGGCAAAGGCGCGGCAATCCTGCACGGTTTGCGCGATGCGCTCGCTCGCGGCTTTACGCATGTGCTGACGATGGATTCGGATGGCCAGCATCCTGCAGCGATGATCCCTGCCTTCATCGCCGCATCGAGAGCGCAAACCGACGCGCTGATTCTGGGCCAGCCGGTGTTCGACGATTCCGCGCCGCGTGAACGGGTGATCGGCCGCCGCTTTTGCAACTGGTGGGTGAATCTCGAGACCCTGCACGCGGGCATCGGGGACTCGCTCTTCGGCATGCGCGTCTACCCGGCCCGGACGCTGCTGGAAGTCATGGAATCACATCGCTCGATGCGGCGCTTCGATTTCGACGTCGAATGCGCGGTGCGACTGGTATGGCGCGGCGCCAGGCCGATCAACCTTCCGGCGCCGGTGCGCTACTTCAGTCCGGACGCGGGCGGCGTATCGCATTTCAACTACCTGAGGGACAATGCATTGCTCATTTCGATGCACGTGCGCTTGGTCTTCGGCTTCCTGTTGCGACTACCGCTCCTGCTGATTCACAGATTTCGCTCCCAGGCAGGCGCAGGAAACGACATTCGCACGCAATGACCATGGCGCGCGCCGCGCAGCCGCTCTGCGCGCCTCCTGAAGATCCGGCCACATCGCGCGCTCGCGGTTTGGATGTCGCGCAGACTTTTCGCATTCCCGGGTAGGGCCGCAATCCATGCCACCTGGTTCGCAGCGCAGCGGGCGGGACGAGCGCTCGAGGGCGGCACGCTGGTCATGGCCGAATGCGTGCGGCCGTTTCCCGATACCCCGCCGCATCTGGATGCTGGCGTTCAACTTGTTGAGTTCGTTTCGCGATGCGCGGCTGGTGCCCGGTTGGCGCCCGAACGGCGGCTTCCTCATGCCGGTACAACGCACTGCCGCTCTCGAGTCCACCGGCGTCGGGGACGTGCGCTTCTATCCGCATAGCGCAGCGATAGGCGACGCTTATCCGAGTTTCATCGTTGCGCCCGTCGTGGCCAGACGGGCATGAACGCGTTGATCGAGGTGCCCGCCGGCGGCCCCTGGTTCGAAGGGCACTTTCCGGGACGGCCAATTCTTCCGGGCGTCGCGCAACTCATGCTGGTTCTGGACGCGCTCGCGCGCGAGGCGCGTCGACCGGTTCCGATTCAAGGCATCGCGTTTGCGCGCCTGCGCCAGCTCGTCTTCCCGGGAGACCGTCTCGAACTCGTCGCGCGCGACCAGGAGGCGGTACGCTTGCGATTCGACCTGAAACGCGAAGGCGTCCTGGTCGCCAATGGCGAATTCATTCTTGGCACGCCGCCAGCGCCGCGCGGTGCAACCATCCTGTACGCAACGCCCGAAACGCCCGCAGCCACTGCCCGGCCGCTCGACGATCTACTGCCGCAGCGCCCGCCGATGCGCTTGCTCACATCGATCCTGCGACTGACAACGGGCGGCCTGACGTGCGCGGCGCACATGCCCGGCAAGTGCGCGCTGGTCGTCGCTGGCAGCGCGCCGGCCGTGGCTTCGATCGAAGCCGCTGCCCAGGCGACAGCGGCGTGGGATGCCCTGCGGCGCTGGCGCAATACGGGCGTCGCTTCCCCCCGTGTCGGTTATCTGGTTGCCCTGCGCGAAGTCGCATTCTTCACCGAGCGCATACCGGCCGATCGGGAGATGCTGGTTTGCGTCAGCCTCGAAGCCGCTGCGCCGCCGCTGACCCATTACCGTTTCGAAGTCGCGCTGGAAGGGATGCCGGTGACGCGCGGGACCATCGCGACCTTCCTTGCCGATGACGGCGGATGAGCGTCAGCCCAGCCAATATTCGTCAGCCCTGCTGAGGCGAACGCGCTTTAAGAATTGCCGCAAACACCAGACTCAGAAACGCGCCGGTTGCCACTGTGGTGCCGATGGCGCTGAGCAGCGGTGTGGCTGCGAAACCGAGCACGCCGAAACCGGCGACCGTGGAAAGATTGCAGAACAAAACCGAAGTGGCGGTGCGTTGCGGATCGGCTGCACCCGGATTGCCGCGCTCGAAGAACAGCGTGTAGTTCGAGCCGACGCCGACAACCAGCAAGAGCGCCACCAGATGGAAAATATTCAGGCGTGTGCCGGTCGCGAGCAGGATGCCCGCCGTAACCAGCACGGCGGCGGCCAGCGGCGCCACGACGTCCCAACTGCGCTTGGCCGAGCGCAACGTCAGCATCAGCAGCACCACGATCGCCACGGCGCCCAGTACGGCGAATCCCAGTGCCCGCAGCCGGTAGCCGCGATACAGCACATCGAGTTCGCGCTTCATGTCGAGCAGCGCCACCTGCGAGCGATCGTGTTTCGACAGCCCTGCTTGCAGCAAACGCATGTCGGAAACCCCGCGCAGCGGCAGCATGGCAAACCAACCGTCCCGGCGCTGTGCGAGCAATGCCTGCAGCTTCAGTCCGAGACCGGTTCGCGCCAGATCCTGCGACGTCACCGGCGCCCGCCGTTTCGCCGCCTGCGCCTCCTCGACGAACGCGGCGAACGTCCCGGCGCGGAACGGCAAGCCGTCTGCGGCCGCGGCCAGGTTGCGCGTCAACGTGGCCGCGTCGGGAATAGCCTGTTGCCGCGCACGCTGCGCGCCGGCGCTGGGAAGATAGAATGTGGGCGAATCGAATCCCGCGAGGATCCCCTCGGCCTGGAGCGCCGCGAGCGTGGCGCTGGCCCGCTCCGCGGATTCCAGCACCGCCTGCTCGGAATCGCCTCTGACCACCACCAGGACGCCGACGTCCGGCGCACCCAGGTCCGCGCGCATTTGCTGATCGACTCGTTGCATCCGCAGCGGCGCCGGGTTCAAGCTCGACAGGTCGTCGTCCCAGACCGTCGATCCCCTGCCTGCCAGCCACGCCACCGCTGCGATCACCAGCACCAGCAGGGGAATGCGCAAACGGTGCGCGTGCGAAAGCCAACGCATCAATGCCGGGCCCAGCGCGGCCGCGGTCCTGACGTGGTAACCCTGCGGCACCAGTTCGGGCAGCACCCAGCGCGTCACCGAGACCGCGACGACCAGCCCGGCAATCGAAAACAAGCCGAGCTGGGAAAGCCCCGAAAACCCGGAAAACAGCATCGCGCCGAAACCGAACACCGACGTCGCCATGCCCAGCCGCAGCGTCGGCCAGATGCGCTGCAAGGTCGTCTTCGGTGTGCTGTCCGGCGCGGTATTGGTGAACAGATAGATCGCGTAGTCCACCGCCTCGCCGATCAGCGTCGCGCCGAATCCGAGCGTCACCCCGTGCACCGAACCGAACGCGAGGCTCACCGCGGCAATGCCGGCCAGCGCGCCGCTCGCCACCGGCACCAGCGTCAACGCCAGCACGCGCAGCGACCGATAGACAAACAACAGGATCGCGCTCACCAGCAACGTGCCGAGCAGGGAAAAGCGCATCGCGTCGCGCTTGATGCCGGCGCGGCTCTCGACGGCAAAAACGCCCGGTCCGGTGACGAGGAGCCGCGCGCCCGCGGCATGCTGTTCCGGCGCCGCCGCCTCGAAGGCGGCACGAATCTGCGCCAATGCCTGTTCCTGCGCATCGATATCGAAACCGGCCGCGCGCGTCTGCACAACCAGCAGCGCGCGGGTGCCGTCGGCGGAAAACCAGATGCCCTCGCGCTTGCCAGGTCCGCCCTGGCCCTGAAACCGCTCGATTACTTGCAGCATCTCGCCGGTCGGATCGCGCGGCAGCAGATTGCCTGTCAGCATGCTGGCAGGCGAACTGAGCAGGTCGAGTTGTTGCTCCAGAGCGCGCCGGATGCCCGCCGCGCTGAAGCGCTCCGCCGTGACCGCCGGGCTGAGCACATAACGGTTGCGCAACAGGAATTCGCCGTCGGCACGCCACCCTTCCTGCGCACCGTTCGCAACATAGGAAAAGTGCTCGTTTTTTTCCAGCCGCGCCGCCAGCGCGCGGCTGAGCGCCCCGAGTTCGTCCGGCGGGCGCCCCTCGATGCCGATCAGGATAAGGCGCGAGACCGCGCCTTCGCGCAGTTCGTCGACCAGGAAGCGCTGCGTCGGCGACGGCGAACTCGGGAGAAAGGCGGCAAGATCGGCGCCGTACTGCGACCTCGCAACAATAATTGCGCAGGCAAGCACGCATCCCAGCCAGATGCCGACGCGCCTGCGCGCCGGCGATTTCACGGAACGTCCTCGAGTATTTTCATGACCGAACGATCGCCCCGCGTTTCCTGCACTTCGATGGTGTCGATGCGCGCCTGGCTGCCGTCGATGCGGATCAGGCTGATGACTTCATTCATGCTGGGCTCGCGCGGCGCGAGATAAAGCTGCCACTTCGCCGGCCCGCCCTCGAGTTCGACGCGATAGAAACGCTCCAGCACCTTGATGTCGCCGCCGAGGGTGGCGCGGATGCTTTCGACGAAACCCCACAGCGTCGGATAATCCCGCAGCTTCAGCACGCGGCGCTCGTTGCGTCCGGGATTCTCCAGAGTGAGTTTATCGTCCATCACCGTGACGGTTTCCGGTTTCGGCTTGAGCGTGCGCTTCTCCAGGCGCCCGGGCCGCGTATAGCTCAGCGTGCCGGAAAGTTGCAGCGGCGCCTTCAGGACTTTCAGATATTTGCGCTCGACGAAGCGGACCTGCGAATGCTCGACCTGGGACAATTGCAGCATCAGGCGCTCGATGCCCCACTGCGCTGCCGGCTCCGCCGAGCGCGCCGGACTGACCGAAATCACGCTCAGCGCCAGCAAAAGCGCCGCGAGGACACCGTTACGGCCGTGCATTGGCATCGGCCCAGAAATCATAGAAATTGAACCAGTTGTAAGGCGCAAGCCGGCAGTAGTGCTCGAGGCGCTGCGCGTACTGTGCCGCCCCCTCGCGTATCATCGCGTCGCGCCTGCTGCGATCGAGTTTCGGCATCTCCAGCAGGCGCTCGAAGTACAGATCGTAGCGATTGCTGCCGCGATAAAGGGCCACCATCAGAACCAGCGGCCGTCCGATCAGGGCGGCAATGCGGAAGGGCGCGGTCGGCAGCGCAGCCGACTCGCCGAGAAACCGCACGCTCACTGCGCCGGATTCATGCAGCCTGCGGTCGCCGAGCATGCCGACCCAATCGCCACGCTCGAGACGCTCCTGTACCTTGATCATCGAATCAGGCGAACCCATCCCGATCACCGTTCCGTCCAGGCCGGGATCGATCGCCCGCGCCAGCGCATTCATGTTCGGGCTGCCGTGCTCGAACATCATCATGGTGACGTTCAGGTTGTGCTCTTCGCCGAAAACGTGCAGCGCCGCGAAGCTGCCGAGATGCGCGCCCAGCAGAAAGCAGGGCTCGCCGCGCGCCTTCGCCTGATCGAGAACGTCCTTGCCATGTACCCGCACGTCGAATTGCGCGAAGCGATTGCGCAGCAGAAACATGCGGTCGAGGGCGACCGTGGCAAAGCTGTAGAAGTGGCGGAAAAGATCCGCAAGACGCGGCGGACGCTCGAGCACTCTGCCCAGATACTGCCTGGACGCGGCCCGCCCCGTGACCGAAAACAGCAGGAAATAAAGGCAGACCGGATAAAGCAGCACCCGTCCGGCCGGGCGGCCAAGAGTCAGCGCGAGGCGGACCAGAAATTTCAAAGCGGCATCGTTGGAGCGTTCGCGCTGTTCCAGCCAGGCGTGGGTCAAGCGCTGTCCTCCCGCTTCATTGCGCCCGACCGGATTTGTGCATAGCCAAGCAATGCCTCGCGCGGCAGCTTGCCGGTGGCGTTGCGCGGGAGTGAATCGACGAAGTACAGCGGCCGCGGCAGAAACGCGGGGTCGACGCGGGCGCGCAACGCGCCGAGCAGAAACTCCCGCGTAAGACCAGGCGCCACCACGAATGCCGTCAGCCGGGTCACACCGTCGCCACTCTCATCCGGCATGAAGAACGCGCCGTCGCGCACGCCTTCGATGCCGTTCAACTGATGATTGAGGTGGCCGAGCGAAGTGCGCTTGCCGGCAATGTTCACCAGGTCGGCATTGCGCCCGTGCAGAATAAAAACGTCGTCGCCATCGGGCTCGATCACATCGGTGAACGGGACCTCGGTTTCGACATGGCCGCCCGCGACTCTCACCACGTCGCCGTCGCGACGCAATCGCACATCGCGCAGGCAATGCCACGATGCGCCTTGCACAGTACGCCGCGTAGCCACCATCCCCGCCTCGGTGAAACCATAAACCTCGTGCAGCGGCGCGCGATAACGGGCTTCCGCCTGCGCAGCCAGCTCCCGCGAAAGCGGCGCGGTGGCGCAAACGATCAGCCGCAATCGCGGCAGATCCAGGTCTTCGACCAGAAGCGCGCGCAGATGCACCGGCGTCGTGATCAGGATGCGCTCGCCTGGCGCATCTTCCAGCGCTGCGCGCACGTCGGCAGGGTAGAACGGCCGTGCCGCATGCAGCGCCAGCCCGTTTCTCAGCGCCATCAGCACGGACGACTCCAGGCCATACATGTGTTGCGGCGGAACGGTGCTGACGAGGGTGGCGTTTTCGCCCTGCAGCAGACCTAAGCGCGAGGCCGCGTCCGCCGCTCCGCGCGCGAGGCCGCCCCAGGTCTTGCAATGCGGCATGGGCCGCCCGGTCGAGCCGGAGGTGAAGGCGATGGCCGCGACCTGCCCGTCGGGGAAAGCCGGCACCGCGGAAAACGGCGGGCGCGCGCGCGATACCTCCGGATAGACGACCTGCTCGACGAGCGGCGCCGCCTGCGGCACGTCAGTCAGCACATACAGGCTCTCGTATTGCCGCTGCAATTGTATGAGCATCTCGGGCGTCTGGTTCGGCGGCAACAGGCTGACCTGATCGCGCAGCAGCGCCGCGCCGAACCCGACCGCGAAGCGGTAGCGGTCGCTGCAGATGTTGACCAGGAAACGGCGGGCGGGCAGACACTCGGCAACCTGAGCGACCTCGCTGAGAAAGTCGGCCACGCGCAGCACGCGGTTGCGGCGATACGCCAATGGGTCCGTCGGGCTGCGGTGGCTGATCAGCGTAAACACTTTGCTACCGCGGGTGGCGGCCGACGATCGCGGCAACCGTCAGCGGCCGCGCGCTGGGTTGGGCGTTGATTCGCCTAGCTTGCGGAAGGCCTGCACGACCGCCGGGAACGAGGCTGGGGCAAAGTGGGGATGGCGCAGTACGCGCCACGCATACTCGCCCAAAAACATCATCGCCAGCAACGGCAGGTTGAGCACGTTGGCGAACAAGGACCAGACCCTGAGCGGGGCCAGCACGAACAGCAACGCTGAAACGATCACCATAGCGGTGAAGAATACGCACCACGCCCAGGTCACCCGTCGCGTATAGGCCGCAACCTCATCGAGCAATGTGCCGTGCACGTAGCGCGCCACACGGGTGATCAATGCCTCGCGCCCGGGCCGCAGGGTGCGCCCGAAGACCCAGAGCATGAACAGATTGGCACTCAGCTGGGGGATCGGGTAGAGAATCGCCGGATCGGCATGGACCTCGTGCCAGACGACTACGCCGGCGGCCGTGCCCACCGCAAGCGCGATCAATCCCGCCCCGCCGCCCCTGCGGCGACCGAAATACCACGCCAGTACGATCAACGCCGGCACCCCGATGAGCAGTGCGCCCAGCATGCTCTGCGGATTGGAAAAAACCGCCCAGTGAATGAGCAACGGATAGGCGACCAGCACGGCGAGCGCCGCAAGGCCCATGCGCCAGGCGGCGCGAGACGGACCTTTAGCGGGTCCGATGGATCTGGACATGCTGATTCAGGTTACGCAATGAACTGAAGGTCTTCACGTTGTCGCTGTCATCGGAGCGCAACTGAAAACCGTACTTCTTGGACAACTCCAGCGCAACCTCGAGGATGTCGATCGAATCCAGTCCCAACCCGTCGCCGTAAAGCGGCGCAGTCGCGTCGATATCGACGGCGCTGACTTCCAGGTGCAGCGCCTCGACGATCAATCCGGCAAGCTCCAGCTCCTGCGCGGCCATGATCTCGACCGGTTCCATTTTCCCCTTCCCCTGCTATGCCCCGGTACCCCGGGGACGCGCGCGAACAGGCCGCCCACCATCGGCTTGCCACGATATCCGCATGTCCTTACGTCAAATTGACAAGGTTAGTCTTGATGGCGGCGTCCAGATTCTGAATCCAGCCGTTGTAGTTTTTATGAATCATTTGCGTCTTATCGTTGTACTTCAGGTTGGTGCTGTCAGCGTAGTCGATGCTGTAACTCTTGGTATCGTATTTGATCACAACCACGGCGCGATGAGTGCGCAGGAGCAGCGTCCCCGTGATGCTGCCAGGTGAATCTTCCTTCATTCCCCAGCCCAGACCGGTGCCGGCACGCTTGATAGCGTTGCCGACGTCGTCGAGCGTGAGGTTGGCCTTGCTCGATTGCACCGGCGCGTTGCTGACATTCTTGATATGCTGGGGTGCACAGCCCAGCACCGCCAAGGCCAGCAAAACCGCAATAAAACGAAAATACCGCAGAATCGCTATCTTTGCCATGATCTCTCCCTCCGGTGCGCGTTGCGCACCAAGTGCTGCATCTTTTGCATTGTTCGGATCGGTCTCGGGTCGCCTGCCATCTTCTGTGACCGGCTAAATTGTCTGCGTTGCCGGACATCGAGTCAACCGGACACCGGGGACCGGGCATCGGGTCCATTCGTTAGACGCGAAAAGCGGCATTTTCCGGGAGCGGAAGCGCGATTTCAGGGATGTCGCTAGAATCTATCCTTGACTGCATCACCCGCCGGGGCCATCGGCAGGCCGCATAGCCAGCGGCGCGCAAGCCCGCGCACCCAAGGCCGGCATCGCTTCGGCCCACCCGCCAACACGCACCAGAGACCCGCCAAGTGCAATCGCTTTACTTCAGTGGGATGTCGATTGCCACCGCTACCGGAATCGGATCCGAAGCCATGGTGGCCGCCTTGGGTTCGATGCGCAGCGGCCTGGCCCCGTGCAATTTCGAAACGGCACGGCTGGATACCTGGGTGGGACAGATCCCCGACGATCATCTGCTGCCGGTGCGCGCGGACCTGGCGGCCTTCGACTGCCGCAACCATCGCCTTGCCCAGCTTTGTCTCATGCAGGACGGCTTCGAGAATGCGGTGCTTTCGGCGCGCGAGCGCTATGGCTCGGACCGCATCGGCGTGTTCCTGGGAACGAGCACCTCGGGTATTTTGCAAACCGAACTCGCCTACCGCAGGCGCGATCCGTGCAGCGGGGCGCTGCCGGCGGACTTCCTGTACGCGACGACGCAAAACATCTATTCGCTTGCCTGGTTCGTTCAAGCGTATTTCGGCCTCGACGGTCCTGCAGCGGTGGTTTCCACGGCCTGTTCGTCGAGCGCCAAAGTGTTCGGCAACGCGGCACGCATGATCGCCGCCGGTTTGTGCGATGCCGCAGTCGTGGGCGGCGTCGACAGCCTGTGTCTGACTACGCTGTACGGCTTCGGCTCGCTGGGGCTGCTTTCCGCCGCGCCTTGCCGTCCCTTCGACGCGAATCGCAACGGCATCTCGATCGGTGAGGGCGCCGGGTTCATCTTGCTGGAAAAAGCCCGGCAGGGAATCGCGCCCAATACCGTGGCCTTGCTCGGTGTGGGCGAGAGCAGCGATGCCTATCACATGTCCTCGCCCCACCCCGAGGGACTCGGCGCCAGACTGGCGATGCAGCGGGCGCTGCGTAGCGCCGAATTGCCCGCGGATGCCATCCACTACATCAACCTGCACGGCACCGGTACGCGCAGCAACGACGATACCGAGGGCAAGGCGGTATCGGCATTGTTCGGCGATCGCGTTGCGTGCAGCTCCACCAAGGGTTGGACCGGGCACACTTTGGGCGCCTGCGGCGCGATCGAGGCGATCATATCGGCGCTGGCGATCGAGCACGGCTTCCTGCCCGGAAGCGCCCACACCGAAGTCGTAGACGCTTCGCTCGCCCTGCACTACCTCACGGCTACCTCGGCCATCGCTGCCGACATCGTCATGAGCAACGCGTTCGGATTCGGCGGCACCAATTGCAGCTTGGTTCTGGGTCGGAGAAACCGGTGAAATGCTTTGTCGAAGCCGCCGGCGTTGTTGCCCCGGGACTTGCTGGCTGGCAAAAATCGCGCGCAATCCTCGCGGGCGAAGTCGCGTACCGTTTCGAAGAGTTCGCGGCGCCGAAGCTCGATGTGTTGCCGCCGGTGGAACGCCGGCGCACGGGATTGCCGGCCAAGCTGGCGATCACGGTAGGACAGGATGCGCTGCTGCAGAGCGGACGAACCGTGGCCAGCCTCGCAACGGTGTTCGCTTCTTCCGACAGCGACGGCGAGCTCATCAACGAGATTTGCAAGACGCTGGCGGGCGCGGAACGGCGGATTTCGCCGACGCGCTTCCACAATTCCGTCCACAACGCCGCGGCGGGTTACTGGAGCATTGCCACCGGATCGCATGCCTCTTCCACCAGCTTGTGCGCTCTGGATTGGAGTGTCGCCGCCGGACTGGTCGAGGCCGCCAGCCAAGTTGCAGCGGATCGCGAGGACGTGCTATTGATCGCTTATGATGTGCCTTATCCCGAACCGCTGCTCGATGCGAGGCCGGTGAAATACCTGTTCGGCGCCGCGTTTCTGCTAGCGCACGACCGCGGCGGCCACTCGATCGCCGCTCTCGAGATCAAGCTGAAGCGCGGCGGCGAAGCAACCCGGATGCACGATCCGCTGCTGGAGGAGTTGCGCCGCGACAACCCGGCGGCGCGCGCGCTGCCGCTGCTGGCCGCGCTGGCAAATCCGCCGCAAGGCCCGATCGTAATAGAGTATGTCGCCGGGAATGCGCTGGAAATCACCGCAACTTCCTGCTGATCGACAAGCCGCGCATTCGCCAAGCGGCAACGATCTGGTCATCGAGGCACGGCGCCTGCTCGGCAAAGAATCGCGGGTGCTCTACGACTTCAGTGTGAGCGACGCGGACCGCGAACTCGCCAGCGGACGCACCGCAGCGGTTTTCAGCGCGCGTTGCGCAGCGCCTCGATGCGTTCGTCGAGCGGCGGGTGCGACATGAACAAGCGCGCAAGCCCTCCGGCCTGTCCGCCGGAAATGCCGAAGGCTCGCATCTGCGCGGGCAGTTGCGGCGCCTCGTGGGCCTGTTTGAGCCGCTGCAGAGCGGCGATCATCTTTTCGCGCCCGGCAAGCGCAGCGCCACCCGTGTCGGCGCGAAACTCACGCCGGCGACTGAACCACATGACGATGATGCTGGCGAGGATGCCCAATACCAGTTCGGCAATGATCGACGTGATCCAGAAGGCCGGACCGTTGCCGCGCTCGGTCTTGAACACCACCTTGTCGACGAGGTTGCCGATGATGCGCGACAGGAAAATCACGAAGGTATTCACCACGCCCTGAATCAGCGCCAGCGTGACCATGTCGCCGTTGGCCACGTGCGTGATCTCGTGGCCCAGCACGGCCTCGGCTTCGTTGCGCGTCATACTGTTGAGCAGCCCGGTGCTGACCGCGACCAGCGCGCTGTTGCGGTTCATGCCGGTGGCAAACGCGTTGACGTCCGGCGCGTCATATATCGCGACGTCGGGCATGCCGATGTTCGCTTGTTGCGCCTGCCTGCGCACCGTCTCGACCAGCCAGTGCTCGGCATCCGTGCGCGGATTGTCGATGACCTTTGCGCCGGTCATGAATTTGGCCGACCACTTCGACATTGCCAGCGATATCAGCGAGCCGCCGAACCCGATGACACCCGCAAACACCAGCAGCGCCCCCAGGTCGAGGCCGCCGCCGGATTGCGCCAGCATGCGATCGACACCCAGGAGCCTCATGGTGATGTTGAGGACGAACAGGACCGCCAGATTGGTGATGAGGAACAGCGCTATGCGTTTGAACACGGTTTAACCTTTCTCAGCAAGAAGGAAACGGATCATTTAGAGGGCGGCCCGGCAACCAAGTTCCGGCTTGCCCTGCGTTGGCTACCAGGCTGTTGAAAGATCTGGCGGACTCGCGGCTCGCGATCAGCAACAGCGCGTACTGCAAAGGACTAAGGAAATAACTCACTCACCGCGGAGGACGGTAGAGTAGAGGAGGAGGCGTGCGAACGATAAACCATAAGCAGTCCCCCTCCCCCCTCGTCGAACCGGACGTGCGGATTTCCCGCATCCGGCTCTCATGCAAGCACTCCCCGTCACCGCGTAC
>Ga0315283_10003158_pt1 | contig 14013 bp, 15 predicted proteins | sample YL17G09_0_MG_FD_204541 | JGI IMG/M metagenome (GOLD analysis project Ga0315283, IMG submission 204541) | Sediment microbial communities from Yellowstone Lake, YNP, Wyoming, USA - YL17G09_0 | ecosystem: Environmental > Aquatic > Freshwater > Lake > Sediment | place: USA: Wyoming | collected... | reverse complement strand
GACAGGATAGGATTGGTAGCCACGGACAGGGCGCCGTTGGTAGGTGAAATCAGCGTAGGAGCGTTGGGGGCAGGGGGCGGGCCACTCGTTGTGTCCTTCTTGCCGCAACTCAACATCGCTAAACTGAAAAACGCGAAAAGAACCGAGAGGAGCAAAGCGGTCAAGAAGCGACCCATCCTCCGCGGGGTTTGGAGACCTAAAGAGCAGAACACGGGTTTCATTTCCTGGTCCTCCTTTCTGTTAGGCTTCGTTTAGACTGACCCTCAAAGACGCGCGAAAGCCTCATCGAGGCTGCCTTTTCTGCCCATACCTTTTGAGGTAATACGGGGCATAGACCGTGAGGGCAATATCGAGTTCTTTCGCTTCCTGGGCTATCTTCCCGGCCTCGGCTTCACCCAGGTGCACTCCTTGCACGAACTCCAGCTCCATGGCCTCCAGGCCAAGCTTGCGCACGGCGAAGAGGCCGTCGGTCGTGCTCGTGCCCTTGGCGCAGACCGGTATCCCCGCAGTCCCGAAACGCAGGGCGTTCATGCCAAGGCGGCGGCTTCTTCCCGGGAATATCCCAGGACGTTAGCGAAGGATTCCGCGATCTTCGCTTTGACCTCTTCGGGGTCTACCCAATGCCCCAATAGCTTCGCCAATGAGGTGACCCCCTTGTCCTGGATTCCGCAAGGGTTGATTAGGGAGAAATAGGATAGGTCTGTGTTCACGTTCAGGGCGAATCCATGATAGCTCACCCAAGATTTCACGGCCACGCCGAACGCGCATACCTTCTCCTCTCCCACCCATACACCGGTAAGGCCTGGTTTGCGTCCGGCCTCCAATCCGTACGAGGCCACGGTTTGAATAAGAACGTCTTCGAGATTCCGAAGATAACGATGCAGGTCCCTGCCCCTCTGGGCAAGGTCCACGATGGGATAGCCCACGATCTGCCCCGGCCCGTGAAAGGTCACATCCCCTCCTCGCTCCACCAGAAAGACTTTCACTCCATGCGCTTCCAGTGCTCCGGGGCCCGCGAGCACATTCTGACGTTTCCAGGCCCGACCCAGGGTCAAAACCGGTGGATGCTCGGCAAACACGAGGGTATCCTCGATCTCTCCTCTCCGGCGGCTCCCCACCAACTCCTTTTGAAGATTCCACGCCTTTTCGTAGGAGACCTGCCCTAAGTCTAATACGTGAAGGCCTTCCCTTTTATCGGGGAGTTCCATCCCCCTATTACGCCCTTTCCCGCTTTTAGGCTCCGGCGTAACCCCAGACAGGGTTAACCTCCATCGGCCATGTGCCGCTCTTCGCGGGCGTACCAGATCTCCGGGTCCTTGAGGTAGAGGTGCGTGTTCTGCAGGATTTCGAAGTGTCCGTTCTCCTCCTTGGCCAGCTGCTGGAAGAACCCCTTAAGCTCCGGTTCACGGGTCTCGCTCTCGGCCTTTTGGTAATAATAAAAGCTCTTGCGCTCGGTATCCAAGGCCATCTCCAGGATCTTTAAGGCTCCGGGCTCGGCCTTCTGCCTGGGAAGTTTCTTGCGGAAGGAGGCGAACACGTCCTCGGCCTTGGTCAGTTTTCCGGCCTCGACCTCCGGGACCGGCTCCCCGGCGGTCAGGGCCGCGTAGATCTCCTTGATTCGCTCGATGTGCGAGAGTTCGTCCTGGGCCAATCCCAGAAGCGCCCGTCGGGCGTTCTCGTTCTTCATCTTGGCCGCGCTCTGGGCGTAGAACGCATGACCCTGCTTCTCGATGACAATCGCCCGCTCCAGAACCTTAAACGCTGCCTTTTTTCCTGTCATGCTTCGGCTTTCTCCTTAATAAGGATGGCGTTGATTCTAACGGTTGACCATATGAACCGCTTGCCCGTGAACCGCTTCCGCCGCCTCCATGACCGCCTCGGTCAGCGTGGGGTGGATATGAATCGTGCTCGCCAGGTCTTCCGCCGTGCCTTCGAACTCCATGGCGGCTGTGACCTCGGCCAAAAGGTCCGAGGCATGGGGACCGATGATGTGCGCTCCCAGAATTTGGTCGGTCTCCGCGTCCGCGATGATCTTCACAAACCCATCGCTCTCCCCCAAGGTCAGGGCTCGGCCATTGGCCCGGAACAGAAACTTTCCGACCTTGATCGTCATCCCTTGGGCCTTGGCTTCTTCCTCCTTCAGCCCCACGCTGGCTACTTCTGGAGAAATAAATACCGAGCCGGGAACTGCGCGATAATCCATCATCGTCCCCCGCCCTGCGATGGCCTCTGCGGCCACGATTCCCTCCCGCGAGGCCTTGTGTGCCAGGAGCTTGCCCCCGACCGCGTCCCCGACGGCATAGACTTCCTTGACCGAGGTCTCCATGCGCTCGTCCACTTGGATGAACCCCTTGGGGGTCAAGGCCACCCCTAACCTCTCCAGGCCCAGGTCTTCGGTGTCCGGCCTGCGCCCCACGGCCACGAGGAGCTTCTCCACCGCAAACTGCTTCTCATCTCCCTGTCCTTCGCGGGGAACGGCGACGACTTCAACCTGGCCTTCCTTTCTGACTGCGCTCTTCACGACATAGCCCGTATGGAGGACAAAGCCTTGTTTCTTGAGCAGTTGGGCCGCGACCTGGGCAGTTTCCGGGTCCACCTCGGGCAGGATGGAATCCAGCATCTCCACCACGACGACCTCGGCTCCCAACCGTTTGTAAATGGTCCCGATCTCCAGCCCGATAGCCCCGGCCCCGACGACTCCAAGGCTCTGCGGAACCTGAGGCAGGTCCAAGGCCGCGGTGCTGTCGATGATCGCCTGCCCGTCGAAGGGGATGCCCTTCAGCGCGATGGGCCTTGAGCCCGTGGCGATGATGGCATTCCGAGCCTCGACCGTCTGAATCTCCCCGGTCCCCAGGGCGACCTCCAGGTGGGTCGCGTCCCGGAACATGGCCGTGCCCAAAAGGACGCTTATCTTGTTCCCCTTGCACAGAAACTCCACGCCCTTGACCAGGATCGTCACGTTCTTGGCCTTGCGGGCTTGCATCTTGGCCCAGTCGAAGGTCACCTTCTCGGCTGACAATCCGTAGGCCGAAGCGTTTTTCATCTTCTCGTACTGCTCCGTGGTCGTGAGCAGGTCCTTGGACGGGATGCAGCCGTAGTTCAGGCAGGTCCCGCCCAGCTTGTGCTTCTCGATCAGGGCCACGGACTTCCCTAACTGTGCCGCTCGGATCGCCGCCACGTATCCCCCTGGCCCTGCGCCGATAACAGCGAGATCCACGTTAAGGTCCTGAGACATAATAACTCCCTTTATATTTTACGAGGATGCCAACCCTCATCTGCCATTCTTTACAGCTCCTCCCCTCTCCACCTCCAAACTCCCCCTTCTCCCTTCGGGAGAAGGGACTGGAAGTAAAGAAAGCAAGCAGGAAGGTAACAGGGAGGGATCAGGGAGGGAAGACCTCGGGAACCCCTCGGAAAGCCCTCCTGCAAACCTCCCGTAACCTTCCTCCATCCCACCCTCAGAGGGTGGGGTTCGTTTCGCTGTCCAGCTTCATGGCGCAGAGCTTGCCGCAGATCGTGCACACGGCGTCCTTTGCGGCCTCGCTCTCCTCCCGGAAGCGCTTGGCCTTCTCGGGATCGATCGCCAGCTCGAACATCCCGTTCCAGTCCAGGGCCTTTCGCCTCCGGCTCATCTCCTCGTCCCATTCCCTGGCTCCCTTAACCCCCTTGACCAGGTCTCCCGCATGGGCCGCGATGCGAGCGGCGATGACTCCTTCCTTCACGTCCTCGATGGTGGGGAGCCGGAGGTGCTCCGCCGGAGTCACGTAGCATAGGAAATCAACCCCTGCGGCCGCGGCAATGGCCCCGCCGATGGCTGCGGTGATGTGGTCGTAACCCGGGGCCACGTCCGTGACCAGGGGTCCGAGGACATAGAACGGAGCCCCGCTGCAGAGTTTTTTTTCTAACTGCACATTAGCCTGAATCTGGTCCATAGGCACATGGCCCGGCCCCTCGATCATCACCTGACAGCCCTTCTTCCTCGCCCGCTCGGTCAATTCCCCGAGCACTAAAAGCTCCGCGATCTGCCCCCGGTCCGTGGCATCCGAGATCCCGCCGGGCCGGAGTCCGTCCCCCAAGGAGAACGTGACGTCATGCTCAAAGAAGATCTCGCACAACCGGTCGAATTGCTCGTACAGGGGATTCTCCCGCCCCGTTCTTTCGATGTAAGCCGCCAGAAGGGCTCCTCCCCGGGAGACGATCCCCACCCGACGCGGGTGGGCCCGGAGGTGTCGCACGGTCTCCCGGGTGACCCCGCAGTGCACGGTCATGAAATCCACCCCCTGACGGGCCTGCTTCTCGATGACCCCGAACAGATCCTCGGGAGAGAGATCCTCGATACTCCCCTCACAGGCCGCCTCGTAGATCGGCACGGTCCCGAAGACGACCGGGCACTGCGCCAGGAGGGCAGTGCGGATTTCGTCCAGGTCCTTCCCCGTGGAGAGGTCCATCACCGAGTCCGCCCCGCAACGGAGCGAGACCCGGAGCTTCTCCATCTCTTCGTCTTTATCTTGATGGTACCCCGAGGCCCCGATGTTGGAGTTCACCTTGGTGCGCAGCCCCTTCCCGATCCCGACCGCCGGGAAGGCGTGGTGCCGGTTGTGGGGGATGACGATCGCTCCCTCCGCAACCCCCTGCCGGATGGCCTCGGGCTCCAGGCCTTCGGCTTGGGCCACCTGCTTCATCTCCTCGGTGACGACGCCGGATCGGGCTTGACTGAGCTGGGTCATTTTAAATCACCCTCTGTCCATGGTCACAAGCTTTGCGCCGACAAGGCCTTAAATCACGTTCATCATGGCGTCAACCAGCCACTGGTCGGGATTTTCCAAATAATGCTTGATGCGTTGCAGGAACGAGACGGCCAGGGAACCGTCCACCAGGCGATGGTCGAAGGAGAGAGAGAGGTACATCATCCAGCGCACCGCGACCTCGTGGTTCACCACCACGGCTCGCTCTTGGATCTGGTGCACCCCGAGGATAGCCACCTCCGGCCAGTTGATCACCGGAGCCGACAGGATGGCCCCGTACCCCCCCGCATTGGTGATCGTGAACGTGCCCCCCTGGATCTCGGGAAGCGTCAGCTTGTCCTGCCGGGCGCGCTCGCCCAGATCCTCAATCTCCCTGGCCAGATCCAGCAGGCTCTTCCGGTCGGCATGGTGGATCACCGGCACGATCAGACCCTGGTCCCGGGCCACGGCCATCCCGATGTGATAGTATTTCTTGACCACGATCTTGTCTTCCAAGATCGAGGCGTTCACCCAGGGGTGCTCTTGGAGAGCCCAGACCGAGGCCTTGATGAGGAACGGCATGTAAGTCAGCTTGACCCCGTATTTCTCCCGGACCGGCTCCTTGTAGGCATTACGCAGGGACACGAGCCGGGTCATGTCCACCTCGTCGATGGTCAGAGTGTGGGCCGCAGTATGCCTGCTCTTCACCATGTGTTCGGCGATGAGCTTGCGCACCCCGGCAAGAGGGATGACTTCCTCTCCCCCAAGGGAAGAAGCCGTGCTGGAAAAACCCGTACCTTTAGCCGTAGCCGAAGTGGCGGGTTTGTTTTTGATTAAGGCTATAATGTCTTTCCGCGTCACCCGTCCGCCTAATCCTGTGCCCTGGATCAGGGTGATATTAATCCCGTGCTCCCGGGCGAGGCGACGGACCACGGGTGAGGTGAGGTGGGGACCCTGCCCTTTCTCTCCGGCGCTGACTTGGAGGGTCGGGATAGGCTGGGGTTGTGTCTGCACTCTCTCCATTTTCGCCTTGGGCTCGAGAGTGGCCACGGTTTCCTCTCCGGAAATCACGGCGATCTCCTGGCCCACCGGAACCACCGTCCCTTCCGGGGCAAGGATCTTTTCGATGACCCCTTCGCCCGGAGAGGGAATCTCCATGTTGATCTTGTCGGTCATAATTTCAAGGAGAGGCTCATCCCGCTTGACGCGTTCCCCCTCGCGCTTGAGCCACTTGGAGACCGTTCCCTCGATGACGCTTTCCCCCAATTGGGGCACGACCACCCTGATCGGCATAAGGTCCCTCCTAATACGCCGCGAGCTTGCGGGCCGCTTCGGCGATCTTCCCCGCGTCGGGCATCCAGTACTCCTCCATCGCCGGATGGAAGGGCACGGCCGGCGTGTCCGGCGGTACCACCCGCACCGGCGCGGCATCGAGGTCCTCGAAAGCCTTCTCGTTCGCCAGGGCCGTGATCTCGGCGCCCATCCCGCACATCCGGTAATCCTCGTGCACAGTCATGAGTTTGCCGGTCTTCTTAACGGACTCCAAAATCTTCTCCTCGTCGAGGGGCAAAAGGCTTCTGAGGTCTATGACCTCGACGTGGATGCCCTCTTTGGCAAGAATCTCCGCAGCCTCCAGCGATCGGTGCATCATCAATCCATAGGCGCAAAGCGTGATATCCGTTCCCAGTCGTCTGATCTCCGCCTTCCCGATGGGCACCACATAATCCTCTTCCGGAATCTCCTGCGAGATGCTGCGGTAAAGCCTCTTGTGCTCGAAGTAAAGCACCGGGTCTTCACCCCGGATCCCGGACTTGAGCAGCCCCTTGGCGTCATAGGGCGTGCCGGGTACAACCACCTGCAAGCCCGGCTGATGTACGAACCAGGCCTCGTTGGACTGGGAATGGTAAAGCCCTCCGCCCACCGCCCCGCCGTAGGGCACGCGGATGACCATCGGCGCGGTCCAGTCCCCGTTGGAACGGTAACGGATCTTGGCCGCCTGCTGGATGATCTGGTCGAAGGAGCAGGTGATGAAGTCGGAGAATTGGATCTCCGGGATCGGCCTCATGCCCATCAGGGCCGCCCCCACGCAGGCCCCGGCGATCAGGGACTCCGAGAGCGGGCTGTCCAGCACCCGCATCTCCCCGAACTCTTGGTAGAGGCCCTTGGTGGCCTTGAACACGCCCCCGTACCAGCCGATGTCCTCGCCGAACAGGAAGATGCGCGGGTCGCGCCTCATTTCCTCTCGCATCGCCTCGGTGATCGCTTCGATATAATTCACCTTTTTCATCGCAAGGATCCCTAGTTAAGACAGCCTGTTAATCCGTCGGAGCCTCATCTCTCGCCGTGTCTTCCCGGCCTCGTATTCCCGTTTCTCATCGGGCGTCTCCGGGAAAAGTGGCGGGACCGATGAGGGCTTTCCTTTTTTATCCAAGGCCACATAGGTCAGATAGGCTGTGCTCGTCTGATTCCTCTTTCCGGTCAGGGGATCTTCCGAGAAAACTGCCACCTTGACCTCCATTGAGGTTCTGGAAACATAGGTCACGCAGGATCGGAACACCGCCAGATGTCCCACCTTGATCGGAGAATGAAAGTCCATGGCATCTACCGACACCGTGACCACGGGCTTCCGGCAGTGCCTTTGGGCCGCGAGCACGCCCGCCAGGTCCACCCAGTGCATGACCTTCCCGCCGAGCACATTGGCGAAGTGGTTCGCATCCTGGGGCAGAACGAACTCGACCATCTCGGAGCACGACTCTCGAGCCGGTTTGGCTTTCATCAATGGAACCTCGGGCTTGTGGAGTAAACCTCCTCCATGGCCTCCTCGGGCCTGGGTGGAGGAGCCTTTTCCACAGCTTGGATAGCACCCTCAATTTCCCGTTCGATCCCTTGAGCAATCCGCTCTTTCTCCTCCGCGGTGAGCAGACCTTTTTCCATCAGGATTTTCTCGAAGCGCGGAATCGGATCCTTGGCCTTCCAAAATTCAAACTCACCGGGCGGACGATAGTTGGCCGGGTCGATCTCGGAGTGTCCGTACCAGCGGTAGGTTCTGCATTCGATCAGGGTCGGGCCCCCTCCATTTCGCGCCCGCTCGATGGCCTCCCGGGTCACTTCGTAGACCTCCGCGACGTCATTTCCGTCCACGGAGATTCCGGGAAATCCGTAGGCCGCGGCCCGTTTGGAGAGATCCGTGATCCCGGCCTGTAACTTTAAGGGGACGGACTCCGCCCAGAGGTTGTTCTGGATGATGCAGATGAATCCGAGTTTCTGGACTCCGGCGAAGTTCAGGGCCTCGTGGAAATCGCCCCGGCTCGTCCCGCCGTCGCCTGTGAATCCGACCGCGATGCGGTCCTCCCCACGGATTTTGAACGCCAGGGCCGCGCCCACGCCAAGGATGAGCTGGGCAGCCACGGTGCTGGCCGGCGGGATGACGTGGAATTCCCGGGAACTGTAATGGCAGGGATGGGCATGGCCCCGGTCCGGGCTCAGTGTGTTGGCATACACCTGCCCCAATATGGCGGTCAGGGAAACTCCCTTTCCTACGTTCGCGCCCAGCTCCCGATGGGAGGGCGCGACCACGTCATCTTTGCGAAGCTGCGAGGCGATGACCACCGTAGTTGCTTCCTGGCCAACGGCCGAAAAATAGGTTCCCGCGAAACGTCCCTGCTTGAAAAGCTTCCTCATCCGCTCGTCCACCAGGCGGGTCTTGAGGAGCAGGGTATAAAGCCTGAGGTGCCCTGCCCGGTCCAGCCCGGGGAGCGGCAGGTCGGATGTTTTAGTCGCTTGGGTATCGGTTGAAACCGCCATGAACTGTTACCCCCTTTCGCGCTCAAAGCGCCTGGCTAAGATGCCGGCGACCTCCTCGAGTATCTGCTCGTCCTCGCGGCCGAAAGCTGCCGGGAGGTCGCTATCGATATCGATCTCTCCGATGGCCCGGTCGCCGGAGAGGATCGGCACCACGATCTCGGACTTCGTCTCGATGCTGCAGGCCAGATAACGCGGGTCGGCGTTTACGTCCTGAATATTGAGCGTCTCCTTGGTGCTTGCCGCAGCCCCGCAGATTCCGTTCCCGATCGGGATGTGCTCGTGTGGGCTCGGCTTCCCCAAGAAGGTCTTCAGGTGCAGTATTTCTCCGTCCACGAGATAAATCCCCACCCAGGTATATTTCGTTAATCCCTTCTTCAGGATCCCTACCGTCTGCTCGAGAACCTCCATCCAGGACTTGCCGGAATCGTCTGCGAGAGCCCGGATCGCGGTGAGCGCCGCGGTATACCGCCCCTGGCCGTTCAGAACGGGAACGTCTCCCCCCTTTTTAGCTCCTGGCCATGAGCTTTCGGGACTTCGCCGCTCCAGAAGGTGTTCGAGGAGCATCCGGTTGATCTCCTTGAGCTCAACAGTTGCCCCGGCCGCCATGCGGTGTCCTCCCCCGCCCAGGCGTTCAGCCACTTTGGAGACGTCAATCTCCGGATGCCGCGTGCGAAAGGAGATGGCCAGTGGGTTATTGAACTTCGTCAGGTCCACGAGCGCCACGGCATCGAGCTGGTGTCGCTCCATCATCTCGTGAGCCACATCGCTGGCATAGCCCCGGCAGAACACCACCCCCCAAAACCAACCGTTGTCGATCTTGGTGAGCGTGGTTTCGGCCAGATGTATGCTTTTCTGCTTTCGCTCCTGCGCCCGGGCATGGGCCATGCGCAAAATGGGGTCGGTTTTGATCCAGCCGGCGTGCCCCTGATCACCCCCGATAAGTTTTTTGAAAAGGCCCTCGGCCCCCATCTCCTCGACCAGGTCGTTGACCCAGAAGGCCTCCTTGTCCGATGTGACCCAGAAGTCCCGGTTGTGCGCCAGTCGTCCGATGTATTCGATAAGCGGACTCTGCGGACCGGTGAACTCTCGCACCAGGTCCCAGGCGCAGCGTTCCCCGTTCGCGACCTTGGCCACCCGAAACAGGGATATTTGGGTCTTGTCCGAGGAGCCGTGATGGTCGAACCAAAAAAATGCCGTGCGCTGGAGGGAGCCCCTGATGAGTTCGAACACCGGGTGCCCCTGCCCCAAAGAAAGATCTGCCAGGTAAACCTCCTCTGATGACCGCTCGGACAACCGCTTCTTGAGACACTCCTCTAATTCCTGATAGGAGACGAAGGAAACCTCGGCCTCTTTATGCTGCTCTCCGAGGTAACTCGCCAATCCCAACCCGCTGGCCAGGCCGTCCAGATCGTTATGGCAGACGATGAGGGGCTTCATGATCGCCCTAAAGGCGCCCTGCTGTCTTTGAAATGTGATTTTTCCGGTTAAAATGCTCAGTCTTCCAGGGGCCTCGAGGTCACCGCCTCGAACCAATACATCGAGGCCACCAGCGCCTTGTACTCTCCTTCCAGGATGGCCTTGTGCTGGCTTTCCTCCTGCGAGAGTTCAAGGTATAACGCCTTGATCTCCGGATCCAGGGTCTCCATCCCTTGCTTTTTATAGAACTCTGAGGCCGCCTGTTCGCCCTTGATCGCCTGCTCCACGACCTCGAGAACGTCGGACTTCATGCTCAAATTAGCCCGCTCCAAGGCTTTCCTGAGTTCCCCCGAACCCTCGATGCGTTGGGCGTCCACGGGCTTGCCGGTCACCGTCTCGTAGCGCTTCTCTAAGAGCCTGCGGTGGCTCTGCTCGGCGCGGGCCAGTTCCTCGAGCTTTTGCTTGGCCTCGTGATTGGCGATCCTCGTGGCCAGGGAGAGGTAGAAATCATGAGCGTCTATCTCCGAGCCGATGGCAAACAGGATGGCCTCAACAACCTTGTCGCTCATGGCATCATTCCTTTCTTTAAGATATTGAAAAACCTATTATTGGGGAAAGATAATCATACCCCTTTTGGGCGATTCCTGTCAATCCCTTTTCTGTTCGAAAGCCGTCTCAGAGAACTTGCCCAAGACGGCTTTCGAGCAAAGAGGTTTATGGCTCATGAAAGAATCGAGGGTTTATTCCAAATGCCCTCTTTGGATATTAACTCTGAAACGGAGTAAAAGGTTCCCGTAAATCAAGCGGTAACCCATTGAGAAACTAAGTACACAGCCCCCTTTTCGCTTTCCTCGCAATCCAGAGTTGCGCCCTCAAGAAGTCCTCCATTCCGCTTCTCCGCATAATAAAGCCCGGGAGCGATGGACAAGTCGTTATCTCTGGGCTCCTGAAGATGCAAAAGTTCGTAGTCCACCCCGGTGCAACAGGAGGGGGTCACCACGAACTTCAAACCGTCCTAACCTTGCTCCCCGAGGAGTCCCCGGAGGCCCTCTTTGGCTATGGGCTTAAGGTGCATAAGATTGTGATCTGACCTCCGGTTATGAAACAAAAAAGTGGGCGAGGGATGTCCCTCGCCTTTCTCGAAGGTTTATTCTCCCTCTCTCGGATCATCCCATAATGGTTCCGGACATTTGACGCGGCCCGCTTCAAAATTTCGAGAGATGCGAGATGTTGGCTCTTGAGGATTCCCCTGATGTCCATCTTCTCGCCCATCTGAATTCAACATTCAACGGACAGAGGTTCGCTTGCCAGAGGTTACCCCTCGGCCTTCTTCCCCCTCTGCTTTTCTTCGTAATCCTTGAGAGCAGCCTCGATCCCCTCCTGGGCCAGGACCGAGCAGTGCATCTTGACCGCCGGGAGCCCGTCCAGGGCCTCGGCCACGGCCTCGTTCGTAATCTTGCGCACTTCGTCCAAGGTCTTCCCCTTGATCATCTCCGTGGCCATCGAGGACGTGGCGATCGCCGCCCCGCATCCGAAGGTCTGGAACTTGGCGTCCGTGACCACCCCGTCTTTGATTTTGAGGAACAGGCGCAGGACGTCCCCGCAGGACGGATTGCCAACTGTCCCCACCGCGTCCGCGTCCGGCATCTCCCCCACGTTGTGGGGGTTCATGAAGTGCTCCATGACTTTGGGGCTGTAAGGCTGCCACTTGGAGTCGGTCATGGTCTCTACTTCCTCTTTTTCAGGTAATCCGCATACATCGGGCTCATCGCCCAGAGCCGCTCCACGATCTTGGGAAGGATGTCCAGAACGAAATCCACTTCCTCGGAGGTGTTTTCCTTGCCCAGGCTGAACGTGATCGAGCCCTGGCAGATGTCCGTGGGAACCCCCACGGCCTTCAAGACGTGAGAGATGACGAGGTCGCCCTCATCCCTCCCCTTGAGGTTTGAGGAGCAGGCCGAACCCGAGGCCGCCATTACGTCGTGTTGGGTGAGAAAGAGGAGCAGGGATTCCCCCTCGGCGAATTCCACCCAGAAGGAGACGTGGCCCGGAAGCCGGTCCCGGGGATGACCGGTAAAGTGCAGGTGTTCGATGCCCCGCTCCAGTCCCTCCCAGAGCCTCTTCTGAAGGCTCCGAAGGCATTCGCCTCTCTGGGGCATTTCTTCAATAGCCAGCTCTGCGGCCTTGCCCATGCCTACGATTCCCGGAACATTTTCCGTGCCGGAGCGGTATCCTCTCTCTTGAAATCCCCCTTCAAGAAGAGGATCCAAGGCCAGCTCCTTGCGAAGGAAAAGAACTCCCACCCCTTTGGGCCCATAGAAGTTGTGCGCCGAGAGACTGAGGGCATCAACCCCCAAACTTCTGACGTCAACGGGGATGTTTCCAGCCCCGGCTACCCCGTCCACGAAGAAGAGCGCATTGTGGTCCTTGGTCAACTTGGCGATCTCCGCGATGGGCTGGATCGTCCCGATCTCGGAGTTGGCTAACATCACAGCCACCAGGGAGGTGTCCTTCCGCAAAACCTTTTCGACCTCATCCGGCTCCACCCGCCCGCAGGGGTTGACGGGAACTCGGGTAACTTCCCATCCCTGTTTTTGTAGGGTCAGCGCCGGATTCAGGACCGAGAAATGCTCGATCTCAGAGAGGACGAGGTGCTTTCCCCTTTGTCCGTAGGCCGAAGCCAGCCCTTTGAGCGCCAAGTTGTTGGACTCGGTCCCGCCCGAGGTAAAGATGACCTCCTCTGGGTCGGACTTTAGCATCCTGGCGACCTGTCTCCGGGCCGCCTGGACGCCCTCATCGGCTTGGATCCCCATGCCATGGATAAGCGAGGAGGGATTGCCGTAGGCTTCGGTGAAATAGGGACGCATGGCCTCCACCACCCGGGGGTCTGTGGGGGTGGTGGAGATGTGGTCGAAGAAGATCACGGTTGTCTGGTCAACTCAAACGGTTACGACTTCGGTGACTTCGGGAAGCCTTTCCTTGAGGAGCCGCTCCACCCCCACTTTGAGGGTCATCACCGCCATCGGGCAGCCGTGGCAGGCCCCGGTAAGCTTGACCTCCACGATGCCCCCCTCCTTCACGTCCACGAGCTGGATGTCCCCGCCGTCCGCGTTCATAGACGGACGGATCTCATCCAGCACGGCCTGCACTTGCTCCCGCATGAAAAACCTCCCTGGGTTTTTAAGTTTGGCGCTCTTTAATAGCGCGTCGAGGGGCTTGGTAAAAACATCGCCTATATTCTAACCTAAATGCTGAGGAAAGTCAAGAGAACCTCTATCCCTCCAGAGCATGCAAATCCCGCTCCGAGAGTCCGAAGTAATGGCCGATCTCATGCCTCAGGGTGAGCCGAACCTGGTGCTTGACCTCCTCAGGTGTCTCCGCCACTCTCTCGATGTTCTGCTGGTACAGCTCGATTCGCTCCGGAAGGGAGGGCAGCTCGAAGGAGGGCTGGCGCCGGGTTCTGGGGACCCCGATGAAGATCCCCATGAGCTGGCTGCGGGAGAGGCCTAGTTCCCGGGCCAGGCTCTCGGTTGGAAGGTTGCGGACTGCTATCTCCACGTTTCGGAGGTAGCGTTTGAAGCCTTCGGGCATCTCCTCCAGGGCCTGCTCCACGAGCTCGTCGAATTGATCGCGTTCCATGGCAGAGAAGCCCCGTCTTGACGTTTAACCTAAGACGGGGCTCGGAAAGTTTGAGAAGATGGGCGGGCGTCAGTTCTGGGGTCTGGCGAAATGGCGCACGTAGAAAAGGACATTGGCGATGTCTTCGTCCTTCAGGGCCGCGCTCCAAGGCGGCATGCCCCCTTTACCGTTCTTGATGATCCCTTTGAGCTGATCGTCCGAGAGGCCGCTCATGACATTGAAATCCGTGAAGTCCCGGGGCGGCAGGTTCAGGGCCTTTCCTGCCGGCCCGTCCCCTTTGCCCCCGGTGCCGTGGCAGGTGACACAGTAGGTCTCGAAGACCTTCTTCCCGGCCTCGGCGTCCGGGGCCTTGGCCACTGTCGTCCCCCCGATCGCGGGCGGAGTCTGGGTGCCCCCGCCCTGGAGTTTGCCTTCGCAGCCGAAGGCCAAA
>Ga0315283_10003157_pt1 | contig 14013 bp, 6 predicted proteins | sample YL17G09_0_MG_FD_204541 | JGI IMG/M metagenome (GOLD analysis project Ga0315283, IMG submission 204541) | Sediment microbial communities from Yellowstone Lake, YNP, Wyoming, USA - YL17G09_0 | ecosystem: Environmental > Aquatic > Freshwater > Lake > Sediment | place: USA: Wyoming | collected... | reverse complement strand
ACCATGTCCAGGGTGTCGGGCAGGAACCGGCGCTCCATCTTGGCCAAGCGCTGCTCGAAATAGCTCGCCGTGATCGGGCGGCCGCCGACGCGGGCCACCACCGCGCCCTTGTCGGAAGATGAAGCCGGCGCCGACCCGTTGCCCTTTTGGCAGCTGCCGGCGAACAGAGCGGCGCACGCCACGAGGACAAGGGCGCGCTGCTTGCGGACCATGAATGCTCCTTTGTGTCCTGCCACGGACGGTGTCTGTCGCGGATCCCGGCACGCCTCGCCCGCGTCGATGCGCCGGAACCGCGTCTTGAATCTCGAGGGTGGTCGGACTTCGGGACACCACGGGCATAGGTGCCGACCCTACAGCCTGGCCGCCGACCTTGGAGTCGATGGCTGGGCAAACCGTTCCATTTTAGGGGGTCCGGGCCCGGGACCGCCACAGGCGGTTGCGGGGGGGGTGGGGGGCCGGCCCCGGAGACCGGACGGGCCCCACAGCCCCGGCAGGCGGGCGGACTCCAGACCCTCACTGGAGGACGAGCCCGTGTCGACGCGGTGATCGCCGGCCGGCGCCGGGCGAAGCTCTTCAGTCCGCCGCAGCCGCACCAACCCGCCGCCGCGCCGTCTCGCTGCCCGCGTTCACCGGCACGATTTGCGTCGCGGCACCCAGGCCGAACGCCGGCATGTTGGCGTAGATGGCGTCGATGCGGTCCGGCTGCACCAAATACGTTTCGTGAAACACCCCTACGACGCCGCTCTTGCCGACGCGTTGGTTGTAGCGCCGCCAGGCGGGCAGGTGCGGATCGTTGGGGTTGCGCGCGAACTTTTCCAGGTGCTCGAACGAGCGCCAGTACTGCACCAGCAGGACCGTGCGGCCCGACCAATACACCCGGCTGTGCAGCAAGCCCTTATCAGGGAAACGCGCCAGCTCGCGCAGCATGGGACCCATGGCGATGAACACCGGCCACCACCTGTGCACCGCGAACAACTGATTGATGCGCATGCCGATCAAGAACACCGCGACCGGGTCCTCCACGCGCGCCGTGTGCCGTCCAGCAAGAACTTTCGCCATCGAGAACTCCAACGAGATCACGGGGGGCAATCGGGGCATCGGTATGCTGCGGGCCCGCCACGTGCGGCGTCAAGCCGATTGCGGGCCTAGACCGCCACCGGCTTGTCGAGGATCTGCAGCAGGTCGCGTACCTGGTCCAAGCGCTGCCCGATCGGCGGCGCCGCCTGGCCCGGCGCGGCGCCGCGGAAGTGCTGGATGATCTTGAAACCACTGTCGGCGGTGTCGAAGCCCAGTTTGTTCGCGGACATCTTCACCAGGTGCTCGATGTCGGCGCGCTTCAGCGTCCGCCCGGAACGCAACCACAGGTCCGCCTTGGCGTTGCGCACCCGCACGCGGTCGATCCCGACGCGCCACGCCGAAATTCGCAGCGCCCCAACTTGCAGCAAAGTTTGTGCTGCCAGTGGCAACGGGCCGTAGCGGTCGGTCAGTTCGGCGCGCAAAGCGTCGACTTCTCCCGCATCGGTCATACCGGCGATCTTCTTGTAGACCTGCATCTTCTCTTCGGGATCCGGGATGTACGACTCCGGCACCAGGTAGTCGGAGTCGATTTCGATTTTGGCCGCGACGGTCTCCGGGATGTCCACGCCCTGCAACTCGGCCACGGCTTGCTCCAGCATCTTGCAGTACAGTTCGAAGCCGATCGCCACCAGGTGGCCGTGCTGTTGCTGGCCCAGGATGTTGCCCGCGCCGCGGATCTCCAGATCCCGCATGGCGATCTTGAAGCCCGACCCCAGGGCCTCGAACTCCTGCAGCACCGACAAGCGTTTGCGGGCCAGATCCGTCGTTTGCCCGCCGCGCGGCACCATGAAATAGGCGTAGGCTTTGTGATTCGACCGCCCGACGCGGCCGCGCAGTTGATACAACTGCGCCAGGCCCAGGCGGTCGGCGCGGCTGACGATCAGAGTGTTGACGTTCGGGATGTCCAGGCCGCTCTCGATGATCATGGTCGACACCAGGATGTCGTACTTGCGGTCCATGAAATCGAGCATCACCTGCTCGAGCTGGTGCTCGTCCATCTGGCCGTGGCCCACGGCCACCTTGGCCTGCGGCACGATGCGCTTCACGAACCCCGCCATGGCGTCGATGCTCTCGACGCGGTTGTGAACGAAATACACCTGGCCGCCGCGGTCCATTTCGCGATTGATGGCGTCGACGATGGTTTCTTCGTCGAACGGCAGAATCTCGGTTTGCACCGGCAGCCGGTCGCGTGGCGCGGTTTCGATCAACGACATGTCGCGCAGCCCGATGAGCGCCATGTTCAGCGTCCGCGGAATGGGTGTCGCCGTCATGCTGATGGCGTCCACGGTCTGCTTCATCTGCTTCAGGCGTTCCTTGTGCGTGACGCCAAAGCGGTGTTCCTCGTCGATCACCAGCAAGCCGAGCGCCTTGAAGCGCACGTCCTTCGACAGCAGCCGGTGGGTTCCGATGACGACATCGGCCTCACCCTTTTCGATTGCCGCCAGAAGTGCCTTGGCTTCCTTGGGTCCGCGCAACCGCGACAGCATCTCGACGTTCACCGGAAAGCCGGCGAAGCGCTCGCGGAAAGTGTTCAGGTGCTGCTGCGCCAAGATGGTGGTCGGCACCAGAACCGCCACCTGCCGTCCGTCCAACACCGTCTTGAACGTGGCGCGCATGGCGACTTCCGTCTTGCCGTAGCCCACATCGCCGCACACCAGGCGGTCCATGGGTTGCGGTTTCTCCATGTCTCGCTTGACGTCATCGATGGCACGCTGCTGATCCGGCGTTTCGTCGTACAAGAAGGTGGCTTCGAGCTCCTTCATCAAGTGGGAATCGGCGGAGTAGGCCGTGCCCTGGCGCGAAGCCCGCACCGCAGCCAGTTCCAGCAGTTCCGCCGCCATGTTGTTGACCGCGGCTTTGGCGCGCTCGGTGGCCCGGGCCCACTGCGTCCCACCCAATTTGGTGAGCTGCGGCGGCACGCCTTCCTTGCCGACGTATTTCTCCACCAGGTTGATCTGGTCGACGGTGACGAAGATCTTGTCGCCGTCGGCGAACAAGAGCTCCAGGCAGTCCATTTCGCTGCCTTCCACCACGATCGTCTTGATGCCCAGGTAACGCGAGATGCCGTAATTCACATGCACCACGAAGTCGCCGGGCTGCAAATCGGCATACGCCGAAGCGCCCTGTGCGATGCGGTACTTGCGCCGGCGCTGGCGTTTGTGAAAGCGGTGGAAAATTTCGCGGTCGGTGAGCACCACGATCCCAGCGGCGCCCGCGGTGGGCAGCACGAAGCCGGCACGCAGTTCACCGACCGGGAAATCCACGACGTCGGCCACGTCTTCCAGAATCTCGCGCAAGCGCTCGGATTGACCCTCGTTGTCGCAGACGATGTGGACGCGCTGGTGCTGCTTCACCCGCCGGTCGAGGTCTTTCTGCAGTTCGGCGATGTTGCCGGCGTACGGCGTGGTGGCGTGCACCTCGCAGCGCACGACGCGCGGCGGCGGACCGGTGTACGCGACGGATGCGGTGCTGGCGGCGGCGGCGGCACCGTTCCCGGCGCCCCGTTTCACGGCACGTGCGGCGGCACCTTTCTCCGGCGCGGGTTCCGGCAGCGGCTCGCCGACGTCTTCCAGCAGTTCGTCGGGCACCGGGGTTCCAGCCACCGTGCGCCGCGGTTCCGTCGCAATCGGGCCCGCCTCGCGCAGCGCCGCGAGCGGCGGCGCCTGGCCGGTCCAGTTCACGTCCGAGAGATAAATGCAGGGCAGGAGCTCGGTAAGCGCGATCAGGTCTTCGTTGGGCGCATAGACTTGATGCGGCTCGGGAAGCGGCGTGCCGGACTGCACGGCGTCGTCGAAAGAACGACGGATCTCCGCATCCAGCCGCCGCAAGTGCTCGACGACCGGCTGCGGCCGCAGCCAGATGATCTTGGCGGCGGCGCCCATGTAATCCGTGATCAGCGCGCGCGGCGAGTAAAACGGCGCAAAGCGTTCCATGCCGTCGAAATGCAGCCGCTCACCAATGTGATCTTCCAGTTTGGCGCGTTCGGAGGGGCTGCCATGCTTCAAAGCCCGCACGGCGGCTTGGGCGCGCTGCACGTTGTCCTCGGACAGCAAGAGCGGCGAGCACGGCGGCACGATGGCGTGCTCGATCTCGTGCAGCGAGCGCTGAGTGGTCGCATCGAAGTACCGGATGGACTCGATGGTGTCGCCCACCAGCTCGACGCGCAGCGGGTTCTCGTACGACACGCTAAAGATGTCGAGAATGCCGCCCTTCCGCGCCACATCGCCGGGCGACTCGGCACGCGCCACGGCGTAGTAGCCCATGGCTGCCAACCGCCGCGTGATCTCTTCCAGGTCCAGATCGTCGCCATTGCGCAACGCGATCGTGTAGTCGCGCACCTCGCGCGGCGGCAACACCTTCCACTTCAGGCCCTTGGCGGAGGTCACGACAATGCACGGTTCGCCATCCAGAAGCTGGTGCAGCACTTCCACCTGCTGGCCGACGATGCCCTTGTACGGCGACTTGGTGTCGTAGGGCAGGATTTCCTGCTCCGGAAAGTACAGAACCTTGGCTTCGGGCAGGAGGGTGGCGAGGTCCGTGGCGGTGGATTCGGCTTCTTCCAGCGTCGCCGCGACGACCAGCGTCTGGCCGGGTTCGTCGCGGAACAAGAGAGCCGCCGCCAAGGACGCACTGCTCCCATGCAGGGAAGTCAGAACCCCCCCGGGGAAAGCGTCGCGCACCTGCCAGAGCAAGCGCTGTTGTTCGGCCCGAGGCAGCAGTCGGTCGAGCATTCCTCGATGTCTCTGTCAATGGAACGGGGCTCGGCGCGCTGTGGGGGGCGGCCCGGCACACAACGGCCTTGAACCATCGCTGGAAACGCCGCCCGCGTCAAGCCAGAGACGGCGGGCGCCGGCGTTCACCCCTACCACCGCTTGAAGCGCATCAGTGCCCCGAAGCTGCCCAACGCCACCATCGCCAGACCCAGAATCACCCAGAACGCCCAGGGGCGGTCTTGCATCGGCAGGCGGACATTCATCGAAAAGACGCTAACCACCAGCGTCGGCACCATGAGAGCAATCGTCACGATATTGAGAATCTTGATGAGGATATTCAAATTGTTGCTGACGATGGACACCCGCGCATCCATCAGGCTCGCCAGGATGTTCGAATTGACCTCGGCCTGTTTGTAGCACTGCTTGTTCTCAATATACACGTCGTCCAAAACGTCGAGCTCGTCGTTCGAAAAACTCAATTTGGCGCCGTTCAGTTTCAGTTTTTCGATGAGTGCTTCATTGGAACTGATCGAGCTCAAGTAATAGACCAAGCTCTTCTGCAATTCGAAGAGGTTGATGAGATACCGGTTTTCCATCGACGCGTTGATCTTCGCTTGGAGGCCGTCGGAAATCTTGTCGATGATCTTCAGGTGCTCCAGGAAGTGGAAAATCGACCGGTAGATCATCCGCAACAAGACGTCGTTCAGCGACGTGACGCGCCCGAATCGCGCCCCGTCCGCCAGCACGCTGTCGTCGGCCGCCACTAGAATCAACCGGTCGTGGAACAGAAACGCGCCGATCGAGATGACGTCGAGCAAAAAGCTGCCGCTGCCGCCTCCGCCCCGGTAACTCTTCGGCTGCTTGAAAATCACGGCCGCATGCTCGGGCTCGAACTCGAGACGCGCGAGCTCGTCGGGGTCCAGCGCCGAACCCAGCGTGTGTTCGTCGATCTTCAGGTCTTGAACCAAGTACCGGCGCTCGTCCGCGTCGGGGTCGACGTAGACCACGATCGGGGCCGCGCCCTCCAGAACTTCGGTCAGCTTGCCGTCGATGATCCGAAAATTCCGGTGCATGGTCTCGCCTTCCGGCGGTTCACCCGAGCGCGATATGCCGCGTTTCGGCGAACGCGCGGCGCAGCTCGCCCCTGAAATCGGGATGCGCGATCCCGATGAGCGCTGCGGCGCGTTCCCGCAACGTCAGCCCGTGCAAATTCACGGCGCCATATTCCGTGACCACCCAGTGCACATGGCCGCGCGTGGTGACGACGCCGGCGCCGGCCTTCAGTTGCGCGGCGATGCGCGAAACGCTGCCGCCCGCCGCCGTGGAGGCCAAGGCGATGATCGGCTTCCCGCCGCGCGACAGGGCCGCGCCACGGATGAAGTCCATCTGGCCGCCGATCCCGGAGTAGATACGGTGCCCAATCGAGTCGGCGCACACCTGTCCGGTCAAATCGACTTCCAGTGCCGAGTTGATCGCCGTCACCTTCGGGTTCTTGCGGATCAATGCCGTGTCGTTGGTGCGATCGCAGCCGTGAAACTCCACCATCTGATTGTCATCGATGAAATCGAACAGCCGCCGGGTGCCGGACACGAAGCTCACCACGATGCGCCCGGGATGGACTTCCTTGAAGCGATTGGTGATGGCGCCGGTCGCGTAGAGGTCGACCAGGCGGTCGGAGAACATTTCGGTGTGGACGCCCAAGTCGCGCTTGTTGCCCAAGCGCGCCAAAACCGCATCCGGAATCGCACCGATCCCCATCTGCAGCGTCGCTCCGTCCTCCACCAGGTCGGCGACGATGTCGCCGATTCGCGCCTCGACGTCGGTCTCCGGCGCCGGCGCCATCTCGACCACCGGCCGGTTGGTGTGAATGAAGGCGTCCACGCGGTCGAAACGAATGAAAGAGTTGCCGTGGGTCCGGGGTAACTGCTCGTTGATTTCGGCAATAATGATGCGCGCGGAGTCGGCTGCGGCGCGCGCCGCGTCGACGGACGGCCCCAAGGTACAGCAGCCGTGCTTGTCGGGCGGCGACAGTTGCAGCAGCGCCACATCGAGGGGAATCCGGCCGGAAGTGAACAGGCCGGGGATGTCCGAAAGGAAGATCGGCACGAAGTCGGCCCGGCCTTCCTCGACGGCTTGGCGCAGCGAGGGGCCCGTGAACAAGGACGTCGGAAAGAACCGGCCGGCGAACTCCGGCCGGGCAAACGGGATCTCGCCAGTGAGGTGAAGGTGGTACAGGCGGACGTTTTCAAGATCATCGCGTGCCGCTAGAGCATGCAACAATGGCGTTGGCGTCGCCGACGCACCGTGCACGAACACTCGCATGCCACTTTGAACCCGCGCCAGCGCCTCTGCAGGGGATTTCGCCCTGGATTGCCAGTCGAAACTCATACGCGAATCAACTCCTGTTCTTCACTCCCCGAATTCCAGGCGGCCGCGTCACCGCTCGGCACTCGCCGCCTCTTCCCCATCCAGGTATCTCGTCCAGGAGGTCGCGCGCCGCAAGTGGCGCCGTGACTTACCGCAGCAGCGTGACGCGCTGTGTTCTGGAGCCGGTGGACGTCCGCATGCGGATGAAATACACACCGGCCGGCGCGGCGAGACCGCGATTCGAGCGCCCATCCCATAACGCGACGTGCTCGCCCGCCGTCACCCCACCATCGATGAGCCCGCGAACCTCGCGGCCGGCGGCATCATGCACCGACAACGTGACCTTCTGGGCACTGGGGACGCGGAAGGAGACCGATGTTGTACCGCCAGGCGCCGGATTCGGCACCGGCGCGCGGAGCACGAGCCGCGACGCCGGCACGGCACTGCGTTGCGCCGACACCAGCCCCATCACCGCGGCGTCGCCGGCGCGATCGGTGACCTGCAGGCGGTAGTAGTGCGTCACCCCGGGCTCGACGGTGGCGTCCAGCGCCCTCATCGCCGCGCCGTCGCGCCTGACTCCGGCGGCCACCGGGCCCCAGGGGCCCGCGGCGGCCGGCGAACGCTCGATCGTGATCGAGCCCACCTCGGCCGGGTCCCCAAAGTGCCAGCGCAGTTCGATCCCGTCTTCCCGGCCCTCGGCGGCGAAGTCCTGCAAGCTCACCGGTGTGCCGAGCGGTGTCCAGCCCAAATCCTTGAACGCGCTGTACGTGAGATCGACGGAGTCGTGCAGGTTGCCGTTGATGGCGGGTTCCATGAGCGCATTCGGGGACATCGAGACGTCCCAGTGCGACACCGACGAGCCACCCTGAAACGGATTCGGCGAGTACATCAACGGGCGGCCGTTGGCGTCGGCGCCCGCCTTGACCGACGAATTGAATCCCATCGTGACGTTGACCGTGCCGCTCAGCAGCGCACTCTTGATCGCATCCCCGTCCGCGAGCGTCAGGCCCATGCACGGGATGGTGATCGTGGGATCGCTGCCGCCCATCGGGGTGGGGCCCGGCGAGACATTGTTGGCGATCAGAACGCCGGCAGCCCCTGCCGCCTGTGCGGCGGCGCACTTGGCGGCGAAGCTGCAGGTGCCGCGGTTGATCAGCGCGATCTTGCCCGAGATAGCGGGGCCGTTGGTGATCGACTCACAGGCGTCGTTCGGATCGGTCGCGCCGGCGTCGGTCACCAACACGACGTCGCGGGTCAGCGAAAAACTCTGCGCGCCGAACGCCGCCGACTGCGCCACATAGGTACCGGCGAGGCCGCCCGGCGAGTGGATGACGAGCTGCGGGCGCGGTCCCAAGAATGCCGCGGCGTGCTGCACGGCCGACGGACCGTCCCAAACCAGGTGGTCGAGTGCGACCGCGGACGCCGCGCGCTGCGCGGAGCTCATCTGGTTCCAGCGCAGCCCCAGGGAATTGTCCAACAAGAAATGATCGAACGCCCCCGGGAAGCCGAAGTAGTAGTCACCCGTGGTGCCGCTCGTCGTGCTGCTGAAACCCAGGCCGTGACCCAACTCGTGGAGCACGACCGGCAGCAGTTCGACCTTGGTGCCTTCGTTGCCGTCGATTCCGTAGTACCACGTGGTGCCACCCAGACACATCCCGTCATCCAGCGTCAGATTGAAATTCGCAGTGATATCCGGGCTCCCGGGTGCCTGGTTGGTATTCGCGAGTTTGTTCGCGAGCGCCTTGTGGTACCAGGTGCCGGAGAACGGCGCGTTGGCAAAATCGCGGTGGATCGTAAAAGGTCCCGCGCTTCCGAGCAGGGCGCTTGTCGACGTGCAAGTCAGCGGGTCGAAATTCGCGCGCACCAGGATTTCAACATTGCTAGGCAGGAGGGCGCCCCAGATGCCCGCGGCGTGCTGGAACACGAACAGCCGCTGCGCGCCCAGGGTGGTGCCGGTATTACCGCCCACCGAGGCCCGCAGGGTGGTGTCGTTGAATCCCTCGCCGGCGCCATCGTTGTTGACGATGGTGATGGTGGCCGCATGTGCCGTGGCGGCCACCCACATCACGATGGCGCCCACCAGCCACGAGCCCGAACCGCGAACGATCTTGCTGAAAATCATGGTCAACCTCGCCCTGGGAAGAACTTTCGCGACCCGCCGTACGGCCTCGCATCTCGCCGTTTGCCGGTGTGGACGCCGGCGTGCGTTCGTAATGGGAACAGACGGTAGACGAGGCATTCACAGGGGTAAAGATTTCTCTCCGGCTTCTGGCCCGCCGTTCGCTGTTCGTCCCGGCGTTGTCCCGGCCGGTCCCCGCCGGCGCCCCAGCGCCGGCCGTGGCTCCGGATCCCGGCGCCGGCATTGCCGCTTTCGCAAGCACGTGTTAGATTCTAGGCATCGAAATGCCACCCGCGCCGGCCCGACCGGTGTCCCTGTTCTTTCGTCGCCCTCTGCTCGACGAGGTGGAACGTGTCGCTTGGTGCTCTGTTTTTGGGGTCTTCCCTGGCCGCCTGGGTGCTTCTCCGCTCGAAAGAATCACGCCGCGGCACGATCCGGCTGCTGCTCGGCTGGACGGCGCTGTGCGCCTCGGCGATGTCCGCGGGTGCCGTGCCCAAGCTCGACGTGATTGCCTCACCTGGGATCAGCATCGACATCGACGAGCCCACCAAGCCGCGCCCGGGCAAGGGCACCCCTGGCGATCCCGCCGGCGCGTTCGGTGACACGATTTGGATCGCGGACTGGACGTTCGAGACCGGTGCACTGTGCACGAGCACCGGATGGACGAAGTTCGACAACCGGATCCTGAACCACGGTGAGAACTACTGGGTGGTGGACAACCGGTTCGCGGGCCTCGGTGGCGTCATCTCGAACCGGGCCGCCATCTTATCCAAGCACGATTTGTGCTGGGCGCGCGACGGCTACGGCAACGATTGGGATTTCTCGATCATTCTCAAGTACGCGGGCGCCGGCGCCGCGCTCTTGTTCAGCAAGGCATCAGACAGCGAGCCCGGCGCCGACTTCGTGACCGTGGAGGCCGATTCGCTCGGCTTGTCGGAGACGCGCGCCAGTCTTTGTACCAACCCGGCGGTTTCCGCCGCAGATCTGCGAACCGTGTTGCTGTCGAGCGACGGGTTCGACGCGGGCTCCGTCGTGGGACCCCTGTCGCTGCCCAACTTCGGCCCCGGCACCCATGAGGTCTATATTCGCTTCGCGTCCAACACGGCCTATTCCGACGAAGACGGGCTGTACCCCAGCGCCAACAACGCCGGTTTGATCGTCGACAACATCATCGTCAACAGTGCCTTGGTCTACAACGAAGGGTTCGAGGGACCGCTCAATCCAAACGTCACGCTGGTGAACACCGCCAACTCGACGCCGTTCTGCGCCGCGCCCTGGCTGCGGCTCTTCTCGCACATCACCGACAATGACAAGTGCACCGAGAACACGACCTGCGCCTGGCTGGATACGGATCCAACCCGCCTTGCGTTCTTCCCGAGCATGGCCTTCGGTCCAGGACAAGCGGTCATTCACAACTGGCTGGACGACGTCCTGGTCAGCCCATGGGTGAGCTTGGCGTCGACGCCGAGCGCCACCGGCACGCTCCTGTCCTTCCGATCGTTTCCCGGCAATCTGTTCCGCAACGGCCGCATCGTCGAGGGCTGGCGGGTGCGCTCCAAGACCCAACGCGACAACACCGACACCTCCACACTCGGGGATTTCGTCACCTGCGTTTCGCCCTGGACCCTGCTCTCCAACGGGTTCCACATGCTGAACATGTTTTCGTGGGGCACGTCGCTACGCGAGGTGACGCCGTGGTTCGATCCCTCGGCGCAGGAAATTCAGGTTTCGATGCGCATCTCGGACTGGCAGTACTTGGCGAACGACGTGCCGCCGGTGTCGTTGAACACCGGGCCTGGACCCTACGTGGACCGGGTGCGAATCGGGCGGCGCGTGCTGTCGGGGCCGGTCGTGTTTGCCGGCGGGGACACGCGTTCGCAAGCACAGGACGCTTTTCCAACGCTGCAAAATTCGCTTTCTCCCGGCGAACACTTCTCGCCCGACAACAACAACCGCTTTGGAACTTGCGCCTTTTCTCCGGGCCGGGACCTGGGAATCAACGGCTGCTGCACGGCGCTCATCACCGGCGACTCCATCACGCTGGAATCGGTGGTGGATGCTCGCGGCGCCGGCGGGATCGCGTCCGTGAGCTTCTTCGGCGCAGTCACCTCCGGCCCGCACGCCGGCAAAGCACCGGCCCCGTATACCGTCGGCGCCAACGGTTTCTTCCAGGTGAGTGCCGACAGCGCCCGCAACGAAGGCGGCCTCGCCGTCGCCAACCGTTGGTTCGTCGATTTGGACGACACGTACTTCCGCGGTGGCGATGTACTGCAATACTTGTGGCTGTGCGCCGACAACGCCGGCGGGGTGTCGTCCTCCCCTCCCGGGTTGACCGCCACCCCTCTGTCGGTCGCGCAAGCCGAAATGGCGACGGGCGGCCTCCGTGAGGTCAACTACTTGCCGGCGATGAATTGGTCGCCGGCATACCTGGCACGGATTGCCGCCGACGCCAATGGCGACTTGGATCCGACACCGGCCGAAGTCGCCGCGACCTCGCAAAAGAACTGCTTCTTGTATGTGCAGAAACTGATTCCCAACCGCCGGAGTGGATCGACGCAGCGGACCTCTCTCATGTACTGGCTCGACACCGCGGGTTACCGCGGCAGTTACGACGTCTATGACGTGCAAGGCTACGGCAACACCAACAACCAGCTCGGCAGCCGCGCGAATGTCGGACAGTGCAGCGGCTACGCGTTGATCGTGCAGGACGACGGCCGCTCGCTGCTGGTGCCCAACGTGCCGGATGGCAGCAGCACCGACAACGAGAAGATCAATCAAGCACAGTGGTATCGCGCCTACTTGGCGCAAGGGACGACCGGGCTCGCCGGAACGGCATCCCTGTGGCTATTGGGCGAGAGCACCGCCTTCGATCACCGGGCCAATGCGCTGTTCTCGGTCGACATGGGGCTAGCGAATGTCGTGACCGACCAGGCGTTGTCGGTGAACCCGGACGTCCAGGGTGGCGCGTCCTTCACCTTCGCCAGCGGCACCGTGCAATCCTTTCTGGGGGACAAATTCAGCCTGAACGGCGGCTGCCCGGTTATCCGCAACTACGATGGCGCCGCCGCGGGCGGCACCGCCGTCGTGACACACGCCTATCGTTCCGGCGCCACCACGGGCACCGGTGCCATCGTCATGAACAAGAACTCCGTGTTGAAGTGGAATACGGTTTGGATGGGCTTCGGATGGGCAGATATCCGCGATGCGTTCGGCGGTCCACCCGGGACGCCCGAGTTGACTTTGATCCAGAAGATCTTCAACGGCGTGCTGCCGGTGAATTGCCGCGAGGCGCTCGACCCGACGCCGATCGGGGATCCCGGGCTCGCCGCGTTGCCGCGGGTCACCGCGCTCTATCCGTGCGAGCCCAATCCGTTCAATCCGACGACCGTACTGCGCTTCGATCTCGCAACCGCGGGGTCAGTCGATCTGGCGGTCTTTGATACGAGCGGCCGGCGTATCCGCACGCTGATCCATGCGGACCGGCCGGCCGGGTCGCACCGCGTAGTGTGGAATGGACTCTCCGAGTCCGGCGCCAAGGCCGCGAGCGGCATCTATTTCGCCCGGCTCGTGGCGCCCGGCGCGACGGCTGCACGCAAGCTGGTGCTCCTGCGCTGACCGGCGGCGGCTTGGTGCAGCAGGCAGCCGGTTTTTTCCGCATCCTCCCGGCGTGCGCTGCTCCGGGGACCCGTGCTAGTGTGCGCGGCGGTCTACTGGACGGCCCTCGTGCCCAAGGAGCGCCGCGGTGCGGATCGGCAAAGTTCCCATTCAGCCGCTGACCGTACTGCTGTTGTTCATTCCGGTCGCCGCCGGGCTCGAGTTCGTGCACGCGAGCCCGGTGTGGGTGTTTGCGACGGCCGCCCTGGCGATCGTGCCGCTCGCCGGCTGGATGGGGCGGGCCACCGAGAGCCTGGCGGAGCGCGCCGGCCCAGGCGTCGGCGGACTCTTGAACGCGTCCTTCGGCAACGCCGCCGAACTCATCATTGCTCTGATGGCGTTGCAGCGCGGCCTGTACGATGTCGTGAAGGCCTCGATTACGGGCTCCATCATCGGCAACGTCCTCTTGGTGCTCGGGCTCTCCATCGTCGCCGGCGGCACGAAATACGAGCGCTTGCGCTTCAACGCCACCGCCGCGAGCACCGGTGCGACGTTGCTCGCCTTGTCGGCGATCGGCCTGCTTGTGCCGGCCATCTTCCATCAGATCGTCAAGGATCATCCGAGCGCGCACGAAACCGAACTCAGCCTGGAAATCGCGATCGTGCTATTCGCGACCTACCTGCTGAGCCTGGTGTTTTCGCTGCGCACACATAAGCACCTGTACGCCGGCCAATCGGGGCCCGCAGACGCGGGCGCGAGCAGCGGCGTCCAAGCGGAACCGGCTGGCCCGGCCGCGAGCAGCGGCGTCCATTCGAACCACGATGCGGGGCGTTGGCGTGTGCGCACCGCGATCCTGGTGTTGCTAGGCGCCACGGCGCTCGTCGCTTGGATGAGTGAGATTTTGGTGGGCGCGGTCGAGCACACGGCTGAAATCCTCGGGATGACCGAGGTCTTCGTGGGCGTCATCCTGGTGGCGATCATCGGCAACGCCGCCGAGCACAGCACCGCGGTCTTGGTGGCGCGCAAGAACCAGATGGACTTGGCACTCAACATCGCGGTGGGATCCAGCATTCAAGTCGCGCTCTTCGTGGCCCCGGTGCTGGTGTTCGTAAGCCACGCCATCGGCCGACCGATGAACCTGGT
>Ga0315283_10003155_pt1 | contig 14019 bp, 10 predicted proteins | sample YL17G09_0_MG_FD_204541 | JGI IMG/M metagenome (GOLD analysis project Ga0315283, IMG submission 204541) | Sediment microbial communities from Yellowstone Lake, YNP, Wyoming, USA - YL17G09_0 | ecosystem: Environmental > Aquatic > Freshwater > Lake > Sediment | place: USA: Wyoming | collected... | reverse complement strand
GACGGCGCGCCCTGGTACTTGAGCTCGGAGGTAGTCGTCGGATGCTGCGTCGGCGAGTCGGCCTTCTTCGGGGTTGCCGCCGCCTTCGCGCGCACGGCAGCTACCTGCGCCGTGGTTACGGCGCCGCCCGCGTTGCCCCACGAGTTCATCGCGTAGGTGAGCGCGTCCGCGATCTCATGGTCGGACAGCTGCGTCATCGCGGGCATGACTGAGTTGAACTTGGCGTCGTTCACCACGACTTCGCCCTGCAGTCCGTTCACGACCACGCCGACCGCGCGGTCCTTGTCCTTCAGCAGGTAGTCCGAGCCGGCGAGCGGCGGGAAGGCGCCCGGCAGGCCCTTGCCGTCGGCCTGGTGGCAGGCCATGCACGTGATCTCGAATACCTTCTTGCCCTCGGCGACCTGGGCTGCGACGGACGCCGCGCCCGCGACCTCGGCCTGATGGACCTGCTGCGCCCTTGCTGGCGCGGCCAGTGCGAGCGAACCGGCGATGGCGAGCGAAATCGCCGCCCGGGATCCGAAACGATGCTTGGCAATCATGGGTGGCTCCGGTGATCTGGAACTCGCGCGGCCAGATTGCGGCCGCGACTTCAGTTACAGACCTTAGGCGCCCGGCAGGGTCCCCGCATTGATCTCGGTCAAGTCGCGGCTGACGCTTACGGAACCGCGTCAAGCACGGCAAGGAGCCTGCGGCGATCTGGGACCTGCAGTTGCCGTCCATTCACGACGATGGCGCCGGCGTCCGACAGGTGCCGCAGGATCCTGGACAGGGTCTCGGGTTTCATCGACAGCCTGGAGGCCAACTCCTGCCGCGATTCGGGCAGATTGATCTCGAGCGGTCCCTCCGCCCCGGCCGGGAGCCGCCCCTCGATCATCCGCACGAGCCGGTGCGTTGCACTCTCGAGCGTCAGGTACTCGATTTCACGCAGGCGCATATGGAGGCGCTGGCTCAGGTGCCCCAGCATGCGCAGGCAAGTCTCCGGGCTCTCGCGCAGGACGGTCAGGTATTCCCGGTTCTGGAAGCGGGCCACCTGCGACCTTGCCGCGGCCAGCGCAGAAACAGGGTAGACCGGGCCCTCCATGAACAGCACGGCCTCGGCGAAGCTGTTGCCGGGACCGAGGATGTCCACGATCTTCTCCTCGCCCGCCTTCGAATGCAGGACGAGATTCACCTGCCCCTCGACGACGATGTAGAAATACTGCGCCGGCTGGCCACGGTCGAACAGGAACTGTCCCGACTCGTATTCGTCGACGTGACTGGCGGCCAGTACCCGCTGCAGCTGTGGCGGGCTGAGCCCGGCGAAGAGATGGTGGCTGCGTACAACCCGCGCCAGCGATTCCAGGTTCGACATCGGCAGCAAGCTAGCAGTCCGCGGGCATTCGTGGAATAGCGAACTGCCATCCGTCCGCATCGCCGACACGGCAATGGCGTGCCCGGCCAGCGCTTTAGCCGGCGAGCAACCCAAGCGGCTGGTGGGTGCGAGCGACCGTAACCAGGAATCCCACCGTCGCGAGCGCCGCCAGCAGCGCCGCGACGCGGATCCGTTTCGTGCGGCCGTAACGCAGCGCGATGCTGCCGAGCACCATGTAGGCGACGAGCAGGCCGATCTTGGCCGTGAGCCACGCCGTCCCGAACGGGTACTGATGGATGATGTCCATGAGCATCAGCGCCGTGGAGAGCAGGACCGTGTCGACCGCAATGGGCGTCCAGCGCAGTGCACGGTGCGCGAGCAGCGGCGACTCGGCGAGCATCAGCATCCCGCGTACGGCGAACAGCGAAATGGTCAGTACCGCGCAGGTGATATGCACCGACCGGATGCCGAAGTAGAACTCGCTCATCCGGGCTTGCCGTCCGCGCGCGGCGCGAGATAGATGCCGCCATGACCGAACGACCATATGCCGAACGCCAGTAACCACAGTACCGCGCTGCCGAGCAGCAGGTTTCGGATCGCACCGGGTGCCGTCGCGATCTCGCTCCCGACGCGCGCGACCGCTGCGAGTTCGACTCCCGCGAAGCAGGCGAGCGCCGCGGGTCCCATGCGCAGCGGGCGGCCGGAGTGACCCATCGTCACCCGAGTGACCATCGCGACCAGCATGCCGCCGAAGAATCCGATCCCGAGCGCGTGGATCGGCGCGCGACCGAGCGCCCATGCGCCGGTCAGTGCAAACGACGCGTCGCGACCCGCCTGCAGGGCCATGGCGATCGGCAGCCACGCGAACCCGGCGTAGAGCGTCCATAGCAGCGGATTGCCACGGGCGCCAAGCGAAGTCCAGCGTACCGCGCAGGTCGCTGCGAGGATCGCGAGCGCGACGTCGAGGAACACCAGTGAATCGAGAGCGCCGGCGGTTCCAAGCAGCAGTCGCGCGTAGGCGAGGCCGACCACTGCGATCAGTATCCATAGCGGCCGCCAGGCCACGTAGCCCGGGATCGCGTTCTGCGAAAAGAACGGAATCATCCGGTGACACACGGCGAAGAAAACGGGTAACAGGAAACCCCAGAGCGCGGAGCGCACCGCGAAATGCAGCGCGAAGTCGCTGCCGACGTACAGTCCGTAGCCAAAGCCCGCCAGCGAGACGATGCCGACTGCAAGACCCGTTGCCGCAACCACCGCGTGCGACACGACCTGGCGGGCATCGATGAGCACCCGCAGCAGGGCAACCAGACCGACGACGAGCGCCGCGAGCGCCAGCGCGGCGCCTGCAAGCTGCAGCGCCGTGCCGTTGTGCACTCCGGCGAGCCAGGCGAACGTGGCAGCGACCTGCAGCGTCGCGGTGGCGATGTAGGCGGGGCGTGGAACTTCGGGTCCGTTCATCCAGCGCGGAAACGTCGTGAACAGGAAACCGAAGATGAAGGTCGGCAGCACCGTGAAGAGAATCAGGAACGAATGTGCCCAGATCGGCGCAATCGCGAGATCCAGCGTGAACAGCGGAAACCCCGTGTAACGCGCGACGAGGTGGGCCAGCCACCACGCGCTCGAACCGAGCAGGTTCAGTGTGCCGCAGAAGAAGAGCGTGCGGTGGGGCGCGGCGGTCAGCGCTTCCAGCCGTGACGGTGTCGTTGCCATGCGTGCTCCAGTGTATCGATCGCCGCCGCCGCCCGGGCCCCAAAAAGCAGCGGGCGCCGCGAGGCGCCCGCTGCGGTACAGGGCTGTCGCTCAGCGGGCAGTCCGGCTTGCCGTCCGAGCCGTATCCGGAACCTGCGCCTCCTGGCGCCGGCCGCGTCCGAGGAACAGCTTGCCGACGAACACGACCAGCATCAGCACGCCGATGCTGAACAGAATGTCGCCCGGCATGCGCAGCCACACCAGCAGCTGCATCACCGGTTGCTGCAGGAACTCAGCCGAACGCGCGTACCAGAAACCGTGGGACACGGCCGCATAGACCTGCATCAGCCCGTACGGGAACAGCGAGAGGAGGGCCATCGCCGCGAGGCCGAGGTTCAAGGACCAGAACGCGCCCTTGAGCAGCCGCTCGTCCCACTGCTCCAGGTTGCCGAGGCCGCGCAGGCAGAACAGCATCAGGCCGATGCCGAGCATACCGTACACGCCGAACAGCGCTGTGTGGCCGTGCAGCGGCGTGGTGTTGAGACCCTGCATGTAATAGAGCGCGAGCGGCGGGTTGATCAGGAACCCGAACAGGCCCGCGCCGACCAGGTTCCAGAACGCGACCGCCACGAAGAACAGGATCGGCCAGCGGTACGCGGCGACCCAGGGCTTCGCGAAGCTGTGCTGGTAGTTCTCGTAGGCCTCGAATCCGACCAGCACCAGCGGCACGACCTCGAGTGCTGAGAACACCGAGCCGATCGCGAGTACGCCGGTCGGCGTCCCGGTCCAGTACAGGTGGTGGAACGTGCCGAGCACGCCGCCGGTCAGGAACACGACGGTCGCGAACAGCACGGCATTCGTTGCCGTCTTCACGCGCACCAGCCCGAGCTTCGTGAACAGGAACGCGATGACAGCCGTGGCGAATACTTCGAAGAAGCCCTCGACCCACAGGTGCACGACCCACCAGCGCCAGTACTCGACCATCGAGAGGTGTGTGTTGCGGCCCCACATGAGCCCGGCGCCATAGAAAAGACCGATCGCCACTGTCGAGAGGAACACCAGCATCGTGATCGAGCGGCTGTCGTCCCGCGTCTTGAGTGCCGGCCAGAGCGCGCGGCCCACGAGCAGCAGCCACAGCATCAGGCCGATGAACTGGAACACCTGCCAGAAACGGCCGAGGTCCACGTACTCCCAGCCCTGGTGGCCGAACCAGAAGTTGGCGCCGAGGCCCATCTTCTGCATCACCGCAAACCATTGCCCGGCGAAGCCGCCGACCACGATGACGAGCAGGCAGGTGAACAGGAAGTTAACCCCAAGCCGCTGGAATTTCGGCTCGTGGCCCGAAATGGCCGGCGCGATGTACAGGCCCGTGGCGAGCCATGCGGTCGCAATCCACAGCACTGAGAGCTGCAGGTGCCAGGTACGCGTCACGGCGTAGGGCAGGTACTCGGAAAGCTGGAATCCATAGAAGCCCTGGCCTTCGACCGCGTAGTGCGCGGTGATGCCGCCCAGCACGATCTGCACCAGGAACAGAGCCGTCACGAGCCAGAAGTACTTTGCGGTCGCCTTCATCGACGGCGTGGGTTTGAGGCTGCGCAGCGGGTCGCGGTCCGGAATCCGGGGGGGCGGCTCCTTGCCATGAGTCGCGACGTAGTACCAGGTGAGCGCGCCGACGCCGGCCAGCAGGCCGAAGATGCTGATGAACGTCCACAGGTAGGTCGGTGCCGTCGGCGTGTTGCCGACCAGCGGTTCCGACGGCCAGTTGCTCGTGTAGCTGATGGTCTGGCCCGGGCGGTTCGTGACCGTGGACCACGACGACCAGAAGAAGAAAGCGGTCATCGCCTGCCGGCGCGCTGCATCCGGGATCGGGTTGCGCTGGATCGCGTATTGCGCGCGCAGCGTGTCGAGACTCGGGTCGTCGCTGAAGAGACGCTGATAGTGGTCGGCAGCAGCAGCGATGGCGGCCGCGCGGTCCTCCGATACCGTAACCACGCCCGTGTCGGGGTTGTAGGTGTTAGCGCGCATCTCGGGCACGAGCTTCGCCTGCAGCGCAGCCTGCGTGGCGGTGTCGAGGTCGGAGTAGCGCTTGCCGGTCTCGCGTTGTGCCCAGGTGTCGAGCACCGCGGTGGCTTCACGGTGCAGCCAGTCCGCCGACCAGTCGGGTGCGACGTAGCTGCCGTGGCCCCAGATCGATCCGAGCTGGTGACCGCCGATCGATTGCCACACCTGGCGGCCTGTCTCGATGTCGGCGCGCGTAAAGAGGGTCCGCCCGGTCACCGTCTTTACCGCAGTCGGCATGGGGGGCGCGGCCAGATAGATCTCGCGGCCCATGAACAGAAGGATGCCGAAGGAGACCACCAGCAGTGCCCCCAGCACCTTCCAGAGTCGACTCGTATTGTTCATTGCTCTCTCCGATTTGCGAATCGCGGACTCGCCGCGGCATGGAGCAATGGTGCGGCCCGGCGCAGCAGTGCGCTTTGACCGAGATCAAGGGGGGGCAGGAGCGGAAGCGGAAAGCGGAAAGCGGAAAGCGGTTAATGATCAGTGATCAGCGGTTAGTCAAGAGGCCGGCGCTGCCGGCCCTTCCTGGTTCTCACTAACCGCTGATCACTGATCATTAACCGCTTTCTTTTCCTTCTCTCTGCTATCGCCTTCGTCAGATCGCCTTCGAGAACCGCTGCTGCGAAGCCTGCGCGGACGGCAGGTAGGCATCGAACGCCATGCCAAGGTGGCGCAGCAGCAGGCGGCCGGCGGGCAGCACCCGCAGCCCGGGTTCGGCAAATTCCGCGAGACCGTCGGCGACCATCGGCTCGAGCGCGACGAGCTCGCTCGCAAAGTAACTGCGGAAATCGATCCCGTAGCGCTTGCCGGTCGCGTCGTAGTCGAGCACGCCGTAGCACATGATCTGCTGGATGACGTCGCGGCGGATGATGTCGTCGCGAGTGAGCGTGAGGCCGCGGTGCACCGGCAGCTCGCCACGGTCCAGCGCGCCGTAGTATTCGGGCAGCGTCTTCAGGTTCTGCACGAAATTGTCGCCGACCTTGCCGATCGAGCTGACGCCGAGCCCGATCAGGTCGCAGTAGCCGCGGGTCGAATAGCCCTGGAAATTACGGTGCAGCGTGCCGTTCTCCTGCGCCACGACGAGTTCGTCCTGCGGCAGCGCGAAGTGGTCCATGCCGATGTAGACATAGCCCGCGTTGGTGAGCTTCTCGATCGTGAGCCCGAGCAGGTCCAGTCGCGTTTCCGGCGTCGGCAGGAATTCCGCGTTCAACTGCCGCTGCGCCTTGAACATCTGCGGCAGGTGCGCATAGGCGTAGACGGCGAAGCGGTCCGGCTTGGCCGACAGCACCGTGTCGATGGTCTTCGCGAAGCCCTCGAGGTTCTGCTTCGGCAGGCCGTAGATGAGGTCCACGCTCACCGACCCGAAGCCGAACTCGCGGGCCTCGCGGATGAGCCGTAGCGTGTCGGGCACGGACTGGATCCGGTTGACGGCCTCCTGCACCAGGGGATCGAAGTCCTGGATGCCGAGGCTGCAGCGGTTGAAGCCGACGCGCGCGAGGTCGCGCAGCGTGTCGCGGGTAATGGTGCGCGGGTCGAGCTCGATGGAGTATTCGCGACCCGGGTCGCTCGACAGCTTGAAGTGGCTGCCGAGCTTCTCGATCAGCCGGTCGATCTCGAGCGATGTCAGGAACGTCGGCGTGCCGCCGCCGAAGTGCAGTTGCTCGACCTCCCGGTCGCGGTCGTAGAGCTGGCTCTGCAGTTCGATCTCGCGATGCAGGCGGTACAGGTAGGCCTCGGCCTTTTCGTGGTTGCGGGTGATGACCTTGGTGCACCCGCAGTAGAAACAGGGGCTCGAGCAGAAGGGGATGTGCACGTACAGCGACAGCGGCCGCGGAATCGGGTCCTGGTTGCTCGCGAGCGCCGCCGCCCGGTACTCGGCAAGCCCGAAGCGGTCGGTGAACTGCACCGCCGTCGGGTACGACGTATAACGCGGGCCCGACCGGTCGTAGCGACGGATCAGGTCGACATCGAAGCGAACCTGGTGCGAATTCATCTGTGTCTGCGAGTCCATGATGCGTCCCGAGCGTGCTCCACGGCAGACTCTCCCGCCTTGACGTGCGTCAAGGATGGGAATGCCGAAGAGCAGCCGGCTATTGGTCCATGCCGAAGGATAGACGTCGCGGGAGGCGGCTGGAAGGGGAAGGGGTGGGGTCGGACGGCCGATCCGCTAGAATTTGACAACTTCCCGCCGTCCCTGCCGGAGACAACCTTGACGAAAAACGACTCAGCCGGCGTTTCCGGCACCGCCAGTTCGCCGATCGCGGCCGAGGCCGTGATCGTCGGGGCCGGCCCGGCCGGCCTTTTCCAGGCGTTCGAGCTTGGCCTGCTCGGCATCAAGTCGCACATCGTCGACACGCTCGGACACCCGGGCGGGCAGTGCGCGGAGCTCTACCCCGACAAGCCGATCTACGACATCCCGGCGCTGCCTGTGTGCGGCGCGCAGGAACTCGTGGACCGGCTGCTGCAGCAGATCAAGCCGTTCGAACCCCAGTTTCATTTCGGCCAGGAGGTCTCGGGCCTCAAGCGGCTGGACGATGGTTCATTCGCGATCGAAACTTCGACGGGCACGCGGTTCGTGGCGCGGGCGGTCGTGATTGCGGCGGGCCTCGGCTCGTTCCAGCCGCGCAGGCTGGGGGTGGAGGGTGCAGACGCATTCGAGGACAGGCAAGTCCATTACCGTGTGCGCAGTGCGGCCGATTTCCACGGCCAGCGGCTCGTGATCTTCGGCGGCGGCGATTCGGCGCTCGACTGGGTGATCGACCTCAATGGCAAGGCCAGGAGCATCGTGCACGTGCACCGCCGGCCCGAGTTCCGCGCGGCTCCGGCATCGGTTGCGCGGATGCAGCAGCTGGTCGCGGAGGGCCGGATGACGTACGTGGAAGGTATCGCCGCGGGCATCCGCACCACTGATGGCCGCCTCACCGGCGTCACGATCAAGCGCACCGACGGCACGCCAGCCGAATTCGACGCCGATCACGTGCTTGCCTTTTTCGGCCTGCATCCGAAACTCGGGCCCATCGCCGAGTGGGGCCTTGAGCTCGAGAAGAAGGCGCTCAAGGTGGACACCGCTAAATTCCAGACCAGCGTGCCGGGCATCTTCGCCATCGGCGACATCAACACCTATCCCGGCAAGAAGAAGCTGATCCTGAGCGGCTTCCACGAGGCGGCGCTCGCGGCATTCGCGATCGCCGAGCACATCAATCCTGCGAAGAAAGTTCACCTGCAGTACACGACCACGAGCCCGATCATGCAGAAGCGGCTCGGCGTCTCCGAGTGACCATGCAGCGCGGACCCTGGAAATGAACCAGCTGCTCGCGGACCTGATCCGCCTGCTCGAGCTCGAGCGTCTCGAGATGAACCTTTTCCGCGGCGAGAGTCGCGACATCGGCAGCCCGCAGGTGTTCGGCGGGCAGGTGCTGGGCCAGGCGCTCATGGCGGCCTGCGCCACGGTCGAGGGCCGCTCGGTGCACTCGCTGCACGCCTACTTCCTGCGCCGCGGCGACTTCAACGCGCCGATCGTCTACGAAGTCGATCGCAGCCGGGACGGAGCGAGTTTCAGCAGCCGGCGCGTCGTCGCCATCCAGCACGGGCAGCAGATCTTCAACATGGCCGCCTCGTTCCAGATCGAGGAGGACGGGCCCGACCACCAGGTGCCGATGCCCGAGGTCGCGCCGCCCGAGGAACTGCAGGATCTCACTACCGAGGTACGCAAGCATCTTTCGCGCATGCCGGCCGAGCGACGACGCTTCTGGTCGCTCGAGCGACCGTTCGAATTCCGTTCCGTCGAAGCGGTGGAGGCGGGCGAACCGCGTCCGGGCGTGCGCAACCTCTGGTTCCGCCTCGTCGATCGCTGCCCGGACGACCCGGTGCTGCATCGTTGCCTGCTGGCCTACATGTCCGACTACCACCTGCTCGAGACGGCGACGCTGCCGCACGGCCTCGCGTACCGCTCGGGCGACGTGACGCTCGCGAGCATCGACCACGCGATGTGGTTCCATCGGCCGGTGCGGGTGGATGAATGGCTGTTGTACGCACTCATCAGCCCGAGCAGTTCCGGTTCGCGCGGTGTCGCATTCGGCCGCATCTTCGACCGCGAAGGGCGGCTCGTAGCGAGCACCGCGCAGGAAGGCCTGATGAGGACCAGGGACTGACCATGCGTTCGCCGGCCGCGGCTGTCTGCGCAGCATTGCTCGGCCTCGTTGCCGGGCGCGCGCTTGCCGACGATGTCGACCAACGGCTGGCCGCGGCCAACCCGAAGCGCGGCCAGTTGCTTTACATGCAGTGCAAGGCGTGCCACGACGTGGAGCCTGGCCTGCCGCACAAAGTGGGCCCCAACCTGAATGGCGTATTCGGGCGCACGGCTGGGACGGCGCCGGGCTTCAAGTACACCGATGCGATGGTGAAGTCCGGCGTCGTGTGGACTCCGCAGACGCTGGACACGTTCCTGAAACAACCAGGTGCGATGATTCCAGGCACCGGCATGGCGTTTCCGGGCGTGGCGAACGACGCCGACCGGGCCAGCCTCGTCGTCTATCTGCAGTCGAGTTCTGGTACCAGGTGACCGATACCTTCGGGATCGGTCCAGCTCGCCGGCGGCCGCTTTACTGCAGCGCGAGCTCCAGCCTGACCTTGCCGTCCTGCGGCGTCACCTTGCCGGCTTTCGTCAGGAATACCCGTGTCGGTTCGAGTGTGCTGCCATCGAGCAGCGCGTGCTGTACCGCAGCGGCCCGCGCTTCGCCGAGCGCCCCGAGTTCGGTGTCGGGCACCTTGACCGCGGCGCGGGCCGTCTTCTCCAGGTACTCGATCGTGGACGCCTGGCCCATGGCCTTGGCGTCGCCACGCGAAGCGCCTTCCGGCGGCGCGGGCGGTTCCGGGACCTGCGGGTCACTGCCCGTCTGTTTCCGCACCATGGCGCTGAGGACGGCGATCCTGTCGTCAGGTTCGAGAGACTCGAACGAGAGGGCCGGTTCGCCTTCTTTCCTGCCTTTGGCAGGCACCGCCATCATCGCGTCTGCGAGCTGCTGCTCGTAGGCACGCGCGGCCAGCGCGGGCCCATCGATTTCCGCCAGTGCGCCGATCGGCACGTCGAGCTTGATGGCGGGTTTCTCGACCAGGCTCTTCGAGAGCGCGGCCAGGCGCCCGGCGGTCTCCGGGTCGAGCGCGGCGCTCCCCGGTGCGAAGTCCACGAACTGGGCGTCCTCCGCACCTGCGAAAAGCGAGCCGAGCAACGCGAACGGCGCGGTGACCGCCTTGACGAGGATGTTCTTGATGACCTGCCAGACGATCGGGCCGATGCGGAACTTCGGATCGTCGATCGATCCGGTAACCGGGATGTCGAGGTCGATCACTCCATTGCGGTCCTTGAGCAGCGCCGTCGCGAACTTGACCGGTAATGTCGCCTCGCCCTTGGCTGCGGTCTCCTCGCCCCACTCGAGCTGGTCGATGCGGATCTTGTGCTGTGCGTCGAGCTTGCGGTCCTGGATGAGGTAGTGAAGGTCCGTCGTGAGCTTGCCCTTTGCGATGGCATAACCCGCAAGCTGGCCTGAGTACGGGTTGAAGATCGGCAGCGAGATGTTCTCGAACTTGAGATCGATGTCCGTGTAGCGCTCGAACGCGAACGGTTGGATCTCCCCGCTGATCGTGACCGGCGAGTACTCGTCAACCGCGCCCTCCAGGTCCACCTTCGCGTGCGCAGTGGGCTCGCTCGAGAGTCCCGCCAGCGTGCCACTGAGCCGCATGACCTTCGCCGCGAAGTTTGGCTGTACGTAGAGGTCGGTGAAATCCATCGTCCCGTTGTCGATTCGCACCTCGCGGATTCGTATCGGCATTCCCTCGGCCGGCAGCGGCGCCTGGACGGGCGGGGAGGACACTGCACCGGAGGCCTTGCGGGCCTTTGCGGTCTTCGACTCGGCCTGTGCGAGTTCCTTGTCCCGACGACGCTTGTCGGCCGGAGTCATTCTCGCCTCGGTCGCCGCCTGCGCACGACGCGCTTCGAGCGCCGCCGCCGTGCCCTTCGGGTCCAGCACCGCGGCGATGTTGATGACACGTTCCGGGCTGATGATTACGCGCGCGAATGGCTCGCTGACCGTGATCGTGTCGATGCTGACGGCGTCGGGCCCCATCGCAACGCTTAGCTTGCCGAGCGCGACCTGCCGGAAGTTCACCAGGTCCTTGCCCAGCGCGTTGTCCACCGACTTGAAACCGTCGATCGTGACCTCGCCGTCGAAACTCATGTCCGGGCCGGGCGCGTCCGGCGGATCGAGCCTGACCTTGCCCTTCAGGCCTAGTTCGCCGGCCTTGATCGTCAGGTCTGCCAGCGGCAGGACGTACGGCTGCAGGATCGTCATGCGGGCCTTCGCCAGCGATATGTCGAGTTGCGCTGCGAGAGGCTCTGGCGTCACCGTGCCCTCGGCCTTGAACGGCGCGTGGCCGTTGATCACGGCGTCGACGGAGATGGGCAGCGCCTGCGCGAGGTCAAGGCTCGCATTCCGCACGCGGACGTTGAGCGGAGCGACGGCGAATTGCTTGGCCGGCTCCTTCATGCGGTCCTCGAAGTCGATGGACGCATTCGTCACGTCGACGCTGGCGATACGGACCTGCCACGGCTTGCCGGAACCGGTGCCCTTTGTCGCGGTCTTGCCCCCGGCCGGTGTCACTGCTGCTTGTGGCGGCGCGGACGCGTCGGCGGCTGCCGGTTCGACCGTCGTGGCAGATGCGTCTGCTGGAGCAAACAGCCCAGCCAGGTTGATCGAGCCGTCCGGCGACATCCAGGCCTGGGCCTTCAGCCCGGAAACGACGATGCTCGCGAGATCGACCGTCTGCTCCGGGAGCGCAACTACAGTGTTCGAGAGCAGGACGCTCGGCACGCTCACCCAGTCATCGTTCTCCCCGCGTGCCTGGAGGCCAAGCCCGCTGAGTTCGATCTTCGGCAGCTTGAGCTTGACGTCGAATTCCTTGCCGAGCGCGACTGCGTAGGTGCCGGCGAGGTTCACGACGCCGGAGCTGAGGTTGAACGGCAGCGCGTCGCCGAGATACTCGGCCACGCCCGTTGCCTGCAGCCCGCCGATCGCCAGTTCGCCCTGCGACGATACTTTCGGTGCCAGCGAAAACCGGCCCTTCCAGTCGAAGGTCTCGCCGGCTTCGCTGCTGGCCGAGAGCTGGAACCCGCCTCCCTCCGGAGTCGTGCGGAAATCCTTCAGGGAAAAAGTAACGGGCGAGAACTTGCGCTTGAAGGGCCGCGTGCGGGCAAGGTCCGCGAAGTCCACCCGGCCGTCCTTCACGTCGACCGACTGCAGCCACACGCCAGGCAGTGCAGCGTCGTCGCCCTCCGGTGGTGGCGAGGCCTTCTTCGGCGCGAGATCCGCGAGGTTCATCGCGCCGCCGCCGCGGATGACCGCGCGTACTTCCGGCACCTCGACGATCACGTCCTTGAAGATCAGCGTGCGTTGCCAGAGCGAGGCCAGCTCGAAGTCGACGAACAGGCGCCGGAACCCGAGCATCGGCGAGCCGTCCGCGTCCGGAAAGGCCAGGTCGCGAATCTCGGCCTGCAACTTGAACGGATCGATCCGTACTTCGCCAATGCGAAGCTCGCGTCCGTAGGTCTGACTGACGTACTTGATCGCCTGGTCGCGGACCAGACCTGGAGCGACCTTGAATCCGATCAGGGCGTACAGGCCGACCAGCGCGGCGACGATCACCGCGGCCCAGAGCAGCTTCGACCTGAAGATCCGTGCCACGCGGGGATGCCCTGGATAGTCTCAGCCGTGGGCGGCCCGGCAGGCCGCGCCACGGCACGTTGTCAGGTCACTTGCTGCTGCCCAGCCAGCGGTACACGTATCCGGCGATCAGCGCGCCGAAGATCGGGCCGACCCAGAACAACCACAACTGCGCGAGGGCCCAGCCGCCGACGATCAGCGCCGGGCCGGTGCTGCGTGCCGGGTTCACGGACGTGTTGGTCACCGGGATGCTGATCAGGTGGATCAGCGTGAGCGCGAGACCGATCGCGATCGGGGCGAAACCCGCGGGCGCACGCTTGTCGGTCGCGCCGAGGATGATCAGCACGAACATCAGTGTCATGACGACTTCGGTAAGGAAGCCCGAAGCGAGCGAGTAGCCGCCGGGAGAGTGCTCGCCGTAGCCGTTCGAGGCGAAACCGCCCAGTTCGAAGCCTGGCTTGCCGGACGCGATCATGTAGAGCATGAACGCACCGGCGATGGCCCCCAGCACCTGCACCACGATGTACGGCACCACTTCGCCCACCGGGTGCCGGCCGCCGGCCCACAGACCAAGCGTAACGGCGGGGTTGAGGTGGCAGCCCGAGATGTGCCCGATGGCGTAGGCCATCGTGAGTACCGTGAGACCGAAAGCCAGCGCGACGCCGGCGAAGCCGATACCTAACTCCGGAAAAGCCGCTGCAAGCACGGCACTGCCGCAGCCTCCGAGCACGAGCCAGAACGTACCGATGAACTCGGCTGCAAGCTTCTTCGACATGGGCATGAACGTATCCCTTTTGACTGGTTGTAGTGAGGCCACCCGCCCCGAGCCCGGACTGTAGCGAGTCTGGCCCAGTGGAAACAAGCTCAGGCCTGCAGCAGGGTCCAGCAGTAGCCGTCGGGCGCCGCGAAGGAGAACGAACGCGTTCCGAACTCGTCCCGCAGTACGTCAGTCACAGCGGCTGCGCCGCTGCCGTGCACGCGCTTCCACATGCCTTCGATGTCGTTGACCCGCCAGGTGTACAGCGAGCAGCCGAGGCTGCCTGGGCGCGACCGGTCCAGCTTGTCGGCGAGGCCACTGCCCCTGGCGAACCGCACGATCTTGAGCTTTCCGGAGCGGCGCTCGTCGAGCGAGTGGCCCGATCGCGGGTCGTCGAAGTCCACCATCCAGTGCGTCTCGTCGGGCTCGAGGCCGAAGATGGT
>Ga0315283_10003154_pt1 | contig 14021 bp, 7 predicted proteins | sample YL17G09_0_MG_FD_204541 | JGI IMG/M metagenome (GOLD analysis project Ga0315283, IMG submission 204541) | Sediment microbial communities from Yellowstone Lake, YNP, Wyoming, USA - YL17G09_0 | ecosystem: Environmental > Aquatic > Freshwater > Lake > Sediment | place: USA: Wyoming | collected... | reverse complement strand
CAGCTGCCCGATGATAATGTAGCTGACGTTGTATTTTTGGAGGATATCCTCAGCAATATTGATGTCGTTAGTATTATAAAAATTATCTACATCCACCCCACGCTGAATGACCTGCCCAGAGAAGTAGACGCGTTGCTGCTGTTCGTGCCACTGCCAGCCCACCACCGAGGGCAGGCCGGTATAGATGGAGAAACGTGAGAGCCAGGTGTATTGAACTCCAGCCGGGGCTGCTTCGACAATAACAGGCGAACCTTGCACGTTTTCCTGCATCCAGACAATGGCGCGGTAATCCTCGGCGGTGGAGAAATCGCGGCCAAATTCAGAATAGCGAGCATACTGCATGTAATCCATACTGTCGAGCGTGTGCGGAATATCGCTAACCCAGCGATCGCGCATTTTGCTCACGCCGGCAACTACCAGGAAGAGCGACGCGCCGATGATAAGCAGGGTGGCCAATCCCTGCCAGACGGCACGCCACCCGGGCAGCCATTTGCGCAATTCAAATATAAGCCAGCCGAAACTGGCTGCCGCGCTTATGCCCAGTAAGACCCAACTCTGGACGCCAAATTTATATATTGTGTTCATCCGTCCTACGTCGCCGTCAACGACGACCAGCTCAACCATCATGGTCAGGAATAGGCCGGTGCCGGTCATGAAGAGCACGAGCCGCTTCAGGTCTGAAATACCGGGCCGAAATATTAGCAACACCGCCGCCCAGAGCGCGAGGGGAAAGGCCAGCCAAAGAATGGTGACACCTTTCCAAGGGGGAGTCTGGGTGGGAAGCATCACCCAGGCCTGCTGGACAACCAGAGCCAGCAGAACGACAACTAGCGCGGCAAAGATCAGGTCGCGATAGGGACGCAATTTCTTGAGCGCAGAGACCGGCGTTTCGGCCAGCCATTCGCGCGTCTCCCAGGCCATCCACGAAACGATAAAGAACAGCAGAAGACCCCACTGCACAAGGTATGCGGACAAGGGGGTACGAGGACCTGTCCATTTATTGAAGGAAGAATAGGCCTGCCCGAACCAGTGCGAGAATGGCTGGTAGAACAGGAGTGACAAACCCGTCAGGACAACCACCGCGCCAGCAGCCAGGGAGATGCGTTTTACCCAATCCGCCAGACCTGGGAAGATATGGTCTACTTTAGAATAGCGGGCAAGGGCATAAAACAGGGCCGTGGCTCCAAAAACGAAGTATGTGTAAAAATCCCAGGTGTTGGCCGGTTTCAAGGAACCGATGACCAGAGCACCCAGGAAGAGACCGAGGGCGGTGTCGGTTTTACTGGCCCATTTTGCTTTGGACACCAAGAGTGAAATCACCCAGGCGATCACAAATATTGTTAGCATATAGGCAATCAGATGGGCATGCAGGTCTGACCAAAGGAAAGTAAAAGCGGGGAATTCATAAAATTCGTCGTGAGGGTACGGAAAGATCCGGCTGGCAAACCAATACCAGTCGCCGGGACTGTAAGGCAAGGGTAACCCGGCCAGGGTCAGGAAAAAGCCCTTCAAGGTCCACCAGATTTTTTCGAGCAGGTTGGCACCTTCGATCCCTCCGCCGGGCGCAGCGTTACGCTGGAAGCCTAGAATGAACAAGCGCACAACACCCAGGTTGCCGAGCAAAACCATCACCGCAGAAGCGCTGAAGCCAGTCAGCAGCCGCCAGGAGTCGGTTTTTAGCGACCAACGATCCGAGTCTGGAAGGCGGGGTTTGATGAGGTTATAGCCAACGGAGAATGTGGCTGTGGCCACAATGGCGAAGAGCGTCGGCAGGATGAAGTTGAAGGCAATCGAGGGCACAATGCCGAGCAGCTTGACCGGGGTGCCAACGATCACCTCGCCGAAGTAGTAGTAATTGATGTACCCGCCCGCGAACCAGGGATCATAGGGCGGGAAGGTCGTACTTTTCAATATGGCATTCAACTGGGCGAAGTTCATCGGCCGCTCGCCGCCCTTGGATGGGTGCCACAGGTCGGGGTTGCCGAGGCGGATTAACAAGTCAAGCAGGAAGAAAGCCAGGAAGAGAAGTTCGATGAACAGGTACAACTTCCAGCGACGACCCCACTCTTTTTTCAGGGCGTCGCGTTGACACCAGGCCTGCCATGCCCCAACCAGCGCAACCACACCCAGAGCTACCGCGATGGTCGTCTTGCTGAAGGCAATCCCGTTTGAACCGGCCAGCCAGACCAGCCAGGCCCATAACAATAGACCGGCGATGCGAGCCAGTGGATAGCCCCCGTCTGCCAGCCCGGGTAGGGCGGCGCGCACCAGCGGGAAGGCGAACAGGCCGACGAAGAAGATAACAATATACCAAAGCGCCAGCCCAAGACCGGGGTATTTGTTTTGAAGGGCATCGCGGTCGAAGAGCTCCGACCAAGTGCCGCCGGTCTGTTGTTCAACCAGTTGGTTATCGGAGAGCATCAAATCTTTATAATTATCGGCCTGACCAGGTGTAAGTTGGACAACGTTACTCAAATCCACCGCGCCAAGAAGGGTAGCCACTTTCGCCGGGTCGTAACCGGAGTTCTTCTTGAAGATCAGTACTTTCGGATGGTCGTAAAAAGTAAAGGCTTCTTCGGCGGCCTGGTCATTGATGACCAGAGAGCCGAGGGTAGGGTAATTCTCGAAAGTAGCAACCAGGTCGAAGCCGAGTTTCCCTTCGAACATACCCGGTTCTGCAACGCGATAACACCAGATGATATCCTGATCTTCGGGACAGCCAAGTAGGGAGCGGTAATAGACCGTGGTCAGCGGGTAACGCTCGGGGATACGGGTAATCTGGGCGTACTGGTGATTGGTGGGGATGAGGATAAAGTCTGTTTGGTTAAGCACATTCTCGAAACGGATGAACTTGTCGGGATTGTCTGGGTAGTAAACCTGCAAGTTCAAGTCACCACGATAGATACCGCCGAACGCGTCATAAGTCGCGGTGCGGAAAGGCAGAGGATAATCGTAGTCTGTTTCGTTGGCAACGGCGGAACCAATCAGGGTCATAACCCCACCGGTCGTTTGTATCTGGAGGTAATAGGTGATGCCACGCTGGAGGTTGAGAGGACTATCAAGCATCAGCGTGACCGGGGAACCGCGCGGATCACCGGTGGGAGTAAAGTCGGCCGTGAAGGCAAGGTCGGTCAGCACCTGCTGCGGCTGAGGGTCTGGTGCATTCGAGAGGATCACGCGCAGAGTCTGGTCACCTGAAGCGGATGAATCGGCCACATGGCCAAGCAGGATCGAATTCAACATGCCGTCGCTTTGGGAAACAAATACCGTCTGGTAGGGCAATCCGGATTGGATAACCGCGCCGGTGGAAAACGGCAGCGGTTGCTGGTAGGTTGTGCCATCACCCGTTTGGACTTGCAAATTGATTGGGCCGGGAACGTTCTGGTAAATCCAGTCCGATGCAGCGATGCGCGGCTCCGGACGAACATAGATACGGCTGAAAGCATAGGCATAGCCAGCGGTTGCGGCAAGGACCATAATGCCAACCGTTGCGACCAGGAAAGTCCGCCAGTTAAGGCGTTTTAGTTCCGACAGGCGGGGCTGTGCCCAATCGAAAACCACCCAGGCAGCCATCATTGCCAGCAGCGGATAAATGGGCAATTGGTAACGCATGGTGGGGTTATATTGCATCGACTGCCAGAGAAAATAAATCCCCGTCCAACTCCAAAGAAGGATATGTTGCCGCCACTCGCCTTTCAACATGCGCCAGCCCATCCATAGAAACCCGGCCCAAGCCAGTATGCCGAGCGGAAGGCCAAGGCCCCAGACGGTCAGGTTCTGAAAAGAGTACAAGTGGTTGCGCCGCGCCCATTGCAGGTCCCAGGGCAAGTCAGCATTTGGGCTGGCCATGAGAAGTTGCTCACGGACTTTTTGAACCCATTCAGGGTTTAGCTTGAAGCCAAAGAATCCCGGGCCGCTGAAAGCATAAGGCTGGAATACACGGAAAGCCACCAGGGAGAAGACTGCACCGATAACCAGGAAGACAATGGCTTTACCGATGAAATCTTCAACCGGCGTCCGATCCATCCACTTTCTATCTGGATCAGGGGTCTGGATAGATTTACGATTCTGTGACTTGAAATAACGGACTACCAGCGCTATCGGAAGTACCACCGCCACTGCAGCCGCGTTAAGCTTGGATGCCGACGCCATGCCCAGGGTGACCCCAAATGCAATGCTCAAATAAGTAAGCGGGTCATTCAGTAAGCGTAATGAGGATTGCCGGAGACGGATACTGAAGGAGGCTCCCTTCGTATTCAACTTTGACTCTTCACCCGGTTCTTTCCAATTTCCTGTGGCAATCAACGCTGCGACGGCCAAGGTCAGGAACGTAAAGAAAGTGGAAAAGCTATCAGTGGTATAGAAGTGTGACTGTTGAATCTGCATAACAGTCAATGCCGAGAATGCCGCCGCCAGTAACGCCACACGTGCCTTATAGACCCGCTTCACGATGAAATATAAAAGTGCAATTGTGCCCAAATCCGCCACCGCCGAAAGCTGCCGACCGAATAAAGTCACAGCGTTCAATTTTCCAAAAGACTCGGCCAGGTAGTGGACGATAAAAAGCGGCAGCGTTCCATACACATATGCCGGGTAGCCGGCAACAGATGGATTAAGAGTTGACTGGGCGGTATTAAAGTAATCTGACAGACTATGCACCGGCCGAATGCCAAGAGTGACCGATGTCATGAAGTTTTCATCCGGGTGTTGAATGTTAAGCTGGCCCCAGTCACTTCCGGTCAGGCGGAAATACGCCCCCGCCAGCAGAACGACAATCAACAATATATCGTACGTCCATATGAATTTCTTCTTGGGATTGGGAACTGCAGCATCAATCATAAATCCTCAATTATTGCGCCGGCGGGACAAAGAAAATCATAAAGTCTTTGCCCTCCAGTTTGGTCTTGGAAATAAAATGACTCCAGACACCATGCGGGTACAAAGCCTGTAATTGATCCTTCGCTCCCGAATCTTCCACATCAACTATAAACAGTTTCGGTCCCTGCACATCCAGCGTGGAATTAAAGTTTTCCGGCCAGACGGCAAAGTCGCGATTCGGGATTCCCGCCCAAACCCCCGGCAGGCGCGTGTCCACCCAGTATGGATATGGCACGATCCAGGCATTATCGGTCGTACCGTAGGTTTGCCCGAATTGCTTGATAACCGCGCCCATTTCAGACGAATTCCAGGCTCCACCGGCATACTGATTGCCAAATTGATTAAAGACCAGGTCAAAGTTCTGATAGGATGACCAGCCTGCCAGGATAATTACCAGAATCCAAGTAAGGGCGGTTCGAGACCGGAGGTCTACCTTGGAGCTTTCTGTTTTCGAGGAGGATGCGGCAGGTTCCAGGCGGCGTCCGACGCCTGCCAGCAGTCCATCCAGCGCGATTGCCACGAGGAGGAACGTTGGCACCATCGCCCCGGCTGCACGGTTCAGGGCCGGGTTCTCCGCAGGAAAAGCCAGGGAAAGGATAGAGGGAAGTTGCAAAAGCGGAACAGCCAGTAAAATGAACAGATCCTGCCAGTGGCGCTGGCGGATATAACGGATCAACACCAGCACCACGCCGATCAGGAAAAGCGCCCCGGAAACCACGTCCAATGCCGGGCGATGCGGCACCGAGTGGACCCAAATTTCCCCATTGTCCCAGTTGAACATCCGTAGGGCATTCCAGGTATTCGAGAGCAAGAGCTGCAAGGCTGGGGCAGGCAAAGGCGACTCAATCGAGCCAAGGCGTGAAAAGGCCCGGTAACTAAACGCCTGCCTATTGTCCAACCAATAGCGCGCCAACGGCAGAAAAACGATTAGCGATGTTAGCGCAAGAATGGACAGCCAGACAATAGCCTGCTTGCGGTTGCCTTTGGATTGGACGTGCAGCAGGTACAACCCAACAGCCACCACCACCACAAGTGGCATGATGCGGAAAGGACTGTAACCGTGCAACCCCAGGCCGAGGAATAGGCCGGAGACGATAAAGTCGTTGCGGTTGCGTGTCCGCAGGCCGCGCAGAAGATAGTAAAGTGTGGGAGCCACAAATAGCGGATAGAGCGGAAAGCGCAGCCCCGCCCGGCTGATGACATTCGGCCAGTAGGCAATCCCTGCAAAGAACACCGCCAACAGAGCAAGCCGCTTGCCACCGAACTCTTTGCCAAGCAGGTACATGTAAGGCAGAGTCGCCAGCCCGCAGAAGACCGTCCCTATTTTTAGACTCAGGAACGACAGCCCGGTGCCAAAGAACCACGAGGTAACCAGGGTGAGATACATCTGAATAGCTTCGCGGCCGGTATTGCGCGGGAAGAATATGTACGTCTGGCCCTGGGATACATCGTACACATCCAGAATTTTCTCGGCGTGGTCGCTGAACGGCTCGGAGGGGACTCCCCCAATATTGTAAACGCGGAAGAAGACAACAATGACTACCACCGCCAGCACAAGCAGGGTCCAGCGAGTGATTTTAAACTGCCAGCTATCGCGGCTAAAAAAATCCTTAAGCCGCGGCCAGAACAGTGGCTGGTTATCGCCCGGCAGCCAGAAAGCCCAGACAAAGAAAATAATCGCCAGAACCCATAACGTCACATTCAACTGCGTAAACAGGTTGTCACCGAGGATCAGGAAAGCCACCAATGATAGCACGATCCCCAGGATGAGCGGCAGCCGCCGGATTTGCACCTTAACAGATCCGGTACTTGTTTCGGGGTAAGGTGTGAGAGTCCACTCTTTGCGCAAAAAGGCCAGGATGAGCCAGGCGAAGCCAAAACCATAGAGCACCAATCCGGTGGTAAAGGCTCGGTTGGGTGAAGGCTCAAAAGCTCTCTGTCCAAGAAGAGCAAACACAAGGGCGAGCAATGACCGCCAGGGCCAATGATCCGACCTGGCGATCTTTTCCCGAGGCTTGCCTGCCATCCCCGGAGTCTCTGGCTGCGTTTCCAGAGACATTCCATCCGCCGACTGAGGCAATGCCGGCTCGAGTGAGATCAGACCGACCTTCTGGTCGTGTTCCCAGAACTTCAGCTTAGATTTCAGGTAATCCAGGATGCTGGGTTCTTCCATATCGGGATGGTTTTTTTCTGAGTTCATTTATTTTTATCCGTGGTTGATTTCCTAGCGACTACTATGATACTCTCACCCCAACGCATTGGCAAGAAAGGTAAACCAACTATTGCTTGGAAACCGCCGAGGGAACCGAAGATAAATTTCTGCAAAACCTTAGGCACTACCGGGATATATGGCACATCCCAGAAGCCGTCAGAAAATATCCTAAGCATGCTGAAATCCGCTTTCCGGATCATGTCCAGCCATTCTGCAGGCGGCTTGAGCGAAATATGCGTAGGGTCTTGAAAGCCAATCCATTTTCCGCCTTTCCAGGGTTTTAATAGTGAAGAAAGATTGGGCGTGGCAAATATCAGCACGCCACCGGCAGCAGTGACACGTCCAAGTTCGGCAATCGCTTTCTCGGGGTGCGGCAGGTGTTCGATGACATGCTTGATAATGACCACCCCAAAGGTACTTTCTGCGAAGGGCAGTTCTTCTGCGCTGGCAGCCTGCAAAGAGGAATGCGGTGCGATCGGTTTCGACTGAACCAGCGCCCAGTGGTTGATATCGGTGGCAAAAGTCTTGAAAGTCCCTTCCAATTGACCGGTGAGATGCCCCAGACCGGAACCAATTTCCAGTAGGCGTGCGCCTGGCGTACCGTAGCGGTGGACCAGGATGGCGTAAAAGCGGTTCGACCACCAGTACTGGCTGTATCTGGCGAACGAAACGTCTCTGTAGGTGTGAGTGCTGAAATATTTTTCGTCGAAGGACATGTTATTTGCAGTAGTACCGGCTTGCCCTAAAGGGTGCTAAGCGAATTCGTTACTACAGTTTTCTGGCTATATAAAAAGTGAACACGCCATCTTCGATCGGCTCAGTGGAGGCATACTGCCGGACGAATTTCTCTGTCAGCCAGAGATTCCATCTGGCGGGAGCAATCACCCATCTACCGGTCAGTTTGCGGGCCGCCAGAGACGGCAAGCCGAAATAATGACCCCATTCTAACACGCGCATGGCAGATGGTGAAAAGTAATGCCACCAACGCTCCAGCCGGAACCCGGCCTGCTCCAAGCGTGCCTGCCAGACCTGCGGCCCGTCAGCGTGCACGACTCGCGAGATACGCCGGAACCATTCGGTGTAACCCTTCCCGAGCCAGCGGGAGATGGACAGTTCGGTAAGATAGTTTTCGTTCGGCACGCAGAAGTAGAACGGCGCGCCGGGACTGAGCACGCGAGCGGTGTCGGCCAGAACTGCTTCAATATGGGGGATATGTTCCAGCACAGAATTGCTGAATGCGCTGGCAAAATATTCATCCGGGAAAGGTGCCTGCGACCCGTCCGCCTGGACGAGCAGGCGATAGCAGCCGCGTCGCCCGGACTCGTGAATGGGGCCGGTCCAAGGGTCGAGACCCACGTCAATTTTATGGTCAAAGGTCAATGTAGAAAAATGCCCGTCACCGCAACCGAGATCAAGAATTGGCGCGGGCAGGTCGAAGGTCTGGTAATAAGCCGATTCCACAGCGCGGATAAGAGCGCGGAAGTAAGGCAGATCACGCAGGTGGAGATAAAGGTAATCTTTCATCATGCCTCAAATGGGTAAACCCATCCAATCCCCTATTGAACCGGTCGTCACTGTATATCATTTTTTTTCAACTGTTGTTCGAACAATTTCTCGTATAAGGCAGCGACCGTATCCGGGTCGTATAGTTTTACCAACTCCGCTGTGTCACAGCGGAATTTTTCCTTACTGGTGAAGACATCCAGCAATGCCACAGCCAGCGCGGGAGAGTCACCGATCGGCACTATTTTGCCCATGGCGTGCATCTGCACCGGGCGACGGACCCCAGGCAAGTCCGAGACCACGCAGGGGACATTGTTCATCATCGCTTCCACCTGCACTAACCCAAAAGCCTCGGTCGAGTTTAATGATGGAACCACCAGCACATCCATATTGGGATAAAGAGCAGCGAGTTGCAACTGGCTGAGATTGCCCAGAAATTTCCAGCAACCCATTTCTTCGTAATTCTTGATACGCGGCATAAGCCGGTCAGCATACGCCTGTTCGCCCATCACATTCTGGTACTGACCAGCGAAAAGCACCTGCGTATGCGGATATTCCTTAAGCACAGCAGGCAGTGCCTCGAGCAGGATTTCGACCCCTTTCTCCGCGGCGAAGCGCGTTACCAGCCCGATCACAGGACGCCTTTGCCGGGTCTGGTATGTCTCAGCAAAGGCTTCGATGGAACCGGATTCAGCAGGTGGGAGTACCACCGGCGGGAGGAAGGGTGTCAGTTTGCTGCGGTATCGGGAAAGGTAGGCGGAATTATCGGCGTAATCCTGGGTATACGTGACAAGATGGTCCGCCAGCTGCGCAGCCAGGTTGTTCTGGAACTGCACCACCAGGTTGACGAAACGATTGAAGAAGCCGGGCGGCAGGAGAAGGTCGCAATGATAGGTCAAGGTGACAGGTTTTCCGAACATACGGGCGCGCAATGCAACGCCTGGGGCGTCAAATTGCGGCAGGTGTAACTGGATCACATCGTGCTGCCATACCAGTTTCGTGGCTACCAAGCCGAAGGTAGGGGCAATCACGCCCTTGCTGATGCGCAGTATCACCGGGACACGGATCACCCGCACACCGTCCATCATCTCTTCGCGCGGCAACGCGTTATCGTACCGGGTGGTCATTACGGTCACTTGATGACCCCGTTTGGCAAAAGCACGCGCCAGCCGTTCGGCGTAGATGGTCAGACCGGAGGTGTGGGGACGATAGTAGGTGAGGACGGTAAGAATCCGCATCGCTAATGATTGTTGACGGTAATATCGCAATACAGGCCAACAGGGGCACAGTCCATGCACTCCAATTGAAGGGTAGCGTGAGTGATTTCGTAATGATCCACCAGCATCCCCCCTACCGCAGCCCTGACCTTCGTTCCTACACTAACCGGCACATCGTCGGTGATCAGGTGCGCCGAGAGCGTGCGCAGGGAACGGGTGATGCTCCAGACGTGCAGGTCGTGGACACCGCGCACGCCTTCGACAGCCAATATGTCACACCGGAGGGCATCCATGTCAATGTCAGCAGGAGTGGATTCCATCAATATTTGCACTGATTCGCGCAGGATACTCCAGGCATTCCACAGGATTAGGAAACCAATCAGCACGCTGACCAGCGCGTCAAGCCAGTTCCAGCCAGTAAAGCGGATGATGACGCCTGCAATCACCGCACCGAGAGTGGACACCACATCGCCCATCAGGTGCAGGAAGGCGCTGCGCAGGTTCAGGTCATGTTCACTACCGCGCCGGACTAGCAGGGCTGTCACTAAATTGACGACGACTGCCACCATCCCAACACCGATGAGGATATTGGCTTCGATTTCAGGCGGCGTGATAAAACGCTTCCAGGCTTCGTAAAAAATCCCCAATGCTATGAGCGCCAGCGTGGTCGAGTTGAGCAGAGCGACGAGGATTCCGGCCCGGTGGTACCCGTAGGTTTTGCCGGAATTGGCTGGTTTGTTAGTGATCCACAATGCCCACCAGGTGAGCGCCAGGGCCAACACGTCGGTGAGGTTATGGGCCGCGTCGGTCAGCAGGGCCAGAGAGTTGGCAAATATCCCGGCAATGATTTCGACAACCACAAAGACCAGTGTGATGCCCAGCGAAAGCGCCAGCCTGCGGACGGTGGAACGGGGACGGTTGGAGATGTGTTCGTGTGCCATAGGTCAGGACTGACAGATTATAACCCAGGGAATAAAACTTCCGAAGTATTCCGCTTCGGAAGTTAGGTACCTAGAACAATTCCTTGTTCTCCCTCACCCATTCGAACATCCTGCCCACTCCCTCCTCCACCCCCACCTTCGGACTCCAGCCAAGTTCCCGCCCCGCCTTGCGGATGTCGGCTACGAAAACCTTTTGGTCGCCGGGTCGCCAATCACTGCGCTTCACCGGGACGGACTTGCCCAGAAGTTTTTCAAGTAGCGGCCCAAACTCGTTCCAGATGGACATCGTGTTTTCCGGCCCACCGCCCAGGTTATAGACCTGGCCCTGCACCGTGTCAATCTTCGCGATGACGGCATCATAGGCATCCAGTAAATCGTCCACGTGTAGCACATCCCGGATCTGTTTGCCGTCGCCGCAGATCGTCAGGGGACGGCCCGTGACAGCGGCGATGATCATCCACGCCAGCCAGCCCTGATCCTCCACGCCGAACTGGCGCGGTCCGTAGATGCAAGATTGACGGAGAACGACGGACGGAAGGTCATAAATTCTTGCATAATCACGGACGTATTGGTCACCGCTGCCCTTCGAGCAGCCGTAGGGCGAGTGGAAGTCGAGCGGCTGGGTTTCCGGGCAACCCAACGGTAGATCCGTGTAGCGCCAGCGGGTGGTGTCTTCAATCACTTTCACATCCACCATCTCTCCATAGACCTTGTTAGTGGAAGCGTACAGGATGACCGGTCTACGCTCATTGAGACGCGCCGCTTCCAGCACGTTGAACGTCCCGTGGGCATTGATCTCAAAATCTTCTCTTGGGTTAACTACAGAGGTCGTTACCGCGACCTGCGCCGCCAGGTGGATAATGATATCTGCCGCCCGGCTGGAAACCTTTAAAAGGGTCGCGTCGCGCACATCCCCGACCGTAAGCTGGAACGCGCCTTCCCCGAATTTTTCCTTTAACCAGGCCAGGTTGCGCGAGGTGCCAGCCCGGCTGAGGTTATCGTAGATGGTGACATTTTCACCGCGTTCGAGCAGGCGGCTGACATAGTTCGAGCCGATAAAACCAGCTCCACCAGTGATAAAGAAATTTTTTGACATACTTCCTCCAAATGGCGGATACGCGGGTTCGACCCTACCCTTCCTGTTTCTTCCGCAACTGGTGGTAGATGCCCATCAGCGTCTCTCCTTCGCTGGACAAGGCATACAGCCCGATGATGCCAGTGGAAAAATAATTGAACAGGTGCGAAGTCAGCGCGGCGGCCAGTGCTGTGGACTGGTCACCGCTCAAGAGTGTAATCGCTCCACCCAAAGCGCCTTCAAACGTACCCACCGCGCCGGGCAAAGACGGGATGGCGTTACCAAAAGCGACCGCGCCCAGCCCAAAAAGGGACCAGAGCAGTGTTGTTTGCGGAAAGAACGCCAGGATCAATAGATAAAATTCAAAGATGGCAATCACCCAATTGAGCGTCATCCAGAGCAAAACGCGAACAAACAACCAGCCGTCATTCAGGATCGACAGGCCGGAGAAAAGCGAAGCCAAAAATTCCCCGCCTCTTTTTTGCAATCTTGGCGTGCGTATGCTGAGACGCTGGAACAGGCCCAACGCCCAGATTTGGTTGCGGGATAATATGAAGAGCGCCACCAGCCCAACCATCACAACTCCCCCGATGATAATCGCAATTTTCCCAGCTCCGGCTGCGCCGACCACGAACGGGACAGCACTCAGCAGAATGGCCGCGGCAAATGCCAGGTCCAGAGTGCGCTCGATGATGATCGTCGGAAGGACTTCCATGAAGCCCAGTCTGGATTTGCGTCCCAGCAAAAAGGCGCGGCCAATTTCTCCCAGGCGAAAGGGGAGAAAATTATTTAATAGATAACCTTCGCAAGCGGTCAGTAAGGTGTCACGGTAAGTGGCTTTTCCTCGTAGCAGGGTGCACCAAACCATCCCCCGCACAACCAGCCAGATAAACGAGATGGCAAGTGCCGACAACAACAACCAATAGTTCGCCGAGCGGATCGCGTCCATAAAGCGCTGCAAGTCAACAAAATAAAGGATTGCAGTAATGGCGACCAGGCTGATGAGGGTTCCCGGCAGCCAGCGGAGTGCGGATTTCCAGGAATTATCTTGCATATTGAAACCTTGGGGGCGGGAGGCGTCTGCCCCCATATGATTTAATCATCATCCAACCGTAAAACCGCCATGAAGGCTTCCTGCGGGATTTCCACGTTGCCGATCATTTTCAGACGCTTCTTGCCCTTCTTCTGCTTTTCGAGTAGTTTCTTCTTGCGGGAAATGTCGCCACCGTAGCATTTTGCGAGCACATCCTTGCGGGTGGCTTTGACGTTGGCGCGGCTGATGATACGACCGCCCGAGGAGGCTTGGATGGCCACATCGAACAACTGGCGCGGGATGAGCTCCTTGAGTTTGGTAATGAAGCGCTGACCCTTGTGGTAGGCATCCTTCTCATGGACAATCACAGCCAACGCATCCACCGGCTCGCCATTGACCAGGATCTCGAGTTTCTGCAACTCGTCGGCACGGTACTCGGCGAACTGGTAATCCAGCGAGGCGTAGCCGCGCGTGCGACTTTTGAGTTCGTCGAAGAAATCAATGATGATTTCTGACAACGGGATTTCGAAATTAAGCTGGACACGGTGCGGAGCAGGATATTCCTGGCTTTTGTATGTGCCGCGTCGTTTGGTTACCAGGTCCATGATCGGGCCGTAGAAATCCGTGGGTGTGATAATTTCAATGTTCATCCAGGGCTCGCGGATTTCTGCGATCAGGTCCTCGTCGGGCAGATCTGCCGGGGAGGCCACGATTTTGGTTGCGCCGTCGTGCATCATCACTTCGTAGGCTACCGTTGGGGCGGTGAAGACCATGTCCAGGTCGTATTCACGTTCCAGGCGTTCCTGGATGATTTCCATATGGAACAAGCCCAGGAACCCGGCCCGGAAGCCGAAACCCAACGCTTGGGAGGTCTCCGGCTGGAAGGTCAAGGATGCGTCGTTGAGTTGCAGTTTATCCAACGCCTCGCGCAGGGATTGGTAATCATCGGCTTCGGCGGGGTAGATCCCGGCGAAGACCATCGGCTTGGGAATGCGATAGCCCGGTAATGGTTCCGAGGCCGGATGGAGGGTGGTGGTAATCGTATCGCCAACACGCGCATCGTGTACGGTCTTCAGCCCGGTGGCGACGTAGCCAACCTCGCCCGCCGCCAGACCCGGCACTGGTTTCAGGTTGGGTGCAAAAATCCCCACCTCAATCGGTT
>Ga0315283_10003150_pt1 | contig 14030 bp, 13 predicted proteins | sample YL17G09_0_MG_FD_204541 | JGI IMG/M metagenome (GOLD analysis project Ga0315283, IMG submission 204541) | Sediment microbial communities from Yellowstone Lake, YNP, Wyoming, USA - YL17G09_0 | ecosystem: Environmental > Aquatic > Freshwater > Lake > Sediment | place: USA: Wyoming | collected... | reverse complement strand
TGAAGCCTGCAGCCTCGACAGATTTACAACCCGCAGGCCGAGCCGCTCATGTCACGGCGAAGGCAACACCGCTGGCGCAAGAACCGAAGCGCGCCGGTGGCTGCGGCGGGGTACGGGGAGCAGCACGTGTGCAAGGAGTGGTGTGGAACACGAGAGACCCGTCTGCGCAGCCCGAGTCGGGGCAAGCGCGCTCGTATAAGCCCAAGGCGAAATCGAGTCGTGCGCAGCGGGAGTCCGAGGGGATCGTAGTACCGATGGGTTCGGCGCAAGCCGGGCTCACGAAGGCCGTGCGGCATAACGCGGTTGGAGGGAAGGGTCCCTGCGGTGGTCATGCTGCTGGAGCGGGTAAGCGCAAGGGAATGGCCGGCAAGACCGGACCTAACGACCTCGGTGGTGATGAGCCACGCGACAACGTGCGACAACTGCAAAGGCAACTCTGGGCCGCAGCCAAGCGGGCACCGGAAAGGCGCTTCCATGCGTTGTACGACCAGATGTGCAGGGCTGACATCCTGCACGAGGCGTGGAAGCGAGTGCGGAGAAACCGCGGTGCCGCTGGAATCGACCGGGTGTCGATCGACGGTGTTGAGCAGTATGGAGTCCAGCGCTTCTTGCAAGAGCTGGGCGAAGTGCTGCGCGCGGGCGACTATGGTGCGCAGGTCGTGCGGCGCGCCTACATACCCAAGGCGGACGGAGGAAAGAGGCCCTTGGGCATCCCCACGGTGCGAGACCGGGTGGTGCAGATGGCGGCCAAGCTGGTGCTGGAGCCGATCTTCGAGGCGGACTTCGAGCCGTGCTCGTACGGGTTCAGACCCCGGCGCAGCGCGACGATGGCCCTGGAGCGGCTCAGGCAACTGGGTGCGCGAGGGGTTGATCACGTGCTGGACGGCGACATCAGCGACTACTTCGGCAGCATCGAACACGACAAGCTGCTCACGCTGGTGGGACAGCGGGTCAGTGATCGCAGGGTGCTCAAGCTGGTGAGGTTGTGGTTGCAGGCTGGGGTGCTGGAAGATGGCGTGGTGCGCCACCCGGTGGCGGGAACGCCACAGGGTGGGGTGATCTCGCCGCTGCTGTCCAACATCTACCTGCACGTGCTGGACCGGGTGTGGCGGCGACACTGCACACACCTGGGAGAGCTGGTGCGATATGCGGACGACTTCGTGGTCATGAGCGGCAACGCCACAGACTGCGAAGCGGCGCAAAGGGGCATCGAGCATGTGCTGGGCCGGCTGGGGCTGACGCTGCACCCGCAGAAGACGCGACGCGTGGAGCTGAGGGACGGCCAGGAGGGGTTTGACTTCCTGGGCTGTCACTTGCACAAGCGCATGAGCGGCAGGCTGTGGGAGCAAAAGCGGCTGCGCCGGTACTACCTGCACCGCTGGCCGAGCCAGCGGGCGATGAAGCGTGTGAGGGCGCGGGTGCGGGAGCTGACCCCGAGGCGGCGTTGCCACCAGGACGTGCGAAGCGTGATTGCCGAGCTCAACCCGGTGCTGCGCGGCTGGGGGCAGTACTTCCGCAGCGGCAACGCGGCCAACCAGTTCCTGGACGTGGACGACCACGTCGTGAGGCGGCTGAAGGGGCTGCGGCTCAAGCGCGCGGGTCGCAACCTGCGAGCGGGAAAAGCCCAGAGCTGGGATCGCGAGTACTTCGAGAAACTTGGGTTGTATCGCCTGCGTGGGACGATCCGCTATTCCGGGCGATCCTCCTGGCAACAGGAGTCCGCGTAATGCTGCGAGCCGACAGACCACTGGTAAGCCGTGTGCGGGAAATCCGCATGCACGGTTTGAAAGGGGGCGTTGGCTCTTTGACCGGCCTTCGGGCCCAATGAGAACCAACGTCTACCAATGGACGACGCGCCTGCCACGACCTTGCCAGCGCCAGCGGCGATGACGGTCCAGCCCACCTTCGTGCTGCTGTTCGCGCTCACGCCCGATGCGGCGGCGCGGCGCAGCGCGATGCCTGCCGGCGCGGACCCGATCCCGTCGGACGTGGCCGCGGCCTACCGCGACCGCATCGACGCGCTGCAGCAGCGCCTGCTCGGCGAGCCCTACCTGCAGGCTCGCCGGCTGAGCCGCCGCTCGATCGGCCGCCTGCAGTTGGCGGGCGGGCCGCTCGAGCCGCCCTTCGCCGACATCCACTTGGTCGAGCACAAGTCCGGCGCCGTGGTGTGGGAAGTCTGGCTGGCCGCGCCGCCTCAGGCGCTCGACCCGGTGCGCTGGACCGGCTGGCTGGATATGGAGGTTGCCGACAGCATCGCCCGCCAGGTCTGGGAGCGGCTCGCGTCGACCCATGCCGGTCCGACCACGTCACCGGAATTGATGCTGCCGCTGGCCGTGCTGCGCTATCGCGACGGCGACCTCTCCGAGCTCGTCGAGCGCCACGCCGAGGAGTTGATCAAGCTGCTGCACCGCGACGTGTCGCCCGAGCGCTTCAAGCCGCGCTTCGTGCAGGACGAACTGGCCGGCGATTTCTGCCGGCGCGAGCAGGGCCTGTCGCTGATCGCGCGCAACGCGGCCATCGACGTGCACGCGCAGCCCGGGGTGTCCGCGGACGCGGATGGCGACGACGGGCCGCTGCCGCGCAACACGCTGCCGCTGCTGGTGACCCTGGAACTGCTGTGCCTGGAGCGCGCTGTGCTGCGCTCGTTCCTGGATCGCTTCGCGCGCGGTGTGTACGGCAGCATCGACGACCTGGTGCAGTTGCGCCGCGACATCTTCGATGGCCTGGAGGAGTACTACGGCACGCTGGCCAAGACGCACGGCTACACGGCCGAGGCCACCGCACGCGGCGAGGTGCTGTTCGGCATCGATGACCTGTTCGATTCGGTCGTCGACCGGCTCGAAGCGCTGACCTTCGAAATCACGACCCGCAGCCAGCGCACGGTCAGCCAGCTCGGCTTCTGGCTCACCACCTCCTTCGGCGCGATCGAGACGGGCTTCGTGGCCGCCAGCATCGCCACCTGGTACTACGCGGACGACCTCGCTGCGGTGCTGGCATGGACGATCGGCGTCACCTTGGTCACGGCGTTGAGCATCGCCGCGCTGTTGCGCCGGACCCTGAAACCGTGACCCGATCGATGGCTGCCCGTCCGGTCCGCCCCGTGTTCGAAAACGTCGCTGGTGTTCCGCGGGCATGCGGCGATGCCAAACCTATAGGAACTTGCGATGTGTGAACTGCTGGCCCTGTCGGGTTCACAGCCGACCCGGCTGACGTTCTCGCTGCGCGCGCTGGCGGCGCGAGGCTCGATGTCGAGCAGCACACACGATGGCTGGGGCGTGGCGTTCTACCAGGGGCGCGATGTGGCGCTGTTCCGCGAGCCGGCTGCCGCCGCCGACAGCGCGCTGGTGCGCTTTCTCGAATCGCAGGGGCCGGCTACCGCGCTGGCGATCTCGCACATCCGCCACGCCACGCGGGGTGGCGTGGCGCTGGCCAACACGCAGCCCTTCGTGCGCGAACTCGGCGGCCACACTCATGTGTTCGCGCACAACGGCGACCTGCCGGGCATCTTCCGCAGCGACGCCTGGGCGCTCGATCGACATCGCCCCGTCGGGCAGACCGACTCGGAGCGTGCCTTCTGCGCACTGCTGTCCCGATTGGACACGCTGTGGCAGGGCGGTAACGTGCCGCCGCTGGACGCCCGGCGGTCGGTGCTGGCCACGTTCGCGGCCGATCTGCGTGAGCTCGGGCCGGCCAACTTCCTTTATGCCGATGGCGATGCGCTGTTTGCCCACGGCCATCGACGCTGGCAGCCGGCCCTCGGGCGGGCCGAGCCGCCGGGGCTGTGGTGTCTGCGGCGCGAGTGCGCAGCGGTGCCGGCAGATGCCCATGACTCAGGCGGTGTGTCGGTGGGAAGCGCTGCGCAGTCGGCAGTGTTGCTGGCCAGCGTCAGGCTCAGCGACGAGCCATGGCGCCCCCTCGCCGAAGGCGAGTTGCTGGTGGCCCGAGGTGGGGAGTTCATGGCCGGCGCACGGCAATGAGCAATCGACGCGAACCGCAAGCGCGAATGGGTGGCATCGATCCTGAATACTGATCTGCGTCAACGGCGAGGGACTTCGAGTCGGAATCCTTCTGCGGCCTCTGCGTCTCCAAGAGGCAGAGTTGCGCAACCACGAACAAGGCGTACGAAACGAGCGCACGGTTCGCCTCACCGACGAAGGAAGATCGCCAGATGCCCAACCCCCAATTCACCAAACCCTGGCACGGCGTGCCGCGCGAGCAGATCGTCTGGAACCCGACCATTCTCGAAGATGCCTGCATCGGCTGCGGCACCTGCGTCACCGGCTGCAGCCGGCTCGTCTATCGCTTCGACTTCGAGCGCAAGAAGCCGGTGGTGGTGGACCCGCTGAACTGCATGGTCGGCTGCACCACCTGCGCCAACACCTGCCCGGCGCATGCGATCGCGTTCCCGCCGCTCAACACGGTGCTGGCGCTGGAAGGGCGGGCTGAAGTGCGCCATGCGGTCGAGGACGACCTGCAGCAGCGCCACGAGGTACTGGCAGCCCCGTCGTCGATCCCGCACCCGGACCGCATCGTCATGCTCGCAGTGGCGGCCATCGAACGGCCGACACCCGAGGTGCTCAAGCTGACGCTCGCACCGGTCACGCCCGGCGAGTGCTTCTGCGAGTTCACGCCGGGCCAGTACATCGAGCTCTGGCAGCCGGATTCGACACACCTGTCGCGCGCCTATTCCATCGCCAACGCGCCGCACGGCGACGGCAGCATTTCGCTGCACATCCGCAAGGTGGACGGTGGCCGCTTCACCGACTGGGCCTTCGACGGCATGAAGGTGGGCGACCGGTTGCAGGCGCGCGGCCCGCTGGGCGCGTTCACCATGCGCTCGCGCGCCGACACACCGCTGCTGTTCATCGCCGGCGGCACTGGCCTGGCGCCGGTGCTGGCGCTGATCGAGCAGCAAGTTCGCTTCGCTCCGCAGCGCGACATGGTGCTGCTGTGGGGCATGCGGCGCAGCGCCGACTTCTATGCCCTCGATGCACTGCGTAGCCTGCTGGCCCAGGCGCCGGGCCTGCGCGTGCGGCTGGTGGCCGAAGAGCCCGACGGCACGGCAATGGGCAGCGAGCGCCTGGCCTTCGAGGCCGGCTCGGTAATTGACGCGCTGGCCCGCGACCCCGACGTTTTTAACGGGCGAGACCTCTACATCGCCGGTCCGCCGGCCATGCTGCGCGGCTTGGCGCAAGCGCTGAACGCGCGCGGCGTGGACAGCCGGCGCGTGCACATCGATTCATTCGGCGTCTGATTCACGCCATCCCAGGAGAAAGCATCATGACCACTCGACAAATCGTTCTCTGCCACCCCGTGCGCACTGCCATCGGTACCTATGGTGGCAGCCTCAAGGACATGCCCGCGCCCGACCTGGGTGCCGCTGCCATCCGCGAGACGCTCAAACGTTCCGGCCTCGCCGCCGACAGGATCCAGACCCTGGTGATGGGCAACGTCATCCAGGCCGGCGTGAAGATGAACCCCGCGCGCCAGGCCGGCATCGCCGCCGGGCTGCCGGTCGAAGTGCCGGCGCTCAGCGTCAACCGCGTCTGCGGCTCGGGTGCGCAGGCCGTTGCCAGCGCGGCGCTGGAAATCTGGGCCGGCATGATCGACTGCGCTATCGCCGGCGGCATGGAGAACATGGACCGCGCACCGTACCTGCTGCCGCAGGGCCGCTGGGGCGCGCGCATGGGCGACGTGACGCTGTTCGACAGCATGCTGTACGACGGGTTGAACGACGCCTTCAGCGGCAAGCACTCCGGCTGGCACACCGAAGACCTGGTTCTGAAATCCGGTATCAGCCGCGAAGATCAGGACCGCTGGGCACTGCGTTCGCAGCAGCGCTTCAGCACGGCGCAAGGGGCCGGCAAGTTCGAGGGCGAGATTGCCTCTGTAGAGGTGCCCGGCCGCAAGGGCCCGACGGTGTTCAACAAGGATGAACACAACCGGCCCGAGACCACGGCCGAGTCGCTTGCCAAGCTCAAGCCCGCTTTCCGCAAGGACGGCACCATCACCGCCGGCAACGCGCCAGGGCTGAACTCTGCCGGCGCGGCCATGGTGGTAGCCGAGCGCAGCTGGGCCGAGAAGTACGGCCTGGTGCCGATGGCGCGGCTGGTGAGCTACGGCGTCGGCGCTGTCGAGCCGGGCATGTTCGGCCTGGGGCCGGTGCCGGCCGTGCGCCAGGCGCTGGCGCGCGCCGGCTGGGCCGTCAAGGATGTCGACCGGGTCGAGATCAACGAGGCCTTCGCCGCAATCGCGCTCGCATGCCTGCGCGAGATCGGCTTTGCCGAGGACATCGTCAATGTCGAAGGCGGCGCCATCGCCCACGGCCACCCGATCGGCGCCAGCGGCGCGGTGCTGGCGACGCGGCTGATGCACTCGATGAAGCGCGACGGCTGCAAGCGCGGCATCGTCACGCTGTGCATCGGCGGCGGGCAGGGCATTGCGCTGGCACTCGAGATGGTGTGACCCACCCTGGTCGAACCGGCCCCGTGGAGCGATGAGGCAGGCGAGTCATGATCACGATCGCGGCGCTGCTGACGTTCGTGCTGACCACCGTGATGGCGATGGCGGGCGTCGGTGCCGCGTTCGTACTGATCCCGGTATTTCTGGCCCTGGGCGTCGAACTTCACACCGCGATGGCGACCGCGCTGCTGCTCAACGCGGTGGCCATGACCGTGGCCTCGGTGACCTTCCTGCGCAAGCGGCTAGTGGTCTGGTCATTGGTGCTGCCGATGCTGGCGCTGGCGGTGATCGCATCACCGTTCGGCGTGCGACTGGCGCAGCAACTCGACCGCTCGCTCTTGCTGTGGCTGTTTGTCGCTTTCCTGGTCTTTGCGAGCGTGATGATGCTGTGGTACCGACCGAAGCCGCAGCCGGCGCATCGCTCCACTGCAGCGGCGCTGGCGCTGGGCCTGCCGGTCGGCGCGGTTGCCGGCTTCGTCGGTGGGCTGCTGGGCGTGGGCGGCGGCAACATCATCGTTCCCGCGCTGGTGGCGTCGGGGCTGGAACCCAAGCGCGCTGCGGCCAGCGCCTCGTTCGTGGTGCTGTTCGCGTCGCTGTCCGGCTTCCTGGCCCACGCCACGGTGGCGCAGATCGGCACTGCGTTGCTGGTCTCGACGGCGGTTGCCAGCGCAGCAGGGGCTGGGCTCGGTGCCTGGCTGGCAAGCGAAAAACTTCGAAGCGAGCAACTGAAACGAGTCATCGCCATCGTGCTGATCGCCGTGGCCGTCAAGACCGCCTGGGGCTTGCTCTGATGCGACACCCCGCGCCTGAACTGTGCCCCCTCTTAATTCAATCGAAACCTCAACCCGGACCCACACCATGAACGACGATCGCCAGACGCTTGTGAATGCCCTCAACTTCCACGGCCACCGCTGCTGGGCCAGCGTGGCCGGCGTACGCGCCGGCCTGGCAGCACTGCGCGAGCTGAAAGTGCGCCGATCGGGCGGGCGCCAGTTGCACGCTCTCATCGAGATCGGTGAGGACCACGGCGGCATGTGCTTCGGAGACGGCGTGCAATACGCCACCGGCTGCACGCTGGGCAAAGGCAACATGGACAAGACGCCCTTCGGCAAGCTGGCCGTCACCATCATCGAGCGGGCCAGCAACCGCGCGATACGGGTGAGCTACAAGCCGACCTTGCAAAAGCGCATCGCCGATTCAGCCTTCATGCTCAAGCGGGGCCAGGGCATCGACCCGGATGCCATCCCCGAGGCAGAGCAGTTGGAGGTCGTGGACATGATCTGGAATGCGCCGGAGGCGGATGTACTGAGCCTCGGCGAAATCTTCCAGTTCGAACGTGACTGGCTGCCGGAGATCATGGGCTTCGTGCCCTGTGCCGCCTGCCATGAACTCACTGCCCGCGCGTATCTCCGCGTGGTCGGCGAGAAGCATGTGTGCATTCCATGCTCAGGCTACGAGCGCTGAGGAGGCGTTCCTATCGATCTTCAGGCAAGTGCCGGACATCGGGGACCGCGGAAGCACCAGGCTTGCGCGCAAGCCGCCCGATCCACGATTCTCCAGAACCAACTGGCCTCCGTGGTAAGCCGCTGCGTCGCGCACGATCGCCAGGCCCAGGCCGACGCCGCCGGATTCGAGTCTGCGCGACGGGTCGAGTCGAACGAACGGTTCCGTCACGCGAGCCAAGTCCGCTGCCTCGATTCCCGGGCCGTCATCCTCGATCACGATGCGCAGCTCAGCCGCCGAGTCGTCGAGCCGCACCGTTACCGTGGTCCCGTGCGCAACCGCGTTGTCAACCAGGTTGGAGACGGCCCGCCGCAGGATGGAAAGCTTTCCGGCATAGGGGGGTGGGCCTGCTGACCCTTGGGCCCGGTCGATGAGATCGACCTGGCGACCCAGCGATCGCTCGTCATCGACGATGCTGTGCAACAAGGCCTCCATGTTGATGTTCTGCAAGGGCTCGGCATCCTCGAGCCCGCGCAGATAGGCCAGCACACCGTCCACCATCGAGCGCATGGTGTCGATGTCGGCATTGAGCTTGTCGGCCAGCGCGGGGTCGTCAATCAGTTCGGTTCGCAAGCGCATGCGGGTCAGCGGCGTGCGCAAATCATGCGACACAGCGGCCAGCGCGCGTCCGCGCTCGACCACCAGTTGGCGCAGACGTGCCTGCATGAAATTGAAGGCCTCGGCGGCGCGGCGGACCTCCACCGGCCCGGCCACTTCGAGCGCTGCGGCATCCAGGTCGTGTGCAAATGCGTTCGCCGCCACGGCCATCTGCTGCAAGGGCCGGGTCACCCACCGCACCGCGATCAACGAAACGCCGATCACGGCTCCCAACGTCAAGGCCAGGTGCCACAGAAAGCGCATCGGCAGCGCGTCCGCACCCGCACCCATCAAGTTCGGGTGGACTTGCCCTGCCGCCATCAGGTTGGCACGCTCCTGCATGTTCAAGAACAGCATCGAAAACTGCGCGGCGAGCAGGCCGATCACGAGGATCAGCGTCATGCGGCCGAACAGCGACTTCGGCAGCCAGGCGGTCGGGCTCAATTGCATGGCGGTAAGCCTTCCACCGCTGCGGCCAGCACATAGCCTTCGCCGCGAACGGTCTTGATGAGCCCGGACTCTCGCCCGTCGTCCTGCAGCCGCTGCCGCAGGCGGCTGATCTGCACGTCGATCGCCCGGTCATAGGGTTCAGCCTCGCGACCGTGGATGAGCTCGACCAGTTGGTCGCGCTTGAGCACCCGGTTCGGGTGGTCGAGCAGGATGCGCAGCAGCCGGTACTCGGCACCTGACAAAGGTGTGGCCACCCCATCCACTCCAGTGAGCACGCGGGTGGCCGTGTCGAGCTTGCGGCCGGCAAAGGCCAGGCAGCGCTGCGGGTCGGGCTTGAGGTTCGACGGTAAGGCACGCGTGCGCCGCAGGATGCCCTTGATACGCGCCAGCAGTTCGCGCGGGCTGAAGGGCTTGACGAGGTAGTCGTCGGCGCCCATTTCGATGCCCAGGATGCGGTCGGCCTCTTCGCCACGCGCGGTGAGCATCAGCACCGGAATGTTGGAACCAGCACGCAGGTCCCGGCACAGCGCCAGTCCATCGGTGTCGGGCAGCATCAGGTCCAGCACCACCAGGTCGATGGCATGGCGTTCCAGCATCTGCCCCATCTCGCGGCCGTTGCGCGCCGGCACCGCTTCGAGGCCGTTGCGCACCAGGTAGTCCACCAGCAACTGGCGAATCTCGGGGTCGTCATCGACGATCAGGATGCGGTCTTTGTGGTCCATGGCCAGAGCGTCGCCGAGCGCCGTGCTCGGCGGGTGGGTAGTTTTGTATCGCAGTGTTGCATGCGAGCCGTGTGCAAGCTGGCGATGCAATTCGGCCGTCAGCCGCAATCGTCGGGCAACCGCCCAGTGCGTTAAATGGAAGCCATGGCCACAAGCATTCGAGTGGCCTTGTACGTGCCCTCCAAAACTGGAGGTCCGCCGCTTGGTTTCCGTTGGAGGTTCAGCATGAAGCGTTCTCTCAAGATCACCGCCGGAATCGTCGCAACTCTGGGCCTGAGCTTGGCCGTCGCCGCAGCGCTGGGTCAACCCTTTGGCATGGGCCCCGGCCCGATGCACCGTATGGACCAGGCCGCTGCGATGGGTGGCCAGGGTCCCATGGCCGGGCCGACGGCAATGTTGACCCAGCAGGATGCGGGATCGGCAGCCGACATGGGCCTGGTCTTCGATCTGCTGTTCAACAACACCAGGATCAATCGTTCAGTCACGATGCTGCCCGACGGCATCCGGACCGTCACCGAATCCGATGACCCCAAGGTCGCTCAGGCGCTCAAGGCCCACGTGGTCAGCATGTCGCAGCGGCTGCAGGATGGGCGTGAGTTCAATCTCTTCAGCACCACCTTGCCGATCCTGTTCGGCAACCGGGACCGGATCATCTCGAAGGTCGAAGCGACCGAGAAAGGCATGGTCGTCACCCGCACCTCGACCGACGCCAAGGTGGTGGCGGCCCTGCAGGGGCATGCCGGCGAGGTGACCGAACTGGTTCAGGACGGCATGCTGGCGATGCGCCGCGGCATGATGACCCGCATGGCCATGGGGCCGCGCGGCCCAGGCATGGGCATGGGCATGGGCATGGGCATGGGCATGGGCATGGGCATGGGGCCCGGCATGGGTCAAGGCAACCGGGCGCCTGCAACGTCGGATCACACGCATTGACCGACGCCACCGTCCCCGGCACCGAACTCGACAACGGGGTTGGGTGCTCGGCATCGCCCTGAACAACGAGACAGAGCCAGCCATGTCCACCCTCTTTAACTTCGGCGAGCGCATCGATGGCTATGCCGTCCCGGTGCTGAACGAACGTGCCGTGCGTGCCGCTGCCGGCATCGTGTTCTTCTTCGCCATCGTCTCCTTCATGAACGCCTGGCTCACCGGCAACTTCCAGCCCACGCGGGTGTTCGTGGTGGCCTTCCTGGTCGACTTCACGATCCGGATCTTCATCAACCCCCGCTACGCCCCCAGCCTGGTCCTCGGGCAGTGGTTCGTGCGCAAGCAGCAGCCCGAATACGTGGGCGCGCCACAGAAGCGCTTCGCCTGGGCCATCGGCCTCGTGCTGGCGCTGACGATGCTGTACCTGGTGGTGATCAACAACCTGATCGGTCCGATCAACCTGATCGTCTGCGCCACCTGCCTGGTGCTGCTGTTCTTCGAGTCCGCCTTTGGCATCTGCATCGGCTGCAAGGTCTACAACCTGTTCAACAAGGAGCAGGCGCAACTCTGCCCCGGCGGCGTGTGCGAGGTGGTACCCGAGCCGCGCTTGCAGTTGCGCTGGGTGCAGGGCGCCGTGGTGGCGGCCTTTGTCGGCCTGGTGAGTGCCACGGCCTTCTGGGTGGCCGGTCGCGCGCCACCGCCGGCATCGCTGCAGGCTACCCGTGCGGACACGCCACGGGCGAACGTCGATGCGGCCGAGGCCGAGCGCTGCAAGGTGCCCGATTTCGCCAAGGCCATCGGCCACGAGCAGAAGTGGAAGCTGCACAACAACTGCCTGTGATGCGACACCACCGCGTCCGGCGAACACAACCGGGAACCCCATGTCACTGATCGAAGCCACGGCCATCTCCCGCATCTACAAGACGGGCGATGTCGAAGTCGCCGCGCTGCGCGATGTGACGTTGTCGATCGCCGCGCGCGAGTTCGTCGCCTTCGTCGGGCCGTCGGGCAGTGGCAAGTCCACCTTGCTCAACCTGGTGGGCTGCCTCGACCACCCCACCAGCGGCACGCTCAGCGTGATGGGCACCAACGTCGCCGGGCTCGGCCGCAGCGCCGCGGCGGCCTTCCGCGGCGAGCATCTGGGCTTCGTCTTCCAGGAGTTCAACCTGGTGCCGGTGCTGTCGGCCTACGAGAACGTCGAGTACCCGCTGCTGATGGTGCGCAACTGGCCGCCCGAGAAGCGCCGCGCCCAGGTCATGAAGATGCTGGCCGCGGTGGGCATGGCCGACCAGGCGCACAAGCGGCCCGATGAACTCTCGGGCGGGCAGAAGCAACGCGTGGCCGTGGCGCGCGCGCTGGTCTCCGAGCCGCAACTCGTACTGGCCGACGAACCCACCGCCAACCTCGACCACGACACCGCGCACAAGGTCATCGCACTGATGAAGCAACTTCGGGACGAGTTCGGCACCACCTTCGTCTTTTCCACCCACGACGCCAAGATCATGGAGGCCGCCGAGCGCATCCTGATGCTCGAGGACGGCCGCCTGGTGAAGGAGCAGCGCGCATGATCGCCACCCTGAAACTGTCGGCGCGCAACCTCATGCGCTACCAGCGTCGCACCTGGCTGACGGCCGGGCTCATCACCATCGGCGTGTTGGCGATGCTGCTCTTCGTCTCTGCCGCCGGCTCGTTCAAGAACGTGATGGTCGGCCAGATCACCGACAGCATGCTCGGCCACCTGCAGGTGCACCGCAAGGGCTACGTGGCCTCGGTCGACAACCTGCCACTCAACCTGAACATCGGCGCGAAGATGCTCGAGCGCGTGAAGGCCGAGCTGGCCGCCGAGCCCGGCATCGCTGCCACCTCGGTGCGGCTGAAGCTGGGCGCGATGTTCAGCAACTACACCGAAACCACCAGCATCCGCCTCAACGGCATCGACCCGCAGGCCGAAGATGCCACCGTGCCGGGGCTGCGCACGCGCATCAGCGAAGGCGACAAGACCGGGCCGTTGGTCACGCCCGGGCAGCTGCTGATCCCCGAGCTGATCGCCAAGGGCTTCAAGGTCAAGGTCGGCGACACCGTGGTGCTGGTGGCGACCAACCGCGACGGCTCGGTCAACGGCAAGAACTTCACTGTGCGCGGCGTGCTGGAGCAGGTCACCGGCCCGGGCGGGCGCGACGGCTACCTGCACACCGACGACGCGCGTGAACTGCTGCGCATGGACGACCCCGAGACGATGGAGATCGCCGTGCGCCTGAGCGATCTTTCCCGGCTCGACGCGGTGCAGGCTTCGCTCGCGAACAGGCTCGACAAGCTGCTGAACAAGGATGGCAAGCCGGTGCTCGAGCTGCACAGCTGGAAGCAGCTCTCGCCCTTTGCCAACATCGCCAGCATGATCGACCTGATGACGCTGTTCATCCGCATCATGCTGGTGGCCATCGTGCTGGTCAGCGTGATGAACGTGATGCTGATGGCGGTGTACGAGCGCATCCGCGAGATCGGCACGCTGGCGGCGATCGGTACACCACCGCGGCGCATCCTCGGCCTGTACGTGGGCGAAGGGCTGCTGCTCGGCCTGCTCGGCGCCGCCGTGGGGGTGGCCTTGAGCCTGGGTGTGGTGGCGCTGCTCAACGTCTATCCGCTGCAGTTTCCGTTCGGCCGCCAGGTGATCACGCTGCAACCCACGCTGTCGCTGGCCGAGATGATCACCGTGGCCGTGCTGGTGGTGGGCATGGCCGTGCTGGCCAGCCTGCAGCCGGCCTGGCGCGCTTCGCGCATGGACCCGATCGAGGCCCTGCGCCATGTCTGAAGGAAAACCATGAAACTGATCCGCAGCCTGTGGCTGCTGTGCGCGCTGATTCCGGCCGCCGCACTGGCGTTGGACGGCAAGGCCCTGCTCGCCAAGGTGGACCGCAACCTCGAGCCCGAGAACTACGAGATGACGCGCAAGCTCATCAACGAGGAGCCCGACGGCAAGCGCAAGGAATTCATCCTCTATTCGGTCAAGAAGGGCCGCGACAAGGTGGCGGCGCTGTTCCTGCAGCCAGCCAGCGACAAGGGTCGCAGCACGCTGCGCCAGGGCGACAACATGTGGCTGTACATCCCCAACGTGGGCAAGCCGGTGCGCATCACCAGCCTGCAGAGCGTGACCGGCGGCGTGTTCAACAACGCCGACATCCTGCGTGTCGACTACACCGAGGAATACGAGGTCACCTCGGCCAGCGAGGAAGGCGGCAACTACCTTCTCGACCTGAAGGCCAGGACCGGCGCCGTGGCCTACGACCGGCTGAAGATGACGGTGGACAAGAAGACTGTGCTGCCCACGGTGATCGAGGCCTACGCCGCCAGCGGCCTGCTGGTGAAGACGCT
>Ga0315283_10003149_pt1 | contig 14030 bp, 3 predicted proteins | sample YL17G09_0_MG_FD_204541 | JGI IMG/M metagenome (GOLD analysis project Ga0315283, IMG submission 204541) | Sediment microbial communities from Yellowstone Lake, YNP, Wyoming, USA - YL17G09_0 | ecosystem: Environmental > Aquatic > Freshwater > Lake > Sediment | place: USA: Wyoming | collected... | reverse complement strand
CGTGGAAAGTCCCCATCCGACCATGCCGAGATTGGTGGACATGGCAGGTTTCGTGAGCGCTGCGATTTTTACGGGCTTGTTTTCCGGCACGTTTGTTTCGGTTGCTTGTGCAAACAAGGCAAAGCGGCATAAGTGAGAGATCTGAACCGTGATTATACCCGTCTCCGAGTTGAAACTGCCCGGGAGAGCCTGCCAGGTACCGGTTGCGTCATCATTTTCTTGAATGACATACTCCTTTCCCCCCTGCTCCTGCGGGATCGTGAATGAGAGAGCGATGGATGGGGAAAATGTCGCACCATCCGGCTGGAGTTCGTAGGCCATCCCGGCAAAGGACAAATTCTCTCCCGATGGAGCAGTTGGCAGTTCCTCTGCAGGAATTCGCCGGATACTGATTGATGGGAGGGGCATCCCACTACTGTTCCGTGCAACAATACCGAGGCCAAGGAAGATGTTTGCAAGACCGTCAGTTGACGGGAGCATGGTTGCCTGCGTGATGGTACCTTCGGCGTTGGTGTAGATTTTGGTGGTTTTGCCGGGATCCGGCGTGGCACCCTGAGCTACCGCAGTCTGCACAGCAACTGATGTTCCTCCCCCTCCGGTACCTCCTCCGGTACCTCCCATGGCAGCGGGACCCGGGTTACCCGGCGGGCTGACGACAGCTGCGGCAACAAAGGCGACGATCTGGAACGGGTTATTGTTTCCGGTGAGGGAAGATATGCCAAACGTTGAAAGCCCAAGGGGGGAATCTGCCTCAAAGTAATCGAGATTCTTCACCGGATCAGTATAAAGGTACGTGGTGGGAAGTATTTGTCCTGAGTTTCCATCATCGGCTATATGCCAGATAAACACATAGTCACCGAAAATTGATGGATTCCAGTTTGAATTGACGCTCATATGGATTTTAGCTCGTGCACCTGAAGGAAAATTGGTCTTGGCAATGTTCGCAGTATATGCCGTACCAACAGGGAAGGCACTATTGTTAGCTGCTATCCATCGGAATTTGTTGTCGTACTCGGATATCACCCCTTCCCAGATTTTCGTGCTGAGTATCGCATTGCAGGGATAGGATACAAGATCAATACTGTAGTTAAACGAGGCGTTTGTCCCTATCTCATTTGAGAATCCGGGGGTGGGAGCTATCTCTTCTGTTACCAGATGTACACCAGTGGGATTTCCGGTGATCAGGTTACCATTCTGGGAAAAACCAACACCGTTCAGTGCATAGATGGTGATGTTTTTCAAACCCCGGTCAGCGGGTGGTTGTATTTCCAGCACAGAATTGTTGGGAATCAAAGCAGCTGGCAGGATGGATGTGTCAACCGTAATTGTTTGTGGACCGCCGCAATTATCAATTATCAGCCCTTCTATCGTGGTATTCGTTTCCCTTATAGCACCGTTGAGGACATTGATGTAATTCCCTTGGGTTTTTGTATCTGATCCATAAGCATTGGTGGCAGTCAGGTTGACCGTATATGTACCAACGTTCGTATAGGTGTGGACCGGGTTCCGATTAGCGGCAACCGTGGTATTAAACCATGTTCCGTCACCAAAATCCCAGCTCCATGACGTCGGGTTTCCCAGCGACGTGTCGGTGAAAGTAATTACAACAGGTGCAATATCGACTGTTTTTGAGGCTGAGAAATTTGCAGCTACCACAAAACCGGGAGGAGGTGTTATTTCGATCACGAAGTTAAAGGTACCTGGACCGTATCCGTCCGTCCTGGTTGCAGTCAGGGGGATCTTCTTTATTCCATGGGTGTTGAGAATCCAGGGATTTGCTTCACCGGTGAAGGTCACGGTGACCGTTTCATTGATAGCCGTAGGGCCATCGGTTGACGTCAGGGTCAGGTTGCTATCTGCAATTGTACCTGTCCAATTTGCAGCGGTAGCAGTGTCATTAACCACCACATTAGCATCGGTGATAGTGCCACCGACAACATATGCGTTTAAGCTGGATACCTCAATGGTGATGGTGCCATTCTGGGCAATCTCTGAACCTGCGACGGTGACCAAAGGTGAAGTGGCTCCGGTCGTTTCTGTTATGTTTACACCATCTGCTACAATGAGACCAGTCGGTAGCGCTGTCTCGATTGTGAAGTTGAAGGTGCCGGCACCGCCTCCATCGTGTCTGGTCGCTGTCAGGGATTCAGTCTTTTCACCGTTCGTGGTGGCAATCCATGGATTTACTGCTCCGGTGAAGGTCACGGTGACATTTTCCTTGATGTGCGTAGGACCATCCGTTGATGTCAGCGTCAGGATGTTATCTGCGATTGTGCCCGTCCAATTTGCAGCGGCAGCAGTGTCATTGATAATCACGTTAGCATCAGTGAGGTTGCCACCAGCAACATACTTGTTTAAATTGTAGATGTCGATGGTGAGAATATCATTTTGAATAATATTTGAACCATTAATGGTAATTACCGGCGAAGTGACTCCATTTTTTGTCGTGATCTTCGCTCCATTTGTTGTGATTAGATCAACCGGTACAATCTCGATCAAGAGCTCGATGTAACCCACCCCGATTCCGTCAGTCCTAGTTGCAGTCAGGGGAATTATCTTCACACCGTTCGTGTTGGCAATCCATGGATTAATAGCTCCGGTGAAGGTCACGGTAACCGTTTCATTTTTAGCTGTAGGACCATCCGTTGACGTCAATGTCAGGATATTATCCGCGACTGTACCCGTCCAATTTGCAGCGGCAGCCGTGTCATTTATTATTACATTATCGGTTGTGAATGTTTTATTGGCAACGAACTGGTTTAAATTCGAAACGTCAATGGTAATCGTGTCATCCGGGTCAATGTTTACATCGGTGATATTGATCACCGGCGAAGAGGTGCCATCCGTTGCCGTGATCTTCTCACCGTTTACTACCGTGAGACCCCCAATCTGTATCATGAAGTTGAAGGTCGCCTCTCCGTATCCATCAGTCCTGTTTGCAGTCAGGGAAACTATTTTGTCCCCCCCCGTATGAGAACTCCATGGATTTCCTGCTGCCCCGGTAAAGGTCACAATAATGAATTCATCGACAACTGAAGGTCTACCTGTTAAGGTTAGCGTCAGTGTGTCATTTGCTACTATTCCCGACCAAGCGCCATCATCGGACAATACCTGTACATTATCGTTGGTAAGAGTATCACTGGCAACATACGCGTTTAAACTTGACACGTTGATAGTGATAGTGCCATCCTGTGCGATTACTGGATCATTAATGGTGATCCACGGTGAAGTGGCGCCGTCTATTGCCGTAATTTTCTCGCCGTTATCTATAGTGAGACCTAATGCTGTCACCGGCACCACCAGAAACGCCATAACGAGGATGCTTAATAGCGCCAGAGATATTAACGTTTGTTTCATCATGATATGCACCTGATATTTCCCATTATTTCTCCCCCCACTTTTTTCGCACGCGTCATATCCTGGTGACCCCAGGAAAGAGGTACTAAAATGTTTGATTTTATATTTTAACTACTTATATAACTTCCCAAATGCAGTTCCGGCCACTTATACGGTAAACCGGATATTAACCAATAGTAAAATCCGTGCAGAAAAAAAAATAGACTGTCGTGAAATCATTTGATTCCGCATAAACAGCATAAATAATTATCCTGTCATCTAAAAAAACCCGGATGAAGCCAACAGGCCTCGCACCAAAGCAATGAACCTTTTTATCCTCCCACAAGCAATCACTTTTTGTGTGTCAGTTCTCCAGCAAATCTCAAAATTTCCTGTGAAAATCATTCTACCTTTTTTTATTTTGAGGCTGTGGTATGCGGGCATCATGTCCGTTTTCATGACAAAATTTGAATTTTTAAAAACTTTTTGTACCGGAATTTAGCGGAATTTTTTGTAGATGTGTGAGCCTGTCATCGAATCATTCATTATTAAATTATGTATCTCAGAGTATTTTCCCATGAAATGACATTTAATTCAGGAACAAGGTTAAAATGGTCATCCCGACTGAGAAGAGGGACTTCAAGATCGAGGCACGCGGCTGCAATCCAGATATCATTCTCAGGAATTGGATGACCGCGTTGCTTAAGATCGAAACGAACCCTGGCATAGCGTGCTGCAACCGATTCGCTGATCTGCATTACAAGAGAATACCCGATAAATTTGTGAACAAACTTTTCGTTGTTCCTGGTTTTTTTGCTATTTAATGCACCATACAGGAGTTCGCCAATAACAGTAACGGGTAAAAGGTCTGCATCATCGATCAGTTTACAAACTTCAGGGATACCTTCACGGTAGGCGATTACCGCGTTGGTATCTCAAGCTAATTTACCAATTGCCTTCAATTTTTTCGAACTCCTCATCAATGCATTTCTGCATAACCTGAGCTTCGTCATGGGTTATTGTTCCCACTAAATTTTGAAGCCCTTTTTAACAGGACGACGGGAGAATATCGCGACCATCCTCTCATGCTCTTCTATCCCTTCAACAGGTCCAAGAGGTTTAAAAACATTATTTTCATACACAACTTCAATTGCCCTTGTCATAATTACCCTATTCTCCTTATTGCGCTCATCATTACCATTACATTTTACGGCAAATAACTTGTTGGTTCGATGGTATTTCAACTCTGACTTTAATGGTTCAAAGTTTTTTACAACCATAGTTTTACTACTGCTATTCGTGACCGGATTACTAAATTGTTCTACCATTTTTTATTTTGAGCCTTGTGGTATACAGGTATCATGTCCGGTTTCATGACAAATAATTCCCGGGGAATGGTACATAATCCTCAGGGCCGGGATACATGCCGATCGGTACTATCCGGAGGGGGGTCGGGATTTTTTTCAGCAAGAAGTGTCTCTGTTCCGGCATAATCACCGAATAACACCCTTCATATGAATGCTGAAGGGGCAATCACGAAAAAAGGGGGACATGATAATATCAGAAAATGCACTGCAATCCATGTTATCGCGAAAAATGGTACAACAACGGGCACCTGGTATTGTAGTGAAACCCTGGTGAAAAAATCTTTTTGCCACGGTAATCCAATCTCACCCATCCTTTTTCCCGGTGTTCTTTTTTTTCCACTCTTTTAGTATTTTGGTCATATATAACGCACGCTAAAAAGAAGCATAATCGCAAAAAAAGTTCCTGGTATCTGCCAGAACAGTGTTTAAAAAAAATATCAGATAGACCCGTATTTTGATATCGCTAAATAATTAATCCCCGTTCATCATCCTTGAGTCACGGCACCGTCACCAATTCCTCGAGATCACGGTTCAATATACCCTAACATCTTATGCCATGCACCGGTGCAAAGCGATGTGTTTATTAGAAAGATATTATTGAATACCTTGTATATTTTAAAATTGTATTTGTGTAAAATTATTTGGAGATGTCTGAGATGAAGTCACATAATTTGATTTGGGTAATGGTAGGAGTATTTCTCCTTTGCCTCTGTATTTCTGGTGTATCAGCAGCCCAAGTAGCGGCGTTCAGCGGCACGCCGACTTCGGGTCCAGTACCATTGCAAGTAATATTCACGGACGCTTCGACCGGTAGTCCCACCGGCTGGGCATGGTTCTTCGGCGACGAGAATTTCACGCAGGTATGGACGCTGAGGAGCGCGAGTTCCGGGTGGACGGCACGACAATATTTCTCCAGCGTGGCGTTGCCGGATGGCAGCATCGTATTGATGGGCGGTTGGAATAACAGCGTCTTTAAGAATGACACGTGGCGGTCAACGGACAACGGCACTACCTTTCAGCTAATGAACGCTAGTTCCGGGTGGACGACAAGATCCCAGCACACCAGCGTGGCGTTGCCGGATGGCAGCATCGTGCTGATGGGCGGGGATACCGATCCCATTAATATAAAAGACGTGTGGCGGTCAACGGATAAAGGCGCAACATGGTCGCTGATGAATGCGAGTGTCCCGTGGGGAAACAGACAGGGTCATACCAGTGTGGTATTGCCTGACGGCAGCATCGTGCTGATGGGTGGTACAGTCGGCCCCAGTAAGAATGACACGTGGCGGTCGACGGATAAAGGCGCAACATGGTCCCTGATGAATGCAAGCGGTGGATGGAAGCCAAGATATCTTTTCTCCAGTGTGGCGATGCCGGACGGCAGCATCGTGCTGATGGGCGGATCTACTTCCGGCGGATGGGCGAATGACACGTGGCGGTCGGCGGATAAAGGCGCAACATGGTCGCTGATGAATGCTACTCCTGCGTGGACGGGAAGACAAATGCTCAGCAGCGTAGCGATGCCGGATGGCAGCATTGTCTTGATGGGTGGTTATGACGGCCGTATCCCCCTTTTCCGTAATAATGACACATGGCGGTCGACTGATAACGGCGCTACATGGTCGCTGATGAATTTTTCACCTGCATGGCAAGCAAGAGAAAATCACGTCAGCGTAGCGATGCCGGATGGCAGTATCGTACTGATGGGCGGCACTTCTGGCGGACTCTTTTTCAATGACACATGGCGGCTCAATCCCGTTGGATCATCGGCACAGAACTCGTCGCATACCTATAACGTACCGGGAACCTATTCGGTAGCTTTGCAGGCACGCGATGCCAGCGGGTATGACAGCATCCAAAAGACCGGGTATATTACTGTAACGACAGCGCCGGTCGCCAACTTCACCGCAGATGTAACGTCCGGTACAGCACCGTTGCCGGTCTCGTTTACCGATACATCTTCAAATACCCCCCTTGGCTGGGCATGGTTCTTCGGCGACGAGAAGTACACGGAGGCATGGACGCTGCAGAATGCGAGTTCCGGGTGGTCGGAAAGATGGTCTCACAGCAGCGTGGTGATGCCGGATGGCAGCATTGTGCTGATGGGCGGTTGGAAGGGACTCCTCTTATTGAATGACACGTGGCGGTCAACGGATAACGGCACTACGTGGACACAGCAGACCGCGAGTGCCGGGTGGTCTGCACGAGATATGTTCAGCAGCGTAGTGATGCCTGATGGTAGCATCGTGCTGACAGGAGGCAATGATGGCGGTAGCTTTAAGAATGACACATGGCGGTCGACGGATAAGGGCGCAACCTGGACGCTGCAGAATGCAAGTTCCGGGTGGTCGGCACGAAGAATGCCCAGCAGCGTAGCACTGCCGGATGGGAGTATCGTGCTGATGGGCGGTAGACAAGACACCGTCACATTCCTGAATGATACGTGGCAGTCAACCGATAAAGGCGCTACGTGGAAGCTGGTGAATGCGAGTTCCGGGTGGACGGGAAGATCCGGTCCCAGCAGTGTGGTGATGCCGGACGGCAGCATCGTACTGATGGGGGGCGCTCCTGATTGTTGCAATGGTAAGAATGACGTGTGGCGGTCAACCAATATGGGCGCAACATGGAAGCAGGTGAATTCGAGTCCCGGGTGGACAGAAAGAGTTGGTCACAGCAGCGTGGCGATGCCTGACGGTAGCATCGTACTGATGGGTGGTTTTGACGGTTACGAAAAGAATGACACGTGGCGGTCTACGGATAACGGTGCAACATGGACACAGTTACCAAATGGCGGGTGGTCAGCAAGAACCGAACTCAGCAGTGTGGCGATGCCTGACGGCAGCATTGTGCTGACAGGTGGTAGTGTTGGTGGCGGCAATAAGAAAAATGACACATGGCGGTTCAATCCTGTCGGTTCATCGGCCCAGAACCCATTGCATACCTATACCAAGCCGGGGAGCTATCAGGTAGCTTTGCAGGCACGCAATACCGGTGGGTATACCAGCATGCGGAAGACCGGGTTTATCAATGTAACAGCATTGTCAGCGCCGGTCGCCAACTTCATCGCCAACGTGACCTCCGGCACAGCACCATTGCCGGTCTTGTTTACTGATGCATCGACCGGCAACCGAACCGGCTGGGCATGGTTCTTCGGCGACGAGACGTACACACAATCGTGGACGCAGCAGACCGCAAATGCTGCATGGACGGCAAGATCCCATCACAGCAGCGTGGCGATGCCGGATGGCAGCATTGTGCTGATGGGTGGCGAAGACGGCAACAGAAAAAACGACGTGTGGCTGTCAACTGATAACGGTACAACATGGACGCAACAGACAGCGAATGCCGGGTGGACTGCGAGAGATAGTCACAGCAGTGTTGTAATGCCGGACGGGAGCATCGTGCTATTGGGTGGTGATGACGGCAGTTATCCAAACTATAAGAATGACACCTGGCGGTCGACCAATTACGGCGCAGCGTGGACGCAGCAGACCGCAAATGCCGGGTGGACGGGCAGATCCGGTCACAGCAGCGTAGTGATGCCGGACGGCAGTATCGTGCTGATGGGGGGAAGTTACGGCGGCTACAGCGACTGGAAGAATGATACGTGGCGGTCAACGGATAACGGCACAACATGGATACAGATGAACGAAAGCTCCGGGTGGACGGCAAGAGAAAGTCCCAGCAGCGTAGTGATGGCGGACGGTAGTATTGTGCTGATGGGCGGTGATAATGCCGCCGGCTTTTTGAATGACACGTGGCGGTCAGCAGACAACGGCACAACATGGATACAGATGAACGCAAGCTCCGGGTGGACGGCAAGAGAAGGCCACAGCTGTGAAACGATGCCGGATGGCAGCATTGTGCTGATGGGCGGCAGGAGGTGCACCAGTTGCTCTGCAGAACGTGATGTGTGGCGGTCAAAAGATAACGGTGCAACGTGGACACGGGTAAACGCGAATGCCGGGTGGTATAGAGAAGATTTTGGCAGCGTGGCGATGCCGGATGGCAGCATTGTGCTGATGGGTGGTTATGGCGGTGGAAGAAAAAATGACACGTGGCGGTTCGTACCCACCGGATCATCGGCGCAGAACCCGTCGCATACTTACACCAAACCGGGAACCTATTCGGTAGCCTTACAGGCATACAATGACGGGGGATACAACAGCACGCGAAAAATAGGATATATCCAAGTGACATCACCTGCTATTCCAGCCCCGGTAGCCAGCTTCACTGAAAACGCAACTTCCGGAACTGTCCCGCTTTCCGTGCAATTCAACGATACATCGACCGGCAGCCCCACCGGCCGGGCATGGTTCTTCGGCGACGAGAACTTCACAGCGCCTTGGACGCAGGTGAACGCGAGTGCCGGGTGGGCCGGACGGGAGAATGCCAAGAGCGTCGTGCTGCCGGATGGCAATATCATCCTCATGGGGGGGTATGATGGCGGCAGCATCTATTATAACGATGTCTGGCGGTCGACCGACGGAGGAAAAATCTGGGTTCGGGTAAACTCCAGTGCCGGGTGGTTAGCAAGATCCCAGCACAGCAGCGTTGCGATGCCGGACGGTAGCATCGTCCTGATGGGCGGGTATAACGGTGCTACCAGCTATAACGATGTCTGGCGGTCGACGGATGAGGGAACGATCTGGACACGGGTGAACGCGAGCCCTGGGTGGTCCGCACGAGAAGGACATTGCAGCGTCCTAATGCCCAACGGCAGCATCGTGCTCATGGGCGGCTACCAGAACAGTGTCGGATATAAAAATGACGTATGGCGGTCGGCGGATAATGGCCAGACATGGTCACAGGTGACAGGGGCCGCCGGGTGGGTGGCACGCTACAGCCAAGCCTGCCAGGCGATGCCGGATGGCAGTATCGTGCTTGCAGGGGGATACAGCCCGACTGGCACTTACAAGAACGATACCTGGAAGTCAGAGGATGGCGGCGCAAACTGGATGCTGATGAATGCGAGTTCTGGTTGGACTGGGCGTGAGCACATTTCAGCCATTGCCTTGCCGGACGACAGCATCGTGCTGATGACCGGCTGGGACCCCATCATTGGCTTAAGGAATGATGTCTGGCGGTCAACGGATGATGGGGCGACCTGGTCGCAGATAAATATCAGTGCCGGCTGGTCGCCCCGGAACAAAGCAAGTCTCTCGCTGCTCCCGAATGATACCATTGTTCTGATGGGTGGGGTTGATAGCGGAGGCCGCAAGAACGACGTCTGGCAATTCAATCCTGTCGGATCATCAGCACAGAACCCGTCGCATACCTATACCAAACCGGGAACCTATTCGGTAGCTTTGCAGGCATACAATGATGGCGGATACAACAGCACGCGGAAGATCGGGTATATCAATGTGACTTCTGGTGTGACCACCGGCCCGGTTCACAACCTCAACTCCAACTTGAACTACACAACAATCAATGGAGCGATTGTGAATGCAACTGATGGTGACACAATCCTTGTGGATAGTGGAACATATTGGGGTTATGTAAATATTACCAAACCGCTGACCCTGCAGGGGAATGATACCGGCGCTGGCCTTCCGGTCATCCAAGATGGAGGGCAGGGGTATGGCGTCCGAATCATTGCCGATAGTGTCACTCTCAATGGATTTTATGTAAGTCCCACCGGGTTATATGATTACGGTATCCGGGTGCAGGCAAATAATACCAGAATCTTAAACAATACCGTCGCTGATAACAGGTATCTTTCTATAAGAATTGAGGGTTCAAATAACATCATTGCCAGTAATAATGCCAGTTATGGCCAAATCGGTATTTCTGATGGTGCAGTGAGTCCAGGTAATAACACATTCATCAATAATATCGTAATCGGTAATTCCAAGGGTGGTTTGGCTGGCGGATGGAATAGCACCATTACTAATAACATCGTGAATTTCAACAAAGCAGGGATCGGGACCGGATACAATAGTCAGGTTTATAACAACACAGTAAGTAGCAATACTGAATATGGAATTGTACCCCAAGATAATAGCACAATTTTTTCAAACGTAATTACAAACAATTCAGTATATGGTCTCTATTCTGATTCGACCCATAACAATACGATATACAATAATTATTTCAATAACTCCATTAATGCATATGATTATAATACTGATGGTTCGCATAATTTCTGGAATGTAACAAAAACACCCGGAACAAATATTATCAATGGTTCATGGCTTGGTGGAAATTACTGGAACGATTATTCGGGTGTTGATGCAACAGGTGATGGGCTGGGCGATACAAAGCTCCCCTATAATAGCTCCCTTGGAATCTTTAACGGCGGAGATTATCTCCCGCTGACGAACAACTCCGCGCCAGCTTTGCCGGTTGCAGGTTTCAGTGCGGACGTCGTGTCCGGAAAGGCACCGCTTACTGTGCACTTCACGGATTTATCCATTGAACAAATCAACCCGAGAAGCTGGAGCTGGGACTTCGGTGACGGTGACAGCACGAATTCGACGCTGCAGAACCCGGTCCACACATACCAGAAACCGGGTATCTACACCGTGAGCCTCACGTTCACCAACGCGAGCGGAAGTGATACCGAAACCAAGACCGATTACATCTGGGTTGACTTTGCTTCGGTTAAGATGTTCAGGAATTACCTTAATCATTCGGGAGTCTATGACGATGGCGGGATTGCGCCGAATAATAATGTACTGTGGAGTTTTCCGACCGGTGGCCGCGTAATGTCCAACCCGACGGTAGCAAACGGTATTGTGTATTTCGGCAGTGAGGATGACCAGATTTATGCACTAAACGCGATGAACGGCTCAAAGGTATGGAATTTCACTGCAGCGGGTGATGTGTGGTCCGGCCCCCTTATAGCTGACGGGTTTATCTACATTGGATCCAACGATAGAAAGATCTATTCATTGAATGCAACGACCGGGGAACATGTCTGGAATTATTCAACCACAGCCGCGGTGAAGTCCAGTCCCGCAGCAGCGTATGGCGTTGTGTATGTGGGATCTGAGGATTCCGAAATCTATGCACTGAACGCTACCACTGGTGTGAAAATCTGGGACTATACCACGGGATCAGGTGTGATCTCCAGCCCGGCAATTGTCGATGGTGTTGTGTATGTTGGGAGTCGGGACAATAATCTGTATGCACTTGATGCCGGGACTGGTGTACTGAAATGGAATTATACAACCGGATCAAATGTGACTTCCAGCCCTGTGGTTGTCGATGGTGTTGTATATGTTGGGAGTCGTGATAACAAGGTCTATGCACTAAATGCAACGACGTCTGCGAAACTCTGGGAGTACCCAACAGGCGGCTGGGTGGAATCCAGCCCTGCTATATTCAATGGGGTTGTATTTGTTGGGAGTGACGACCAAAAACTGTACGCTCTCAATGCAAGTACCGGTGCACACATCTGGAATAATTCTGCATTGAATGTTTTCGATTCAAGCCCTGCTGTTGCCGGTGGTGTTGTCTATGCAGGGAGCCAGGATGGCAAGGTATACGCATTCAACGCTTTAACTGGTGCAAAGCTCTGGAACTATAGTACAGGCAGTAGTATATACTCCAGTCCGGCAGTTGCAAACGGTGTGCTGTATATTGGTAGTATGAATAACCGGATGTATGCACTTGGCGGGACACCGGCCTTGCATGCAGATTATTACGTCAACGTAACGAACGGCACAAAACCGCTGGCCGTTAAATTTACTGACCTATCGACGGGCAGCCCGACGGTTGTATGGTGGGAGTTCGGGGACGGGACGATCCTGGGGAACCTGACCAGTCCGTTTGTGTATACCTACACGACCAACGGCACGTTCACGCCGGTCATCCACATTTCGAACGGTATCAGCAGCGACTGGAGAAACAATGCTACTATATCGGTGAATGTACCCCCGCTGGGTGATGATTTCAGCAGAGGCCTTCAAAATGCGATTAATGACGGAGTACCCGGAGGTAACATAACGGGCCATGATGTGGGTGGCAGCACGGACCAGGTCGACCAGGGGCAAGATGTTACCCAGGCGGGCCTCCATGGTAACTTCACGGTGAATTCCACGGGATTTGTCTATACAGATGATAGCTTAGCGGAGCAGAAACCCAACGGGGATCACCTGATACGCTATATCCACGTTAATAATGCGACGGGGAATGTCACCGTGTTTGAGGCCTGGACCCTCCCGACGAATATGGATATCGTGCATGTCACCGGAAACGTCACGTCACCCTGGGGCGACGACGCGTCAGTTGGCGGAGAAAACTCGGTGAATTCCCGAGAACCCAACCCGGGCGGAGGCCTGGGCAATCTGACGTTGACCGCTGCCTGTGGCAGCCCGGACTGCAGTCATAATTATGCACTGCTCATCGACGGTGGATACAACGTTTCATCGAATCACATACGCTACTGGAATGACATATCCTTCATGTATCAGACCCTGAACCGGACCTACGGCTATCCAGCGGATCATATTACGGTGCTGATGTCCGATGGGACCAGTGCCTCTACCGACCGGCACAACGCAACCTTGCCGAATGGCACCTACCTGAAGGACAGTTCTCCCTTGAACCTTGATAATAGCCCTGATAGTTCAGGTGATGTATATGGCAATGCTACGAAAGCCACTATTAATGCAACCCTCAAGAATCTGAACAGCACCCTTACAGCGGCGGATAATCTCTTCATATTCACGACCGGTCATGGTGGATGGGATGGCAGCACCGTCAACAAATCCACCTATTACACCTGGGGTGATTCGTACATGAATGATACTGAATTTGTCGCCCTGCTGCCGGTCAATGCCCGGAATATATCGATGGTGATGGAGCAATGCTACAGTGGAGGGTTTGTCGATGATTTCATTACCAATTATGCCGGGTCCCAGAACAGGACGATAGCAACCGCGGCAAATGGGAGTGAACCTTCGTATGGGAATGGCTTCTCCAATGCCTGGACAAGCGCGGCGGCGAGGATCAATGATGCCCGGCAGCCGAGTTTCACTGCAGATACCAATCCTCAAGATGCAAAAATATCGATCTGGGAAGCCTATAATTATTCTCTCAAGTATGACCCCGTAGCTTTGAGTTCGCTGACGAACCATGAACATCCGCAATTTAGCAGCAAAACGGCCTCTGCTGGTAATACGACGTATCTCAGTATCTGTCCCAGTGCTCCTGCCGCATCGATCATCGTGACATCCCCCTATGGAACGGGAGCAGACACTCCAACCTGGTACATGGGGTATACCCGTACAATTACCTGGACCGCGGTGGGATTAGGCGCTACAGAGAATGTTACTATTGAACTGTGGAATCGCAGTCCTTCACAAAAGGCACTGACTA
>Ga0315283_10003148_pt1 | contig 14033 bp, 8 predicted proteins | sample YL17G09_0_MG_FD_204541 | JGI IMG/M metagenome (GOLD analysis project Ga0315283, IMG submission 204541) | Sediment microbial communities from Yellowstone Lake, YNP, Wyoming, USA - YL17G09_0 | ecosystem: Environmental > Aquatic > Freshwater > Lake > Sediment | place: USA: Wyoming | collected... | reverse complement strand
TCGCTGCTGTAGAGGTGGGCGCCGACGTACAGCGCTTTGTCGTCGTACAGAAAGGAGACCTCGGTGCGCTCCGTGGCCCTGGCACCCTCCACCGGGTCACGCTGGGTGAAGTCGGCGATCGGGGTCGCCAGCCGCCACGCCGCCTCGTCCAGGCGGCCGTCCAGCTTGATCGGCGCCGTGATACGACGGACCTCGGCGCGTTTCGGCGAAGGGCCCTGGGGGGTCTGGGCCAGACCCGGGGCCGTGGCAGCCATCGCTCCGGAGAGGAGCACGACGGCCGCACGGCCGTGAAGTCGAAGTCGGGTCATTGCCTGGAGTGATTGGATACAATTTACCTAGGTTGGGTCGGCGAACGGAGTTTCCGGTATATTTGACCCGTTCATTCGCCCAACCACGAGTATTGTCATGACCGTGACCCTGGCCCAGCCGCGCACCGTCCGCGCCCCGACCGGCACCACGCTGTCCTGCAAGGGATGGCACCAGGAGGCCGCGCTCCGGATGCTGATGAACAACCTCGATCCGGCCGTCGCGGAACGGCCCGAGGACCTCATCGTCTACGGCGGTGGCGGTAAGGCCGCCCGCAACTGGGCCTGCTTCGATGCCATAGTCGCCACCCTCCGCCGGCTCGGCAACGACGAGACCCTGCTGGTCCAGAGCGGCAAGCCGGTGGGGGTCTTCCGGACCCACGATGAGGCGCCCCGCGTCCTGATCGCCAACGCCAACCTGGTCCCCAGGTGGGCGACGTGGGACGAGTTCCGCCGGCTCGACGCATTGGGCCTGACCATGTACGGCCAGATGACAGCCGGTTCGTGGATCTACATCGGGACGCAGGGCATTCTGCAGGGTACCTACGAGACCTTTGCCGAACTGGCCCGGCAGCATTTCGGCGGGACCCTGGCCGGGCGGCTGGTGGTCACCGGCGGGCTCGGCGGGATGGGTGGCGCCCAGCCCCTGGCGGCGACGATGAACGGCGCGGCGTTTCTGGGCGTGGACGTGGATGAATCCCGGGTGCGGCGCCGGGTCGAGACCGGCTACTGCGACCAGTTGAGCCTCGACCTCGACCACGCGCTCGGCCTGGTGGTCGAGGCGCGGCGACGCGGCGAAGCGCTGTCGGTCGGACTGGTCGGGAACATCGCCGACGTGATTCCCGAACTGGTGCGTCGCGGGGTCGCGGTGGACGTCGTGACCGACCAGACCTCGGCGCACGACCTCCGGGTCGGCTACATCCCGCGGGGGGTGTCGCTGGCCGAAGCGGCAGAGCTGCGCGGGTCGGACCCGGCCGGCTACGAGGCGCGGGTGCTGGACTCGATGGTGGTGCATGTCGAGGGGATGCTGGCCCTGAAGCAGGCCGGGTCCATCGCCTTCGACTATGGCAACAACCTCCGCGGCCAGGTCGCCGATCACCGTGGCATGTCCCGGGCCTTCGAGATTCCGGGCTTCGTGCCCGAATTCATCCGGCCGCTCTTCTGCCGGGGCGCCGGCCCCTTCCGGTGGGCCGCGCTCTCCGGTGACCCGAACGATATCGCCGTCACCGACGACGCCGTGCTCGAGACCTTTCCGAAGAAGACCGACCTCGCCCGCTGGATCCAGAAGGCACGCGAGAAGGTCCACTTCCAGGGGCTGCCCGCCCGGATCTGCTGGCTCGAGTACGGCGAACGCGCCGAAATGGGGCTCCGATTCAACTGGCTCGTCAAGCATGGCAAGGTGAAGGCGCCGATCGTGATCGGCCGCGATCACCTGGACACGGGGTCCGTCGCTTCCCCCAACCGGGAGACCGAGGGCATGCTCGACGGCTCCGACGCGATCGCCGACTGGCCGCTGCTCAACGCGATGCTCAATACCGCCTGCGGCGCGAGTTGGGTGTCGCTCCACCATGGCGGCGGCGTGGGCATCGGCTACTCGATCCACTCGGGCATGGTGGTGGTGGCCGACGGAACCGACCAGGGCGACCGGCGCCTCGAGCGGGTGCTGACCGCCGACCCGGGGACTGGTGTGATGCGCCACGCGGACGCCGGCTACCAGATCGCGATCGACGTGGCGAAGGACCGGGGAGTCGACTTGCCGATGATCACGGGGCGATAGACCGTGCCCGTCCTCGGGAATATCGGCCTACTGGCTCGTTGCCTGCCCGGCGGCGAACAGCGCGATCTCCACCCCATCTCTCATGCGGCCCTGGTCTGGGACGCGGGCCGGATCGTGTGGGTTGGCAGCGAGGCGGAGCTGCCCGAGGCCTATGCGGCCTGGCCAAGCCAGGACGCTGGTGGTCGGCTGGTCATTCCGGGGCTGGTGGACTGTCATACCCACCTCGCCTTCGGGGGCTGGCGTGGCGACGAGTTCGAGTTGCGCATCCAGGGCCGGAGCTACCAGGAGATCGCCGCCGCGGGCGGGGGCATCGCCTCGACCATGACCAGGACCCGGGGCCAGCCGGTGGAGGCCCTGGTCTCGCGGTGCCGCGGCTTTCTCGCCGGGATGGCCGAGCTGGGCGTGACCACCGTCGAGTGCAAGAGCGGCTACGGCCTGAATGAGGAGACCGAGCTGCGGCTGCTCGAGTGCTATGCTGCCCTGGCCGCGCAGGGGCCCCAGCGGATCGTCCCCACGTTACTCGCCGCGCACGTGGTACCGCCCGAGTACCGCGATCGCCGCCCCGAGTACCTGGATCTGATCATCGACCGGATCATCCCCGCTGTCGCCGCCCGCCGGCTGGCCCGCTTCTGCGACGTCTTCGTGGAGGAAGGCGCCTTCTCGGTGGAGGAAGCGCGGCGGGTGTTCCTGGCGGGACGCGCCCACGGTCTGCAGCCGAAGCTGCACGCGGATCAGTTGAGCGCCTGCGGCGGGGCCGAGCTCGCCGCCGAGGTCGGTGCCGCCTCGGCCGACCACCTGGAGCACGTGACGGCGAACGGGATGGAGCGGATGCGGGCTGCCGGCGTCGTGGCGGTGAGCCTGCCGATCGCGACGCTCTATCTCGGGCAGTCTCCGATGCCCGCCAGGGCGTTGCTGGACGCGGGTGTGCCGGTGGCCGTGGCGACCGACTTCAACCCGGGTTCCGCGCCGTCATTCCACCTGCCGCTGGCCCTGACGCTGGCCTGCACGCTGCAGCGCATGACCCCGGCCGAGGCGCTCAAGGGTGCCACCATCATCGCCGCCCAGGCGATCGGGGTGGATGGCGAATGTGGTTCGCTCGAGGCGGGCAAGGCGGCCGATTTTGCCGTGATCGACGCGCCCGACGTGAATCAGTGGCTCTATCATTTCCGGCCGAACGCCTGTGTGCGCACGGTCATCTCCGGGGAGACGGCATGGCAGATCTGACAAGGGCCCGGACGACATGACCGGTTTCGATCCGAACGCCGCCGCTCCAGCCGACTCCGGCATCTTCGGCCTGCCCACCCGCCTCGAGGAGGCACGGCTCGTCTACCTGCCGGTGCCCTGGGAGGCGACCACGTCCTATGGCGGCGGAACGGCTGGTGGTCCGCGGGCGATTCTCGAGGCCAGCCGGCAGGTGGATCTCTTCGATCTCGAGGTCGACCGGCCCTACCAGTCGGGGCTCGTGATGCTTCCCGAGGACCTGCAGGTGGTCGGATGGAATGCGGAGGCACGTCCGCTGGCGCGCCGGATCATCGATCGGGGAGGCCGGATCGATGGCGATGCCGGGCTCGTCGCCGCGCTGGCCCGGGTCAACACCCTGTCTGCCGCGCTCAACGACCGGGTCTATCAGGAGGTCGGTCGGATTCACGATGCCGGGCGGATTCCTGCCCTGGTCGGGGGAGATCACTCCACGCCGTTCGGAGCGATCCGCGCCATGGCGGAGCGGCATCCCGGGCTGGGAGTCCTGCAGTTCGACGCCCACATGGACCTGCGGGCCGGGTACGAGGGCTTCACCTGGTCACATGCCTCGATCATGCACAACGTGCTGGAACACATTCCAGGGGTGGCCCGGCTGGTGCAGGTCGGCATTCGTGACTTCTGTGAGGAAGAGCAGGACCGCGCCACCGCCCTGGCCGATCGGGTGCGCGTGTTTTACGATGCCGATCTGGCCAGACGCCGCTTCGCGGGCGACCCATGGTCTGCCGTGGTGCCGGCCATGGTCGAGGCGCTGCCTCGTGAGGTCTGGATCTCCTTCGACATCGATGGGCTGGACCCCCGGTTCTGTCCCCACACCGGGACGCCGGTTCCTGGCGGGCTGGATTTCAACGAGGTCGTGTACCTGGTCGCGGCGCTGGCGCAGAGCGGCCGCAGGGTGGTCGGCTTCGATCTGAACGAGGTCGTCCCTGGCCCCGACGGCGCCGGTGAATGGGACGCCAACGTCGGTGCCCGGCTCCTCTACAAGCTCACCGCCTGGACACTGGTCAGCCAGGGATTGCGCCCGGTACGGTCCCGATAGTCGCGCCTCTCCGTTCTGGTTTCCGGCTCTGAATCACGCGGATGGAGCCGAAGCAGGCCCCCGTACCCTGAGGCGGGCCCGGCCGGCGGTTGCCGGCCACCGGAACGTCACCGACGTACCCTGAACGCTCCGGTCGAACCCGCGCTCCGACTTGGCGACGGTTTCGACCGGATGGGTCCACCGCTCCCCACCTTCCGGCTCGATCTCCAGCGGTTCGCTCACCGACAACTCCGTCGTGAACCATCCGGTCTCGAGCTCGGGCGCGACGGCCCACCGGAACTCGACGTCGATGGTCCCGTCGGCGGCGAACCGGTATCGCTTCTCGAAGCCCTCGGTCGTGAGGCGAACCACCACCGACGCCGGACCGATGCCGCTGGCCTGCAGTTCCAGTGGTGCCGATGCCCAGTTCCGCAGGACCGGATAGTCACCGGTCGCGTAGCCGTCGAGCGTCAGGTCTCCGGGAAGAATCCGCTCGAGAAACATCGCGCGGGGGCCACGGTCCACCGGAATGGTACCCGTCTCGGCGGAGCCCAGGGCGGCCTCATGATACGCTTCCCGACGGCGGGTCAGGACGCTCGCGTAGTTCACCAGGGTGTCGAAGCGAGTGTACTCCTCCACGCCTCCCCCGCGGGCCCCGCTCACCACGGCCGCGAAGGCCGGAGAATGGATCGACAGCTCGTCGTACCCGTCGAAGTCCAGGTCGCTCCGTTCCCACTGCATCGGCTCGCCGAGCCGGAGATCGCGCTCCGCCGTGGCCAGGTGGTGCCAGACGCTGCCCCGGAGGAAGGGCAGGTAAAGGCCGCCGAAGACACCGTGCCAGTAGGCGTCGTTGCATTGCGCCCGGCCGATCGATCGGCGAGCCGGCGCGGGATCGCCGCGCTCGCGGCAGAGCCGGGAGAGCCGGAGCATCTTCTTGTGCATCCGGTTGGACTCGGGGTACTTCACCAGGAAGTTGCGCCAGTGCGTGCCGCGGACCAGCGCGCCCTCAGGCCCCTGCATCCGGTCCCCGAGCTCCTGCTCGAGTCGGGTCAGCCGGACGGAAGCCCCGGCCGGCAGGGCCCACCCTTCCATCTCTCGGTAGGAGGCGCTCGGCAGGTACGCGAGCCCGCCGCTCGGAACGGCGTCGAGCGCCTCGCTGAAGGTCACCAGCCGGAGTGCGCCCTCGGAGGCGAGCTGGGCGATGGCGTCCAGGAACTGCCTCAGCCAGCCCCGGGTATAGACCCAGTCATAGGTGCCAGGCCAGCCACCGAATTTCTCCCCGTCGTCGGCGAACACGGCCAGCCGGTGGCCATCGGCCTGGAGCGTCCGGATGTACTCGACGAATTCCGATGGCGGCCGGAAGGGGATCAGGTGGCGGAGCCGCTCATCGATCGGAAAGACGGCGATCGGTCGCTCGTCGGCCTCGGTGCGGAAGGGACGGTGCAGCTGGGACCGGTCGAGGCCCGCCACCAGGAAATGGCGGTCGTCCACCAGGACGTAACGGACGCCGGCCGCAGCGAGGTCGGCGGCCAGGTCGGGCTCCCAGACGCGCTCGGTCAGCCAGAGGCCGGTGGCCGTCACGCCCAACCGGCGCCGGATCGCCTCCCGCATGCGCGAGATCTGCTCCAGACGGTCTTCCCGGGGGAGTGAGGCCAGGATCGGCTCGTCATAGCCCGACAGGAGGAGCTCCAGGCGCCCGCTGGCGGCCATGCCCCCCAGCTCGTCGAGATAGTCCGTGGCGTTCGACTCCATCCATTCGAGCAGTGGGCCGGACAGGTGCAGGGTGACGGGAAGCGCCTCCGCCTCCCGCAGCTGCCGGATCAGGGGCCGGTAGACGGTGTCGAGGTGTTCGACGAAGACCTGCTCGAGATTGCCGACCGGCTGGTGCAGATGGACGCCGAAGGCGAACAGGACCGGCTCGGTCATGCCTCCCCTTCAGCGAGCGCATCGACGAATCCGAACCGGCCCAGCAGCCCGCTGAGCCGCGCCCGGTCCGTCGGCGGGGCGGCGCGGTACAGCCGGTAGAAGCTGGTCTGCACATCGAACGGCACCGGCCGCCGGTCCATGGCGAGCAGGTCGAGGGCTGCCGTCAGCCCGTCCACGTCGGCCGCCGCGGCGTCGCCGTCCAGATGCCGGAGCATGGCGCGCTGCAGCGCCTCGCCGTATGGCACAACCCCGGCGGCCACCTCGTCGCGCTCCTCGCGGTCCAGGACCGCCGGCAGGAGGCTGGCCTGGGCGTGCCGCCGGAGCGTCTCCCGCGAGGGCTCGGGCAGGTCGGCCAGGGTCAGCCGCGAGACGATGCCCGCCTCATCGGTCAGTTCGATGAGGAGGCCGGTGGCGGCGCGGCCCTGGACCGATACCCCAAAACGCCAGGTTCGGCCGGTGCGCCGATGCCGGATCGTTACTGTAGGCGGGCTGCCTTCGACCACGTCGAAGACGCCCTGAGACGGCGGCACCTGGCCCGCGAGGAGCGTGGACAGCGCGGCAACGCCGGCGGCGACGCGGACCTCGGGCGGAAACGCCGGGAGCACCTGGGCATCGAACAGGCTGGCGCCGTTGCCTGCGTTGGGATCGTTGCTCTGGGCGGACGAGAGCCAGGTGCGCAGCTCCTGCCGGAGGCCGGGCGCGTCGTCACCGGTGAAGTCGATGGCGCGAGCGGCGTACCGCAGACACTGGAGCGGTTCCAGTCTGGCGATGTCGTCGAAGAACCAGCCGCACGACGTGAACATGCGGAGCGCGTTCCGCTGCATCTCCAGCAACTCGCGGGCGCGGACCGGCAGGTCGCCGGCCGCCTCGGCTCCCAGGTCCCGCGCGGCCCACGGGTCCCCGAACAGCGGCGTCCCTGCCTCCTCGAAGCGGGCGTCGAGCACCCCCTTCAGCCGCTCCAGGGCTTCGCGCATCGGGGCCCGCCACGCCTGGGAAGTGCCCTCGGCTACCCGGCACCCGCAGTCCGCCCGCCAGCGCTCCACGCCGTGGCTGCAGCTCCAGGAACCAGGGCCGGTGAGCGACACCGACTCGCGGGGCGGGTGCGCCGCCAGGAACGAGGCGAAATTCTCGATGCGTACCGGGCCGCGGGCGAGCTGGTCCAGCGTCGCCGCCAGGGCCATTTCCCCGAGACGGTGGTGATGCCCGTAGGTCTCGCCATCCGTGGCCAGGGCCACCAGCTCCGGGCCTCCGACGTCATCGGGGGGCAGGACCATCCGGGCGGCCCAGGCGGCCGGGTCGCGGATCAGCGGGCCGAAGGCGATGTCGTGGGCCAGCGCGCCGTCATAGGTGAACACCGTCAGGCGATGGTGCCCCGTCGTCCGCACCACGCCGGGGAGCCCGTACAGCGGCCTCGGACTGACCTGGTGCGGGGCCAGTACCGTGAACTGGATCCCTTCCTGGGCCAGGACGTCGAGGGTTTCGTCGTCCGCCGCGGTCTCCGGCAGCCACATGCCCTCGGGTTCGCGGCCGAAGCGCCGGCGAAAGTCCCGGATCCCCCAGCGGACCTCGGTCACCTTGTCGCGCCGTGAGGCGAGCGGCAGGATGATGTGGTGGTAGGGCATGGCCAGGGCGTTGCCGTGGCCGAGCCGCTGCCGGCTGACGGCATCGGCCCGGAGCAGCTCCGCATACGTGGCGGGGGCTTCGTGCTCCAGCCACTCGAGCAGTGTCGCGCCGAAGTTGAAGCTGATCCGCTCGAGCAGGTTCACGATCCGGAGGATCCGGCCGTCGGCGGCCACCAGCCGGGCCGCGACGACCGGGCGATAGCATTCGTGCGCGATGCGCAGGTTCCAGTCGTGCCACGGCGACGCCGAATGCTCGCGCTCGACGACCTCGAGCCACGGATCCTCGCGGGGCGGCTGGTAGAAATGGGCGTGAATGACGATGGATTGCACGGGGGTCTACCCCTCCAGCGCGGCGATGACGGCGGGTAGCGGGTCAGGGAACGGGTCGTCGAGCCGCACCAGTTCGGCGGCCTTCCGGGTGACGGCCTCGATGGCGCCGTCGGCGAGTCCCTGCAGCAGGAAGTCGAGCGCGTCGCAGTGCTCGCGGAACCGGCGTTCGGCATAGTCCCCGGCGGCGCCGGTCGAGATGATGAACTGCCAGTCCGAGCTCTGGGCCAGCAGCAGTTCGCGGGTGGCCTGCTCCCAGGCCGGCCTGCGGTCGGGCGGACCACCGGGCAGGTCCTGCCGGGCCTGGTTCCAGAAGCGCTCTTCGAGCTCCCAGAGGCGCTCCCAGGTCCATTCGGTCTGGGGATTCAGCCACATGCCGTAGTCGCCGTTGGCACCCCACGATCCCTGGGCCAGCGCGATCGTCTGGCGGGCGGCGGGGCCTCTGCCGCCTGGTGCTTCCGCCAGATGTTCGCTCGCGGTGACCGGCCGGACTTCACGCTGGCGCCCCAGCGCCCGATACAGGTCTCCGATCCAGTCGACGCCTTCGAACCACCAGTGACCGAACAGCTCGGTGTCGAATGGCGCGACGATGAGATTGCCGCCGAGCGGCTCGGCAGAGCCGCCGAGCGACTGCAGCAGGGCGAGATAGTCCGCCGCTTTCTGGTGCGAGCGGGCCCTGGCAATGTTGGGATCGTAGGGTGCCTTGCCGCCGAGGTCCACGTCGAGGCCGGTCACGCGCCAGAGCTTGAGGCCTCCGGGCCAGCGGATCTTGTGGAACTCCAGGTAGCCCGGGTCACCAGGGAAGCCGTGATGCCGGCTCCAGACCCGCAGGGATGAAACCGGATCCCGGACCAGGATGCCCACGGGGGCGCCTGACGTGGCGAGCTGGTATGCCCGGTACGGGCTCCTGGGATAGACGACCTCGATGGGCGGCACCTCACCCGGTTCGCGGATGCCGTCCACGAAGTCCGTCTCGCCATAGAGGCTCAGCGAGCGCCCCGCCTCCGCCATGTGGGAATCGGTGTAGAAGTAGTCGAACCCCGCGGCCCGCAAATGGGTCTCGATCCCGACCCGGAACGGCTGGGCCGGCGCCGACGGCAGCGGCGCCCAGGGGCCCGCGCTGCGGTAGGCACATTCGGGGACCCAGCATCCCGCCGGGTCCTGCCCGAACAGGCGCCGATGCTCCCTGCGTCCGGTGAACAACTGGAGGCGGATACTCTCGTCGCGTGCCAGCAGCGGCAGGAAGCCGTGCGTCGCGGCCGATGAAAGCAACTCGATGCGTCCGGCCTCGGCGGCTCGGCGCAGGGCCCCGACGAGATCGTAGTCGTGGCGGCGGAGCACTCTGCGGAGCCGGCCGAGCCGGGCTCGCCAGTACCCCACCAGCGGAATGAGGGTGTCCTCTCCCGATTCCTCGAACGCCTCGACGGCCTCGTCGCAGGCCACCAGACGCTGGGCCAGAAAGGCTTCCAACTCCCGGCTGAAATCCGGATGGGCCAGCTGGTTCGCCAGGATCGGCGTCACCCCGATCGTGAGGGGTGCGGCCACCCCCTGGTGCTCGAGCTGCTCCAGCGCGATCACCAGCGGGAGATAAGTGTCCACCGCGGCCTCGCACAGCCAGTCGCTGCCATGCGGCCAGCGTCCATGGTGCAGCACCCAGGGCAGATGACTGTGCAGGGTCAGGACGAAGTCCATTAGAGCCTCGGTGCCGCGAACCGGCCCGACAGTACCTCCCAGTAGAGGGAGAGGTACTGCTCGACCGAGCGTTCCCAGCTGAAGTCCTGTTCCATGGCGTGGCGCATCATCCGGTGCCATTCGACCGGATCGGCCCAGGCGTCGAGTGCCCGGAGTGCGGCACCGACGAGCGGTTCTGCGTGGTACTCATCGAAGACGAATCCCGTCACCCCGTCCTCGACCGTGTCCGCGAGCCCGCCCACCCGCCGCACCACCGGGAGGACGCCGTAGCGCTGGGCCCGCATCTGCGTGAGCCCGCAGGGTTCATACTGACAGGGCATCAGCAGCAGGTCGGCGCCCGCCATGAGGACGTGCTCGAGCGGGTCGGTGAACTTGGTGTCCACCGCCACCCGCCCGCGGAACACCCCGCTCAGATATTCGAGCGCCCGCTCGAAGCGCGGCTCCCCGGCGCCGATGAACACGAACTGGGCATCGAGCGACAGCAGCTCCGGCCCCGCGAGCATGATGTCGAGCCCCTTCTGGGTCACCAGCCGTGCCGCCATGCCGAAGAGCGGGATGCCTGGGTCCTCGGTCAGGCCGAAGCGCCGCTGCACGGCCACCTTGCAGGCGACCTTCGCAGCCGGCTGCTCGACGTCATAGTGGGCCACGGGGATCGGGTCGGTCGATGGGTCCCAGACCCGCTGATCGATGCCGTTGATGATGCCCGTGAAGCGGGGACCGAGCCAGGCGAACACATCCTGCAGTCCGAATCCCCCCGCCGCCGTCCGGAGCTCGCTCGCGTGGTTCGGGCTCACGGTGACCGCCGCATCCGCGAACACGAGCCCCCCCTTGAGCAGGTTCAGCTGCCCGTACCATTCCAGCTGCCGGAAGTTGTAGAGCTCCGGCGCCAGGCCAAGTTCGGGCAGGAGCGACCCGGGGTAGTGTCCCTGATAGCCGGCGTTGTGGATGGACAGGACGGTCCGGATGGCGTCATAGAACGGGTCCCCCCCGTGGCGGATCCGGAGATGCACCAGGGCCAGCGCGCAATGCCAGTCGTGGGCGTGCAGCAGGATCGGACCGCTGGCCATCCGGGGCAGCGCGGCGAGCGCCGCGAGGCCGAAGAACGCCCACCGCTGGGGGTTGTCCGGATAGTCCTGGCCGCCCTCGCCGTAGATACCCGCGCGATCGAAGTAGCCGTCGTGCCCGATGAAGTGGATGCGGGTCCGTTCCGTCGGATGCACTTGCCGGTAGAGTCTCGCCGTTTCGCGCCGGGAACCGACCTCGACCACGAACGGGTCACCGATCTGTTCCAGCTCCCCCGCCGTGGCCTTGGCCGTGCGGTGGAGCGGCATGATCGCCTGGGTGACGACTCCCGCGAGGCCCTGGAACCGGGCCAGCCCGTTCACCGCCTCGGCCAGCCCACCGGTCCGGGCGTAGGGGAAATACTCCGCGGCCAGGTGGATGACCGTGACCGGCCTCCCATCCGTGGTGCGGAGTGGGGGCGAGGGACGGTCCGCCCAGGTGCGACCGGCGTCAGCGGATTGGGGGATCATCGGCACCTGGCTCGCCCCGCATCACGGGGGCGTAGTAGGTCTCAGTGTATTCGCGGACCATCCGGTCGGCCGTGAAATGTGCGGCCGACACCCGGATGGCGCTCCGCATTCGCTCGACCCATCCCTGGGGAATGTCGCTGACGTCACGCGTGTAGTACAGCGGGACGACCTCGTCCTCCAGCAGCCGGTAGAGTGATTCGGCGTCGGCCTCGTCGATCTCCTCCGAGGATACCCCTTCCGCCGGGCGCGGGATCGCCCATCCGTTGGAGCCGTCGTATCCCTCCTCCCACCAGCCATCGAGGGTGGACAGCTGCGGTACGCCATTGAGGCCGGCCTTCATGCCGCTGGTGCCGCTCGCCTCGAGCGGGACCCGCGGGAGGTTCAGCCAGAGGTCCACGCCCTGGACCAGCAGGTGGGCGGGATGCATGCCGTAGTCCTCGATGAAGGCCACCCGGCCCTCGTAGAACGGATCGTGGGTGAAGCGATAGACGTTCTGCAGCACTTCCTTCCCTGGGGTGTCCGCCGGATGCGCCTTGCCGGCGATCACGAGTTGCACCGGGCGGCGCTGGTCAACCAGCAGCCGGTGCAACCGTTCCGGGTCCCGGAAGATGAGGTCGGCGCGCTTGTAGGTCGCGAACCGGCGGGCGAAGCCGATCGTCAGGGCCTGCGGGTCGAACAGGGCGCCGGCGCCCACCACCTGGGTCGCCTCCTTCCACTGGTCCGCGAACCGCCGGCGGGCATCCTCGCGGATGAACCACATGAGGATGTCCTTCAGGTGCCGGTGCACGGCCCACAGCTCGGCCGCATCCAGCGCGCCGATCTGGTCCCAGAGCGCGGGATCGTCCAGGCGCATTCCCCAGTTCGCTCCCAGGTGCCGATCCAGCAGCGCCATGACGGGGTTGGCCATCCAGGTGGCGAGATGGACGCCGTTGGTCACCGCCCCGATCGGCACTTCCGCAATGGCATGGTCCGGCCAGAGCGCCCGCCACATGGCCCGCGACACGTCGCCGTGCCGGCGGGAGACGCCGTTGACGTGGCCGGAGAGTCGCATGGCCAGCACCGTCATGTCGAACCGGCCACTGTTCCGGATCGGGTGCGCGGCGAGATGGAGGAGTTCCTCGCGCTCCACCCCCAGCTCCTCCCAGATCGGCCCCATGCACTCGGCGACCTGCTCGGCGGCGAAGGTGTCGTGGCCGGCCGGAACCGGGGTGTGGGTCGTGAACACCGAGCTGGAGCGGACCGCGTGCGCCGCATCCTCGAAGGATACGCCGGCGAGGGTCAGTTCGCGCATCCGCTCGAGCAGCATGAAGGCGGCGTGACCTTCGTTGGCATGCCAGACCGCGGGTTCGAGCCCGAGCGCCCGGAGGACTCGCACGCCGCCCACGCCGAGGATCCACTCCTGCCGGAGCCGGAGATCCTCGCCGCCGCCATAGAGCTTGTTGAGCAGCGCCCGGTCGTCGGGATGGTTCTCCTCGAGGTCGGTGTCGAGCAGGTAGATCGGCACCCGGCCGACCTGCAGCGTCCAGGCCCGCACGTACACCGGCCGGCCGAAGGTCTGCACCACCGCCACGTAGGGCGCCCCCTTGGCGCCGATGAGCGGGGCGACCGGAAGGATCTTCGGGTCCACCTCCTCGTCGCCATCCTCTTGCCAGCCGTCGAGCCGGATCCGCTGGTCGAAGTAGCCGCGCTGGTAGAAGAGCCCGAGCCCCACCAGCGGGACGCCCAGGTCCGACGCTGCCTTGCAGTGGTCCCCGGCCAGAATGCCGAGGCCGCCGGAATAGATCGGGACCGAATTGTGGAAGCCGAACTCGGCACAGAAGTAGGCGACCGGGCGCTCGCGCAGGTCGGGGTGGCGGATCCCGAACCAGGTCTCGTCGCTGGTCCGCTCCCCCGCCATCCAGGCGTTGACCCGGGCCAGCTCGGCCACGAACTCCTCGTCCGCGGCTGCAGTGGCCAGCCGCCCTGGGTCCACCTCATTGAGGAACCGGATCGGGTTGTGGCGCCTGACGTGCCAGAGGTTGTCGTCGATCGCCCGGAACAGGGCCCGCGCTTCCCGGTTCCAACTCCAGGAGAGGTTGAGGGCGAGCGCGGCGAGTCCCTCGAGCGGGGCGGGAAGAGCGCGGATCTTTTCTCGGAGCGCAATCACGGTCAGTGCACCAGCTTCTTGTACTTGATTCGGTGTGGCTGGTCCACCGCCGCGCCGGTTCGGCGGCGGTGATCAGCGGCGTAGTCCTGGTAGTTCCCCTCGAACCAGTACACCTCGCTGTCCCCCTCGAACGCCAGGATGTGCGTCGCGATCCGGTCGAGGAACCAGCGGTCGTGGCTGATCACCACGGCGCACCCCGAGAACCCGAGCAGGGCGTCTTCCAGGGCGCGCAGCGTATCCACGTCGAGGTCGTTGGTCGGCTCGTCGAGCAGCAGGAGGTTGCCGCCGCTCCGCAACAGCCTGGCCAGGTGGAGCCGGTTCCGCTCGCCGCCGGAGAGGTGCTGCACCAGCTTCTGCTGGTCCGCCCCTCGGAACCCGAAGCTGGCGGAGTAGGCCCGGGCGTTCACCTGACGGTTGCCGAAGTCGAGGGT
>Ga0315283_10003147_pt1 | contig 14039 bp, 7 predicted proteins | sample YL17G09_0_MG_FD_204541 | JGI IMG/M metagenome (GOLD analysis project Ga0315283, IMG submission 204541) | Sediment microbial communities from Yellowstone Lake, YNP, Wyoming, USA - YL17G09_0 | ecosystem: Environmental > Aquatic > Freshwater > Lake > Sediment | place: USA: Wyoming | collected... | reverse complement strand
GGAAGAGCACCACGTTGGACGCGACATGGTTCGCATTCCAGCTGTGGTAGGGCTGGCAGTGCTCGAACGTGCCGTTGGCGTTGCGCTTGCGCAGCAGGCCGTAGTGCTCGATGTAATTGGCGCTCGTCAGCTGCCACCAGGCGAAGAAGTTGTGCACGGCCAGGAACGGCACCATGACCCAGCCAAGGAAGGCGACCAGGCTGACCTGCAGCACGGCAGTGAGCGCATAGGACTGCAGTATTTCGTTCTCGTAGTGCCAGGCGGACTTGCCCTGGCGCGCGAGGCGCTCCTTTTCTGCGATCCAGCCGCGACGGAAAGCACCGGGGATTTCGCGGCACGCAAACTTGTAGATGTTTTCGCCCATGCGCGAGCTGGCCGGATCCGCCGGCGTCGCGACGTGGCGGTGATGGCCGCGATTGTGTTCAACGCAGAAATGCCCGTACGCAGGCACTGCCGAGACGATGCGCGCCATCCGGCGCTCGAGGTCCGTCTTCTTGTGGCCAAGCTCGTGCGCGGTGTTGACGCCGAGACCGCTGTACAGCCCGGCGGTCAGCGCCAGCGCGAGCATTGCGGCCCACGAGACGTCGTGCGTGCCGGCGAACCCGGCGATGAGGACCAGAACGACGAAGTGCATCGGCACCGTGAGAATCGGCAACCAGCGGTAGAACCTGTCGTCCTCGAGTTGCGGGACGAGCTCCTCCGGGGGGTTGCTCGTGTCTTCCCCCAGCAGCCAGTCGAACAGGGCCGTGCCGCCGTAGAACAGGACGAGCGGCACGACGAATGCCCACTCGCGACCGTTCAACGCGTACAGCCCGATGCCGCTGAGGGCGACCAGCGGGAAGAACAGGGCGCTGATCCACAGGAAGCGCTTGCGATCCCGGTAGACGATCGCGCCTTTCTCCGGGTGATTCATGGCGAAGGTTTTCATTGCGGTTCTCAGTCGGGTGCAGACAGGGGCGCACTGTAGGCCGGAACTTGCTGTCGGAAAATTGCGTTTCATGACAATATTCTGGTCATCTGACGCCACACCGACCCATGAAGAACCCGATCGCGGCCCTGCCGACGCCCAGCACCTACACCCGGCTCCTGCTGCGACGCTGGCCGCATGAAGCCAGTTCGTTGCTTGCGGGAACCGGCCTTGCCGCCGAAACGCTGGCACACGCTCCGCACATCAGCGTTGCACAACAGTTGCAGGTCTTTCGCAACGCCATGCAGCTGAGTGGGCGGCCCGATTGGGCGCTCGAATTCGGCCGGCAGCTCGACATCCACAGTCACGGTCCGCTCGGGTTCGCAGCCCTCAGCGCGCCGACACTGGGCGAAGGCCTCGACGTTTTCGGCCAGTTCTCCCGCATCCGCAGTCCCTACCTGAAGGTCGAGTCGCTGCAGACCGAGCAACACCTGGTACTGAAGATCGACACGGGCCTCTACCCGCTCGGATCGCTCGAACAGCCGCTGATCGAGATCCTGCTGCAGGTGGCGACCTCCTTCGCCGAGGCCGTGCTCGGCCAGAGCGCCGTCGATACCGTCTTGTGGATTGCGCAGCCACCGCCAACGCACGCGCCCGTGTACGCGCAGTACTTTCATGCGCGTTACGAGTTCAATGCTTCCTTCAACGGCGTCCTGCTGCCGGCATCGCTGAAGGCGCTGCCATGCCCTCTGCACGACGAGAAGACGTATCACGCAGCGCTGGCGCGCTGCCGGGAGGCACTGGACGCCGTCCTGAGTCCCGACGACGTCGCGGCGCGTGCAAGTCACTGGCTCGCGGCGCACTTCGATCAGATTGAAGCAAGGGGTCACGCCGCCAGCCAGCCGCGCCTGGAGCAGCTGGCCACGGCACTGCACGTGTCGCCGCGCACGCTGATTCGACAACTGGCGAATCGCGGCACGAGCTACACGGAACTGCTCGAGGCACAGCAATTGGCCATCGCGCACAGGCTGCTGGCGGACGCACGGTATTCAGTCAATGACGTCGGAACCCTCCTCGGGTACGGGGACGCTGCCAACTTCGGTCGCGCTTTCCGGCGGATGACCGGGGTATCGCCGGGCCAGTACCGTCGGGGCCAGCGCCCCTAGTTGGATTGGCACCGGCGAGAGTGGCCCAGGGATCGGCGGCCGCTGCGCAGCCTCGCTGCTCTCGAAGCGCTGGTTGTGGTCATGGCGCGCGGCCAGACCGACGCCGGTATCGACGCCGAAGTCGTCGAAATTCACCCGCGCATGGACCGCATCGACGACGTTCTAGCTGATCTTGTCTGCTGCCTGGCCCGCTGACTCGGCTGGACGCGGCCAGCACCACGCACGCGACCGGACCACCCAGCCTGCACCCGAGCAGGCCACCGCGCCGGCGTACTCGCCGCCAACTTCGAAGTTGCTGGCCATCCACCCTGCGTCCCGACCGGGTCCGCAGCGCTCCCCGCTCAGCCCTCGACCACGAGCCTTGAGCACCGCCTCCTTGCGAGTCCACGCCCTGTAGAAGGCTGCGAGCCGCATCGGCTGTGCCACGGCCAGAAGCCGCGTCGCTTCTCGAGCCGTGAACGCGGCGTGGATCACGCCGTCCAGATCGTCCAGCCGCTTGATCCGCTCGACATCCACGCCGACGTCGCCCGCCCGCTCTGCAACCGCAACGGCTGCGAGGGTGCCGGCGTGGGACAGGTTGAAGTCGAGCTCCGCGCCGCGAAGGTCGAGCGCCGGCTTTCCGAAAGCGCCATATCGGAAGCGCAACGATGCCGGATCACGCGCGAGTAGCTGCCCCAGCAGAGTGCGCAGGAACGCCCTGGCCGCAATAAACTGGTTGCATCCTTCGGCGGCCACGAAGCCCCTCGCGCGGGCCTTCTCGTCCTGCGAAAGCAGATTCGACAACCGGGACACCTGAGCGGCGGGCAGGTCGAGGCGGGCAAGCCAGACGTCTATCGTCGTTGCGTTCATCTTCGCGACGGATCGTCCCGGCCGAAGAGGCGCGCCGCCCGCTTGACCACGTGCATCAGCTGGCCTTGGGCACGCGGCGTCGGCGACTGATTGGAGACAGGTACCATCTTGCCGACGGGGCGCGCACCTCGGACGAGGTTCGCGAGCTCCGCCACGGTCGGCGCCTCGATCAGCGCCGAAAGCAGCAGGTTGCAGCCGAATTCACGCTCGATGAAGGCAAACAGCCTCATCGCGTCGAGTGAGGTCCCGCCCAGTTCGAAGAAGCTCTGGTGAACTCCCGTCTGTTCTACGCCGAGGAGCCTTGACCACGCGTCGAGCAACGAGCGCTCGACGTCGTCCACTGGATCACTTCTCGCCGGTTCTGGCTGGGCCGAGGCAGCCAACAAGGTCGACAGCGCGCGTCGATCCACCTTGCCGTTCGGGGTTCTCGGCATGTCATCGAGTCGAGTGAACGTCGATGGCAGCATGTAGGACGGCAGCCGGTCCGCGACCTCCCTCCTCCAGGCCGTATCGTCGAAGTCGCCCTCCGCGCAGTAGCAGGCCGCCAGCCGGCGCCGGCCCGGCAGGGCATCGTCCGTCAGCACGGCTGCGACTGCGCGCAGGCCGGGGTGTCCGGACAGCGCTGCCTCGACCTCGTCGAGCTCTATACGATAGCCCCTCAGCTTGACCTGGCGGTCCAGCCTCCCGAGAAAGTCCAGCTGACCGTCTTCCCGCCAGCGCACCAGGTCACCGGTCCGGTAGCAGCGGCCAGGCATGCCGCCGCCGTGCCCGGTATACGGCTCGATGAATGCGCGCGCCGTCAGCGCCGGTTGGTTCAGGTAGCCGTCGGCGACCCCTGCGCCCCCTACCAGCAGCTCGCCCGACACCCCGACCGGCGCCAGGTGCCCGAAGTGGTCGACGACCTCACAGACGCTGCCTGGAATCGGTTGTCCAATCGGCACGGTCGCGCTGTCGGTCGCCTCCGTAGCCGCGAATACGTGACTCCAGATGGTGGCCTCGGTCGGGCCGTACTCGTTGAACAGGCGGGCCTGCGGGCAGTTGGAGCGGTGCAGGGCGATAAGGGATGCCGGGCACGCCTCGCCCGCAACAACGACGGTGCGCAGTGATCCAAGTTCGTCGGCCGACGCTTCGCTGAGCAGAACGGAGTACAGGGATGGCAGCGCCAGCGTGTGCGTGACGCGCTGCTGCGAGATGACCCGCCTCAGGTACGCGAGGTCACGGCGCTGGTCGGATGTTGCGACGACCAGCCGGCCGCCGGTAGCGAGCGTCCAGAACAACCCGGCGAGGGAGCTGTCGAAGGCCAGCGGGCTGAGCAGCAGGAAGGTTCCCACCGGCCCGGGATAGTACGAGAGCCGTGCCGAGGTCGACGCGGCAAGGTTGCGATGCGTCACCACGACACCCTTTGGCGTCCCGGTCGAGCCGGAGGTGTAGATGACGTACGCCGCGTCGCCAGGCTGTGGCCCGGGCGCCGGGGGTGCGTGCGGGGCTGGCAGGTCAACGGGCGGCAAATGCCGCACGTCCAGCACGGGCGGCACGGTATCAGCGGCGACATCAGGAGCCCGGTCGACGACCAGCATCCGCATCGAGGTCTCGGCTACGACATGCCGCAGCCTGGCCACCGGCGTCTCTTCGTCGACCGGCACGTAGGTCGCCCCAATCTGCAGGACCGCCAGGATCGCGGCCACCAAGTCGGCGCTGGCACCGACCACCACGCCGACGTGGTCCCCGCGGACGATGCCCGACTCACGCAGGCGCGCCGCGATCTGCCTCGAACGACGCCACAGCTGTCCGTAGGTCAGCGTGCCGTCCGCACCAGTCACCGCCGGGCTGTCCGGGTTGAGGGCCGCGATCCCAGCCACGCGTTCGTGCACCAGCCCGTGGCCGGTCTCGAGTGCTGCCCCCCGCCCGCGACGCAGCAGTACGGTCCGTTCGCCCTCGGTGAGCAGCGTCACGTCGCGGAGCCGTTGCATCGCGTCGCTCGACATCGAGACCAGGGCTTGTTCCATGTGCCCGAGCAGCCGCTCGACATTGCCGTGACGGAGTCGCGCGCGGTCGTGGAACGCCTCCAGGACGAGGTCGCCGCCGGTGTGCACGAGGAGGGCCAGGGGATAGTGGCTCGCTGCAGAAATCTCCAGGGATGTCGGCAGCAGCGAACTCGCGGCCGCGCCAGGCGCCGCAGGGAAGTTCTCGCCAACCACGATGGAATCGAAGAGTGGCTGTGCCGGACTCGATGCCACCAGCCGCTGGATGTCGGGCAGGCCGACGAAGCCGTGGCGCCGCAAGGCAAGCGCGTCCTCCTGGACAACCTTGAGCCAGTCGCCCAGCCGCTGCTCCGGGGAGACCCGCACACGCAGCGGCAGCGTCGAGATGAGCATGCCGATCATGTCCGCCGAACCGGGCACATCCTCCTCGCGGCCCGAGACCGTCACGCCAAAGACGACGTCGTCCGATCCGCTGTAATGACTCAACAACAGCGCCCAGGCACTGTTGACCAGGTCGATCACCGTGAGTTGCTGTTGCTGCGCGAATCGGCGCAGTCGATCGGCGACCGCCGGGGCAAGCGCGCGCCGGACGCTGGCATGCCCGGATGCCGTCCCCGGCACCGGCGCCGGCAGGGGGAGCGACGACGGTGTTTCCAGGTTCGAAAGGAAGCTCCGCCACCAGTCGAGGGCCGCCTCGCGATCCTGCGCATACAGCCACTCCACGTGGTCCCCGAATGGCGGGGGCTGGCGCGCGGCACGCCGGGTCCCGCCTGCCAGGGCCTCGTATTCCGCGAGCACCTCGTCGAACAGCAGTTGCGCGGACCATCCATCCAGCAGTACGTGGTGACTGTTCCAGATGAAATGCGTGCCCTCGCGGGTGTGCACCAGCGCAAAGCCCATGAGGGCAGGATCACCAATCCCGCCGATCTCGCCGAGGAGGTCCTTGCGCAGGTCCTCGAGCCCGGCCCGGACCTGCGACGCGCTCCGATCCGTCCAGTCGTGTTCCACCCAGGGAAAGTCGACCTCGCGCTGCACCACCTGCAGCGGGACATCGAGGCCCTGCCACAGGATCCTTGTCCGCGTTGCGGGGTGACGCTGGCATACGGTACGCCATGCCGCCCGGAACAGGGCTGGATTCACGGGACTCCTGAAAATGCAGCCACCCTGCCCAACGTAGACGCGTCCGTCGTCGCCCGCCAGAGAGTGGTAGAGCATGCCCATCTGCGTCGGCGTCAGGCGGTAGGCATCCTCCACGGACTCCAGTGCCTTCGCTGCCGGCGGCAGCGCGGCGAGCCGCGCCCGTGCCGCGGCCGAGACGCCCCCGTCCTGCCGTAGCGGCGGATTCTCATCACCGTTCAGCGCGTCGGCAACGCCACCCGGTGTGCTCCTGGACTCGATCAGTACGGCGAGATCGGCCACCGTTTGGTGGGTGAAGATGTCCCGCGCCGCGAGCCCCAGGCCGGCACGGCGCGCGGCCGCGACGATCTGGATACTCGTGACGGAGTCCCCGCCGATCGCAAAGAAGTTGTCGTTGACGCCGACGGCATCGCGCCTGAACACCTCCGCCCAGGCCGCTGCCAGCCTCTTTTCGGTCTCCGAGCGTGGGGCGATGAACGCCACCTCCGGCGGGCGGCCCGCCTCGCGCGGATCCGGAAGGGCCGCCCGATCGATCTTGCCGTTGGCCGTGAGCGGCAGCGCGGGCAGCGGTACAAGGTGCGCCGGAACCATGTATCCCGGCAACGAGGCGGCAAGATGCGCCCGCAGGTCGCTGGCGCCGACACCTTCCCTTGCGACGAAGTAGACCGCGAGGCCCTGGTCTCCCGGGGCGTCTGCCAGCGGCTCCTCGTAGCCGATGTCATGCAGGATCTGCTCGACCCTTCGCGTGTCGATCTCGTCCTCGAGCTCGCGCATGGCGACCTCGCGCCGCTTGTGGCCGAGCCTGACGTCCCAGCTGTATGGCAGGGAGTAATTGTGGAATCCCCGCATCTTCCGGTGCACGAAGATGCCGACGTCGTTGATCAGGCAGTTCGTCGACCTGCCAGTGTCCTTGGGCCGCTTCCACGCTGTTTCGCGGGCCAGGTAGCCATAGACCTCGTCCAGCCCAACGTCGACGTAGCGGTAGAAATCGATGAAACGAACGTCGTCGAAGATATCGTCGGTGCTGAACAGGTCGTTGTCGAGGAGCTGGAAGACCGCGTCATCGATGTGGTGATAGGCCTTGCGCGCCTCGTTGACCAACGTGTCGATCCTGTCAGGGTCGAACTCGCCGGCAGCAAAAGTGTCGGCCAGCCGTGTCTCGAACATCTGGCCGCGCGACAGGCCGGTGATGATCGTACCGATGCCGCGAGCGCGCGCCAGGCTCATGCTCAGCGTGTACACCGTCTTGAAACACCCGTCGCAGACATTGGCATGCCGGCGCAGGCTGTCGGCGAAAATGGCACCCATGTGGGGCGTGGTCGCCACGTGAAGCTCGACGCCGAGATCGTCACAGGCGGCACGCACGTTGTCGAGTGCGGTGTCCGAGAGGTAGCCATTGTCGAGCGTGAACACGAGCGGGCGCATGCCATGGCTGCGAACGAGCCGGTAGAGCATGTAGGTGCTGTCCTTGCCACCGCTCGTCAGGACGATGCAATCGGGCGCTCTGCCCTGCGCACGCCCCCTCACGCCTCGCAGGACTTCCTCGAGGTCGGCCGGCGTGCGGAAGTACCTTGCGACCTCGTGGCGACGACGTGCAAAGCTACGACAGTCGGCACACTCGCCCCGCTCGTCCAGGTCGGCACCGGGGAAGTCCGTGGAAAGCCCGCAAGCGATGCAATGGCGGATCGGATCACGCGAATCCGGGGCTCCGGCGACCACGTCGGCCACTGCGGCCTCCACGCCCGGGCAAGCCAGCGCCGCGGCCTCGATCTCCCCAAGCTCGACGCGCGCTCCGCGCACCTTAACCTGCTGGTCGCCGCGCCCGAGGAACTCCAGTTCACCGGCCGAGTCCCTGCGCGCGAGGTCGCCGGTGCGGTAGCGCCGGGTCCCCGGCCTCGAGGGATCCTCGTCAAAGGCCTTCGCGGTGAGTTCGGGCCGGTTCCGGTAGCCCAGTGCTACGCCGTCGCTGCTGATGACCATCTCGCCGACCACGCCCGGGGGCGTCGGCCGGTCGTATGCATCGAGGACGAGGATGCGGGTGTTGGCGGCGGGATGGCCGATCGGCACCGCCGGACCGGCGTCGCGGGCCGGCTCGAAGCGGTGAATCATGCACCCCACAACCGCCTCGGTGGGACCGTACTCGTTGTAGATGGCCAGGCCGGCGCCGAGCCCCTCGCTCGCCGCGCGCGCGAGTTCTGTCCGCAGGATTTCCCCGCCGACGATCAGGCTGCGGATCCGTTGCCGCGGCCTGAATCCGTGCTCGCGAACCAGTGACAGGTGGGACGGCGTCAGCTTCACGACGTCGACCCGGTCCTCGGCGAAGACGTCGAGGACCTCCAGCCCGCCGCCCTGGCCGGCGCCCTGGTAGACGACGATCCTGCCGCCGACGATCAACGGCAGGAAGAGCGAAGTGACTGTGAGGTCGAAGGACAGCGACGAGTAGAGTGCAAAACTCGCCGGTTGTCCTCCGGTGTACTGTGCCCTGGCCCACCACAGGTAGTTCACCAGCCCACGGTGTGTGAGGAGCGTTCCCTTGGGTCGTCCGGTCGAACCGGAGGTATAGATGATGTAGGCGAGATCCTGTGGTCCTGCCGGGCACGCCGGGCGCTGTTCCGCAGGCAGCGATGCTGCCTGATCGCCCGCGAGCTCGATGACGGGAAGGGCCAGGTCTGCGCTGGCGCCCAGGCTGCCGTCAGTGATGACCGCGGCCGGCTCCGCGTCCTCGATCATCATCGCCTGTCGAGCTGCCGGATAGGCTGGATCGATCGGCACGTAAGCGGCACCTGCCTTCAGGGTGCCGAGGATGGCGCTGACAGCCAGTGCCGAGCGACGCGTTACGATGGCAACCCTGGCGCCCGGGCCGGCTCCATGGCGCCGGAGCAGGTCGGCGATTGCGTTCGCACGTGCGTCGAGCGCCCTGTAGCTGAGGGTGCCATCGGCAGCCTCGACCGCGATGGCATCCGGCATGGCAGCGACCTGGCGTTCGAACAGGTCGACGACGGTGTACTCGCGCGGATACTCCGCATCCGTATCGTTCCAGGCGGCGAGGCGCCCCCTCTGTCCGTCATCGAGCAGGTCGAAACTGCCGATCCCGCGCCCCGGTTCCTCGAGAAACCGGTCGACGAGGTTCGAGAACTGTCCCACGAGCCACGTCGCCTCGTCGCCGCCGAGCAGGTCGCGGTTGACGTCGAAGTGAAGGCAGGTTCCGCCCGTGAGATCGAAGGCCGTCGACTGCAGCCGCAGCACATGACCCGGGTCTCCGTATCCCGGATGCAGCCACTCGGCAGTGACAGGCAATCCTGCGAAGGACCCGAAGCGGCTTGCGACATTATTGACGACGACGTCGTAGGTCCGGTTCAACGCCGGGGAACTGGCCCCGGGCCGGGCGTGGATCATTCCCTGGATCAACTCCCGCTGTGCCCGCCGGATCAGGCGGACGAAGGTGTCATCGGGCGCGACCTCGAGGTCCACGCACCCCATTTCCATGAACAACCCGATGGTGTCGCGGCAAGCCGCCGTCTCACGCCCGTGAAACGGCGTGCCGACGCGCAAGCTCGCCAGGCCGCTGGTCCGGTGCAGAAACACGGCGAGCAGGCCGAGCAGGATCGAATGGTGGGACAGTGCCTCGCTCAGCGAGCTGATTTCGGCGGCGTGCGTGATCTGCTTCAGCCGCTCGCTCCGCGCCTCACCGAGCGGAAGCGAAAGACGGACCGCCGGTGACGCAACGCCGCTGATCGTTCGGCCGTACAGTGGGGTAGGTTCGAGGACTCTGTCGAGCTTTCCCGCCCAGTACGCCTCGGACGCAGCCCTTGCGGGGCCAGTGTCCTCCCCGCGCATGCGGGCCAGGTGGTCTTCGTATTGCGGAAAGCTGCCCAGCTCATCGAGGCGGCCCTCGACCGCCAGCTGGTAAGCCTCGCTGACCCTGCGGAAGACGATCGCAACGGATTGCGCGTCAGTGATCAGGTGATGCTGGCACAGGTACCAGACCGTGACGTCTTCAGGAAGGCGCAGGAGGGCAGCGTCCCACATCCTCTCGTCCAGGCGCAGCGACTTCGCCTTGCGCGCCTCGATCCAGCGCGTGCACGCCTCGTCCGCGTCGGAAACATCGCGCAGGTCGACCGCCTCGAGGCATGGCGCCATGGACTCGCGCACGACTCGCCGGGGCACGCCCGCGTGCGTTTCGATGACGGTCCGTAACGCGTCGCTGCGCGCCAGCACGGCGGACCACGCCTGACCGAAGGCGCCGGCATCAACCGCGCCCTCGATCCGGAAGACCTGCACCATGTTGTAAAGCGGGAGCTCGGGATCGAGCTCCTGGCCCAGCCAGATCGCGAACTGGGACCCGCTGAGCCCAGCCGGGTCTGGGGCGTCGGCGTTCATCCGCGCATCAGTCAGTGACCCCGCCATCCTCTGCCCCCTGCGTCGCGCGGCTCCGGACCACGTAGGCCGCAATCGCGCCGACACTGCGGAAATTCTCGATCACGAAGTCTTCGGGCCGCACCTGGAATCCGAACGCCGCGCCAACGAAGCTTGCGAGACGCACCACTGCCATCGAATCCAGGACACCGCCAGACAGCAGGTCGGCATCCCGATCGATGCTGCGCCCGCGGTCGCCGATTTCCTGCTCCAGGAACTCGCGGACTCGAACCTCTATGCCGCCTGTCGACCCGACTTCGTCAGCGCCCATGTCGATCTTCTGCCTCCGTGAGCTGCTTCTTCAGCGCCTTGCCATCGATCTTGCCGGTCGGAGTCCGCGGCATGGACGGTACGCGATAGATCCTCTCGGGCAGCGCTTGGGGCGGCAACAGGCTGGACAGGTCATCCAGGATCCTGCGTCCAGCCGGATCGTCCTGTGTGCCGCCACCGACGACTGCCGCCCTGATCGCCAGGCTGCCTTCGCCGTCCTCTACGGTGAAGGCTGCCGCTTCCTCCACGTCGGGCAGCGACAGCAGCACCGATTCGACTTCCTCCAGTTCTACGCGATAGCCGCGCACCTTGACCTGGCGGTCAGCGCGGGCGACGAAGGCCAGATTGCGATCGTCGTGTTCCCGCACCCGGTCGCCGGTGCGAAAGTAGGTCTCCGTCAGGCCGCCAGCCGCTGGCCGCTGGACCAGAATCGCGGTGTTCCGCTCGGGGTCGCCCCAGTAGCCCGACATTACGGTCGACCCGCGGACCAGCAATTCTCCTGCCGTCCCTGGCGGGACCTCGGCCCCCGCGTCGTCAACGACCATCACGCTCGAGGTTGAGCATGGCCGGCCTATCGGAAGCGCACCTCGCAGTTCCGCCACCGGTGGCAGGTGGTAATAGGTGCACACATTGACCTCTGTCGAGCCGTAGACGTGGCTGAACCGGGCGGCCGGGATCTGCCTCATGATCCTCTGCAGGTGTTTGCCAGGAAACACCTCGCCGGCAAAGAGGACCCAGCGCAGGGCCGTGAGGTCGCGGTAGTCCAGCCCGCCCCGCAGGGAGAGTTGGACCAGCGCAGTCGGCACTGAGTACCAGATCGTCACGCGCTCGCGTTCCAGGAGTTCGGAGAGACTTCCCGGCATCATCATTTCGGAGGGAGTCAGGATGACCGTTGACGCACGGGCGGCGGCCGCTGCATAGAAGTCGAATGTCGCGAAGCAAGTGTGGTGGGAGGAGTGATTGCTCAGCCGGTCGTCCGGCTTGATCCCATATTCCGATACTGCCCAGTCGACGAAGCTCGTGGCCGAGAAGTGGGTGTGGAGGATGAGCTTGGGCAGGCCCGTCGAGCCTGAAGTGTGCAGGATGTAGCAGGGATCCCGCTCGATCAGCCTCACCGATGGCAGCGAGTCGCGCTGCTCCGCATCGACCGATTTCCAGGGTGTGGCGGCCCGGCCCAGGTCGTCGCCCGGGTCGATGCCGATGACCTGCGCGACCTCTGGGCAATCGGCCAGAGCCTCGATCACCGTGCGGCGCTTGCCCGGCTCCGTCACCAGCAAGGTGGCCCCGGTATCGCGGAGAATCCGGCTGACCTGGCCCGCCGGCGAACGCGGGTCGATCGGCACCAATGTGGCGCCGGCCGCCATCGTGCCGTAGAAAGCCACCGGCACCCGCAGGCCCTTGTCGACGAACACTGCGACCCGATCCCGCGGCCGCACGCCCCTGTCTAACAGGATCCCTGCCAGGCCCCACGCGCGGACTGCCAGATCCTCCCAGGACAGGCTCGCACCCTCGCAGCGGACGGCGACCCCGTCTGGACTTCGCGTCGCCGCTTCGTCCAGCAAGTGATGCAGGAGCTTGGTCACCGTGGACCTCCCCACACTTGCACCGTGGCCGTCACGAACCTGCTCCCGGCACGAGTTTCAACGCAAGCTCGGTCATCGGCACATCGACGTCGAACAACCGCTCGTAGAACCAGACAGCTGCCACGCAGATCATCGCAACCGCCGCAACCTGCACGCCCGGCATCCTGTAGGCACGCAGTTTGCTAAGGAAGAGCAGCAGCGGAAACACCAGCGCCACGATCGCAACCTGGCCGAGCTCGACGCCGAGGTTGAAAGCGAACAGCGACAAGCCGAGATGCTCGCCGAGGATGCCCATTTCCTCCAGCACACCGGCAAATCCGAAGCCATGGAACAGCCCGAAGCCGAAGACGACGAGCAGCACCCAGCGATGGAGTATCGGGAACAGAATGTCCGCGGCAGCCACCGCGATCGACAGGGCGATCGCAGATTCCACCAGCCGCCCCGGCAGGTGCACGAGGCCAAGCGCCGCGAGGGTCAGGGTGACGCTGTGCGCGATCGTGAACACCGAAACGATGAGCAGCACATTGACCATTGCCGGACGAAATGACGCGACCCGCTCCCACCTTCCATCGGCCCGCTTCAGCACGGCCGGTAGCAGCAGCGCCAGAAGGAACATGACATGATCCTTGCCCATCCAGATGTGCTCGACGCCGAGACGCACCACGCCGATAAATCCCCGCAACCGGTCGCGGCTGGTGACGTCCCAGTCCTGTCGGCGGTTGTCCGGACTGAAGACCAGGGAGATGCCCCTCTCGTTTGCAAAGGTGCCGGTCGCCCAGTTGTGCTCGATGAGCAGGAAACCGCGGTGCGAAGGTTCCGCGTCGAACAGCACGGAGTAGTCGATCGTCAGCCGGTTTGACGCCTTCTCCCGTCCGACCAGCGCGAAGGGCAGAAGCACGAATCCGTCCTCGCCCCCGAACATCCGGTGCGACTTGAAGCGGATCGTCAGGGGTCCCTGCTCGTCGCCGATCGCGACATGCTGCAGGTAGTACTGCTTCAGGAAGGCGATGTGCTCCTCGATGTTGCTTCGGGTGATCTGCCGGCTGGTACCGGTCAGGCCGAGTGCAGCATTGAAGTCCTTGAGCGATACCTCGAAGCGTCCATCGATGCGGTCTTCGTAGACCTGCAGGTACAGGTAGCTCTCGCCTTGCCGGTGGGCAGCCGCCTCGCAGGCGAAAAGCACGCAGAGCGCGGCCAGCAGGAACTGTACGCCGAGCCTGAAGGGCAGGCGCAGCCCGTTGGCCGCGCCATGGCTACGAAACAGGTTGAGCGTGGCAAACGTCATCCGAGCCCCCTCAGTCCGGCGATCAGGTTTCGCTGGATCTCCGAAGTTCCAACATACAACGTCGCGGCCAGCGCATCACGGAGTTCGCGCTCGATCTCGTACTCCACCGTGTAGCCGTAGCCGCCGAAGATCTGCATGGCGTTCCGGCAGCAGTCGACGTAGGCCTCGCTGACCGCGAGCTTGGCAATAGCCGACTCGCGCATGGCGACGCCCTTGTGCAATCGGAGCCACGCTGCCCTGTAAAGCAGGAGGCGTGCCGACTCGAGGGCCACCTCCATGTCCGCGATGCGGTGGGCGACGGCCTGGTGGCGCCCGATCGCCACGCTGCCTGCCTTACGTGTGCGGGCATGATCGGTGCAACGTTCGAGCAACCGCTGCATGACGCCGATCGCCGGCGCCATCACCAGCAGTCGCTCGACTTCCATCGCCTGGGTGAATACCAGT
>Ga0315283_10003142_pt1 | contig 14046 bp, 14 predicted proteins | sample YL17G09_0_MG_FD_204541 | JGI IMG/M metagenome (GOLD analysis project Ga0315283, IMG submission 204541) | Sediment microbial communities from Yellowstone Lake, YNP, Wyoming, USA - YL17G09_0 | ecosystem: Environmental > Aquatic > Freshwater > Lake > Sediment | place: USA: Wyoming | collected... | reverse complement strand
ATCTTAAACAAGCCCTCTATATTTTGCAATTACCATATTGCTCCTTGGAAACATATCTTCAAAAACAAATAGCTGAAAATCCGCTCTTGCAATCATTAAGTAAGGAAAGTTTAGAAGACAAAATTAAGAGAATGTTAAGCTCAAGTACTTCCTCTTATCAAAAAAATCAAACGTCTACTAATAGAGAAACCGATGAAAATATGCAGTTCTTGGAAAGAGAATCTCCACAAACTCAAAATCTACAAGACTATCTATTCCAACAACTAAGAATGACTTTCCTAAATGAAGATGAATTATCAATTGCCCAAGAGCTCATCAACCACATAGATAGCAATGGGTATCTGTGCATTCCCATAGAGCAATTCGCTAAAGAGCATGATTTTTCTTTAGATAAAATAGAAACAATTCTAAAAACCATACAATCTCTTGAGCCGTCAGGAATCGGAGCAAGAAACCTGCAGGAATGCCTGCTTATTCAACTTAAGGATAATGAGCAAGAACAATCTTTAGCGTATAAAATTATTCAATTGCATTTTAAAGAACTGGCGAAGAAGGCATATCAAACAATTGCTAAAAAACTACGTGTAACCATAGAAGATGTCGAAAGAGCTGTCAAAAAAATTAAAACTCTTAATCCAAGGCCAGGTACGGTTATTGCTCAAGAAGAAAACAATGCCACTATAATTCCGGATATATTCGTTAAAGTCCATGGCAATAGGGTACGGCTCATGCTCAATGATGACAATTTGCCACAGCTAAAGATTAATTCCTTCTACAAAAAACTTTTGAAGTCTTCTGTCGCCTCAGAAGAAACTACTCGATATATTAAAGAGCGGCTAAAAAGCGCTTTATGGTTAATACAGGCTGTAAAACAAAGACAAAATAATATGATAAAAGTAATGAAAGCTATTGCCGAAACGCAGAAACAAGCCGTGCGTAAAGATCTATCTTACCTTAAGCCTTTACGGCTAAAGGACATCGCTCATAAAACCGGGCTTCATCTTTCAACAGTAGCCAGGATAGTTTCTCATAAATATATTGCTACGCCTCAAGGAATAATACGGGCAAAGGAGTTATTTAACCCCAAATTATATTTGAATAAAGGAGGAACTATATCAAGAAAAATCGTCCTCTCCAGAATACAAAACATCCTCCTCGATAATAAACAAACTCGCCTATCCGACCAAGCTATTGCTGATACGCTTCACAAAGAAGGCATCAGGATATCGCGCCGGACAGTTACAAAATACAGAAACTTATTAAAAATACCACCTGTTTTCCTAAGATAACCGTTCTATCTCTTGGTTTTTGTAGGCACAGAAAGGCTTCTGTCTTCTACTATGATTGATTTTGCTATATTTACGCCTTTTTTAACCTCATAGGATACGGTAACATAATCCCCGCTTTTGATATCATTCATCTTAAGAACCTTTTTCGCTTTTGAAATCACGGTGTTTTTATCAATAGTCATAACTACGGGGTCCCGGTAACTAGCTGAAACGGTAATTGTTGATTTTGACCAATTATAACCAGTTACTCTCCCTGCAATCTTTGGGGCTTCCTGAGTTATCTTAGTGGTAGACGTTTTCTTTGCGGGCGGCCTTTGCCCCATAGAAAACGCTGGCGAAACAAAAGCTAAAACACAGATTACTACCGCCGATACAAATATTGTCTTCCTCATTCGTACACCTCCTTTTTTAATTTGCCTTTATCTTACTAATTTTTGAAGGCAATATGACAATTTCAACCCTGCGGTTTTTCTGCATGTTCTCCTTTGTGTCATTTAACACAACTGGTCTGAATTCTCCGTAGCCGTTGGCAGAAAGCCTTGTCGGTTTTACATTGCACTCATCAATAAGATAATGCAAGACCGCTAACGCCCGCGCCGACGAAAGCTCCCAGTTCGTCTTCCAACTGGAATATCTTATCGGCTGATTATCTGTATGGCCTTCAATAGCAACATTGGAATTAGGGACATTCTGGTTTAAAACTTCAGCTACTTTCTGAAGTGATTCTTTGCCGTCTCCCCGGACTACATCTTTGCCGGAATCAAAAAATACCTCTGATAAGAAAGTAATCACCAGCCCCCTCTCAGTCATTTCCAGCTTAGCTTTATAGTTTCCGATTTCTTTCTTAAGGGCATCTTCCAGCTCGAGTTTTGCTTTTTCAAGCTCGGAAAGTTCCCTATCCTTCTGTTTGACCACATGCTCGACTTCTTTTGTTTTTTCCTTCTGAAGCTGAGTAATCCGAGCCCGTAAATTCTGATTCTCAATTTCTAAATCATCCGTCCTGCGAGCTTTCTGAATATAGCTACATCCCGATAATACAAACACGGCTAATAAGAAAAGCGTCATCGACCTATTTTTCATCTTGATCCCCTTCCTGCAACTCTTCAAAATAAGCGTAAGTATGCAATGCGACCTTAGCGATAAACTCCTTGGATGGAACGCTGTTTGAGTTTGCGTGTTTGGTCAACACACAGATCAAAAAATCACCCTTACAGCTAAACACAATCCCTACGTCATGACAAACGCTACGCTCTAAGCCGGTCTTATGGGCAACGGTAACATCAACCGGCAAATACTTCGGGATACGATCATTGACCCGCTGGAGTTTCAATAGCTTCAGGCATTTTTCGGAAACATCCTTATTCACAAGGTTTCTTCGGTACATCCGCTCAAATATAGAAGCCATATCTTCAGCGGTAGTATAATTTTCTATGCCTTTGTCCCTTGAAAAGAAGTCGGCCACCTTACGGGAAAGATTTGTGTTCTTTAATCCAAATGAATTGAAGACATTGTTCAAATAATCAATGCCTACCATATTGGTAAGCATATTTGTTGCGGTATTATCGCTGTCATAGATCATCCGGCCAATTAGCTCTTCTATGCTAAAAGTAACACCGGCACGTGTTTCCTTTAATATCCCAGAGCCGGTGAGCTTATCACTGTTCTTTAAAGCAACTTCGCGATCAAGTTTAATCTTGCCTTCCTCAGCCGCAAGAAAGCAAGCGGACATAATGGGTATCTTTGCCAGACTTGCGGAAGGGAAAAGCTTATCTTTATTATAGGATATCTCCCAATTATTCCGGAGGTCTTTTATGACAATCCCAGTCTCTCCTTTAAATTGAGCAATCTCATTCGCTAGTTTTTTCCGGAGAGATTCCCAAGCTAACCTTCTCTGTTCAATAAGAACCTGCTGTCTTTTTACCTCCTTCAGGTTAGCGTAGTATCTATAGCCAAAATACGAGCCGCAAACAAATAGCAGCGAAACAATAAGTATAAGAAATATTTTCTTTGTCTTCATCCTAATAAAATGCCCTTTTACCTAGATAAGTATTTATTTAATTCTGCCGAAGTCCTCTTTCCCGCAATGCCATCTGCTTTGAGGCCGTGCGCTTTTTGAAATTTTCTAATAGCTTCTTTCGTCTTAGATCCGATTTTCCCGTCAATTGAGCCCTGATAAAACCCTGCGTTCTTTAAAGCTTTTTGAATTTGTTTTGCGCTTAATTCTATTGTTGCTTCAGAATATGTTTTCTTAGCTGGCTTTTTATACGTATCAGATGACAAGATATCGTCATAGTCATAATCCCGGCGTTGGGATTTTTCATAAATCGCTGGCGATGCTTGTGTGGCTTGTTTTTTTGCACCTGTAGCACAACCCGCCATACTAATAACTAGAAAAACTGCCAAAAGCATCCTAAGCATTTTTCTTCCTCCCTAGTTTTTTAAAAATTTGTTTAGTTCTTCCCACGTTTTCGGCCCCACAACCCCATCAGGGTTAAGACCTTTTGATTTCTGAAATGCCTTTATTGCCCTTTTGGTCTGCGATCCAATCTTGCCGTCAATTCCGCCCTTGTAAAAGTTAGCTTCTTTTAGTGCTGATTGTATCTGTTTTACCCTGTCTTTAGATTTTAAACGGAAACTTAAAACCTCATCCTGGACTTTGGCCTTTTTAGTTAAATCGTCTTTAACCCCCTCTAGATGTACATCTTTCACTGTCAAAGCAGATTCCCGATCTGAAAAAGTATCGATTTCTGCATGTGGTTGAGGCGAAGACTTTGTTATTTCCTTTTCTCTATTCAGAGCAAGTTGAGTTGTCGAGTCTATTTTACCAGAGGGTTTTAGGCTTTTTTTCTTCTGAAATTCTTTGATTGCCGCTCTTGTCTGGCCACCCATGACCCCATCTATCGAACCCGGCTCAAAACCAACCTCTTTTAAAATTTCCTGTATTTCTTTAACACGCGGGCTATAACCAGAAACTGTCCCTATTATTTGTTCTTCTTTCAATTCGTTTTTATCTTTATGAAATATGCTATTCATATAATTCCGCACGGGAGAAACAAACATTATTGCCAATATAACTATCAGTAATATAAAACCAAGGGCCTTTAGCATACTTTTGTCTGACTATCTTTAATTAACCACTAACGCCTGTCTACATTTCTCTTGTGTTCGACCAATTCTTCTATCTTTTCTTTTAGGCATTTCACGTCAAACGGCTTAGCGATAAAATCATCTGCCCCGAGCCGTTTTAATTCCTTAGAACTAAACGAACTACTATAGACTGACATAGCAATAATGGGTGCGTAAGGAAAGTTTTCTTTTGTTTTACGCAATATATTTAATCCAAGCTCCTTAGGGATGCCAATGTTTATAATTACCAAATCCGGCTCTTTGCCTTCAAGAATATCCTTAATAGCATATGGACTATAGGTAGAAACGGCCTGATAATCTTCTTTTTTAAGAATCGCTTTCAAGCCGTTTGCTATGTTGAGTTCTTGCTCGATAATGAGGATAATTTTTTTTCTTGTCATATGAATATTCGCTTTATTCAACCGGAATTATTATTTTTTTCCCGGGCTTGAGTTTATTGGGGTCTTTAATGACATCTTTATTCAGCTCATAAAGATATCTCCAACGATGGGCTTTTCCGAGTTGATCCTGTGCAATTTTAGAGAGCGTATCTCCTTTTTTAATCACATATTCTTTTGTTTCAACCTTAACTGAGCTTTCTATCTTTTTTTCTTCCTCTACAAGAAACTTCCCCTCTTCGATTTTCTTTGCCTCGGGGATTTCGATTCCTGGTTCTCCCGGATAAGGAAGCATCACTTCCTCAACCTCAGCGATAACAAATTGTGCGTTTCTGTCTTTCTGCATACCTACAAGATCAGAAAGGGGCGCAACAGCATCGAGTTTTCCCCTGCTAATTATACGTATATTTTCCTCATTGATACCGTTTTCAAGCATAAACTTCTTAACGGAATCCCCTCGCCGCCTGCCAAGCTTGTCGTTATATGCTTCTGAGCCTCTTCTATCGCAGTTACCGGTAATCAGAATACTTGTCTCAGGATTGCGCTTTAATGTACCTGCGGCATTTAAGAGTATCTTGCGGGCATCTTCTCTTAAAACAGCGCTATTATAATCAAAGTAGACTTTGACATTCTTGATGATTTTCTTGATAAGCAGTGAAGGACGTAATTCTTTGGGCTTCGGAGGAGGCAGCTCTTCTTCTTTATAATCAAAGATTATTTTATATACATACACATACCCGCGGTTTCCCCATGGCCTTTTTTGACCCGGTTCCGTAGGCCACCACCAGTAACCACCGCGCTCAGGGTCTTTTACCGGACCAGGCTTAGCATCCGTTGGCCACCATTCAAAACGCTTCTGAAGCTCTTTTAATTCCTTTTCTCTTCTTTTTTCTCTTACCTGCTTATAATCAGCATAGCCTATATTAGAAAAAACAAGTAAAATCGCAACTACCAACATTATTTTTTTCATAGCCTCACCTCGTTTTATGGCCTTTTCGCGCCAACCGAAGCTTTTTCGGCCTGATATGCTTGCTGCTTATCAAGGATTTGATTCAAATACTCACTCCCGCGCTGCTTGTCTATGCCGTAAAATCTTTCAGCGTGGTCGTCTTTAATAATAAAAGTACACCCGTTTAGCGCTATCGCGGTTAGACTTATTAGGATAACCTTTTTAACAATTATCTTTTTAGGCATCCCTGCTGCCCTCATCAAAGCTTACTAGTAATTATGATTTTAAAGATTCCCTTGGTGTTTTCTGGGCAACTTGCTGCTTTCTCTTTCTTCTTGAAATACCTTCAATCTGTCAATAATCGGTTTGATTTCACTCCACGTTTTCTTAGGGATATAGCGTTGAAGAGTTTCCAATTGCACCTTGCTTTCCAGTTCTGCAATGTTCTGTTCGATTTCTTCTAAAAACCGCTCTTTTTCGTTGTACGCCCTGCTCACCCGCATCAATTCTTTCTGTAGATCTTCGCTTCTTTTTTCAGAAAACGCGACGCTCTCCTTAACGCTCAGAAGTTCTTTTCGTAAAGAAAACCCACTAAATCCCAAAAGAATCGCTAAGCCGGCTAATATTGTAATAATTACTGACTTCATAACTTCCTTATTTGCTTTACATACCTATGTATAAAAACCGCCATGCGGACAATGCCACATGGCAACAGAACCAGGCAACAAACTTTATCTTCTGTATTTCTTCTGCGCTTCTTTTTCGGCTTGCTTCTTCTTCTGCTCTAGTTCCTTTTTCTTTTTTTGAGCCTCTTTCTCTGCTCGTTTTTTCTTCTTCCTCGCCTCTTTTTCTGCTTGTCTCTTAGCTTTCTGAATATCTTTTTCCGTCTCTTGCGTTGATTTTTTCGCCTCGATTTTTGCCTTTTTGGCATCTTTCTCTAATCCTCCCAGATGAAGGCCTTTATCTGCGGCAAAAACAAAGCTTGGTGCTAAAAGCAAAGCAATCACAAACAGCCAAACGCTACTCCTTTTCATTCCGCTCCTCCTTTTTTATAATTGTTCCTTCACTAAAAAACATTGCCTCTTCTTCACTATAACTTATATGCGAAAATCGTGCCATCTTAAGAAAAAAATGAAAATTATTCTTAACCTTTTGAAATATAATTAGTTAGGTAAAATATTACTTTTAGAGTTTAAATGGGAGGAGTGATAAGATGTAAAATTATTTTACAGGATGGAAAGATTTTGATTCCCTTAAGCAATCTCTTAAACAATATCCTACTCGTAGCCGTATTTTTTAATAAACCATCTTTTTACAGACTGGACTGTAAATAAATACATCCCTACAATCGCAATCAGTGTAAGAAAATATGCCGGAGGCGGGGCAACAAAACCAAAGTATTTCCCCAGAGGCGTAAATGGTATAACCAACCCTATAGTTACTATGTATATTGAAGTAAATATCAAAAACTGGCTTGGCTTGCTTTCGATAAAAGGGATTTTTCCGGTACGGATAATATGAATAACCAGTGTTTGCGTACAGAGGGATTCCAAAAACCATCCTGTATGAAATAGCGGTTCTGAAGCACGGAAGATAAACCATAGAACACCGAATGTTATAAAATCAAATATTGAACTTACAGGACCGATAACCATCATGAATTTCTTGATGTAATTTACGTTCCACGGCCTTGCTCTCTTGAGATACTCCTCATCTACCTCATCCGAAGGTATGGCAATCTGCGATACGTCATACAGAAAATTGTTGAGCAGTATCTGAATAGGAAGCATCGGCAGAAACGGCAGGAATAAACTTGCCCCAGTCATGCTAAACATGTTGCCAAAATTAGAGCTTGAGCCCATCTTGATATATTTAAGGATATTCCCGAAGGTCTTTCTCCCCTCAATGACTCCATCACCCAACACCATTAAACTCTTTTGCAGAAGGATAATATCCGCAGACTCTTTAGCAATATCCACAGCATTGTTGACAGAAATCCCCACATCAGCCGCTTTTAAGGCAGGCGCGTCGTTTATGCCATCTCCTAAGTAGCCAACGATATGATTATTTCGATGCAGGGCTCGGATGATACGCTCCTTTTGCATGGGCGAAAGCCGAGAAAACGCGTTCACAGCTTTCACCATATTCGTTAACTCTTCATCGCTTGCCTTTTCTACCGCTTCACCAGTCAACATCCCTTGTATATCCAAACCGACTTCGCTGCATATTTTTTTGGTCACCAGCTCGTTATCGCCAGTTAATACCTTAAAATCAATTCCCAAGTTCCGTAAAATCTCGATAGTTTTTCTGGCTGTCGGCTTGGGTGGATCAAGAAAAGCAATGTAACCTTTAAGAACCATTTCGCTTTCATCATCTTTGGAATAGGCTTCTTTGGGATTATCGAAATCTTTATAGGCGATAGCTAAAACCCTAAACCCTTCTGCGCTTAAATTCTCATATTCAAGTTTTAAATCTGTCAGCGTAAGAGGATCAAAATCAAAGAGATCTCCGTCCAATTGATATTTCAAACACCGCTTAAATACTTCTTCTGGAGCGCCTTTGGTAATAAGCCTGTGCCTGCCGTCCATCTCAACCACGACAGACATCATCCTCCTCGAGAAATCAAAGGGAATTTCGTCAATTTTCTTATACTGCTTGACCAGTAATTTCTCATGCCTCAGGACAGCGCGATCCAAAATATTCTTAAGGCCGGTCTGGTAGTAGCTATTGATGTAGGCGAATCTTAATACATCTTTGTCATCTTTTCTGACTATATCGCAGTGTTTCTCTAAAACAATCTTATCCAGAGTAAGCGTTCCTGTTTTATCGGTACAAAGAACGTCCATAGCTCCGAAGTTCTGTATTGAATTGAGCCGCTTAACGATGACTTTCTTTTTCGACATAGCAATGGCGCCTTTGGAAAGATTAAGGGCAACCAGCATGGGAAGCATTTCCGGGGTAAGGCCCACTGCAACCGCTAGGGCAAAAAGAAGCGCTTGAAGTATATTGCCTTTAGAAAATGCGTTGATGGAAAAAATAATGACTACTAAAATGAGCATTAAGCGGACCATCAACCACGTAAAAGACCGCACGCCTTTGTCGAAACTCGTTTCAACCGCCATCGATGTGAGTTTGCGTGAGATTTCGCCAAATTGGGTAGCTAAACCGGTTTTGATGACGACGCCAAGCCCTGTGCCACTTACCACGCTTGATCCCATAAAGGCAATGTCGGTCAAATCAGAAGGAGAATTGCTTTTGGTTTGTATGGGGCCTGCGATTTTTTCCGCAGGAAAAGACTCGCCGGTCAAGGACGCCTGATTAAGAAATAAGTCCTTGCAGGAAATAATCCTTAAATCCGCGGGGATCATGTCCCCTGCAAACAAATCCACAATATCCCCGGGAACGATCTCCCGTATAGGCACTTCTTTGGGCTTTCCGTTTCTGTAGACGGTTACGGTTGCCCGCACCATTTCGCTTAATTTCTCGGCTTCCTTTCCGGCGCGATGCTCCTGAAAAAACGATAGCGCCACGCTCATAATGGCCATCAGGATAATCAAAACAGCGCTTATCGTTTCACCGAAAAAGATAGAAAACGAAGCAATGACAAGAAGAACAATGACAAGAGGATTGAAAAACTTTGAAATGATTTGGAAAAGAATGGTACGCTTCTTTTTTCTGGCGGGCTCGTTATAGCCGTATTCTTGGAGGCGCTTTTTGACCTCTTCAACCGTCAAACCTTTTGAAGAAGTCCTAAATTTATCAAGAAGCAATTCGGGAAGACAGCCTATATAGTCGAAATCTAATATTTGTGGATTTTGTTTTTTATTAGGCATTCCGGTTATCCATAACAATACTATTCTTAAAAAGATGGCTTTGGTTAAAAAAGCTATTGTAAAGAATAATTATGTTGTTTATTTAAGGACCAATGTTAACTTCTATATTTTTCTTTATACCTAACTTCTCTATTTTGTCTTTTAAGGTGGGACGGCTTATGCCTAATATCTTTGCGGCTTCGCTTTGGTTACCGTTTACCTGTTTGAGGGTTTCCAAAATCAGCGTCCGCTCAACTTCTTCGATAATATCTTTGTATAAACCACTACTTCTGTCTGCAAGGCCTTTTTTCACTAAGCCCGCCAATAATTCTTGCAAGTGGGCAAGCTGCTCCTTCTGCTTCTCAGGAGTCTTTTCCTGAAGCAAAATACCTTCAGGAAGTAGCACGTTCCCTTTGGCGAAAAGAAGTGCTTTCTTGATTACGTTCTCCAATTCCCTGACATTTCCCGGCCAGTCATGTTGTTCTAATATTGCTAACGCTTCAGGAGATACTCTGGCGACTTCTTTTTTAAGTTCCTTATTGTATCTGTTTAGAAAATACTCTACCAACTGCGGAATATCTTCCCTGCGTTCCCTTAACGGAGGGAGTTTTACAGTAACCGCGTTGAGCCGGTAATAAAGATCTTCTCGGAATTTCCCTTCTTTAATAAGGCTTTCAATGTTTTTGTTTGTAGCGGTAATCAGGCGCACATCAACTGTAATAGTTTTATTACCTCCCAGCCTTTCAAATGACTTATCTTCCAGGACGCGCAAGATTTTTGTTTGAATGGAAGCCGGCATATCACCTATTTCATCCAGAAATATCGTGCCGCCGTTACATTGCTCAAGCTTACCGATTCTTCGCTCACGCGCGTCTGTAAAAGCGCCTTTTTCGTAACCAAAGAGCTCGCTTTCAAGAAGAGTTTCAGGAATGGCTGCCGAGTTAATCACAAGAAACGGCTTATTTTTCCTATTTGAATGGCTGTAAATTGCCCGGGCAATTAATTCTTTACCGGTCCCGCTTTCTCCCATCAAAAGAATGGCCACATCGCTTGCTGCAACCTGGCCTATCGTTTTATAAATCTCCTGCATAGGAACAGAAAAACCGATAATTCTCTCTCCGCCGATTTGTGCATTAGCCTCAAAACTAACCTCCGTTTTCATTATCCTGGAGGCGACAAGCGCTTTTTCAATCAACTCCTTCATCTTGGGGACTTCAAAAGGCTTAAGCACATAATCAAAAGCTCCCTTTTGCATTGCCTCGATTGCCGTTTCGGTAGTGCCGTATGCAGTCATAATGATAATTGGCATCTTTGAGGCTATCTCTTTAAAACGAGAAAATGCCTCTAAACCGCTTATCCCGGGCATGCGAATATCCATAATCAAAAGATCAAAATCATCCTTTTGCGCGCAAGACAATCCTTCTTCTGCGTTACCCGCGGAAACTATATCATAACCTTCCTGACTAAATACCTTTTTGAATGACGAAAGCACATTCTTTTCGTCATCCACAATGAGTATCTTGTTCATTTCCACCACCCTTTTTTTCTTTATTATACCACAGTGATCCTTAAAGTAACTGTCGTTCCTTTTCCGCTTTGGCTGTATATATCAAGACTACCTTTGTGCATCTTAACTATTCTAGAGGCAATAAATAGCCCTAAACCCGTGCCTTCGGCTTTGGTTGTGAAAAACGGCTCAGTTATCTTATTTTTTATCTCCGGAGGTATCCCCGTTCCCGTATCGCTAATATTAATTTCTAAAACCCTGTTTGATTTTTTATCCTCGCTCTTTACGGCTTCTATTTTTAGGGTCCCTCCGTTCGGCATGGCTTCAATGGCATTAAGCATAATATTCAAGAATACCTGCCGCATTTGTTCTTTATCTATTTTAAGTTCCAACGGAACGCCATGAAGCTGCTTCTGTATTGTTATATTCTGGGAGCGCGCTTTTGGCGCTATGAGATTAACGGTACCCTCAAGTATCTGGCCTATGTCTGCCGATTGCAGGTTAAGCTCAAGAGGGCGCGCAAAATCAAGGAAGTTGTTAACCGTGCCTTCCATTCGGCTTATCTCTTCATCGATTACATTGAGATCTTCGGAAACAGTAGAATATTTTTTTGCTTCCTCTTTTAACGAATATAATCTCATTTTAATGGAAGTCAGAGGATTCCGGATTTCATGAGCAACATTAGCGGACAACTGACCTAATGAAGCTAATTTCGCAGCGCGTACTAATTGTTCATTTATTTTACGAGAGATAAAGAACCCCGTCATTGAACCAAGTATAAGCGTAATAATAATCGTAGACCAAATCAGGGAAGTCATCCTAACAACATTCCCCTGGGACGTTACTTCTGCCTTAGCGATAAGTGCTTCATTTGCCAAAATCAGATCTTCACATTTCTGATACAGAGCATCAATACTGGTTCTCATTTCATTAAGCAAAACACTCTTTGCCTCAACAGTATTTCCGGACTGGTATAACCGAATGGCTTTATTCCTCTGCCTATCGTAAGTCTTATATAAGGCAGACACGTCCTGTAATATCTTTTTTTCATTGTCTGTTAAAGCGACATCTTGGGCTTTTTTAAACCAAGAATCAAAATCTTTTCTTCTATCTTCGAGCGTCTTAAGCCATAAAGAACTCCCATCGAGAAAATAACTTGCCACCATCCCCTTTTGGTTTAATAAAGCCAACTCCAGCTCTTCTGCAGCTTTAAGGCTTGAGACATTTTCCTTCATAATAGCGCGGGAGACCCCTTGAACGTCCTTAGTTGTAATAAATGCAAGGGCCCCCACTATAATTAGCAGAGCGGCCATTATCACTAAACCCAAAGTTATTCTGTGGCTAAAAGAGAATTTCATAGTTTACTCATGACGAATAACTTTAAAATAAAGAGTATATTTGGCGGATTATTCAAGTTTTACCAATGCCTCAGCTATTTTCCCAAAAGTTATAATAATTTCGGTTTTATTTTACTACTCAAACCTTTATTTCGCAAGGAGTGTTTCCAACCGTGCCATGAGCCCTTACCAGCTGAAATAAATCTTCTTCCTGCTCATATCCCTTTAACCTGCCTGACAGATAACCAAGTCTATAATGAACTCCCTCGCTCATAAGCCGCCAGTTTGTGCCTTCCAGCGCCTTTTTTATGATTCTATGAAACCTTCTTACACTATCGGCTTCTACCCTGGAAGAATCCGCATCCTGCAATGTAAATGGTACAATAACATATCTATCGATATCCGGCTTTTCCAGCATTAGTTTAAGGTATTTTTCTTTTTCCATGGTTTCAGTAATCAGTTTTTCAAGCTCAACAACACTTAATTTCTTCAGCTTGGATACCTTTTTGTAATCCGGGTCGGTTCGCTTCTGGTCCGCCTTTTGTACATACTGTGCAATCAATTCCATGCGGCTAATACTCTCAATATATTCCTGCCCTTCAGCGGCAGACAAGCAAAACTCTGACCGGTGTTTTTTAAGCAGCTCGCGATCTTCCGCTTCTTTTTCAAGCCGCGCAGCCTTTTCCTTGTCAAAATCGTCAATCTCGGTTTCTTTGTAGCCGCATGATTTACAGTTTGTTATCCACTTAAGAATCTTATTGTTTTCAACACAGGAAACCTTTATTTCCTTTTTACATCTTGGACAATGCTGTGGTCGTGAAACAAACACTTCTCCATTGTCGAATAGCCCTTTCCGCTTCTTGCACGCTGGACATTCAAAGAAAAACAACACACGAAGAGAATCGTGGTCATACAAATCTTTGAACATAATATCCATCCTTCTTCCACATTGAGGACAGGAAACATTTTGGGGATCCTGTGCGTTATCCAGCTTTTCTTCTAATCTGCGGTCTCTATCCATCCATTCCCGTATGGTTGAGGATTTATTTTTATATCGCCCGCCTTTTATATGAAATAAATCCATATTTAACGCTGATCTAAAATGCCGGGCATTATCCTCTTCAGAATGCTTCTTTAACTCTTTAGTGTTGCGTTTTTCTTTGAACGTATTATTCCAGAATTCAATAGAACGAAGGCATTCTTGAACGGTAAAGAGGTCATAGAGATCGTTATAATATGCTTCTTCTTTAAGGTATTTTTGCATAGCGCGAACATCTTCCCTCAGTTAAAAAGGGCGGCTTTTTGGCCGCCCTTTTATGCACATTTTGAGAAAGATACTTTCTTATATTTGTGAAGTATCTTAAGCAAAAAGTGTGAAGTGTTTGATGTTTTTTGCCTATTTTCGAAAGCCCTCAAAAGCGGCTTTTGTCGTAACTATATGCCACACTTAATGATATATTCGCATAAATCCACAACACGGCAGGAATAAGCCCATTCATTGTCGTACCAACCCAAAACCTTAACCAGCCTAGCGTCAAGAACCTTGGTTAACTCCGCATCAAAAATACAAGAATAAGCAGAGCCCACGAAATCCTTAGAGACCAAAGGTTCAGTGAGATACTCAAGAA
>Ga0315283_10003138_pt1 | contig 14057 bp, 12 predicted proteins | sample YL17G09_0_MG_FD_204541 | JGI IMG/M metagenome (GOLD analysis project Ga0315283, IMG submission 204541) | Sediment microbial communities from Yellowstone Lake, YNP, Wyoming, USA - YL17G09_0 | ecosystem: Environmental > Aquatic > Freshwater > Lake > Sediment | place: USA: Wyoming | collected... | reverse complement strand
TCATGAAGCCCGCCGGCTCCGAGAAGAAGCAGGCCGAGGTCACCGGATCCGGGGCATCCCGAGGGGTCGACACCGAGCGCAACGCGAAAGGCGGCTCGAACCCCGCGCTGGTCGTCGTGCAGATCACCGCGGCGGACCTCGAGGCGTTCCGCAAGCAGGGCACGCTCAAATAGAGACGGTGTCCTGACCTGCGTGCGACGGCCGCACCTGGCCGCGTGAACGGGTCAGGACACCGGGTGTCGATCAATCGCGTTCCCCAGGAGAGCGAGTACCCGTGTCGATGAACGACGTGTCGTTTCGAGTCGTGCTGGGCCTCGCCCTCCTGCTGGTGTCCGTCCTGGTCCGCGCCGTCAGCCGCAACCGGCTCGTCCGGCGCAAGCTCCGCCTGTCGATCCTGCTCTTCGCGGTCTACGCCGGCGTCAGCGCCGTGCTCCAGGTGTTCGCCCCGACCGCGGACATGGCCGCCACCGTGCTCTCGGTGGTACGGCTGCTGCTCGCCCTCGCCTCGATCAATCTCGTCGTCGTGGCGGTGATCAACCCGCTGCGCGCCGACCGCGTGCCCGAGCGGTTTCCGGCCATCGTCCAGGACACGATCATCATCGGCCTCTTCATGCTGGTCGCCACCGTGGCGCTCCAGGAGAAGTTCCTCACCACGTCGGCCGTCGGCGCCGTGGTGATCGGCTTCGCGCTCCAGGACACGCTGGGCAATACCTTTGCGGGCCTCGCCATCCAGGTGGAGAAGCCCTTCAAGGTCGGCCACTGGGTCGCCATCGGCCCGCACGAGGGCCGCGTCGTGGAGGTGAACTGGCGCGCGACCAACCTGCGGACCAAGGCCGGCAACCTCGTGGTGCTGCCCAACGCCTTCATCTCGAAGGAAGCGATCGTCAACTACTCGGAACCCGAGGCGCCGACGCGACTGCAGACCGTCGTCGGGGTCAGTTACGATGTCCCGCCCAACCAGGTGAAGTCGGCCATTCTGGAGGCGCTGCGCGGGCAGGCCCTGGTCTGCGCCGCGCCAGCGCCGGAAGTGTTCATCGGGGATTTCGGGGCGTCCGCGGTCAACTATCTCATCCGGTTCTGGATCACCGACTACGGCCAGGACACGGCCGCCCTGGACCAGGTGCGGTCGGCCGCCTACTACGCGCTGCGCCGCCACGGGTACGAAATCCCTTACCCCATCCAGGTCGAGTACGCCCGCGAGTCGGTCGTCGAGCGCGTCTCCGACCGCATCGGACGGGTCGAGGAGCACCTGCGCCCGATCGATCTCTTCGCACCGCTCACGCCGGAGGAGCGGGCGGAACTGGCGGCGCGGGCGAGCAAGCAGCTCTTCGGCCGCGGCGAGACCATCGTCCGGCAGGGCGATGAGGGCAGCTCGATGTTCGTCATCGTCCGGGGGCGCGTGCGCGTCGTGGAAGCCTCCGGCCGCGAGCTTGCGGCGTTCGATGCGGGCGGGTACTTCGGCGAGATGTCGATGCTGACCGGTCAGCCGCGGTCGGCCTCGGTGCAGGCCGTCGACGATTGCGAGGTCCTCGAACTCACCGCCGAGTCGCTGCGATCGGTGGCGCTGGTGAACCCCGACGTGCTGAGGCACATCAGTTCGGTGGTGGCCGCGCGGCGCGCCGACCTGGAGCGCCAGAAGGCGGAAGTCCAGGCCGGCCGGGCCGGGGCCGCGGAGTCGCCGCGATCGTTGCTCGAGCGAATTCAGGCGTTCCTGCGCCTTCCGTCGCTGCGGGGCGACTGAAGGACGGTCGCCCCACGCCCCATGCTGGTGTAGCCCCATTCTGGTGTAGGCCGGGCCTTCCGCCTCCGCCACGGCTACGGCGAGTCTCGCCGAAGCGCTTTGCGCGGAGGCGGAAGGCCCGGCGATGACGAGGAGAAGCCATGCGGCGCATGCGTGCGGTCCTGTTCGTCCTCTGCGGTCTCGTGCCGGCCTTCGGCCCGGCGGTGACCGGGGCCCAGTCCCCGCCTGCCGGGCGCATCCCGCCCGCCGCCTTCGCGGATCCCGATCGCCGGGCGAAGCTGGCGCTGGCCTTTCCCGAGATCGATCGGCTGTTCACCGCATTCGCGACCCGCTCCCGCGTGCCGGGCATCGCCTATGCCGTCCTCATCGACGGCCAGGTCGCGCACACGGGCACCTGGGGCGTGACGGACCTCGTCGCGAAGACACCGGTGACGCCGGACACGGTCTTCCGGATCGCGTCGATGACGAAGAGTTTCACCGCGCTCGCCATCATGAAGCTGCGGGACGAGGGCAAGCTGAGCCTTGACGACCCGGCGGAGCGCTACATTCCCGAACTTGCGGGCCTCGCGTACCCGACGGCGGATTCGCCCCGCATCACGATCCGCCACCTGCTCTCGCACGCCGGAGGGTTCCCCGAAGACAACCCGTGGGGCGACCGCCAGTTGGCGGCCACCGACGACGAGATGGGGCAGATGATGCGGCGGGGCATCCCATTCTCGACCGCTCCCGGCACCGCGTACGAGTATTCCAACTTCGGCTTCGCGATCCTCGGGCGCATCGTCGCGCGCGTGTCGGGCGTGCCGTATACGGACTACGTGGCGACGCACCTGCTGGCGCCGCTCGGGATGACGTCGACCACGCTCCAGCCGGCCACGGTGCCGCCCGGACGGCTGACGAAGGGCTACCGGCTGGAAGGCGGGCAGTGGGTCGAGGAGCCGCCGCTACGCGACGGCGCCTTTGGCGCGATGGGCGGCATGCTCACCTCCACCCGCGATCTTGCGAAGTACGTCGCGCTGTTCCTGTCGGCCTGGCCGCCGCGCGACGAGCCGGACGCGGGGCCCGTGCGGCGCAGTTCGGTGCGGGAGATGCAGCAGGTCTGGCGCCCGTCACCGGCGGTGGTCACGCGCGGCTCGGCCGACGCCCCGTTGCGGCTCAACACCGGCGGCTACGGCTTCGGCCTGCGCGTCTGGCAGACGTGCGCGCTGGGCCACGTGGTCGCGCACAGCGGCGGCCTCCCCGGGTTCGGATCCCACATGCGCTGGCTGCCTGAGCACGGCGTGGCGATTGTCGCGATGGGCAACCTCACGTACACCGGCTGGACGCGCGTCACCGACGATGCCATCGATGCGCTGGCAAGGACGGGCGGGCTGCAGCCGCGGGTGCCGCAGCCGTCGCCGGCGCTCGTCGCCGCGCAGGCCGAGGTCTCCTCGCTCGTCGGCGCGTGGGACGATGCGCGCGCCGACCGCATCGCCGCCGACAATCTGTATCTCGACATGCCGAAGACCGGGCGGCGTGCCGAACTCGATCGCCTCCGCGGGCAGGTCGGCGAGTGCCGGGGCGCCGCGTCGCCGATCGACGCCGAGAACGCCCTGCGGGGCACCTGGTCCATCGCCTGCGATCGCGGATGGGTCCGCGTGGGCATCACGCTGGCGCCGACCGTGCCGCCGCGCGTGCAGCAGTGGACCGTGATCCCGGTCCCGGCGGCGGACGGCCCGCCCAGGCCGGCGGCGCGGCCGACGTGCCCTGACAAGTGACCGCTTGGCCAAAGCCAGCGCCCACGTCTGGCAAGGGACTCGACTCACCTGAGCGTCGGACGAGGTGGTGCATGCATCACAGGTTGCGCATCGGCGCCGCGATCCTCCTGGGACTTGCCGGCGTCTGGCTTGCCTCGGCCAACGGTGCGGCCCAACATCCCGTGCCCGCCCGGCCGCATGTCATCGTCGTCCTGGTGGACGACCTCGGGTGGGCGGACACCTCGCCGTACGGCAGCTCGTTTCACGAGACGCCGGCGATCGGGCGGCTGGCGCGCGACGGGGTGCGGTTCACGACGTTCTATGCGGCCGGGTCGGTGTGCTCGCCGACACGGGCGAGCCTGATGACGGGCAAGTATCCCGCGCGGCTCGGGATCACCGACGGGATCGGCGGCGGCGACACCGGGCTGGTGCGGCCTCCGCCGAATCGCGAGCAACTGCCCCTCGAGGAGATCACGATCGGCGAAGCGTTCCGCGACGCCGGGTACGCCACCGGGTACGTCGGCAAGTGGCATCTCGGGACCGGGGCGTTCATGCCGGGCGCGCAGGGGTTCCAGTGGACGCGTGCGGTGAACAACGCCGGGCAACCCTCCCAGTACTTCTTCCCGTACCCCGGGCCGAAGCCGCTGCCCACCGACGTGCCTGACCTGGATGAGGGGCACGACGGCGACTATCTCACCGACACGCTGACCGACCAGGCGCTGGGCTTCATTGACCGGCATCAGGCCGAGCCGTTCTTCCTGATGCTCGCGCACTACGCCGTGCACACGCCGCTGCAGGCACCGCCCGCCCTGAAGGCGAAGTACGAGCAGAAAGCCGCCGGCCTGTTCACGGACACCGCGTCACCACGCAAGGCCGAGGGGGACGCGTTCATCAAACTGCGGCAGGATCATCCGACGTACGCCGCGATGATCGAACGCACGGATGAGAGCGTCGGCCGCATCAGGGATCGTCTCGACGCGCTGCACCTCACCGGCCGCACGATTGTCGTCTTCGTGTCGGACAACGGCGGGCTCAGCACGATGGCCGACGCGCGCGCGAACATGCCGACGTCGAACGAGCCGCTGCGGGCAGGAAAGGGCTGGCTCTACGAGGGCGGCATCCGCGTGCCGCTGGTCGTCGCGTGGCCGGGGATGATCCGGAGCGGGCGGACGGAGCAGACCCCCGGGATCTCGACCGATCTGTATCCGACGCTGCTCGAACTCGCCGGCCTCGCGCCACGGCCGCGGCAGCACGTGGACGGCGTCAGCCTGGCCCCGCTGCTGCGCGAGAGCGGACGGGTCGCGCGCGATGCCCTCTTCTGGCACTTCCCGCACTACCACGGATCGGGCAACCGCCCGTCGAGCGCCGTCCGCGCGGGCGACTGGAAGCTGGTCGAATGGCTCGAAGACGGGAAGACGGAACTCTACGATCTCGCCGCGGATCCGTCGGAGCTGCGCAACCTGGCGTCGGCGGACCCGGAGCGCGCGGCCGGGCTGCGGAGGCGTCTCGACGCCTGGCCGTCGGCGCACGCATGCCGGTGAAGGCGACGGCTGAGGGCGGATCAGGTATGATCAAGAAGGCACCAATTCCTGACAACCCTGGCTCGACGGAGACCTAGGATGACTGCGGACTCGACGACCGGTGTCACAACCCGTTCTCGCGGCGCGATGCTGCCGCCGAACGCAGGTTGTGCAACCGTCCCCATGAACTGGCGCGCCGCCGTGGCGCGCTATCAAAAGGCTGACACACGGCGTGCCCTGACGCAGGTGGCGACGACGCTGCTGCCGCTCGTGGTGTCGCTGTACCTCATGTATCGCTCGCTCGAGTGGTCTTACTGGATCACGCTCGCGTTGGCGGTCCCGACCGCCGGATTCCTCGTGCGGACGTTCATCATCATGCACGACTGCGGGCACGGGTCGTTCCTGCCGTCGCAGAAGTACAACAACCTTCTCGGGTACATCACCGGCGTGCTCACCTTCACGCCGTACAGCGAGTGGCGGCACGAGCACGCCATCCACCACGCGACGGCGGGTGACCTCGATCGCCGCGGCCACGGCGACATTGAAACACTGACCATCGACGAGTACCTCGCGTTGAGCCGGTGGGCACGGCTGAAGTACCGGCTCTACCGGAACCCGGCGGTGCTGCTCGGCCTGGGCCCGCTCTACATGATGTTCGTGCAGCGGGTTCCCGGCCGGTACCGCTCGAGCGGATCGCCCAAGACCACCAGCGTGTGGACAACGAACATCAGCATCGCCGTGGTGGTCACGGTGCTCGCGCTGGTCATCGGCATCCAGTCGGTGCTCTGGGTCTACCTGCCGGCCGCCTATCTCTCGGCGAGCGCCGGCGTGTACCTCTTCTACGTCCAGCACCAGTACGATCAGGCGTACTGGGAGCACCACGCCAGATGGGACTACGCGACGGCCGCCGTGGAAGGCAGCTCGTACTTCAAGCTGCCCAAGGTGCTGCAGTGGTTCACGGGCAACATCGGCCTGCACCACGTCCATCACCTCGCGCCACGGGTGCCGAACTACAACCTGCAACGGGCCCACGACGAGAACCCGGTGTTCAAGACGGCGCCGGTGCTCACCCTGTCGAAGAGCGTGACGTGCCTGCGCCTTGCGCTGTGGGACGAGCAGCACAAGCGCCTGGTGCCGTTCTCGGTGCTGAGGACGACGCAGCGGGCCTGACCCCCATCAGCGACCGCCAGCCGCCCGACGCTCCCCATCCGCCGCGCGGCGTGGTGCCTGCGGAAGAACGGGCCGGGAAGGTGTCTACTGCGCCCAGACGAGCACACGCTCGCCGGTGGCTTCCTTGTGATCGAGAATGAGGCCGGGCCCGCGGCGCTCGAGATCCTCCGCCGTGATCTTCAGGCGCATGGGCTCGCCGTTCGAGTCAGGCGTCGACGAGAGCTTGATGGGCCGACTCTTGGCCATCCGCAGCAGCCAGAACGGCATGTTGAGCCGGACCAGCCTCCGGTCGTCCGGGTTCCACACGAGGATGTGAATTGCTTGGACGGGCTTTCCGGAGGCAGGCCGCGTCGCCTCGCTGACCACCGGCTCGCCGTCCCGGATGATCACGTAGGGCTTCTGGCCCTCAAACCGGGCGACGACCTGCGTGAATTCCAACTCGGCCGTCCGCTCGTCGGCGGCAGTCGCTTTGAACGCGAACTGCTGGTAGATGACGTACCCCGCGACCGCGACCAGGCCCACCACGACAACCAGCACGAAGGCTGCGCTGCCGATGATGATGACCGCCCACGGGGTTTTTTTTGCCATCGCGTGTGTCCGCGCCCGCCGCCGGGCCTGAGACCGGCGCCGGGAAGTCCACCTGCCCCATTGTGCCGCAAGTTCCCGCCGCCACTACTACTGACGGCCGGCAGGCGTGTTTGTTCCCGCGTAGGCGTTCTGGAGCCACCGTTCGGCCTCGGCCACCCCCAGCGGGTCGTTGTCGATCCGGCACAGGTCGGCTCCGGCCGTGTAGGCGGCCTTCGCGTCGGCCCGTTTGCCGGCGAGGTCGAGCAGTTTGCCCAGTTCGATCCGCGTACGCCCCCGCACCCAGCCCCTGGCCTCGAGCGTCAGCGACCGTTCGAGGTCCGTGCGGGCCGGCGCCGCCTGACCGGCCGCGACACGGGCCGATCCGCGCTTCAAGTACCAGAGTGCGCCTTCCCCGTAGGCCTTGGGCCGCCCGTCGCGCTCGAACATCGACACGCCGGTCTCCAGCATGCCCAGCGCCTGGCTCACGCGCCCCGCCCGAAGCTCGGTCGCGCCTGTCTCCAGCCAGAGCAGCCGATTCTGCGGGTATTGTTCGCGCAGCCCGGACAGGATGCGCAGGGCGGCATCGTAGCGGCGCTCGCGGTTGTAGATGAGCACCAGGGCGAGCTTCGCTTCCGTCTGGACGTCGCTGGGGTAGGCGGCGCAGGACTCGAGCGCCTCCAGCGCGCGCTCGCGACCGCCGCCGAATCCCGCCACGTATGCCATCCACCGCATCACCATGTTCAGGTTGGCCACGATGTAGCGGTACGTGCCGATGATGAGCCCGGCGTCCTTGCGGGAAGGGTCGAGGGCCAGCACGCGCTCGTGCTCGTCGAACGCGCGCCGCGCCGCGGTGAAGCCGCTGAAGACCTTGCCGTCGACGGTCGCCGTGTAGCCTGCCAGTTGCCCCACGGCGGCTCCGACGTCGTAGTGCGCGCCGGCATCGCCGGGCCGCGCCTGCAGCCGCTGCTCCGCGAGCTTCAGGGCCTGCTCGATGTTGGTGTGGAACTGGGCCGCCAGTTCCGCCGACGGAGCATTCAGCGTGATGTTCGGCTTCGTCATCGATCCGAGGTAGTCGTCGACGCTGACCGAGCCGCGCTGGTAGAGCAGGGTCAGCCACGCGATGGCGGCCATGGCGCGGTACGCTGCGGGGTCGGCCGGGTCCGCCTCGATCGCCTCCCTGAACGCCGCGACCGCCTTGTCGTGATCGAGGTTGTAGGCATGGACGAAGCCGGCCTTGCGCAGTTCGACCGAGCGCGGGTTGGCGGGCACCGCCGTCGCCAGGGCCAGGACGAGTACGCCACCGAGGGCGAGCGGGGCAATGCGCATCGTCGTCAGCTTATAATCGACTTCCCGTCGGATACAAGCGAGGGACCGTGATTCGTCGTTACCGCACCATCGACGCCCATGCCGGCGGCGCACCGTTGCGCCTGGTGGTCGAGGGCTTCCCGTCGCCCCGCGGCCGGACCATGGCCGAGAAACGCGCCTGGGCGACATCGAAGACGGACGGGATCCGGCGCGCCCTCCTCCTCGAGCCCCGCGGCCACGCCGACATGGCCGGGGCCGTGCTCACCGAGCCGGTGTCCGACGGCGCCGACGCGGGCGTGCTGTTCATGCACGCGGACGGGTTCGGCTCGTTGTGCGGGCACGGGATCATCGCCATCACCACCATCGCCCTCGAGCGCGAGATCGTGCACCCGCACACGCCGGGCACCATCGTCTTCGACACACCGGCCGGCATCGTGCGGGCGGTGGCCCGGATGCGCGTGGCTCAGCCCGCGTCCCGCGCCCGCGCCGCCGCCTCGTCGTCGCTGCGCGTGGAGCGCGTCGCGTTCGCCGGCGTGCCGTCGTTCGTGCTGGCGCCGGGCGTGCCCATCCGCGTCGGCGCGCGCGAGCTTCGCGTCGATGTCGCCTTCGGCGGGGGCTTCTACGCGATCCTGGACGTCGAAGCCGCCGGCCTGGCCATCGTGCCTGAACGGCTGGCGGACCTGCGCCGGATCGGGCGCGACATCGCCCGGGCGGTCGAGAAGGCGATCGACGTGGTGCACCCGTCCGACGAGCACCTGCGCGGCATCGACGGCACCGTGTTCACCGCGCCGCCCGTGTCCAGCGACGCGGATCTGCGCGCGCTGTCGGTCTTCGGCGATGGCGCCGTGGACCGCTCGCCGAACGGGGCCGGCACGTGCGCGGTCATGGCGGTGCTCGCGGCGATGGGGCTGCTCGCGCCTGGTCAGGCGTTTCGCATGGAAGGCCCGGCCGGCACGATCTTCACGGGAACGGCAACGGGCAGGACGCGCGTCGGCGATGGCGACGCGATCCTGCCCGTCATTGAAGGGGCCGCGTGGATCACCGGCGACCACATCTTCGAGGTGGACGACGACGACCCGCTGAAGCGGGGGTTCCGCTTCTAGACGGCGTCGCTTAGGGCCTGTTAGCGAACAGAGTATGCAGCAGTTGTTCGCTTACAGGCCCTTATGGCGGGCCCACACGATCAAGATGCCACGTCTGTCCATTTACAGCGCCCTACTTCAGGCCGGCGAGCTTGCCCATGTCGATCTTGCCGACCAGGTCGTGAACGGTCTTGACGTCGGTGTTGCTGCCCTCGACGGTGACCATGAAGCGCTGGCCGACAATCAGGCCCACCTCCGCGCGTTTCGCCTCGCTGTCCCACTTCTCCCAGCCAGGCTGTCCGGCCACCTTCGTGGCTTTCTCGTAGCCGGTGTCGGTCTTCGTCGAGTAGCCGGTCATGAGGAACATCTGGTACGGCATCGTCAGCATCTGAGACATCGCCGTGTCGACGATCTTCACCTCGATCCGGGCCTCGTCCTTCGTGTAGGCGGTCTCGGCCTGGGAGAACTTGACCGGGGCGGTCATGCTTTCACCCTTCGGCTTTTCCTTTTCCCAGCCGGAGACATCCGGGAGGAACGCCTGCAGCGCCTTGAAGTCGACCGGTTCGACGTTCTCGCCGTTCGGGCCCTTCTGCAGTTGCTGCATGGCGTTGCCGAACTGCTCCATGCCCTTGGCCAGGTCCTGGGCGGGAGTGCCGCTCTGCGTGGCGGCCTGCTCGACCGCCTGCTCGGCCTTCTTGGCCTCGTCCGTCTTGCCGCCGCACGCCGAACCCGCCACGGCCACGACGCCGATCAAACACAACATCCCAAACGCGCGCATGAGTTGCCTCCTCGGAAGTGTGGAACGACGGTCGAATTCTACCACCCGAGCCGGGTCTGACCGCCTCCGCCCCGACGACGCTCTCCGAGCTTCGGCGAGGTCTCGCCGTAGCGCTCGGCGCGAAGGCGGACGCCAGCTTCCACGAGCGTTCTGTTGGCGTCTGGCATCAGCGCCCCAGGTGGGTGTGGATCAGCCGTTCGATCAGCGCGGCGAGGGGCTCGCCACCCAGCTCGAACTGCTGACGATCTGGCGACCACGAGAGCTTGAAGCTGCGGATCAGGGCAGACACCCAGATCTGCCGCACCGGCGTATTCGGGCTGATGACGAAGCGCGTCTCGGAGGGTTCCTCGAACAGGATGTTCAGGACGCCGCCCTGCTGCTCGATCTCGAATCCTTCGCGATCGGCCAGGTCGCCCAGCGTCCGCATGAGCGCCTCGAGCGCGGCGTCGGCGCGGACGTGGAATTCCTGCTCGGTGAGCATGTCGGCCATGGCCAGATGATACCAAAGTGGCCGGCCAGGCGGCGCAGCATGCCGCCCCGGATTGCGTTAGGATAGGGCCGGAGGAGCGTGCCGCCATGACCGTCCTGACCTATGCCCTGATCGGCTTTGGCATCCCGTTCGCGGTGTATCTGCTGGTGCAGAAGCCTCTCCGCGAGTATTTCCGGATGCGGGGAGCCCGTGTCGTCGCGTGCCCGGACAACAGCCAGACCGTGGCCGTCCGCGTGGACGCCGGGCACGCGGCGCTGACGGCGGCTGGCGGGCACGAACGTCTGCGCCTCGAGTCGTGTACCCGCTGGCCCGAAAAGGCGGGATGCGGCCAGGAGTGCCTGACGCAGATCGAAGCCCAGCCGATGGACTGCCTCGTGAAGACGCAGGTGAGCCGCTGGTACACGGACAAGACGTGCGCGTTCTGCGGCAAGGCGCTCGGCGGGGTCGACTGGACCGAGCACAAGCCGGCGCTGCGCTCGCCCGACGGCGCCACCTTCGAGTGGAGCGCCGTGGCGCCCGAGAGACTCTACGAGGTGATGGCCACCCACGCCCCGATCTGCTGGGACTGCCACGTCGCCGAGACGTTCCGGCGCGAACGCCCGGACCTGGTGATCGACAACCCTCACTCGAGCCAGACGAAGCCGTAACGATTTAACATGCCCTTCACACTCTTGTCACCGCATCCGCTAAACCGAACGGCCCCCGGCTGCGTCTAAGGTTACAGGTGGGCTCGAACGCCCCCGGGTCATACCGCCGAGCGCAGCCGGCTTCAGGTCAGGCGCTGATCGCGCCGACGTCAGGCGGAGCTGCATCTCCTCGGCGCCCCACCGGGGGCAAGTAGAGCCGTTTACATTCGCCGGACGCGGTCAATCGCCGGTGCTGCCCCTGAAGGAGGGTGTCATGAGAGGCTGGAATTTTTCGAGCAATGCCGACTGGCTCGTCGCCGTGCTCCTCGCCGTGACGGTGGTCGCCGCCTTCGTGTAGGCGGCCCGGCCCCTCACGGCCGCTCGCGCCGGGCTACTTCGGCCGGCCGGCCGGAGCATCCGACGTCGCGACGTACGACTTCCGCGCCCGGGCTTTCATGCCCGGGCGTTTTACGTTCACCGTCAGCTTGTGCACCTTGCCGTCGAGGACCGTCGGCGAGAAACCGAGCACGTACTGGCTGTGCAGTTCCTGCGCGATGCGCGTGAAGGTCGCGTTCAGGTCGGCCGTCTCCCGGAGCAGGTAGAACCCACCGCCGGTTTCCTCCGCGAGCTTCTTCAGCACCTTGTCCGGGCTCGTGCGCACCTGCCGCATGCCGTCGAAGTACACCGACTCCAGGCCGATGCCGTAGATCATCACCTCGTCCTGCTGCGCGCGGCTCAGCACCTCTCCCTGGCCGATCTTGCTGGAGGTGTCGTCGCCGTCGGTCAGCAGCACGACGACGCGCCGGCCGTCGATCGCAATCAGCTTGCTGAGGGACTGATCGACCGCGTCGTACAGGCGCGTCGGATAGCCGAAGTCGACGTCCCTGAGCGCCGCCACCAGTTCGTCGCGGTCCGAGGTGAACACTCCGCTGAACTGGATCTTGTCGTTGAAGGCGCCGATCTGCGCCTTGTCCTGCGGCAGCATCCGGACCAGGAACTGCTCGGCGCCATTCTTCACGAGCTTGAGCGAGTTGGTCATGCTCCCGCTCGTGTCGAGCATCACAACCGCCGTGATGGGCTGAGTCTGGTTCTCGAAGACGATGAGCTCCTGCTTGATGCCGTTGTCGAGGATTTCGAAATCCTCCCGCGTCAGGTTCGGCACCAGGGATGACTGGGCGTCGGTCACCGTCACGTAGAGCGGCACGACCTTCGTGCCTGATCGGAAGACGCCCTGCTGGCTCCCCCCGGTGGCGGCGGCGGTAGACCCGCCACCCGACGACGCGATCATTCCCAGGGCCAGCAGGCTGGCGGCGACGACGTGCGCACGATTACCCATGTCAGCAGCCTAGCAAGGCCGGCTCCGATCCTGCAACCCGCGCGGCGGCCGCCTCGACCGCGCGCATCACGCGCAGCAGGTTCAGCCCCAGCACCTTCTTCACGTCAGCGTCCGTATAGCCGCGGCGCAGCAGTTCGGCGGTCAGCGCCGGGAACGTGGAGACGTCCTCCAGCCCGTCCGGCCCTGCGGAGATGCCGTCGAAATCGCTCCCGTAGCCGACGTGGTCGATGCCCGCCGTCTTGCGGACGTGATCGATGTGGTCCGCGACCTGCGCAATCGTGACCGGCGGTCGCGGGTGGGCGGCGATCCACGCCGCCATCGCCGCCTTCACGGCCGCCTCGTCGTTCGGGTGCGCCTTGTCGAGGCGCGCCTGCTCGGCTTCCTGCGTCGTGTCCCAGGCCGCGTGTGCCGGGGTCGTGAAGCCGCGCACGAACGACACCATCACGACGCCGCCGTTCGCCGGGAGCTTCCTGAGGATCACGTCGGGGACGTTGCGCGGGTGATCGCACAGCGCGCGCGCCGACGAGTGGGAGAAGATCACCGGCGCCTGCGTGACGCGCAGGACGTCGTCCATCGTGTCGGGCGACACGTGGCTCATGTCGACGATCATCCCGAGGCGGTTCATCTCGCGGATGACCTGCTCGCCAAACGGCGTGAGGCCGCCGTGCTCGGGCGTGTCGGTGGCCGAGTCGGCCCACGGCACGTTCTTCGAGTGGGTGAGCGTCATGTACTTCGCGCCGAGCCGCGCGAACATCCGCAGCGCGCCCAGCGACGAGTCGATCGCGTGGCCGCCCTCCATCCCGATCATCGACGCGATCTTGCCCGCCTTGAAAATCCGCTCGACGTCGTCGGCCGTGCGCGCCAGTTCGAAGGTCTCCGGGTAGCGCGCCATCATCTGGTAGACGATGTCGATCTGCTCGAGGGCGGCCGTGACCGCGGTCTGCCCGGCGAGGCTCGCCGGGACGTAGACCGACCAGAACTGCGCGCCGACGCCGCCCTGGCGCAGCCGCGGGATGTCGGTCATCGTCTTCGGCTGCGGCCCGCGGATGTCGAGGCGCGCCAGGTTCTTATCGGCGAGGGCGCGCACTTCCCAGGGAAAGTCGTTGTGGCCGTCGAACATCGGCACGGCGCGGTGGAGCGCCCGGGCCCGGGCGAGGAACGCGTCCGACTGTCCCGGCCGGGCGGCGACGGCGGCGACGGCCAGCGTCGCGCAGGCCAGCGACACCAGGAGGGCTCGAGTGCTCACGGGAGTCCTTTCGATGGAGGTGGCGTCAGTATATTCGGTGAGGCGTCCAGCCGCCATCGTGTAGAATCACCGCTTCATCCACCACGCAGAGGCTTGGACATGCCTGAAGTGACACCCGACGTCGCGCTTTCGCTCACCTGGACCAGCGGCCTGGCGTTCACGGCCCGTGACGAGAAGCGCGGCACCGAGTGGGGGATCGACGGGAAGAACGAGGCCGGCGCGAGCCCGGTCGTGCTGCTGGGGTCGGCCGTCGCCGGGTGCATGGGCATCGACATTGTCCACATCCTGACGCGCGGGCGGTTCGAGGTGCGGTCGGTGAAGGCCGCGTTCCAGGGATACCGGGCCGAGACCGATCCCAAGCGCTACACCCGCATCGATCTGCACTTCACGGTGGACACCGACGCGCCGGACGCGCAGATCGCACGTGCGATCGCGCTGTCGCGCGACACGTACTGCTCCGTGT
>Ga0315283_10003137_pt1 | contig 14059 bp, 17 predicted proteins | sample YL17G09_0_MG_FD_204541 | JGI IMG/M metagenome (GOLD analysis project Ga0315283, IMG submission 204541) | Sediment microbial communities from Yellowstone Lake, YNP, Wyoming, USA - YL17G09_0 | ecosystem: Environmental > Aquatic > Freshwater > Lake > Sediment | place: USA: Wyoming | collected... | reverse complement strand
GTCCGCGACGGACCCGAGACGCCGGAGCAGACCGACGTCCGCATGACCGTGATCCACATCGGCCCCCACTCCGAGCTCAACGTCTTCCAGATCGTCGGGAACACCGAGGCCGACCGTCAGACCCCGAGCTTCGGTCGGGGCCGCCTCGATCACCTCGCGGTACAGGCCGAGTCGCTCGAGGCGTTCGAGACCATCCGCGACCGGCTGATGGCCCGCGGCGCCGCCGATGCGTTCGTCACCGACTTCGGCCCGATCCTCAGCGTGTTCTTCCGCGACCCCGACGGTCTCGAGTGCGAGGTGTGCGTCGCGAACCCCGACGCTCGGCCCGGCGCGAGCAACCCACCCGGGACACGAGCGGCCCGCTACACCTAGCGCCACCACGCACGCTGCGCGGGCACCGACCGCTGCCGGTGGTCACCGACGTGAACGCGCCGGAACGCGCGCCCTTAGGACCGGACCAGGACGACCGAGTCGGTGTGGGCGCTGCGCCGGGCGAACAAGAAGCGGTCGAGGAGGATGAACTGGACCACCCAGAGCGCACCGAAGCCACTCAAGTGCGCGCCGAGCACCGCAGCCGTGCGGGTCGTCGACTCCAGATGCGCACCCGACGCCCAGGAGTCGACGACCCCGACCGCGAGCGTCGAGAGCGCGAGCCCGGTGAACGCCAAGACCCAGAACGGCAGCATCTCGCGCCACAGATCACTCGCGTCGCGCCGTCCCCAGGTCCAACGACGGTTCACGTGGTAGCCGGGCACGGTTGCCACGGCGGTGGCCATCATGTTCGCGGCCCAGGCGATGAGACCGAGGCCCGCGGTGCAGACCGTGAGGACCGTCAGACTGATCACGGTGGTGAGCACCGAGACGCTCATGCATCGGGTGAGACGCTGGAACAGACTGCGCTGCTCCACCTCCGGCAGCGCCGAGCCGCCGCTCACGCTGGTGTGGTCCTGGATCATGCGAACTCCTGCCGATCTGGCGATCTTTGGCCTGTATCGGCAGCGTCGCGACAGGAATTGAGGGCGACCCGGGGAACGCCGCGGGCGTTTGGCCTACGTGGGAAACGCTCCGGCGGCTCCGGTTCGTGCCGGCCGGGTGAACGGGTACGCGAGATGCCTGAGGTACCCGACGTCGGGCACCGGATCGTGGACGCCGAAGCCGGTCGGGCATTCGCCTTTCGGCAGGTAGGCGGTACCGAAGATCTTGTCGACGATCGGGAGGCCGAAGTTCTTGTCGTTCGCCTTCGCGTCGATCGCGTGATGCCAGTGGTGCCATTCGGGGGTGTTGATGATCCAGCGCACGACCGGGAAGCGCAGCCGAACGTTCGCGTGCTGGAACAGCGCGAGCAGGGTGACGAACACCGCGACTCCGGCGAAGACACCACCGCCGTAACCCAGGAGGAACAATGGCAGGATCGTGAAGGCCTGGGTGAACGATTGGTCAACGGGATGGAGCCGGCCCGACGCGACCCAGTCCATCTGCTCGATGCTGTGGTGCACGGCGTGGAAGCGCCACAGGAACGGCACCCGGTGGGTAAGTCGATGACCCCAGTAGTTGCCGACCACGACGAGCACGACGGCCAGCGCGATCGCCACGCCGGTCGGGAGGTACCCGACCAGATCGAAGGCGCGCATCCAGATCAATGGCAGCGCGAAGAGGACCACCAGCACGATCGCACCGACGGCGGAGAACAAGCTGTTCACGAGAATGTGGGTCAGATCGGTGAGGAGGCCCCGGCGGAACACCTTCTGGGGCCGCAGCGCGAAGAGCTTCTCGAGGGGGACGAACAGCAGGAACAGGACCGCGATCCCCACGACCGACGGGCCCCGCACGAGCAACGCGATCACCAGCGCGGCGACGAACGTGAGCCCGGAGATCAGCCCCAGCCGGCCGGGCGAGTCTTCGTCAGTACCCGGTCGCGGAGCCGGCTCGGAGGCAGGGGCGACAGCCGTGGTCATCACGTCATCGAAGCACGGTGACGTGATGGCCCGCCACGGTTGATTGTGAGGGTTCTGTGAAGTCGCTCAACGGCGGGCGAGGATCTCGCCGTGGAGGGCGACGAAGAGGCCGTCGGGCGCCCCGGCCCAGCGGTGCCATGCGTCGGAGATCGCGGCGAGCTCGGACCGATCGGCGAAGCCGTACTCCACGGCCTGCTCGGCGAACGACGACAAGCGAACGCGGTCGGCCCAGAGTCCACCCCACCAGGCCCGGTCGTCCGGATCGGCGAACGTCCACGTCGAGCTCGATGCACGCACCTCGGTGAATCCCGCGACTTGCACCCAACCGAGGAGGTAGCGACCGGCGTCGGCGTGTGCGCCATTGCGCTCGGTCACCTGGTGGTACAGCGAGAGCCATCGATCGAGCAGGGGATCCGCCGGAGACCACACGAACGCCCCGTAGTCGCTGTCGCGCACGGCGAGCAGACCGCCCGGCTTCAGCACACGACGCATCTCGCGCAGCGCGGCGACCGGGTCGGTGAGGTGCTGGAGCACCTGGTGCGCGTGCACGACATCGAACGACGCGTCGGCGAGATCGAGCGCGTACGCGTCGCCGGTCGAAAACGAAACGTTCGATGCACCTGCCTCGCTTCTTCTGGCTTCGGCCTGCTCGATCACGTCGGTCGCGGCGTCGAGCCCGACGACGTCACCGGGCGCGACCCGCGCCGCGAGATCCAAGGTGATCGTGCCCGGGCCGCAACCCAGGTCGAGCAGGTCCATCCCGGGCGCGAGGTCGGCGAGCAAGTACCCCGCGGAGTTCTCCGCGGTGCGCCAGGTGTGGCTGCGCAGGACCGACTCGTGATGTCCGTGGGTGTAGGTGTCCTTCACGCCACCATCGTGCCAGGCCCGCCGTGTCGCCACGGTCAGGCGAAGCGCAATACGGCTCCGATGCCGCTGATCGCGGCAACCACGACCGCTTGAGCCGCGACGACCAGGGTGGCGAGCCGCCAGGTCTGTGCCCTGAGCTCGCGCTGGAGTTCGGACCGCAACTCGTCACCAAGAGCCGACAACCGAGCGTCGAGCACCGGAACCGTGACGAGCTCGTTCCAGCCTCCCGGCGGGCGGTCCATCAGGTACGAAGCCTCCTCGGCGCCGAACGAGTCTTCGAGCTTGCGACGCAAGCGCACCCGCACGTCATCGACCACCATGTTCGCCTCCTGAGGTCGGGAGGGCAAGACCCGGGCATGAAACCACGGTGACCGTGGCGCGATCACCAGGTCGAGGGGCGACCTAGCCTCACGAGGTGCTCGAGCGGTCGGGGATCGAGAAGCTGCTCTTGACGATCACGGCACGGCAACGGCTTCTTGCCGTGATCGTGGTCGGTGCGGTTGCGGGGCTCATCGCCGGGTGGTTCGTCGCTGTGCTCTCTGCGGTGCTCATCGCCTGGATCGTCGCGGCCGTGACCTTCCTGCTGTGGGTCTGGGGCACGATCGGATCGTTCGATGCAGACGCGACGAAGCAGTTCGCGACCCGCGAGGACGACAGCCGCGTCTCGGCGCAGTTCCTCCTGCTGGCCGCGTGCGTCGCGAGCCTGGTCGGCGTAGGCATCGAACTGGCGGAGGCGGGCGGCGCGAGCGACGCGGAAAAGGCAGCCTTCACGACCGTCGCCGCTCTCACCGTGATCCTGTCGTGGGCGGTCGTGCACAGCGTGTTCGCGCTGCGCTACGCGCACGAGTACTACACCGACCCGATCGGCGGCATCGACTTCAAGAACCCCGCCCCGCCCGACTACCGCGACTTCATCTACGTCGCGTTCACGGTCGGCATGACCTTCCAGGTGTCGGACACCGATATCCAGGCCCGGGCAATACGGCGCACAGTGATCAACCACGCGTTGCTCGCCTACCTGTTCGGCGCGGTCATCCTGGCGCTGACCGTGAACATCGCCGCAACGCTGCTCCAGTCCTGATGACCGCCCGAGTGCGCACTGCCGATCATCCCGGCGTTCCTCACAGCCGTTGGGTTCGGGGTCATGGCCCCTGGCGTCGTCGTCGAAGCACTCGAGAAGCGGTTCGGTGAGTTCCGCGCGCTCCAGGGCGTCGACTTCGTCGTCGAGGAGGGCACCGTCGTCGGGCTTCTCGGACCGAACGGGGCCGGGAAGACCACCACGATCAACATCTTGACCACGCTGCTACGCAGCGACGGCGGGCATGCCACGGTCGCCGGGTACGACGTCGCGCGTCAGCCCCAGCTCGTCCGCAGTGTGATCGGGCTCACCGGCCAGTACTCGGCCGTCGACGAGGACCTCACCGGTCGCGAGAACCTCGAGCTCGTCGGGCGTCTCGGCCGCCTGAGCAAGAAAGTCGCCCGCGGCCGGGCCGTCGACATGCTCAAGACCTTCGGCCTGACAGACGCGGGTGACCGGCTCCTCCGGACCTACTCGGGCGGCATGCGGCGGCGGCTCGACCTCGCCGCGAGCCTCATGATCGCCCCCGCGGTCTTGTTCCTCGACGAGCCGACGACCGGGCTCGACCCGCGGAGTCGCCTGGCGCTCTGGGATGTGATCTCCGAGCTCCGTACCAGCGGGACGACGATCGTCCTCACCACGCAATACATGGAAGAGGCCGACCACCTCGCCGATCGCATCAGCGTGATCGACGGTGGGCGGATCATCGCCGAGGGCACCGCCGACGAGCTCAAGACCAAGGTCGGTGGCGATGTCGTGCACCTCGCCGTCCACGACCGGAGCACGACCGCGAGGGCCGCGGCGTTGCTCGCCCGGACGTTCGCCGTGGCGCCGAGCGACATCGTCGTCGACGAGCATCTCGGCACCGTCCAGATCCCCGTCGCGCAAGGAGCAGCCGCGCTCGTGGACGTGGTGCGCGCCGTCGACTCCGAGGGGATCGTGGTCGAGGATCTCGGGCTCCGACGCCCGTCGCTCGACGACGTGTTCCTGAGCCTCACTGGGCATCTCGCCGACGACCCCAGGCCCGATGCCCCCGAACCCAAGGGACGACGAGGATCCCGCGCCTGATGACCTCGCTCACGACACCGATCGAGCTGCAGACTCCCGAGGAGCGAGCCGCGCTCCCACCACTGCGCGTCCTGGCCGACATCGGGCTCCTCGCGGGGCGGAACCTCCGTCGGGTCATGCGCAACACCGGCCTGATCGTGTTCTCGACGATTCAGCCGCTCATGCAGCTGATCCTGTTCGCGTACGTGTTCACCGCGGTCGCCGACATCGGCGCGGGAATCGGCTATCGGGAGTTCATCGTCCCTGCGATCCTCGTGCAGTCGATCGTGTTCGCGTCGATGGGCTCGGGTGTCGGGGTCGCGTACGACCTCGAGTCGGGAATGATCGACCGGTTCCGTGCGATGCCGATCGCGCGCTCGGCGTTTCTCGTGGGGCGAACGGTGAGCGACAGCCTGCGTCTCGGGATCCAGGTGCTGTTGCTCGTGGTGGCGTCGCTCGTCATCGGCTTCGCCTTCTTGAACGGGGTGCTCGGCGCGATCGGCATGATCGTCGTCGTCGTCCTGTTCGGCATCGCGCTGACCGCGTTCTCGGGGTACGTCGGCCTGCGGGTCGGCGACCCGGAGTCGGTGCAGCCGGCATTGTTCATCCCGGTGTTCCCGCTCGTGTTCACGAGCTCGGCCTTCGCACCGATCTCGCGCCTCCCCGAGTGGATGCAGCCCCTGGCGAAGATCAACCCCGTGACCTCGGCAATCGACTGCGCCCGGGGATTCGCCCTCGGTGACCGCGTCCTGTACCGCGTCAGCGACATCCACCTCTCCACTGCCCTGTGGCACTTCGCGCTGTGGTGGGTGATCATCACGGTGACCTTCACGACGCTCGCGGTCCGCCGCTACCGCCGCGGATAGCAGACGGCTCAGATGGCAAGTTCCTGCATTCCCCACGGGCTGCCGTAGTCGTTCAGCAGCGCAAGGAACGGCACCGCGTCGAACGCCTCGGGGCCGAGCACGCCGACCCCGCTCCACACGCCGGTGGCGAGCAGCTCGAGCGCGACGACGGGATTGAGCGCGGTCTGAAAGACCACGGCCTGGTGGCCGTGGGTCGCCATCGACTCGTCGTTGTCGACCACGTGGTACAGGTACGTCGAACGGCGATTCCCGTCGGTGCCGGTACCCCGGACCCACGCACCCGCGCACGTCTTGCCGTGCATGCGGTCGCCGAGCTCGGCCGGGTTCGGGAGCGCGGCAGCAACGACGTCACGCGGCGCCACCGGGTGCCCACGCACGATCACCTCGTCGGTGCGATCGAGGCCGAGCTTGTGCAGCGTACGCAGCACCTCGATGAACTCCTCACCGAGCCCATACTTGAAGGTGACTCGGTCACAGTCGACCCAGCGCGGGATGAGGAGCACCTCCTCATGCTCGACGTTCACGCACTCGACGGGGCCGATGCCCTCCGGGAAGTCGAACACCTCGGGCTCGGAGAACGGCTCGGTGGTGTACCAACCCCGCCCCCGCTCCCAGATCACGGGCGGGTTCAGGCACTCCTCGATCGTCGTCCAGATCGAGAAGGTCGGCGCGAAGTCATAGCCGTCGATCGTGAGGTCGGCACCGTCGCGAATCCCGACCTCGTCGATCGTCGAGAACAGATGATCGGCGGCGTACCGGGCGAACACGTCTGATGCCCCGGGCTCGACACCGATGCCGACGAGCGCGAGTTGGCCCCGCTCGACCCACTCGTCCGCAACGGCAAACTGTGCATCGCCCAGCTTCTCGCCCGTTTCGGAGTACGGGCGCTCGGGATGCGGGCGTGACAGGTGCATCGCCATGTCGAGGTAGGTACACCCGACCTCGGCGACGGCGTCGAAGATCGGCGGGTTGAAGCGCGGGTCGCACGCGTTCACGATCACGTCGGCCCGCTCGGCGCGCGCGAGCGTCACGAGGTCGGTGGCGCTCGAGGCGTCGACGGTCGCGGCGCGCAGGCGCTCGTCACCCCCGGCGTGCTCGACGGCGCGGCGAGCCCGGTCCGCGTCCAGGTCGGCGAGGACCAGCGTTTCGAAGAAGTCACGTCGAGCAGCGATCGAGGCGATGGCCGACCCGACGCCACCCGCGCCGATCACGAGGATGCGCATTGGCATGAGCGCACAGTAGAGCGAGCGAGCCAGACTGCGCCGGTGATCCCCCTCGTCCGGGCAAGCCATTTCCAACCCACGGCCGCCGTCACCGCCATCGCGACTGCACTCGCCGTGGCGGTCGGGCGAGGGATCGGCGGAGCCGTCGCGGTGATGCTCGCCGTCCTCGCGGGCCAGCTCTCGGTCGGGTGGAGCAACGACTACCTCGACCGCGAGAGGGATCGGCGCACGGACCGCACCGACAAGCCGATCGTGGCCGGTACGGTGACAGCCCGCGCCGTCGGCATGGCTGCCGTCGTCGCCGTGTTCGCCTGCGTGCCGTTGTCATTCCTGTCCGGGTGGCGGGCGGCACTCGTGCACCTCACCGCCGTCGCCCTGGCGTGGGCCTACAACGCGGGCGTGAAGAGCACCCGGTTCAGCGTGGTCCCGTACATCGTCGCGTTCGGCGTGCTCCCCGTGTTCGTGACGCTCGGCCTGCCCGGGCATCCCCTGCCCCCGTGGTGGGCGGTCGTGGCCGCGGCACTGCTCGGCGCGGGTGCCCACTTCGTCAACACGCTCGCCGATCTCGACGACGACGCTCGCGTCGGGATCCGGGGCCTGCCCCACCGTCTGGGCGCCCGAGGCTCATTGGTGGTCGCGGCGGTCCTGCTGGCCTCGGCCGTCCTGGTGCTCACCATCGCTCCGGCGGGAGGTGCCGGTCCGCTCGACATCGTGCTGCTCGTCTCGGCGCTCGGGGCGGTGGTCGGCGTGGTGGTGGCCGGCTCGACGGGGCACGAGCGGGGCGCTTGGTCACTGACGCTGTACGTGGCCGGCCTCAGCGTCGTCCTCTTCCTGGCCCACGGCAGCGCCCTGGCACCCTGACCTCATAGTGGGTAGAATACACACTATGGCCTACGTCGTGGCACGCCCCGGGCGGCGGTTCGAGATCCGGGAGTCGCACGCGACCCCGCGCGGTCCGCGGGCCCGCACCCTCGCAACGTTCCGGGTCCTCGACGGCGACGTGGTCGCCCGGGCCGCGAAGCGGTCGACGTCCACACTCGACGTGGCCGCGCTCCGGGCATCCGCGCGGCGGGCAGGCGCCCCGATCGCCGTCGAGGACGGGCCCGATCGTGCCGCGCGTGCCCTCCTCGCGCAGCTCGCCGACGGCCATCATCCGTCTCCCGTGCTCTCCGCGCTGCTGGCCGACGTGCTCACCGGCTCGCCGGGTGGCGTTGTCCCCGATGCCGCGCGCGCCGTCGTCCCCTGGATCGACGCGACAACCACACAACGCGGTGAGGCACTCCATGATCTGCTGCTCCTCGCCGACCGCCTGCCCCCACCACGAACGAAGCGAACGCGATTCCCCAAGTTGGGGCCGGCGGCGTGAGCGAGCCATCGCTCCCCGACAAGATCGTCGCGATCGACCGGGCCCTGCAGGACGCCGACGTCCCTCATGCCTTCGGCGGGGCGATCGCGCTCGCGTACTACGCGGAACCACGAGCCACCGTCGATGTCGACGTCAACGTGTTCATCGGCCCCGACCACGTCGACGCGGTCTCCGCCGCACTCTCACCCCTCGGGATCGCCCCTCCCCCATCATCCGACGGCGAGGCATCCGACGGCGAGGCATCCGACGGCGAGGCATCCGACCGGGCACGGGTCAGGCGCAACGGCCAGGCGCGCTGGTGGTGGGGGCGCACACCCATCGATCTGTTCTTCGCCTACGACCCGGTGCACGATGCGATGCGCGCCGCGGTGCGATCCGTGCCGTTCGGGAACGATCGGATCCCGGTGCTCGGCCCCGAGCACCTCGTGGTCTGCAAGGTCGTGTTCGACCGAGACAAGGACTGGCTCGACATCGTCCAGGTCCTCACCGCCGTGCCCGACTTCGACTCCGCGGAGGTGCGCCGCTGGCTCGACCACCTTCTCCGGGCGGATGACCCAAGGCGTCGGCACTTCGACGAGATCGCCATCCAGATGCTCGGGCACTGATCACCGGGCGGCAGGGCGCACGATGTCCTAGGCTCGACACCATGTGCGGATGTCTCTTCGTCATTGCTGCTGCGATCTCGCCCCGGTTCGGGGTGTTCCTCCTGTGGGCCTTCACCGAACGGATGTCCATCGCGTTCAACGAGTGGTGGTGGGCCGCCCTCGGGTTCGTGTTCCTGCCATGGACCACGCTCGCGTGGGCATTGGTCTACGCACCCGTCAAGGGCGTCACCGGCTTCGGGTGGGTCATCGTCGCGTTCGCGTTCTTCGCCGACCTCTCCGTCCACGTCGGCAGCGCCAAGGCTCGCCAGCAGCGCGACGCCGCCGCAGCCTGACGCGGCGCCCCGGCGGCCCACCGGAGGGTCCGCCAATCATGCGCTTCGGCCTCCACGTTCCCCAGCTCGGCGCACTCGCCGAGCCCCGCGCGATCGTCGACCTCGCTCGCCGGGCCGAGGCCGCCGGGTGGGACGGCTTCTTCGTGTGGGACCACGTGATGCACCGCGGCGATCCGCCGGCCTGCGATCCGTGGGTGGCACTCGGCGCGATCGCCGCGAGCACCGATCGGCTCGTGCTCGGCCCGATGATCACGCCCCTCCCTCGCCGCAGACCGTGGAGGGTGGCACGCGAGACCACGACCCTCGACCGACTCTCGGGCGGACGCACTGTGCTCGGCGTGGGGATCGGGACCGACGCTTACGGGGAGTTCAGCGCGTTCGCCGAACCGGCGCTCGACGACCGCACCCGAGCCGCCATGCTCGACGAAGCGCTCCAAGTGGTCACTGCTCTCTGGCGCGGCGAACGGATCAGCCATGCGGGCGAGCACTACCGCGTCGACGGCGCGATCCAGACCCCGACACCATTGCAGCAACCCCGCATCCCGATCTGGTGCGCGGCCGTCTGGCCGAACCGGGCTCCGCTGAGACGGGCCGCGCGCTGGGACGGTGTCGTCCCGGTCGGGTCGCTGTCACCCGCCGCGGCAGGCGAACTGCTGGCCGAGGTCAAGCGCCATCGCCGCGCCGCCACGCCCTTCGACCTCGTGCTGCCGAGCTCGGCGGGAACCGGTGGCTCCATCGCTGAGTACGCCGACGCGGGCGTCACCTGGTGGCTGCACTCGATCGTGCCGACCGACGACCTCGCCACGACCCGGACCGTCGTCGACTCCGGGCCACCGATCGAATGAGGGAGCCGATCGGCTGAGGAGACCACGCGCGCGAGCGGTCAGTACGCTGGTCAACACCGACCCCACTGCGACCGCAGGAGACGATCATGACATCGCACGACGTTCGCTCCGACTTCCCCTCCGCACCGCGCTGGCAGGGTGTCAACCACCTGGCCATGGTCACGCCCGACATGGACACCACCGTGCGGTTCTACGAGGGTGTGCTCGGGATGCGGCTCGTGGCCACGACGATGGCCGGACCGATGCGGCACTACTTCTTCGAGATCGCCCCCGGGAACACGATCGCCTTCTTCGAGGTGGAGGGGGCGCAGACGTTCGCGAAGTCCGCCGGCATGCCCCCGACATTCCCGATGCAGTTCGACCACCTCTCGTTCGACGTACCCGACGAGCACGCGCTCGAGCAGCTCCGCAAGCGGCTGCTGTCGGCCGGCTCCGAAGTGACGCCCGTCGTGGACCACGGCTTCATCCGCTCGGTGTACTTCACCGACCCGAACGGCATCGCGCTCGAAGCATCGTGGTGGGTCGTCGACGCGACCGGCCGACCCGTCGACTACGACGACCCCGCGGTGTTCGGTGACCCCGACCCCGTGCCGGCGGTCCGCGAGCTACGTGAAGGACGGCTGGGCGAGGTGCCGGCCACCCGTCTCGTCTGACCACTCGTCGCAATGGAGCCCACCCCGACATGATCCTGACCGACCTGCTGGTCGATGCGGCAGGCTTCGAAGCCGGCACGGGCTGGGCCCTCACGCCCGCCGGCGCATGTCAGGGCGAGGTGTGCGTGTCGTTCACCGACGAGGTGCGCACTCCCGACGGCCGTGTCCGCGCCGATGTCGTCGCCCAACGACTGGGCATGGCGATCGTGAGCGACGAGGGGCGCGGCCTGTGGGCGCTCGGACCCGACACCTTGGTCACCGGACGCGCGCTCACCACCGCGCAGGCTCCCGACCTCGAGCTTCCCGACTTCGACGGCAACCCGTTCCGGCTCTCGAGCCTGCTCGGCCAGAAGGTTCTGCTCGTCGCGTGGGCGTCGTGGTGAGGATGCCGCTTCGACCTGCCCGTGTGGCAGGCGCTGCGGGAACGACTGCATCCGACCGGTCTCGAGATCGTGACGGTCGCGCTCGACGTCGACGCTGAAGCCGCGCGTCCGTTCGTCGAAGCGGCGGCGGCACAACATCCATCGCTCATCGATCGAGCCCACGTCACCGACGAGCGATTTGGTTTCGTCAACGTGCCCAACGGGGTGTGGATCGACGAGGCCGGAATGATCGTGCGGCCGGCCGAGCCGGCGTTCCCGGGCCACAACCCCGTGCTGCAATCGTTCCGCAAGATCGACCTCACGACCCTGGACCCCGAGGCGGCCGAGATGCTCACCGAGGCGCGCAAGATCACGAGTGATCCCGACGGCTACCTCGCGATGATCGAAGACTGGGTCGAGCACGGTGCGGAGAGTCGGTATGTGCTGGCTCCCGATGAAGTCGTTCGCCGGGCGGCCCCTCGCGGTCACGACGAGTCGGTTGCCGCCGCGCACTTCGAGCTCGGTGAGTACCTGCACCGGGCCGGCGACCACGATGCCGCGATCCCGCATTGGCGCGAAGCACACCGCCACTTCCCGTCGAACTGGACCTACAAGCGCCAGGCCTGGGAACTCGAAGACCCGTCCCGTCAGGGTCGCACCGACGCGTACGACAGCTCGTGGTTCGAGGACATCAAGAAGATCGGTGCCGAGAACTACTACCCACCCGTCGTGCCCTGATCAGGCGAAGTGGGGCATGACCTCCTCGGCGAACAGGCGCAGGGTGGCCTCGGAGGCTCGGTCGAAGCAGAAGAACACGAACGATGTGATGCCAAGCTCGATGCGCTCGCCGATGCGATCGACGATTGCGGGCGGCGTTCCGATGTACCCACCCTCGTGCAGCCCGAAGCCGGGCGCCCCGAAACGGCGCTCGGCCTTCGCCATCGCTTCGCCGAGCGAGGCGTCGTCGGGCGCGATCACCAGGACCGCTTCCTCTGACGTACGGATGGTCGCAGGATCCCGGCCGATGCGGTCACACTCAGCGAGGAGCACGTCGCGCTTGTGCTCGATCTCACCGAGCGCGTAGGTCGGCACGTTCCACACGTCGGCGTACCTGGCGACGAGCGGGAGCGTTCGCTGCTCTCCGACGCCACCCACGTGGATCGGTGGGCGAGGCTGCTGCACCGGTGGGGGCAGGTTTGGGAAGTCGCGCAGCTGGTAGTGCTTGCCCTCGAAGGTCGTGAGCCGGGAGGAGAACATCTGCGTGATGATCTCGAGGGCCTCGCCGAGCATCTCCGACCGCTCCGCAAACGATCCCCACGGGATCCCGACCCGCTCGTGCTCTGGTGCATAGGACCCGCTTCCGATCCCGAGATCGAGGCGGCCGCCCGAGATCGCGTCAAGGGTGGTCGCCATCTTCGCCAGCAGCGCGGGGTGCCGGAACGTGTTGCACAGCACGAGGTGGCCGACGCGGAGACGCTCGGTGTGGGCGAGGAGCGCGGTGGCCAACGTCCAGCCCTCGAACGACGGGGTCTCCGGCAGCTCGGGCCCGTACAGGTGATCGAAGAGCCAGAACGAGGTGAAGCCCAGCTCCTCACACAGCCGCGCGCGTTGGAGGATGTCGGCGTACTCGAACGCCAGCTGCGGCACGTAGATCCCGAAGTCGACCCGGTCCGTCATGAGCGGCAACGTAACAGGATGCCCTGGGAGTGGGACCCGGCGGCTTTGGTACGTTTCCCTGACACGAACGTCAGATTCGAGTGAGGACCCCTCATGGAGATCCCCAAGATCATCAGCGTCGACGACCACGTGGTCGAGCCGGCGCACGTCTGGCAGACCTACCTCCCCGAGCAGCACCGCAAGCGAGGACCGCGCGTCGAACGCAGGCGCTGGGGCGCCTTCCGCCTGAAGAAGGGCGCGAAGTACGCGATGACCGAGGACGAAGAGGGCGAGTGGGGCGACGCCTGGGTCTACGAGGACAAGGTCATCTACGTCCAGAAGAAGTTCGTCGCCATCCCGCTCGAGGCAACACCCGGCGGGGACGTGTCGAAGTTCGACAAGTCGAAGATGCTGATGGTCGCGACCACCTACGACGACATGCGGCCCGGGTGCTACGACGCCGCCGAACGCAAGAAGGACTTCGAGCTCAACTGGGTCGACGGCTCGCTCCCGTTCCCGACCTTCCCCCGCTTCTGCGGCCAGACGTTCTACGAGGCCGACGACAAGGAGCTCGCGCTCGCGTGCGTCAAGGCCTACAACGACTGGATGGTCGAGGAGTGGTGCGACCCCGCGATCGGGATCAACATCCCGCTCTGCATCATCCCGCTGTGGGACGTGGAGCTTGCCGCCGCGGAGATCAAGCGCAACGCCGATCGGGGCGTGCGGGCAGTGTGCTTCTCGGAGCTGCCGACCCGCCTCGGGCTCGAGAGCATCCACACGGGATACTGGGACCCGATGTTCGACGTCGCCTCCGAGACCGGGACGACGGTGTGCATGCACGTCGGCTCGTCGTCGAGTGACCCGGCGTCGTCCGCGGATGCCCCCGCGGGTGTCGGCGGCATGCTCGCGTTCAACAACTCCATGGCGTCGCTCGGCGATTACCTGTTCAGCGGCAAGATGGCGCAGTTCCCGAAGTTGAAGATCGCGTACTCCGAGGGCCAGGTGGGCTGGATCCCGTACGCGCTCGAACGGGCCGACACGGTGTGGGAGCAGCACGACGCGTGGATCAAGGCCAAGCGCCTTTGTCCCGAGCCTCCGTCCACCTACTACTACGGGCGCGTGTTCGGCTGCTTCACCTGGGACCAGCACGGGGTGAAGTCGCTCGAGGAGATCGGTGAGGACCAGATCTGCTTCGAGACCGACT